>ERZ773211.157-NODE-157-length-15799-cov-6.59127_pt1 | contig 15799 bp, 10 predicted proteins | sample MGYA00511914_ERZ773211 | MGnify/ENA primary metagenome ERZ773211 (study PRJEB29015, sample SAMEA2738163) | human oral metagenome | biome: human oral; feature: human-associated habitat; material: saliva | place: China | collected 2242 ...
CCATTGTGGCGACGCTGTTTATCGGTGCGTTTTTCGGCTACCTCAACGACACGCTTTTAAATGTCGCGCTCACGCCGATTATGAAGGATTTCGGTGTCGACAAGACCACCGTCCAATGGCTGACGACGGGCTTTTTGCTGGTGATGGGCGCGTTCACGCCGATTACGGCGGGCGTGATTCAGTGGTTTGAAACGCGCAAGATGGTGTTGTTTACGCAGGCGACGTTTCTGGCGGGTTCGCTGATTTGCGCGTTTGCGCCGACCTTCGGGATTCTGGTTGTGGGGCGGATGGTGCAGGCGGTATCTGCCGCGTTTTTCGTGCCGCTCCTGTTTAACGGCATTTTGTCGATTTACCCGCCGAACAAACGCGGAACGGCAATGGGTGTGATTACCATGATGTTCACCGCCGCGCCCGCGATAGGGCCGACGCTGTCGGGCATCATCATCGACCACACGCATTGGCGCGTGCTGTTCGGCTTTACCGCGCCGTTTATGCTGGCGGCAATGGTGTTGGTGGGCAAGTATCTGACGGTCAATTTGAGCAACATCAGCCGTCCGAAGATTGATATTTTGTCTGCCGTGCTGTCGATTGCGGGCTTGGGCGGGCTGGTGTATGCGAGCAGTAATTTCGCCCGTCTGCCGCTGGCGGAATTTATCCTGCTGTTTGCAACTTCCGTCGCGCTGGTGGGCTGGTTCGCATACCGCCAGTCCCGCTTGGCGACACCGCTGCTGAACCTTCGGGCGTTTGAGTATAAGCAGTTCCGCCACTGCGTCGTGATTCTGGCGGGCGCGGTGTTCCTGTTTTTAGGTTTGGAACTGATGATGCCAATGTACACGCAGCAGGTTCTGATGCTGACGGGTACGGCGACGGGGCTGATTCTGATGCCTGCGAGTATCGCCCAGGCGGTTGCCGCGCCTTTGTTCGGCAAACTGCTGGACAAGAAGGGCGGACGGTTTGTCGTATTGCCCGCCACGGTGATGCTGACGGTGTCGCTGGCGGTGTTATGGCTGTTTTTGCGGATTGACACGCAAGTCATGATGCTGACCGCCATGTTCACGCTGATGGCGGTGTCCGTATCCGCCTGCGTAACGGGCGAAACCCACGGCTTGAACGCGCTGCCGAAAAAACTCAACCCCCACGGCGCGGCAATTCTGACCACCATCAACCCGATTGCCGGCGCAATCGGCGCGGCATTTTTCGTCGGCGCGACCAATATCGGCGAGAAACTGTCCTCCGCCACCTCGCCGCAACAAGCCATGCTCGACGGCATCCATCTGGCGATGGGCAGCGCGTTGGTGTTGGGTGCGGTGATGGTGTTTTTCGCCATGCGCCTGAAACGTCACGAATCGGACAAGCAAGTTTGAACATAAGGTACTAAACGGGCATTTGAAAGAAGCCGCAAACAGCACAAAGAGGTCGTCTGAAAAAATGCAAAAAACGTCAGGACGACAGGTTATCTCTTGTTTTCTATACCGAAACCGCCCCAGTGTGCTATAATGCCCAGTTTCATCAAACCGCAATACCACACTTTAAAGGACAAAAAATGGGTTTTCTGCAAGGTAAAAAAATCCTGATCACCGGCATGATTTCCGAGCGTTCCATCGCTTACGGCATTGCCAAAGCCTGCCGCGAACAAGGCGCGGATTTGGCGTTCACCTACGTTGTTGACAAACTGGAAGAGCGCGTCCGCAAAATGGCCGCCGAATTGGGTTCCGAACTCGTGTTCCGCTGCGACGTTGCCAGCGACGACGAAATCAACCAAGTTTTCGTTGACTTGGGCAAACATTGGGACGGCCTCGACGGTTTGGTGCACGCCATCGCGTTTGCTCCGAAAGAAGCTTTGAGCGGCGACTTCCTCGACAGCATCAGCCGCGAAGCGTTTAACACCGCACACGAAATTTCCGCATACAGCCTGCCCGCATTGGCAAAAGCCGCCCGTCCGATGATGCGCGGCAGAAACTCCGCCATCGTCGCCCTGAGCTACTTGGGCGCGGTTCGTGCGATTCCCAACTACAACGTCATGGGCATGGCAAAAGCCAGCCTCGAAGCAGGCATCCGTTTTACCGCCGCCTGCTTGGGTAAAGAAGGCATCCGTTGCAACGGCATTTCCGCCGGTCCGATCAAAACCCTCGCTGCTTCCGGCATCGCCGATTTAAGCAAACTTTTGGGACACGTCGCTTCCCACAACCCGCTTGGCCGCAACGTAACCATTGATGAAGTCGGCAACACTGCCGCCTTCCTGCTCTCCGAACTCTCTTCAGGCATTACCGGCGAAATCACTTACGTTGACGGCGGTTACAGCATCAACGCCCTGAACGATGAAGAGGCGTAATTATTTGTAATATTTCGTAGAAAAAGACAACTTATTACGCAAAAATCCGTCTGAATAAGTGGTGTAAAAAAGTTACACTTCGATTTCAGACGGTTCTTTTTTCATATAAAAGGCGGCATATTTCGGGAATTTTGTCATAAAAACAAATTTTAACTTTTCTGAATTTTATTTAACGAATAAAACGATACCATGCCTGCCGGTTTGGAAAAGCCCGTCCGTCACTTCGGACGCACTTTTTTTAAAAATTTCACTTTATTATCCACAAACATACAGGAGGACATTTATGTCTATTGCTTCAGAATTCAAACAGTTTATTATGCGCGGCAACGTTATCGACTTGGCAGTCGGTATGGTCGTCGGTACTGCGTTTAGCGGCCTCGTTAAATCTTTGGTTGACGACGTAATTATGCCCCCTATCGGTCTGTTGATCGGCGGCGTTGACTTCTCCAACCTGTTCATCACCCTGAAAAACGGTGCGCAAGCGCCCGCAGAAGGCTATGCCAACTTGGCGGCAGCCCAGGCAGCCGGTGCCGTCACCCTGAACCTCGGTCTGTTCATCAACTCCGTTATCAGCTTCCTGATCATCGCTGCTGCGATTTTCTCCGTTATCAAAGCATTGAACTCCATGAAAAAAGCCGAAGCGCCTGTTGAAGAAGCACCTGCAGAGCCTAGCGAAGAAGTATTGCTGTTGCGCGAAATCCGCGACTCTCTGAACAAAAAATAATCTTTTGAAGATTTGAAATAAAAGGTCGTCTGAAATTTTCAGACGACCTTTTTGTTTGCTTATCTCTCTGATATTAATAATTTACGGTTTGCGGTATCGGATTGCGTGGGATAACCATTCTTCAATCTCTATCCACATGGCTCCTCCCATTTACAGCAACCCTGGCTGACCCAATGCAGGGTCGGTCGCGCGGGCGGCTTGTGCGTCTTCAACGGTCAGCCCCAAGGCTTTCGCCACGCCTTCGCCGTAGGCAGGGTCGCAAAGGTGGCAGTTGCGGATGTGGCGGTATTTGATGAAGTCGGGGGCGTCGCCCATGGCTGCGGCGGTGTTGTCGAACAAAGCCTGTTTCTGCGCGTCGTTCATCAGGTTAAACAAGGCGCGCGGTTGGCTGAAGTAGTCGTCATCGTCTTGGCGGTAGTCCCAGTGCGCCGCGTCGCCGCTGATTTTCAAAGGCGGTTCGGCGAAGTCGGGCTGCTCCTGCCATTGACCGAAACTGTTAGGTTCGTAATGCGGCAGGCTGCCGTAGTTGCCGTCAGCGCGGCCTTGTCCGTCGCGCTGGTTGCTGTGGACGGGGCAACGCGGGCGGTTGACGGGGATTTGGCGGAAGTTCACCCCCAGGCGGTAGCGTTGCGCGTCGGCGTAATTAAACAAACGGGCCTGCAGCATTTTGTCGGGGCTGGCGCCGATACCGGGAACAAGGTTGCTCGGTGCGAAGGCGGATTGTTCCACATCGGCGAAGAAGTTTTCGGGATTGCGGTTCAACTCGAATTCGCCCACTTCGATCAACGGATAGTCTTTTTTCGGCCAAACTTTGGTCAGGTCGAAGGGATGATACGGCACTTTTTCCGCATCGGCTTCAGGCATGACTTGGATGTACATCGTCCATTTCGGAAACTCGCCGCGTTCGATGGCTTCGTACAGGTCGCGCTGGTGGCTTTCGCGGTCGTCGGCGATGATTTTTGCGGCTTCTTCGTTGGTCAGGTTTTTAATGCCTTGCTGGCTGCGGAAATGAAATTTCACCCAAAAACGTTCGCCCGCTTCGTTCCAGAAGCTGTAAGTATGCGAACCGAAGCCGTGCATATGGCGGTAGCTGGCGGGGATGCCGCGGTCGCTCATGACGATGGTGACTTGGTGCAGGGCTTCGGGCAGCAGCGTCCAGAAGTCCCAGTTGTTCGTGGCGGAGCGCATATTGGTGCACGGGTCGCGTTTGACCGCCTTGTTCAGGTCGGGGAATTTGCGCGGGTCGCGCAGGAAGAACACAGGCGTGTTGTTGCCGACCATGTCCCAGTTGCCTTCTTCGGTATAGAACTTCAACGCAAAGCCGCGGATGTCGCGTTCCGCATCGGCTGCGCCGCGCTCGCCCGCCACGGTGGTGAAACGGGCGAACATCTCGGTTTGCTTGCCGACTTCGCTGAAGATTTTGGCACGGGTGTATTTTGTGATGTCGTGCGTCACGGTAAACGTACCGAACGCGCCCGAACCTTTGGCGTGCATACGGCGTTCGGGGATGACTTCGCGCACGAAGTCGGCAAGTTTTTCATTCAGCCATAAATCCTGCGCCAGCAGAGGGCCGCGTGGGCCTGCGGTCAGGCTATTTTGATTGTCGGCAACGGGAGCGCCGTTGTTCATGGTCAGGTGGGTTACGGGACATTTAGAGACAGTCATAATAATTTCCTTTGTGAAATGGTCAGTGGTTTATAAAACGATTTGCCGAAAAGCATATTCGTAGCCGGTTTCTTGGCATTCATAAATTTCTTGTATCGACATTTATTTTTCCTTTTGTTTAAGCTATGAAAAGGACTATACAGAAAGGTTTTGACTATTGGAACTATGACTTCAATTTAATATTGTTATTATTAATTGAGATTTGATTTTTGTTAGATTTTTATTATTGATTAATGCATGAAATAGAAAAAGGTCGTCTGAAACTGTTTTCAGACGACCTTTTGTATCTCCGTTCGCATTAAAGCTTGCGCATCATCATCATGAAATATGCGCCGCCTATGAGCGTGGCCATCATTCCGGCGGGGACTTCGTAAGGGAACATTACCTGCCTGCCCAGCCAGTCGGCCGTCATCATAACCGATGCGCCGATGAGTGCGGCGGCGGCAAGTTGCTGTTTGGGCAGGCGTGCACCGAGCATACGGGCCAGATGCGGCGCAAGCAGTCCGACGAAGCTCAAGGGGCCGATAAGCAGGGTGGATAAGGCGGTTAACGCTGCGCTTGAGACGATCAGCACCAGCCGTGCGAGGGGGACGTTGATGCCGACGGAGCGGGCGATTGTCGCGTTCAGGCTGAGCAGTCCGAGCCAGCGTTGCAGCGGGAGGATGAGGAGGAGCGAGGCGGCGGCGAGGAGGCCGACGGTAAGGGCGGATTCGGGCGTTGCCTGATAGGTCGAACCTGACATCCACAATAAAAGCAGTTGTACGCGGAAATCGCCGCTTGCCGTCCAAATGCGGATGGCGGCATCGGCGAGTGCGGCCAGTGCCATGCCGGTAAGCAGGATTTTTTCGGGGGTAAATCCGTTTTTGCGGTTGAACAGCATCAACAGCCCCAAGGATACGAGAGCGGAAACGATACCTGTCAACCAAAACCAGCCGCTGCCCGAGGTAATGCCGAACAGCATCACTACCGCCATCGCGCCGAATGCCGTTCCGGAGCTGATGCCCAAGAGTTCGGGTCCCGCCATCGGGTTTTGCGTCAGCCTTTGCAGTATGACACCGGTCAACGCGAGCATGGTGCCGGTGGCGGCGGCGAGCAGCACGCGCGGGTAGCGGAATACGAAATATTCCGGGTCTATGGTCAGGCGCAGGGTTTCGTCATAGCGTCCGACCGTAAACGCCAATACCGATACGGCGACGGCGATAAGCGGCAGAAAACGCAAGAGGCGCGGGACGTGCGGCGCGGCGGTTGAAATATCGGAGGTCGTCTGAAACGAAGGACGCGGAGGTGCTTTCGCCGTCAGCCACAACAAAAGCGGCGCGCCGACGAGGGCAGTTACAGCGCCGGCGGGCAGATCGGTGCCGCGGTAGTGTTTCAGCAGCATCAGGCCGTTGTCCGTCAGCATCAAAAGCAGTGCGCCGACGATGAAGGAACAAATCAGGCGCATGGACAGCGTGCGTACGCCCATTTGCCGCACCAGCGTCGCCGCCGCCAATCCGACAAAGCCCATCATGCCGACAAAGCCGACCACGCCCGCACTCAAAAATGCAGCAACCGCCAAAGACAGCAGGCGGATTTTCTTCACCGGTATGCCTGCCGATTCCGCCTGCGTGTCGCCCAGGCTCATGATGTTTAACGGTTTGATTAAAAAGGCGGTAAGTATGGCGGCAACGGCAATCCGCCACAAAAGCCCCAACGTATCGCGCCAACTGTCCTGCACCAAGGAGCCGCTGCCCCACTGCATCACGCCGCGCGTCTCTTCGCTGAAAAACAGCATCACGATACCGGTGAGGGAACCCAGATACAGGCTGACCACCAAACCCGCCAGCACGACGCTGAGCGGTTGCAGGGCGCGCCGTGCCGACAACCGCAATACCGCGCCCAAAGCCGCCGCTGCGCCGGCAAACGCCACGGCGGACGTGCCGTAGGCAAGGAAGGAAGGGGCGAACACGGTCGCCGCCACCAAAGCCGCCTGCGCGCCGCTGCTAACTGCCAGCGTACTGTCGGATGCGAGCGGATTGCGCATCAACTGCTGCATCAGCATGGTCGCTATCGCCGTACTGCCGCCCGCGAGCAGCGCCATCGCCATGCGGGGCAGGGTGTTGTTCTGCACCATCAGCGCGTCCAAAGGCAGGCTGTCGGGACGGTCAAACAGCCGCAGCCACGGCAGCGTCCATTCCAGCTTCAATATCCAAAACGCCGTCAGCGCGCACGATATTGCCAACGCGGCGGCAAGGATAGGCAGGGGTCGTCTGAAAATCTTTACCATGCGACTTCCTTTTGTGCGGACGGGTTTTCAGACGACATCGAACGCATCAGTTGCAAAGTGAAACGCTGCATGGACGGCAGCGCGCCGTAGCTCCACGACGGCTCGAAGATGCGGCGGTTTGCAGGGCGGCTGAACGGCAGGCGTTGCCAAAGCGCGCTTTTTTCGAGCGTTGCATGTGTATTTTGAGGATGCGGTTTGACGATGATCAGCAGTGTGTCTGGCGGCAGCTTTGCTAAATCTAAAAGCGTGATGTTTTCGAAACCCCATTCGTTGCTTTTGCCCGTCCAGGCATTGTTCAGCTCCAATTTGTCGAACACGGCCTGAAACAGCGAAGTCTTGCCGTAAATCCGCAAATGCCGCCCGTCGGCAAACTGCACCACCGCAAACGGGCGGCCGCGATATGCCGAAAGCGCGGGTTTGGCGCGGGCAAACAGGTTTTCCGTACCGGCAATCAGCTTTTCGGCAGCGGCAGGGTCGCCGATGATTTTACCCAGCCTGCGCGTGGCTTCGACCGTGTGGGCATATTCGATGCCTTTTGCCGTGCCGAAATCCACTTCGCGTACCGGGGCGATTTTTTCAAACTGGGACTTGGCGGCGGCATACCAGGAAGATTGCACGAAAAAATCAGGCTTTATCTGATACAGCCGCTCCAAATTCGGCTGGAAGCGCAGCCCCGCTTCCTTGACGGCAGCAGGCAGCGGCGGATGGTTCACCCAGGTATCGTACACGCGGCGGTCGGCGACGCTGACGGGCGGATGCCCCATCGCCGTCAGTGTTTCGGCGACCGTCCAGTCCGAAGTCGCCACGCGCGGTGCGGCGGGTGCAGGCAGGGAAAACAGGAGGGCGGCGGTAAAAAACAGCCGTGCGGCAAGGCGGGGAATGTCGTCTGAAAAGCGGTGGGACATCAGCTTGGAAGGTCTTTCGGTTTTTGAATAAAGGGTCGTCTGAAACATATCGGATACAGGTATTCCACAATGGTCTGCAATGTCATCCGGTTTGGATTCGGGCGGCGGATTTTATGGTCGGAGCTTATGCGGCGGGACGGCTTGCCTGCGTCAAGGCAATGCCACGGGGCGGCCGTTTTCAGGATGGGCGATGATGTTCATATCGACGCTGTAAATGTCTTTCAACACTTCTGCGGTCATGATGTCGGCGGGTTTGCCCGTTTTTAATAGCCGTCCCTGTTTGAGCGCGACCAGTTCATCGCAATACTGCGCCGCCAGATTAATGTCGTGGATGACGATGATGACGCCCAAACCCAAATCGCGAGACAGCTTGCGCACCAGTGCCATCACGTCGATTTGGTGGGCGATGTCCAAAGCGGCAAGCGGTTCGTCCAGCAGCAAAAAGCGGCTTTGCTGCGCCAGGCACATCGCCAGCCAGACGCGCGAACGTTCGCCACCCGAAAGCGTATCGACGATTTGATCGGCAAATTTTTCCGTATGCGTCAGCCGCAACGCCTGTTCCACCGCCTGTCTGTCCGCATCGTTCGTGCGTCCTAAAAGCCCGCTCCAGGCATAACGCCCCATCATAACCAGCTCGCGCGCGGTCAGCGCGGTGGCGGCGGGCAGGTGCTGCGGAAGATAGGCGACTTCTTTGGCGTATGCGCGGGCGGAATAGGCGCGTATTTCTTTGTCGTTCAGCAATATCCTGCCGCCTGCGGGTTCATGCTGGCGGGTGAGCAGTTTCAACAGCGTGGACTTGCCCGAGCCGTTATGACCGATTAGGCCGTACACGCGGTTAGGGGAAAAGTTGACGCTGATGTCGTGCAGCAGCGAGCGGCCGGGTATGGCGAAGGTGGCGTTTTGGATTTGGAACACGTTTCAGACGACCTTTTGGTGGGTTTGACGTTATTCGGAGAAAGCGGCGGCGCAGCAAAATCCATTGCCCGTTGTCGGTGCCGATGCCGCAAAGGCGGAGTTTTACGGCGGTTGTCCGAAAGCGTAAGGCAAAGTCGGACGCCTCAGGCTCCAAGGTCGTCTGAAAACGTTTCAGACGACCTTTGGACCGTTGGAGGCCGTTTGCCGCCCGTCCCTTAAAAATCGACCGAAGCCGACAGGGAGAAGCTGCGCGGCGCGCCGGCGTTCAGGTAGCCGTTGTTAGGGTATCCGCCGACGGATGCCCAGTATTTCTTGTTGGCAACATTATCGAGGCGGGCGCGGAAGGTGGCTTCGTGCCTGCCGATTTGGGTGCGGTAGCGCGCGCCGAGGTCGAAGCGCGTCCAGCCGCCGACCTTAAGCGTATTGGCCGCATCGGCGTAGGAAGAACCGGTGTAAACCATGCGTCCGTCAAATGCCAAACCCTGCACTTTCGGCACTTCCCATTCCAAGCCGATGTTGGCTTGGGTTTTAGCCACGCCGATGGTACGTTTGCCGTCAGTTGAAGATGAGCCGGTAGATTTCTGCTTGGCATCAAGCAGGGTAATGCCGCCCAAGAGCCTCACACCTTGTGCGACTTCCCCGTAAACGGTGATTTCCGCGCCCCGGTGGCGGTCTTTGCCTTCGGAGGTGAAGCGGGCGGTGTTGCTGCTTTCGGCAACGTAAAGCGAACGCGGTTTGTCGGTGTGGAACAGGGCCAATCCCGCGCCGAAGCCGTTGGCTTCAAATTTCGTGCCGATTTCTTTTTGTTTGGAAACATAGGGTTTGAGCGATTCGCCGGCATTGCTGACGGCGTAGGCCCGGCCGTTGATGGAGGCAGTCGAGCCTGCGGTCGCGCCTTGTCCCAGGCTTTCGATGTAGTTGCCGTACACCGACCAATTCGGCGTGATGCGGTACACCGCGCCGGCGGCGGGACTGAGGCGCGATTTTTTGTAATTTTCGGTTTGCGCGCCCGTATTATAGGCGTAAGCCTTGTTATGCACCTGCTGCCAGCGCGCCCCTAGCATGAATTGCAGGCGTTTGTCCCAAAGGCTGAAGGTGTCGCCCAAGGCGAAGCTGGTCAGGCGTGTTTTGCCGGTAACGGCAGGATTGCCCATGTCGTTGCCCGAATACAGCGGGTTGGCGGCTGCGGGTTGCGGATAGCGGGACGGGTTGTAGAGGTTGGTCGTATATTGGTTGCCCCAATCCATGATGTAAGCGTTTTTGCGCGAGGATTGGAAACGGTTGGCAGCAGCGGTCCATTCGTGCCCTACCGCGCCCGTATTGAATTTGCCGCGCAAACCGATTTCGCCCGTGTCGATTTTATCCTTACGCGCGTTGTCGAAGCGGTAAATCGATCCATCGCCGTTGACATTGCGGACAGTCAGGTTTGCCAGAGAATTGTTTTCCTTGCTGCGGCGGAAGCCGTAGGCGGCGTAGGCAGTCAGGTTGTCGTTGAAATCGTATTCGCCGCGCATTGTGCCGAACCAGTCGCGCTCGTTGGAATACGTCCACGGCTGCGCCCAGTTGGACGAGGCATCAGGCGCGGCCGGCACGGCGGTCAGGCCTGACAGGGTAACATTGGTACGCGTGGCTTTGAGCCTGTTGTCCTGCCAGCCCAAATCGGCGGACAGGCGGGCATTTTCATTGCGCCAGTCTAGGCCGACATTGACCAGGCTGAGTTTGGACTTTTCGTCGTCTATTGCGGTTTTGCCGTTATGGTGCGCCGCATTGACGCGCACGCCGAATTCCTGATTTTGTCCGAAACGGCGCGCCACGTCCGCCGCCAAACCACCGCGTTTTCCCGCGCCGTAATTGGCAGTCAGCCGGTTCAATCCTTCATTGGACGCGCGTTTGGGCAATACGGATACCGTGCCGCCGATATTGTTGCCGCCCGGCGCCATGCCGTTTAAGAAGGCGGATGCGCCGCGCTGGACTTCCACGCGTTCGAAAAGCTCGGTGGCGATGTATTGGCGCGGCAGGATGCCGTAAAGGCCGTTGTACATGGTATCGTCCGATTCGGCGGCAAAGCCACGTATGAAATACGCTTCCTGAAAATTGCCGTAACCGCGCGCAACGCGGACGGTCGGGTCGTTTTGCAGTACGTCGCCGACACTGCGCGCATGTTTGTCCTGAATCAGCCTATTGGTGTAAGCAGTATTGGAGAACGGCGATTCTAGGTTTTTTTTATTGCCCAAAATACCCACGCGGCTGCCGCGCGCCACCTGTCCGCCCTTAAATGCAGGAATCAAACCGCCCTTGGATGCGTCCGCGCTGGCGGTTACGGTGATGGTTTCGAGTTCGGCGGTTTCTCGGGCTTGGGGTTCGTCTGAGGCAAATGCCGCCGAAACGGCAAGGAGGGAGAGGCTGAGGATGCTGAGTCTGGAAGCGGGCTTAATCATTTGTATTTTCTTTCAAAAGTCGATCGTAACGGTTAATTTTAAAAGAAAATTAATTTCATTTCAAAAAAAATAAATGATAAAAAGTCGTCTGAAACTGTTTTCAGACGACCTTTTGACTGAATGGCTCTCAACTTTACCGTTTACGCCGCATCATACAACCCGCGCACCACCCTGCCGATGGCGGCGATGCCTTTTTCCAGCGTTTCCGCGTCCTGCGCGATGCTCATGCGGATGCACTCGTGGGCGTGCGGGTAGTCCTGCGTGTCAATGCCGACGAAGAAATGTTCACCCGGAATAATCAGCGTGCCTTCGGCTTTGAGCATTTCGTACAGGGTTTGCGATGAAACAGGCAGGTTTTCAAACCAAAGCCACAGGAAAATCGCGCCTTCGGGCTTGTGGATTTTCAGCGAATACTCACCCAGCTCGCGCTTGAGCAGCGAGACGGCGGTTTGCGCCTGATTGCGGTAAAACGGTCGGATGACGTCGTCTGAAAGCTGTTTCAGACGACCGTCCTGCAACAGCGGCGTTGCGATGGCCGCGCCGAAGCGGGTGGGCGACAGGTTCACAATCGCATTCAGACTGCTGACGGCTTTGACGACTTCGGGCGCGGCGACGATGATGCCGGTGCGCACGCCAGGTAAGCCGACTTTGGAAAGGCTGAAGCAGAGGATGATGTTTTCGTGCCAATTCAGCGTCACGTCGCTGTAAATGATGTTGGGGAACGGCATTCCGTAGGCGTTGTCGATAATCAGCGGAATGCCGTGTTCTTGCGCCAAAGCGTCCAGCCGCGCCATTTCGCCGTCGGTCAGCACGTTGCCGGTCGGGTTGGTCGGGCGAGAACAGCAAATTGCGCCGACTTTGCCTTCTTTCAGCTCGGGCAGGCTTTCCAGCGCGTCAAAGTCCACGCGGTATTTGAAGAAGCCTGCTTCGCCTTCGTGTTCGACAGCTTCGATTTTCGGTTTGACGGAAACAAAGTGCTGCCCTTCGACATGCACGTCGGCATAGCCGATGTATTCGGGCGCGAGCGGCAGCAGGATGGCTTTCTCTACGGAAAGGTCGTCTGAAACCTTGAATTTGCCGCCGAAGAGGTTGAAAAGATAGAAAAACGCGTTTTGCGAACCGTTGGTCAGCGCGATATTGTCGGCGGTCAGGTTCCAGCCGTATTCGCGGTTGAGGAAGGCAGTCAACGCGTCAATCAGCGCGGCATCGCCTTGGGGATTGGAGTAGTTGCCGATGTTCTCGACGGCGTGTTCCGCTGCCAGCTTTGAAAATACGTCGGCGAACACGGCGTTGACTTCGGCAATCCGCGCCGGATTGCCGCCGCCGAGCATGTTGACGGGCTTGTCGCTTTTGAGCGCGTCGCCGAGGTCGTCCATAAGTTGCAGGATGCCGCTGTGTTGCGTGAATTTTTCGCCGAATGCCGAGAACTGCATGATGACTCCGTGTAAATATGATTGGCGGGGATTATATCAGCTTGATATGGCGAGGGGTCGTCTGAAAATGAATGTGGCAGTTTTGACGCACCGCTGTCCCGGCATCGCAAGGACTCGTGGCATCCATTCATCCGCCCTACCCGCTTAAAAATTCAGACGACCCGATGAATCTCATCAGGTCGTCTGAAAATGTGAACGTCGGAAAATGGAAAAAGACTTAGCGGATTTTCAGCGTGCTCAATCCGATTAGCACCAAGACGATGGTGATGATCCAGAAGCGGACGACGACTTGGGTTTCTTTCCAGCCTTTTTGTTCGTAGTGGTGGTGGATAGGTGCCATCAGGAAGATGCGTTTTTTGGTTTTCTTATACCAGCCGACCTGAAGCATGACGGACACGGCTTCGACGACGAACAGGCCGCCCATGATGACGAGAACGAACTCTTGGCGGACGATGACGGCAACGGTACCGAGTGCCGCCCCCAGAGCCAACGCGCCGACGTCGCCCATGAAGACTTGCGCAGGATAGGCGTTGAACCACAAAAATCCGAGACACGCGCCGCACATGGCGGTACAGAAAATCACAACTTCGTTCGCACCTGCGACATAAGGCAGTTGCAGGTATTGGGCGAATTGCGAGTGTCCGCTGGCGTAGGCGAAGATGGCGAGGCCGGCGGCGACGAGGACGACGGGGAAGGCGGCAAGTCCGTCAAGGCCGTCGGTCAGATTGACGGCGTTGGAAGTACCGACGATGGTCAGATAGGTCAGGACGACGAAGCCGACTACGCCCAGCGGCAAGGCGACTTGTTTGAAGAAGGGAACGATCAGGATGTTGTTGGAGTTATTGGACGCAAGGTAAAACAGGGCAAGCGCGGCGATAATGGCGACGCTCGACTGCCAAACCATTTTGAATTTGGGAGAAACGCCGTTGGGGTCTTTATAGACAACTTTGCGCCAGTCGTCGTAAAAACCGAGCGCGCCCGTGGCGAGCAATACGCCCAAGAGAATCCAAATATACGGGTTTGCCCAGTTGCCCCACAAGATTGTGGACACGGTGATTGCGGTCAGAATCAGCGAGCCGCCCATCGTCGGCGTACCGTTTTTGATGAGATGGGTTTGCGGCCCGTCGGTGCGCACTGCCTGCCCGACTTTTAATTGCGTCAGTTTGCGGATGGTCCATGGACCGAGCAGCAGGGAAAACGCCAAGGCGGTTAAGGCTGCCATGACGGCGCGGAATGTGGTGTATTGAAAGACATTCAGACCGGACAACCAGTTACTGAAATGTGCAAGCCATAAAAACATGGGGCTTCCTTTTGTTTTTGTTGTTACATTGGGCTTATCGCCCATTTTAAAGTTTGGTTTGGGGGTCGTCTGAAAAAGTTTCAGACGACCTTTGTAGATTATCAAGCAGGTTATGACAGTCAGGGCTTAATGAAGTTCACTTTATATTCAGGTTTTTAGGGAACTTTTATCCGTTATCCAGACCGCTGGCGGTGTTATGGAGCGGAGGCGGCGTTCGCGTCTTTCTCAATCACGCAAATCGGATAATTTCCCGGATTCTTGCCGCCGCCCAAGTCCAGACAGAGGTCTTCATAAAGATACGCCTGCGTCCGCATTCCGGCATAAAACGCACCAATCAACGCGGCAATCAACAATAAGGCTTTCACAAAACCGCGGCTTTTCATTTTCAGACGGCCTCTTTGTCCGTCAATGCCTCGACCACTTCTTCCATCTTCATAAAGCGCGAACCTTTCACCAACACGGTGGCGCATTCGGGCAAATCGTGGCTCAACACTTGAATCAACGGGTCTTTGGCGGCGAACCACAAACCGTCCGCGCCAAATGTTTCCGCCGCCTCGACGCTGTTGTCGCCGACAAAATAAGCCGCTTCGATGCCTTGGTCGCGGGCGTACGCGCCGACTTCGGCGTGCATGGCGGCGGCTTCGTCCTCGCCCAGTTCGCCCATATCGCCCATCACAAAAATGCGCGGCGCAGGCATGCGTGCCAACACGTCAATCGCAGCTTTCATGCTGTCGGGGTTCGCGTTGTAAGTATCGTCAATCAGGGTCGCGCCTTTGATACCTGCTTTGACGTTCAGACGACCTTTGATGTTGCTGAAACCTTTCAAACCTTCCGCCACATCGTTCAAACTCAAACCCGCAGCCAAAGCCAACGCGGCGGCAGCAGCAGCGTTGTGGACATTGTGGCGGCCGGGAACAGGCAGCACCACGGCGGCGCGCTCGTTGCCGCACACCAAATCAAATTCGCACGACAAAGGTTTCAACACGATATTTTCCGCGTGGACATCGCCGCTATCGACGCCGAAAGTCCGCTGCTGATGATCTTGAGAGGTCGTCTGAAACACGGCGGCATGTTCGTCTTCGCACGGAATCAAAGCCAATCCGTCTTCGCCCAAACCTTGATAAATCTCGCTTTTCGCCTTGGCAATATCGTTCGTGCCGTCAAAACCGCAGCCGACATGGGCGCGCAGGGCGTTGTTGACCAAGGCGGCATCGGGTTTGGCGATTTGCGTCAAAACCGCCAGCTCGCCGAAATGGTTCATGCCCATTTCGATCACGGCATAACGGTGTTTTTCTTTTAATTTCAACAAAGTCAGCGGAAGGCCAATATGGTTGTTGAAGTTGCCCGCCGTCGCCAAAACGGCATCATCGCCGAAACGGCGGCGCAATACCGCAGCCAGCATTTCCTTCACCGTCGTCTTGCCGCCCGAGCCGGTAATGCCGAACACAAACGGGTTCACATTCCCACGCCAAGCCTTCGCCAACGTTTGCAACGCGGCAAGCGTGTCATCGACTTTCAACGCGCCATCCAAAGCAGCGCAATCTTCGCGCGAAACCACAACCGCCGCCGCACCCGCAGCCAATACGTCTTCAACAAAATCATGCGCGTCAAACCGCTCGCCTGCCAAAGCAAAAAACACATCGCCCGCACGGATGTCGCGGCTGTCGGTTACGATGCGCGACACGGGTTTGTTTTCAGACGGCATTGGAAGGTTGAGGGTTTGGCAGATGAAATTTAGGTCTAGTGGTTTCATGGTTTCTTTCGTTTGTTTTTTTTGAGATGGAGTCTCACTCTTGTTGTCCCCGCTGGAGAGCAATGGTG
>ERZ773211.162-NODE-162-length-15469-cov-4.64188_pt1 | contig 15469 bp, 10 predicted proteins | sample MGYA00511914_ERZ773211 | MGnify/ENA primary metagenome ERZ773211 (study PRJEB29015, sample SAMEA2738163) | human oral metagenome | biome: human oral; feature: human-associated habitat; material: saliva | place: China | collected 2242 ...
GGGGGAGTGCCCCCTCTTCAGCGCCTGGGGGCGCTTCGAGGACGGAGCCCCCGCTACGCATGTCCGCTAAGCCGTTGAGGTTCGGTTACCTGCGGCTACGAAGAGATAGTTACGAATATAGTCCTGCGAAGATATACCTCGCCCGCTCCGCGTGACCGGCTACGCCGCCAAGGTTCAGCACCGTTGAGGTTCAGCGCTACTACAGTCCCAGCTGGCGCAGATAGCGTTCCGCCACCGCCTCCACCTGATCCAAACCACGCACACGACCCAGTGCCTCCGACCAAGCATCAGCCTCACCGCCAGCCACCGGGAAACCAGCCGCCGCCCACAACGCCGCCGTCATCGCACCCACCGAATCCGAATCCGAATCCACCGACACCGCACGACACAACCCCTCAAACAAGGCGCCACGCACCGTCGCATCGTCGGCATCAGCAGGCAGGCTCTTCACAGCATCCGCCGCGCACCAGAAAGCCACACCCAACAGCTCAGGCGCCGTCCAACCCGTACCAAAATGCTCCGCCACAGCCTCCGGAACCGGCACCACGTCCCGCTCCAGCAGGTCAACGGCACGACTCAGCGCCGCCGCCGTACGCGAAGCATCACCCGGAATCGAATCATCCGCCGCCACCGAACCACACCACGACACCACACGACGCGCCGCCTCCAACAACGCACCAAACGTGCCCGACGGGGACGCCAACAAGTCACGCACCAGCAACGCATACGCCGCCGCCGAAGCCAACGCCTCCGGATGCCCATGCGTCAACGCCGCCGCACGCACCGCCAACAAAACCACCGTACGCTCCTGCGCCACCGGCAAAACACCCAACGCCGCCGAACGCACCAACGCGCCACTACCCAAAGCCTCAGGATTCAACGACTTCGACACCAACTGCATCTCACCCGAACCCAACGCCCGCAACGTCGCCGCACCCGGACCACGACGAGCCGTCAACTCCGAAGCCCCATCAATCTCACGATCCAACGAAAACGGCGCAGACTCCGGCAGAACCTCACCAATACCGCGGAACCACCGCAAATACGCCAACCACAGACACGCCAACTCATCCGCCGCCGCGCCCTCATTATTCCACTCCAAAACCTCCGTCAAAGCGTCCAGAGTGAAACACGTCAGCTGCGTATCATCACTGACCAGCAACTCACCAGACGCCGAATCCCACGGCTTAGGGTCGCACTCCGCAATCTGCTCAGCCGACAGAAGCTCCAACGGATAACCCAGCGCATCACCCAACGCAGACGCACGCAACAAGCCGCGCACCCTGCCCGCAAACTCAGCCGAAACCTCAGGTGCACGCGTGAACTCAACAGAAGAAAAACTCATAGGGCGATTATCCCATGTGCGTTCAGGATGCGGAGGGTAAGGTATGCAGGCGGCTTTGCACTCACGCTCGCGGCTTCGTGCTCATGCTCGCGGGGGAGTGCCCCCTCTGCGGCGCTGGGGCGCCTTGAGGACGGAGCCCCCGCTCCGCGTGAGTGCCTACGCCGCTGTGGGGTTCCGACCCCTGAATGACGAACTGTGAGGCGCAAAACATGACGCAGTGCCATACTGAAACCATGAAGATTCTGCACACCTCCGACTGGCACCTCGGCCGCACCTTCCACCGCAGCCCCCTCACCCGCGAACACCAGCAGTTCATCGACGAACTGCTCGAATACGTGCACGCCGAAGGCATCGATACTCTCCTCATCAGCGGCGACGTCTACGACAGCACCATCCCTACCGCCGAAAGCACGACCCTGCTCGACCAGGCTCTCACCCGCCTCATGCGCGCCGGCGTGCAAGTCATCCTCAGCTCCGGCAACCACGACTCCTTCCGCCGCCTCAGCTACGGTGCCGCCTTCTTCGAAGCCTCCGGCGTGCACCTGCGCACCACCCTCGAAGACGCCACCCGCCCCGTCGAACTCACCGACGGTACCCAGCGCGTACACGTCTACGCCATCCCCTACCTCGCGCCGCGCCTCCACGCCACCGCCCTCGGCGTAGACCCCACCCACCAGGCGGTCCTCGGCGCCGTCACCGACGCCATCCGTGCCGACGCCGCAGAACGTCACGCCCGCGGCGAAGGCGCCGACCGCATCATCGTCATGAGCCACGCAACCGTCAGCGACAATGCCGGCAGCGCAGACACCACACCCCGCAGCGACTCTGAACGCAACATCAGCGTCGGCGGCATCGACTGGGTACCCGCCTCCCTCTTCGACGGCTTCGACTACGTAGCCCTCGGCCACATCCACAAGCGCTACCCCGTCACCCATACCATCCGCTACAGCGGCTCACCCCTCGGCTTCTCATTCAGCGAAGAACACAACCGCAACGGCGCCTACATCATCGAACTCAACCCCGGCGAAGCACCCACCATCAGCAGCCACGAATGGGCAACCCGCGTACACATGAAAACCCTGCGCGGCACCATGGACGAGCTACTCAACAACCCGGAATACGCCCCCTACGAACAGGGCTACTACTGCCGCATCGAACTCACCGACGAAACCCTACCCGTCGGCGCCGTCGACCGCCTGCGCAGCCGCTACGAAACCATCTCCCACTTCAGCTACCGCAGCACCCAACCCGCCGCTGACCAACCCGCCGCCGCACCCCTCACCCGCGACGCCGACCCCGTCGAAACCTTCGACCAATTCCACCAATACGTACGTAACCGCCCCCTCACCAGCGAAGAACGCGACGTCATCACCACCCTCAGCGACCACATCAAAAGCCACAAGGACAACGCATGATCCTGCACAACCTCGAATTCGAAGCCTTCATGGCATACCCCAAGCGCCAAGAAATCAACTTCGACACCCTCAACAACGCCGGCGTATTCCTCCTCAACGGCCCCACCGGCGCCGGTAAAACCACCATCCTCGACGCCATCTGCTACGCCCTCTACGGCGAAACCAGCAGCGACCGCGAATCCGCCAAACTGCACTCCACCTACGCGGCACACAGCGGCACCAAACCGCGCGTACTACTCGACGTCACCCTCCACGGCAAGCGCCTGCGCATCGACCGCACCCCCGCCTACAACAAGCCCATCACCCGCGGCGCCCGCAAAGGCCAGATGCGCGAAGAAAGTGCCAAAGCAACCCTCGCCGAACTCGCGCCCGGCGCCGACCCCGCTGACGAAAAAGCCTGGACCCCCATCTCCAGCAGCGTCGCCGAAGTCAACCGCACCATCGCCGAACGTACCCACCTGACCAAAGAACAATTCCTCAAAGTCGTACTCCTGCCGCAGGGCCAGTTCGCGCAATTCCTCAAGTCCAAGCCCAAAGAACGCAAAGAACTGCTCAAAAAGATGTTCCCCGTCGAACACTACGAACAGCTCTTCGCCGCGCTCACCGAAGAAGCGAAAACCGCCCAGCAGGAAGTCGCCCAGGACGAAAACACCCAGCGCGGCTACCTCGAACGTGCCCGCGTAGAAATGCTCGCCCTGCAGGCACTACTGGACGCTGTGGATCCGAACATTGAAGAGGCTGCGGAGGCGGAGGCTACCGAAAACCTCACCGCTGAGAACGTCACCGCCGAAACCCTCGACGCATGGGTCGCTGGCGGAGTAGAACGCGCCCGTGAAACCTCCGCACGCGAAAAGCAGGAACAGCAGCGCCTCACCAAGGAAGCCGACCGGCACACCCGCCTGCTCACCGAACGCGCCCAGCTGCAGGCCGACTGGCGCGAATACGAGCAGCTCTGCGAGCGCCGCACCCGCCTGACCGAACGCGCCGACGAGCACAAGGCACAGCGTGAAGAGCTGGCGCAGGCGCGTGCCGCCGCGCCCCTGCACGCACAGTACGCGCAGGTCCACGCCGAATCGCAGGCGCTCGCCGCCCGTCAGCAGGAGCAGGCGGCGTGCGCATCCGCGCTGGAGGAGAACGGCCGGGCCCTGCTTGCGGCACTCCGCGACGAGGAAACCGCGGAAGAGGTCACCTTCCCCGAGGAGAGGACCTTCGCTGCACTCCCGGATCTTGAGCCCGCCGAGCAACAGACCCAGCTCGAGGCGCTCCTCGACACCCTGCGCGCCCTGCAGAAGAAGGACGCGCAGCTTACCGACGAGGAAGCCGCCGCAGCCGCCCTGCTGAAGCAGGCTAACTCCCTCGAACAGGACAAGTTGCGTGCCGAAAAGACGCTGAGCGACCTCACCGCCCAAGCCGAGCAGCTCGCCGAAGAACTCGCCGGCTACAGCACCGCCGACGAGGAGCGCACTCTCGCCGCGCACCTGGTCACCGAGGCGCAGCAGAAGCACGATGCCGCTCAGCAGATGCAGCAGAAGCTGGATGCCGCCTCCGCCGCGGTCGCCGCTGCCGAGAAGCAGAGCAAGCGCACCGCCACCGCCGAGCAGAAGGCGCAGGAAAAGTGGCAGGCTTCGGCTCAGCAGGCGCTCGCCGCGACGGAGGAGTTCAAGAACCTGCAGGTGCTGCGCCTCGCCCAGGCGTCCTCCCTGCTGGCGCGTGAGCTCAAGGACGGCGAACCCTGCGCGGTCTGCGGCTCGGTCGAGCACCCCGCCCCCGCGCAGATTGCCGAGGGTGAGCAGCTGGTTGAGCGTGCCGACCTGGATGCCGCCAAGGAGCGTGAAGATAAGGCCCACCAGCAGGCACGTACCCACGAACTGGCTAAGGACCGGGCGACCAAGGCACATCAGGAAGCCTCCGAGGCGCTTGCCGCCGCCCGCACCCAGTACGAGACCCTGGCGGCCCAGGGTGAGTGCGATGTTGAGCAGACAGCTGCCCAGCTGCAGCAGGCGCAGACCCGCCTCGCGCAGGCTCAGTCGCGCGTGACTGCGCGTGACGGCGTGCTGGTGAAGGTTGAGCGGGTGCGGGGGCAGCAGCAGAAGGCTCAGGAGGCGCTACGCACCATCGAGGCCGCGGCGGTTGAGGCTCAGACTCGTCACCGTGACGCTGCGGCGCGCTGTGAGGCGGCTGCGGCTGAGTTGGCGCCTGCTCGTGCCGCGGTGGGTTTTGCACAGCGCGTTGAGGCTGTGGAGGGCTACCGTGCGGCACATCAGCGTCTTGCCCGTGCGGTGTTGCTGCTGGGGCAGGCGCGTGAGCGTCATGCTTTGGCGGCGGCGCAGGCTGAGCTTCTGCTGGCTGAGTCTTCGTTTGAGAGTGCCGAGCTGGTGCAGGCGGCGGTGCGCACCCCCGAGCGTGTTGACGCCCTGGAGCAGGCTGTTGCCGCGTATGAGTTGGAGCACGCCCGCCTCCTAGAGGGCTTTGGTCGTGAGGCAATTGTTGCGGTGGCGGCTCGTGTTGCCGCTGGTGAGCAGGCGCCGGATGATCTGCAGGGTGTGCGTGAGCAGGTTGAGCAGTTGCGTGCGGCGGCGCACCGTTTGACTCTTCGTGAGGGTGAGCGGGAGAGCGTGCTGCGTTCTTTGCAGGCGCTGCGCGGCGAGTATGCGGCGTTCCGTGCGCAGACGGCGCAGCGTTATGACCGTGCGCAGATGCTGGCTAACCTGGCGGCGGCTGCCCGCGGTGACACTCTGGGCGGTTATGAGCATCAGGTTGACCTGGTCAGTTATGTGCTGGGTGCCGAGTTTGAGCGTATTCTGCAGTCAGCGTCGCTGCATCTGGACCGGATGAGTGAGGGCCGCTACGGCATGGTGTTCAGCGATCACCGTGCGAAGGGTAGCCGTTCCGGCGGCGGCCTGAACCTTGAGATTACTGACACGTGGACGGGTGAGCCGCGTGAGGCGTCGTCGCTGTCCGGTGGTGAGTCGTTCTTGGCGTCGCTGTCGTTGGCGTTGGGTCTGGCGGAGGTTGTTCAGGCGAATAACGGCGGTATCGAGCTGGATACCCTCTTCATCGATGAGGGCTTCGGCACTCTGGATGCTGAGACTCTAGACATGGTGATGGGCACGATTGAGTCGCTACGTGATAGCGGCCGCACTATTGGCCTGATTTCGCATGTGGAGGAGATGAAGAACCGTATTCCCGCCCAGATTGTGGTTGAAAAGGGACAGAACGGCTCGTCGGTGAGGGTAAACTCCTATTAGGCATAAATTCGCTTCCGGGCCTCTGTTGTACCATGTCCGGCGGCTTATTCGTGAAAGAGATGATGACCTCGACACCTCAGGATAGGGACCCGAACTCAACGTATCGTGTGGAGCCTCCGGCTGATGCGCGCGCTAGCGCATCCGCGCCGGAGGTTCCTCCGCGCACCACGAAGGTGAGCCCCGCTTCCGATGCGCTGAATAAAATGCGTGCTTCGGGCACGGGTATTCCGACGGTTCCGGGCACTTCCCTGACGGATGTGGTGCGCAACAATGAGCACGTGTTGCAGGAGTTGCCGCCTCGCCCGGTTCCGGCTGCGGATGAGATTAATACGAACGCTTCACTGCCGGATATTTTGCGTCAGCATTGGGCGTTATTTCAGCGCAACGGTAAGGAGCAGCGTCGTCACCTGTATGCGGTGCTTCGTGCTGAGGGTTTTGCCCGTAATGTGTTGACGATTCTGTTCCACATTCCGGCGGCTTCTTCGGCGTTTGCGCTGTATATTCTGTTGGCGAGCCATCTGGGTAGTGTGCATGATGGCGGCTATGCGGTGGCGGCGTTTACTGGCGCGTATTCGGTGCAGATTATGCTCGGCCCGATGCTGGTGCGTGCTCTGGGTTTGCGGTCGTTGCTGGCGATTACGTCGGTGCTGAATATTGCTGCGGTGTTGAATATGCTGGTGATTGGTTGGCGTTTGACGGTTGACCCGAATAACGTGAGTACGACCTACCATGCGCTCTCTTGTGTGGCGATGGGCTTTACGACTCCGCCGTGGACTCCGTTCGCTCTTGAGTCGTTGTATCGCCGTAACTACCAGTACAGTGATGTTCGCTTGTCGACTGCGGTGTCGTGGGGTACGACGGCGAATATGTCGATGTACCCGCTGGCTGCTCTGCTGGTGTGGCTGGGCGATGCGTACATCACCCCGAATCATGAGTATGCGGGCTTCTGGATTACGATGATTCTGGATGCGCTGCTGTTCATTGTGGTGCTGGTGGCACCGAGGGTTCTGCCGGATATTTCGCGTATTCGTATGGCTCCGCCTCAGAATCTGGTGCGTCCGAGCCGTCAGACGGTGGTGCTGATTCTTGGCCTGGTGCTGCTGGGCGCGTGCATGGGTTCGGTTGGTTCTGGTCTGCTGGGCTTCTCGCTGATTCACGGTTCGATGAACCTGTTTATGGCGATGGTTGCGACCGGTACCGGCGCGCTCGTTGTGGTGGCTTTCCCGGTGGTTTTGGGTGGCCGTTCGGTGAATCCGTGGCATGGCTGGCTGGTGAGCGGTATTCTGCTGATTATGGCGGCGCTGTATTTGCCGGCAAGCGATGATACGTCCTCGATTTTCTATGCGCTGGCGTTCTGCGGCGCGGTGCTGGGCGTTGCGTTTGGTGGCCATGAGCTGTGGCTGAACCGTTCGCTCAAGCATATTCCTGATTCGCAGGCGAGCTTCTTTACTCGTTCGATGTTGGGCGTTGGTCTTGCGATGGGTTGCATGTGGGGCGGCTATATGGGCGACGCTCCGTATTACCGTAATGCGTTTATGGTTCCGGTGATTATTGCGACGATGTATTTTGCGTTGGGCCATTTGTACGGTTACCTGTGGCGTGAGGAGCATGAGGAGCAGCTGGCTCCTTTGGCTGAGACGGAACGCGGCTAGTTTAGGGCGCTGCTAGTTCCTTGCGGCTTGTTCCCTGCGGGCAGCTTGAGCGTGCCGAGCGCATGCTAAAAGGCGGATGCCCCGCCACCTTTTGTAGGTGGTGGGGCATCCGCCTTTTGTGTACCGTGCACGGTTTGTGGTGAGCCTCCGCGTAAGAACCTCAGCGTGAGGCTACCGGTTTAGTGACCGCGCTTGATCCATGCCGGAAGCTCGGGTGCTTCCAGACCGATGCCGGTGCTGTCGCCGTGGCCGGTGAGGACCGCGGCGGACTCGGGCAGGGTCAGCAGGCGGGTCGAGATCGACTCGATGATGGTATCGAAGTCGCTGTAGGAGCGTCCGGTTGCGCCGGGGCCGCCGTTGAAGAGGGTGTCGCCGGAGAAAACGACGCCTTCGCTGTTCTCCCAGCTGAGGGTGGGTGCGTAGAAGCACACGGAGCCGGGGGAGTGGCCGGGGGTTGCGATGACCTTCAGGTCGGTATCGCCGATGCGCAGCACGTCGCCGTCAGCGAGTTCGTGGTCGAAGTCCCAGGAGGGGTACACCATTTCCCAGAGCACACGGTCCGCGGGGTTCAGGTAGACGGGTGCGCCGAAGCGTTCTGCCGCCTCCTTGGCGCTGCGGATGTGGTCGTCGTGGGCGTGGGTCAGCAGAATCTTCTCCACGGTGCGGCCTGCGACGGTGCGGGAGATCTTGTCGACGTCGTGGGCGGGGTCAATGATGATCACGGAGGAATCATTGCCGATGATCCAGACGTTGTTGTCGACGTCCCAGCAGCCGCCGTCCAGCGAGAAGGTGCCGGAGGTGATGACTCGTTCAATACGTTCGCTCACGCTACGCTCCTAGAGTTCCACGACCGAGCGCAGCACGCGGCCGGTCTTCATGGTTTCGAATGCTTCGTTGACGTCTTCGAGGCGGATGCGCTCGGAGACGAAGCCGTCCAGGTCGAGGCGGCCGAGCAGGTACTGGTCCACGAATTCGGGGAAGTCGCGGGAGGGCAGGGTGTCGCCGTACCATGCGCTCTTGATGGAGCCGCCGCGGCCGAAGACCTCATCCAGCGGGATGTCCCAGGTGGTGCCGGGTGCGGGCACGCCGACGAGGACGACGCGGCCAGCCAGGTCGCGTGCTTCGAATGCCTGCTTGAAGGTGGGGGCGATGCCGACAGCGTCGATGACGAGGTCTGCACCGAAGCCGCCGGTGAGTTCCTTGATGGCCTCGACGGGGTCGACCTTGGAGGAGTTAACGGTGTGGGTTGCGCCGTGCTCGCGTGCGCGTGCCAGCTTCTCTTCGTCAATGTCGACGGCGATGATGGTGGTTGCGCCACCGAGCTGTGCGCCTGCGATTGCTGCGGTGCCGACGCCGCCGCAGCCGATGACTGCCACGGATTCGCCGCGCTTGAGCTCACCGGTGTTCAGCACAGCGCCCAGGCCTGCGGTGACGCCGCAGCCGAGCAGACCGATTGCTGCGTACTGTTCGGGGCTGATGTCAGCGGTAATCTTGGTGCACTGGCCTGCCGCGACGAGGGTCTTCTCCGCGAAGGAGCCGATACCCAGTGCGGGAGTGAGCTCGGTGCCGTCCTCGAGAGTCATCTTCTGGGTTGCGTTGTGGGTTGCGAAGCAGTACTGCGGCTGGCCCTTGCGGCATGCGCGGCATTCGCCGCAGACGGCACGCCAGTTGAGGATGACCAGGTCGCCGGGGGCGATGTCGGTGACGTCATCGCCGACAGCCTCGACGATACCTGCGGACTCGTGGCCGAGCAGGTAGGGGAAGTCCTGGCCGACGCCGCCGGTGACGTAGTGGTGGTCGGTCTGGCAGACACCGCAGGTGAGGACCTTGACGAGTGCTTCGCCCTTGCCGGGGTCGGGTACGTTGATGGTGGTGACGACGACGGGTGCGTCCTGGGCGAGGGCTACGACAGCCTTAACCTTGTGCATGCTGTTCCTTTGCTTGGGGATTGCGGTTGATGCTCAACAGCAGATGAGGTTCAACCGCAGATAAAGGTTTTTTGATACGTTCCATTCTACGAGCAATGGAGCACCCGGCGCACGATAAAGCTGATAGTGAAGCGCCCCCGCGAATTTGACGTTTTATGACGTCGCCGCATCTACCTCGGCAGCAAAGGCAAGCGCGCCGCGTCGGAACGCGCCCGAGGTCAGGGCGTTGACGTGGTCGCGGCCGGGCAGGGAGATAAAACGGTTGAGCGGGTTGTCCTCGCGCACCATGTCGTAGAGTTCCGCGCCGTCGGCGGCGATGGTGTCCGCGTCACCGAGTACCACCGCAACGGGTACGCGCGGATGCGCGCCCGGGTGACCCACCGGCATATCCGGGGATCCGGCGCGCAGGGCGGGCACGTCGAAGAACGGGCCGAAGGGAATCCGCACGAACTTCAGCAGTGCGTCGGGCTGAATGGGGGAGCCGTCAATAATCGAGGTGAAGGAGGCGATCGCCTCGTCGGTCGAGTCCGCCGCGGGCGTTTCTGCGCTTGCGGAGGCGCTGGTACCTTCGTGCGCTTCGAGCATGGCGCGCAGGGTGATGAGGTGATCGTGCAGGGGCAGGCCGCCCAGGGTGAGTGATGCGACCGCCTCCGGGTGGGTGAAGGCGAGTTCCCAGCCGACGCGGGCGCCGAAGGAGAAACCGATAACGTGTGCGCGGGGCTCCAGTTCAACGCCGAGGTCGTTCTCGATGGCGACGGTGCGCAGCAGCTGGGCGAGCAGGTTGGTGTACAGGTGCATGGGGGTCAGCGGCTGACCTGCCGCGTCGACAGAGGGTACCGAATCAAACGGAATTGCGCGGCTGCGCACGCCCGTGTTGTTGGGGAGCTTGCAGTCGATGGCGTGCATGGATTCGGGGTCTTTGAGGTATTCGTCGGAGTGGTAGGGCAGGTCAACAATCAGCACGGGGTATCCGGCGCGCAGGTATTGGCGGATCCAGCCGGTGCCGCCGTAGAGCTGTTCGCCGCGGGTGGCGAAGCCGTGAATCATGAGGGCGGGGACGCGGCTTTTGAGCTGCTGCGGCTGGTAGAGGGTGTACGCGAGGTCGGGCAGGGCAACGCTGGGTACAGCAAAGGGCGCGGGAGAGAAATCTGCACTGGTCATATGTCTATCTTAGTGACCAGCGCGGGGTTTCTGTCCTGCGCCCTTTTCTATCTCACGCCCTTGAAAGGTGGAGGCGATACGCGCTCAGCTGAGCTGCCGTTTAGTTCTTCTGCGATTCACCGGTTGACGTGTCGGTGCTCGGGTCGAAAAGCGCCTCCTGCTGAGAGTCAGTCTTCGCCTCAGGCTCGGTAGCTTCCGCCTTAGCCTCTGCCTTCGCCTGCTGTTGTAGCTGCTCCTTGCCGTTTTCGATGCGTTCCTTACCGTCGGCAATGAGCGTGCGAATACTGGTGGTGCTGGTGTCCACCGCCTTCTGTACGCGATCCGCAATGGAGGGGCCCTTCGGCTTGGGGAGCATTCCCTGGCCCACCGCCTGCTGCTGCAGTTCGTGCCCGGCGGACATGAGGCGTTCGCGCTGTTCTTTCATCGCACGGGATGCGGTGGTGCTGCGCGGCTGAACCTTCAGGAGTCCGCGGTCGTCTTCGCCGGCAATGATTTGGCGCATGAGCATGATTTCTGCGTCCAGGTGCGCGCCGAAGAGCAGCATATTGTTCATGATCCAGATGAACAGCAGCATCACAATCACACCACCAATCAGGCCGTAGGTGGCGTTGTATTTGCTGAAGTTATTGGCGTAGAGAGTGAAGCCGAAACCGCCCAGACCCATACCGAAGAGTGCCAGCGCCGCGCCGGGGGAGAGCTTCCACGGCTTGAAACGGCGAACATTCGGGGTGGTGGAGTAGAGCAGGGTAATCAGGGCAATCGCCATGAATAGAATCAGCACCCAGCGGCCGTTGAGCCAGATGAGCTTGATGAGCTCCATGTCCACGGTTTTGGGTACATACTGACCGACCATGTCCAGGACAGTTACGCCCAGTAGCAGCATGAGCATCATGAGTACCACGAGGATGATGATCACGGTGGTGACGAGGACGTTCAGCGGCTTGAGAATCCAGCCGGGGCGGCCTTCACGCACACCGTAGACGGTGTTGAGTGCTCGGCCGAAGGATCCGGTGTACCCGGAGGCGGACCAGATCGCACTGAGGATACCGGTCAACAGCACCAGGCCTGCGCCATGGTCGCCGGTAATCTGCTTGATGGGGTCTTCCATAATGGCGTACATCTGTGCCGGGGCGTTGTCCTTGAGGAAGGAGAGGATGACCGCGGCACTTTCCTCACCGTGCCCAAACACACCCAGTAGCGAGACGATCGCCAGCAGGGCGGGGAAGATGGACAGCACGGTGAAATAGGTGAGTGCTGCCGCCATGTCGCTTGCGCCATTTACGCCGAACTTGAAGATGGCACAGCGCAGGATGTAGAGGATGCTGCCCTTGGGGAAGTCGCGTAGTTTCACGCTTGCGTACTTGGGGGCTGCGGGCTTCTTCTTACGGGAGAAGAGTCCGCGTCGAGCTCCGGCGGACACCGTGGTTGAGGAGGTGTCCGTGGAAGAGCCGGTGTGTGCAGCCAATGGGGCTCCTTGAATGAGTGGGATGTACACAGTGGTGCGCCTGTTAGCTTTAGCATGCGGGTTTCAGCGTGCGGGTTTCAGCGTGTGGGTGCACAGAAGGGGCGGGGAGAACAATGAGCTGTCCTTCCCGCCCCTGCGGTGACATTATAGGGTTTTCTAACCCTCCCACATTTTTCTGCGAGTGCAGATAGGTGACCTGCTGGTCAATTAGAGAGGGTCGCCGCTCCGAAAAGCTTCAAAAAGCCTTGTCAGATGCTGTTGTCGACTAGCTGAAAACTAGTTGTGAATACCCAGAACCTTAGCGGTGTGAGCCATCAGCTCATCAGCCAGGTCGTGGTTGTCGTTGAGCTTCACGCCGTAACCGGGGATGAGCTCCTTCAGGCGAGGCTCCCAACCGGCCATCTTGGAGGGGAAGCACTTAGCCAGCAGGTTCAGCATAATCGGAGCCGCAGTAGAAGCACCGGGGGATGCACCCAGCAGCGCCGCAATGGAGCCGTCAGCTGCAGAAACAACCTCGGTACCGAACTGCAGGATGCCGCCCTTCTTTGCGTCCTTCTTCATAATCTGGACGCGCTGGCCGGCCTCGATGAGCTCCCACTCGCCGCCGTTAGCCTCGGGGTAGTACTGGTACAGCGATTCGAGGCGTGCGTTCTTGTCCTTGACCAGCTCGGAGAGCAGGTACTTGACCAGGGAGAAGTTATCCAGACCTGCACGGGTCATCGGGTAGATGTTGTGCGGGCGCAGGGACAGCGGCAGATCCAGCAGGGAACCCTGCTTCAAGAAGTTCGTCTTAAAACCGGCGTAGGGGCCAAACATGAGGGCGCGCTTGCCGTCCACGTAGCGGGTGTCCAGGTGGGGGACAGACATAGGGGGTGCGCCCACCGAAGCCTGACCGTACACCTTAGCGTTGTGCTGGTTTGCGGTGGCCTCGTGGGTGTTGCGCAGGAACAGGCCGGAAACGGGGAAGCCGCCGTAGCCCTTACCCTCTTCAATGCCGGACTTCTGCAGCAGGTGCAGGGCGCCGCCACCGGCACCGAGGAAGACGAACTTCGCGTTGATGGTCAGCGGCTCTTCCTTGTTGATGCGGTTGATGGCGTCAACGGTCCAGGAGCCGTTGGATTCGCGGTTCAGGTTGGTGACCTGGTAGCCGTAGCGAACCTCAACGCCCTTGGTCTGCAGGTGGTCAATCATCTGCTGGGTGAGGGCGCCGAAGTCAACGTCGGTACCTTCGGGGGACCAGGTCGCGGCGATCGGCTCGTTGCCCTTGCGGCCGTTAACGGTCAGCGGTGCCCACTCGGCAATCTTCTCGCGATCGGTGGAGAATTCCATGCGCTCGAAGAGCTTTTCCTTGCGGAAGGAGTCGTAGCGTGCAGCCAGGTACTTGGAGTGGTCTTCACCGAAGACCAGGGACATGTGGGGGACCGGGTTGATGAAGTCGGTGTTGTCCAGGATCTTCTCTTCAACCAGGGATGCCCAGAACTGGCGGGAAATCTGGAACTGCTCGTTGATATTCAGTGCCTTAGCTGCCGAGACGGTGCCGTCGGGGCCAGCGGGGGCGTAGTTGAGTTCGCACAGTGCCGAGTGGCCGGTACCTGCGTTGTTCCAGGGGTTGGAGGATTCCTGAGCGGCCTTATCGAGGCGTTCGAGCAGGACGATGTTCCAGCTCGGTTCGAGTTCCTTGAGGAACACACCGAGGGTGGCGCTCATGATGCCGCCGCCGACCAGGACGACGTCGGTTCGTTCAGTACGTGCTACCACTGAATTCTCCCTTAGGGGTGCGGGTGCCCGGCCTTGGGCACAATGACTGTGGGGTACATCATCTAGCCTACCCCTTTTGGTGGGGTTGGCATAGTCAGAATCCATAAAACGAGAGAGAGTGTTGCAGTTCATATCAATAAATTTCTTAGGGTCGAAAAGACCTGTAATCGCGTTCATTTGCTACACCCACAGACAACAACCCCAAAGCACTCTCAGCAGCACCCTCAGAAACAGCCAGAAACCGGCTCCCTGAAAGCCCCCAAAAGTAGCGAAAAGGGCGCACCCCAACCGGGATGCACCCCTCGCCAAGCCATCAAATATGCAGGCTACAACTTACGCAGCTTACCGAACAGCTCAATCGCATTCTGCTCCGTCTGATAGCCCTGAACCTCACGGCTCACCGCCACCTTAGACGTCACATTCAACAACGGAACCGCCGGCATGAACTGACCCAACTGAGACAGAACCTTCGCGTACAACTCACGCTGCGAATCTACCGAATCGGCAGAATCTGCGGTACGAATCGCCTCCAGAATCTCAGTAAAACGAGGCGACGGCGCCACAGCCGCAGCAGTAGGCAGCGGCGAAGGAGTTGCCGACGGGCTCGGCGATGCAGAAGCCGAAGCCTCCTCCTCAGGAGTCAACGGATCCGGCGAATAGCTCGGGTGCGGGCTCGGAGTCGCAGAAATCCGTACATTCGAATCTGAACCGCCCGACGAGGGTACATCAGAACTCTTCTTCGTCAAACCAGTCGTCATATCCGATGGCGCATTCGTAATCAACGAACGCACCTGATGCTCAGCAATCAGCGGCGCCAACACCGGACCAAAGAACGCATACGGGTCACGGTACATGCCGTAGAAACCGGAGAGCGTAATACCGCGCTCAGAAGAAACCTCACGGCTCTTCGGCAGATACTCATCCCACGGCAGGGGCACCGGCTTAATATTCAGGCCCACCTCAATCAGCGAAGCCACCATCTCCGAATACACCTTCTGCGGAGTATCCATCCACGGCAGAGACACATCAGCCGGGTAGTAGCACTCAATCACCTGATTGTCGTACCCGGCCGCCGCCAATAGCGAGCGCGCCATATCCTGATTGCGCTCCGTGTAATTCTTCGCATCATCAGCCTTAATGCGGAACGACGGCGAAATCAACGTCTGCGCATCCGAGGTGCCCTGCGGATAATACTGACGCAACGCACCACGATCCACCGCATGCGAAATAGCGCGACGCACCGAAATGTTCTTCAACACCGGATGCGCCGTATTCAACCCCAAATACACCAGCGAGAACGGGTCACGGCCAGGAGTCTGATAACCATCACGTGCCAGCTGACCCAGATCAGACGAATTCACCTGATCACACGCATCAATATGGCCCTCCATCAGCGCAAAATAACGCTTATCCGACGAAGTGAGGGTCGAAATCTGAATCTCATCCAGCTCAGGCTGCTGACCCTCAAAATGGGTGTTCTTCAGCAGACGCACCGTG
>ERZ773211.165-NODE-165-length-15324-cov-5.37121_pt1 | contig 15324 bp, 12 predicted proteins | sample MGYA00511914_ERZ773211 | MGnify/ENA primary metagenome ERZ773211 (study PRJEB29015, sample SAMEA2738163) | human oral metagenome | biome: human oral; feature: human-associated habitat; material: saliva | place: China | collected 2242 ...
CAGGGGCACCCGCCCTCGCAGAGCTCGGGCACCCTGATGTCGCTTCAGGAAGGTACAGGCACCTCCGCACTCTGCCTGCAGACAGCACAAAGGGACGGTATTATCCTCGCTCGGATAATACCGTCCCATTTTTGTATGCGTTTAGCTCTGCTGCGCCAGGTAGTTCAGCAGCGTAGCGGTCAGCTCCGGGTCATGCGCCAGCGCCGTACCGTTCAGGTGAGTCACCGGCGCAATCAGACGCACCGACGACGCCAACCACACGCCGTCCGACTCGAACAAATCCTGCGGGTAAAGCGGGCCGAAACCCAGCTCCCAACCAGCCTGGCGTGCCGCCTCGAACACCGCGCCCTGCGTGGTGCCGGGAAGGATGCCGTGGCTCGGTTCAGGCGTGTACAGCACCTTCTTGCCGTCCTCAATCTTGGCGACCAGCACCGAAGAAGTGGCACCCTCCAGCACGCGACGCTCGTCGGTGATGAAGATAGCGTCATCCGCGCCGCGCTCCTGCACGTACCGCAGAACCGCCATATTCACCGCGTAGGAGAGGGTCTTCGCGCCCGCCAGCAGCCACGGGTAGGCGCTGTTATCCATCGGCTCGTGGCCGCGCGGCAGCAGCATCGCCTTCACACCCTCAGTACGGCGCTTCACGATGGAGGAAGGCACCGGCGATGCCATAATCAGCGTGTACGGGCCCGGCTGCATGGAAGTCACCGCCTGGGTGGGGCCGCGCGAAATAATAATCTTCACGATGTGCTCTTCACCCAGCGCAGTCTCGGCACCGGCGGTCGCCTCACGCATGAGGCGCTCCACCGCCGAACGCAGAATCTCCGGTTCCGGGTCGGGCAGATCCAGCATGCGCGCCGACGATTCGAGGCGGGACAGGTGCATGCCGAGCTTACGCACGCGACGGTTGACGGACAACATGGTCTCGAAGACGCCGTCGCCGCGGGTGAAGCCCTGATCATCAACGCTGATGAGGGGCACGGACGGGTCAACGAAGATGCCCTGCGGGTTCTGTTCGTTCAGAAGAATTACGGTACTAGACATAGTCTTATTGTACGTTCGCATCCCTAACCGGCGAGGGAAGATACGCAGAAGGGACGGTGTTATCCACGCTCCTACAGGGGAAAGGGACGCCGCATATTTCCTCCGCGCCTACGCAGGGGCACCCGTCACCCGGACGCTCCGCCCCTCCTCGCTCCGCATCGGAGAGCGTCCGGGCTGACACCCTGAGGGCGCTTCCGGAAAACACGGCAGCCCCTGCGCCCATGTGCGGGCACGGCAAAGCCCCGGATGCGCAACCCCTTAGTGGGTCGCCCATCCGGGGCTTTAGCTATACAAAAATCAGCAATAGGCTAGTGGCCCGCCGGCGCGCCTTGACCTTTACCAGCGCCGTGGCTCAGACCGTCCGCCGAGTAGTCCGAATCCTTACGCGGGGTCGTCCACAGCACCAGCGCCGTCAGGACCGCGAAACCCAAAATGGAGAAGCCCATCGGCAGGTACTCATGCTCACCAGCAATCGACACCAGCGGTGCCGCCAACGCACCCAGCATCGCCTGAACCGTACCTATCACCGCCGACGCACTACCCGCCATGTGGCGCGCCTCGTTCAACGCCAACGCCGAAGCATTACCAAAAATCAGGCCGCACGAGCTGGTCAGCAGGAACAGCAGAACCAGCGTCGGCACCAGCGAAATACCGACCAGGAAGCTGACCGTCAGCAGCGCAGAAACCACGAGCAGACTAATCACACCGACGTTCACGATGCGGCGCTGCGCCACACGACCCACCAGCTTCGTCGCAATCGCACTGAACACCACAATGCCAATCGAGTTCACACCGAACACAATCGTGAACTGGGTTTCGGACAAGCCCAGAATCTTCTGCAACACAAATGTCGAGCCGGAAATGTACGAGAACAGCGCACCAAACGCGAAGCACATCGTCAGCATGAAACCCATGTAGCGGCGAATCTTGAAGACCTTCGGTAGCTCAGAGTACACGCTCAGGGTAGTGCCCTGGTAGCGCTTCTCAACGGGCAGGGTTTCCTTGATGAATAGCATCACGCCGAGCATCATAACCGCGGTAATCACGCCGAGCACATGGAAAATATCGCGCCAATTACCCCACGACAGCACCCAACCACCAAACAGTGGCGCAAGCACCGGCGCGAAGCCGTTAATCATCATCATGACGCCCATGAGCTTAGCCGTCGCCAGTCCCTGAGTCGTATCAGCCACGATGGAACGCGCCAGCACCGCACCAATCGAACCGGCGAAACCCATCATGAAACGCGCAAAAATCAGCAGCTCAATATTCGGCGCGAAACCACACGCCACCGTCGCAATAAAGCAGATGACCACACCGAACAGCAGCGGCTTGCGGCGGCCCGTCTTATCCGACAGCGGACCCACGACCAGCTGGCCGAGCGCCATACCGACCATGAACCCGCTCAACGTCAGCGATGCGTTTGTGCTGGTGGTGTTCAGGTTCTCAGCGACTGCGGGCAGCGCCGCCAGGTACATGTCCGTAGCCAGCGGTGCGATAGCAGTCAGCAGCGCTAGAACAACAATGAAAAGGGGCGATAGCCCAAAAGAGGTCTTAACCGACTTCGAAGACATTAGCCTTAGTTTTTCTTTCTGCGTGATGCGCGTGCAACGGCGCCTGCGGCTCTACAAGACATGGATGCGGCGGTACCGCCCCCGGGGGATGAGCTTGCGCAGGCTAGAAGCACAACTTTCTCACGGTAGCAGAATCGGGCGTGGCTTCGTAAGTTAAACGTTTGATATTTTTTGATCCGGGAGAGACAAGATTGCAGAGGGTACGCAGAAGGGACGGTGTTATCCACGCTCCTACAGGGGTAGGGGGAGGGTGCGCCACATATTTCCTCCGCGCCTACGCAGGGGCACCCGTCGCACAGACGCTCCGCCTCTCCTTGCTCCGCTGCGGAGAGCGTCTGTGCGACACCCTGAGGGCGCTTCCGGAAAACGTGGCTGCACCCAACGCATGCTGGGGAAAAAGGGCGGTGTTATCCACGCTCCGTTGGAGAAATAACACCGCCCTTGAGCGGTTTGTGCCTGCCGCTCAGCACCCTCCCCAGAGTCCCGAGCACCGAAGAGATATTTGAGAAATATTCTTGCGAAGCATTGCTCGGTCCAACTACATAACTTACGCTGGTCATATCACGCGGTACGACCGGAGGGAGCACCTCAGATGCGCAATCACTATTACAAATATTTGCTATGCATCCTGCTGCTCATAGCTTGCGTCTTGCTCGTAACCCTTGCCGCGCTTTCTCATAACAACCCGGGTAACGGCACAGACGGCACAGCCTCCACTCATGCGCCGGAGAACAGCTCAACCTATTGGGATGAAGACCGCATGGAATCCGCCAGCCCGGCTCCCATGCCTAAGTAGAACAGCGCCTAAGTAGAACAGCGCCTGAATAAAACAGCCTCTAAACAGCCGTAGGGCCCAATGCTTCGAGATACACCAAGCATTGGGCCCTACTGTCTTGTAGGCGGCTGCTACTGCGCCGCGCTGTCGTAGATGAAGTCCACGGTCGCGTAGTCCTCCGGGATTTCGGCGAGCAGCGCCTCCTCCTGCGCCGCCCAGCGCTCCCAGTGCGGGCGGAACGTGTCACCGTCACGAGCCATGGCACGTTCGTGGCGCACCTCGTCCGGGGCGGTGGCGAGAATACGCACCTCGCAGGCACCCGCAATCGCGCCGACACCCTCACAGATGATGACCTGCGTAGCCGCCGGGTCGACGGTGCGCACCTCACCGGGGGCGCCCGCCTCCCAATCCCACGGGGTGTAGGTCCCGGCGATACCTTCGGTCAGCTGCACGGATAGCGCGTCCCACGCCTCCACGCCGTTGAAGAGGCCATCCCAGCCGGGGTAGAAGTCGTCCAGGTGCAGCACGTGCACGCTGTGGCCGGCGGCGGTGAGCTCCTGCTCAAGCTGCGCGGCGAGGCTGGTTTTGCCGGTGCCGCTGCGGCCGTCAATGCCGATGATCAGCGGGATCTGCGCGAAGTCCGCAAGGAACTGCGCACGGAACTCGGTGAATTCGGCGGTGTCCATGTCGAAATCATTGCCGATGCCGTGCTCCAGACGCAGCATGTCTTTGCAGAGCTCCAGGATTTCGGCGGTGCCGGTGACGCGGCGGTTCTGGTTCAGGGGGATACGCTGACTCACTGCGCGTCGCCTTCCTGCTTGAGGTGGTTGATGAGGCCGCGTGCGGCGGCGTCAATGAGGTCGGTGGTGTACACGAAGTCGCGTTCGCTACCGTACCAGGGGTCGTAGATGCCGAGCTGGTCCAGGTGGGTGGTGGTGACCTTCGGGTCGAAGCTGCGCATCATGCGGATTTTGGTCTTGTCGTCGTCGTTGCGGGCGAGGGCTTTGAGGCGCAGGTAGTGGGGTGCGTCCATGGCGAGGATGAGGTCGTTGCGATCGAAGTCCTCGACGGTGAAGACGCTGGCGCGGTGCGCGGACGGGTCGATACCGCGGCTGGTGAGCTGCGCGGCGGCGCGCGGGTCGATGCGGTTGCCTTCTTCTTCGTTGCTGATGCCGCTGGAGGTGACGGTGACGGGCACGCCGGCTTCTTGGGCGTGCTGGCGGATGAGGTATTCGCCGACGGGGGAGCGGCAGATGTTGCCGGTGCAGACAGTCATGATTCGGTACATGGTTCTAGTGTATCGGTGGGGTAGAGGGTGGTTGGGCTCGGTGGGGCTCGGGGTGGATTTGCGGGTGGCGCTCCGGCGAGCGGATGCGCTCGCGGACGGGGCTGCCGCCGCCGGGCTGTTGCTACCAGACCCGGGCGCGAAAGGCCCCGCCGACGATGGGGTCGGCGGGGCCTTTTAGCGGTGAAGTACTATTCGGTTTTGTATTCTTCTCCAGCGCTGGAGTTATCAAACGGTGTTGCAGAATTACTCACGCGAGTATATTTCTGATTCTCTGCATCCCAAGAATTGGGGTCAAATAATTTAGATCCAAAAGGAATTCTCTTTTTTATCTGCATACCAGTTTGTAGAGTTATTTCTGCAGGTGAATCGCAGATATAAAATATAGTTCTTTTTGTAGGTGATAAATGATATTCACTATTGCAATTAAAGAGTGCTCCATGGAAATCTGGATTTTGATTAAAACAGCCTGCGACGTCGATAATTTCTCCGTTGAATAAAGCTGATTGAAATGTCACTTTCTCTGTGAATTCGGTATTTGAGAAATGTATATTTCCATGAAACTCTGACGATGAGAAGTCTGTTTCATGAAAAGTTACCCCAGAGAAATCTGTATATTTTCTAAATTTTGCGTGAGTGAATACTGCTTTATCGTAAAACTCGGCCTTCTGGTCTCCGGCAACGGAGAACCATGTATTCGCATAGAATTTTGCTTCTCGAAAAGATGTTTCTCCCCTAAACGAAGATTTCATGAAAGCTGCGTCTCCCATAAATTCTGATAAGGTATAGTTTGCCCCGTCGATAAATATTGAACCGTAAAAATTGGCAGTTCCATAAAATTTCGAGTATGAAAAATTTGGGTTCTTAAAATGCAATTCACTTAAAGGGTAGAAAATTTCTGAATTTGAAAAGTCGTACAATAGCCCATTCCAGCCAACGCTCTTTTTTGTAGTCGATTCCTGTTCGATTCGGAGGCTTATTTCTCGGAATATTGTTTGTCGAACCTCTTGCTCTTCTTTTAATTTATTCTCGTCATTTTTTATATTCTCTGTCCAATATTTGGGTGGCTTGTTTTTAAGATATTCAATACTTTCTCTGTGCTCGGCTAAGGGGAAAGGTGAACGAATGTAGGAGCAGAGGTTATTGATAATAACCTGCCCCTCCTTTTGCCGTTCTTTAGGCTTGAGAGTGTTATCAGCAAGCCACTCATCGATCAAACCCACAAGGGTATAGATACCGCCCAGACAGACGGCAGCTTTTTCATCACCAAGTTGTTCGATAGCTTTAGTGTATCGACTGCGGCGCTCTGCATGAACCTGGCGAATGTGGTCATTCTTGTTCTTCTGGATGTCATCCTCAATTTTTCGGCGGTCAATTTGATTTTTCCAGCTGTTCTGCAAAAGAGTCAGAATCGCAATGATTCCACCCGTGATATAGAGGATGTGTAGGCGTAAATCAGAGATGGATTTCTGTCTGATCTCATCTGCCTTAGACTCTGCAGAATTATTGCTTGAAATTTGCCAGTCAATACAATTTGGCACCATAAGAGCGGCTAAACCTCCTAGGATGCCAAGTAAAACAATGACCCAGAAGAAGCGCTCGGGATTATCAAAAAGCCACGTATATAAGTTGAAACGTGTTTTTTTGTCTTCTTGGTTCTGGCCGTTAGGAGACGGCGGTGAGACGTTTTCTGGCATGTTTGTTTCTCCTGTCTTCGCTGAAAGGAACGGTCACCTTTCAGTGTAGTGCAAAACTGTCTGAAATGGGTTGCTAACAGATATAAACGAAGCCCCAGCTCGGGGCAACACTGTGAGAGGCGGAGGTGTTCATGGAGGCGCACTTGCCGCGGGTTCAAAAAAGACCCCGCCGACGTGAGGTCGGCGGGGTCCATAATTTTATGGAAATACCACGATTGCACTTCTTAGATTTTTATCGAGAGAGGGCTAAGCGCGCGCAGGGCTGCTGTATATCCTAGTACCATTTTTATCGATGTAAACTCTTGACCCTATCGGATATAACATGCAATCGTCATCAAAGTTAACATCTTTTTGAATGTGACCAAGTGGAATTAGGTCGAAATCATAGTTTCCGGAGTATGAAAATGTTGCTCCCAAAAATGTTTCGTATCCCAAAAGGCCTTCAGAATATACAAAATGTGCTTGCCTGCTGAAAGTTGAATTTTGAAAATTAGTTCCTCGATTAAAATGCGTCCCTTTGAAATCTGCCAAGGTAAATTCGGTGCGGTAAAAATTTGACCCATGCATAAATTTTGACCCCCTAAATAATGCACTGATCTCAAAAATTGATCCCTTGAAATCTGTGTAGCCATAGAAATATGTATCACAGAAATCAGCGGTTTTACTAGTATCTTTATTTTTGAAATTGGCTCCCCAAAATTTTGTTATACCGATTTTGTCCCAATCAATATCGCCTTCTCGACCTTTCATGTCTGTATGGAACTCTGAATTATTGAAGTATGCTTCTGATTTAAATAAAGCGGAGGAGAAATCCGAAGGGCCGCAAATCTGGAGGGCCTTGGCGTATAAATCTCCCTGGAAGATGGCATTATAGAACGAGGCAGATTTCTTGAATTTGGACCCTGTGAAATGTGTTTCTCCAGAAAAGATTGCATTTTTGAAGCTAATATCGTTATAAAAAACTGCCTCAAATATGGCTAGGTTGTCCCATTTTGAATTTTCAAATGATGCACCAGTGTAGAACTTTGCGTCTGAGAAATTGCCTTTCTCAATCGTGAGATTACTGAGCGGGTAGAAAATTGATGCTCGGCTGAAATCAATATCGAAGTTACTCCAAGCGCCAGGAATAACGACTATTTTGTCTTCTTTATCCTTGATAAAGGAGCTGCTTCGTTTGCTCATCTCATCAAAGATAGAGCGGCGTACATCCTGTTCTTCACGAAATACCGCCTGGTCCTTGGCAAAATCCCCCTCATAGTCAGTAGGTTCTATGTCGGAGTCAAGTACTTCTGCCTTTCGTGCAAGAGGAAAGGACGAACGAATATAGGAGCAGAGGTTATTGATAATAACCTGACCTTCTTTCTGTCGTTCTTTAGGATTGAGGGTGTCATCTGCGAGCCACTCATCGACCAAGCCTACAAGGGTATAGATACCGCCCAGTCGGACGGTTGCTTTCTCATCAGCTAGCTGCTCGACAGCTTTGGTGTAGCGACTACGACGCTCTGCATACACCTGACGGGTATGGTCGTTCTCATTTTTCTCTTTTTCTTGATTGTTCTTTCGGTGACTCTCGCCAAGGGTGATAACACCTAGAACGCCACCGGTGGTGTAGAGGATGAGCTGCCTGAGAACCCGACCGTCATCGTCCTTACCGAAACCAGAGTTGAGCGCGATGGGTAGGAGGAAAGCTACTGCTCCGCCAAAGATAGCGATTGCCCCAATCCAACTGTAGAACAGGGGTACTTTCGTCTTCAGCTTGGTGAAATGTGCGGCAAGTAAGAAAGTAACGACCCATGCGGTGCATAGGCTGAGTAGCCGCCAGGCTTCCGTTGGCTCTAAGAACATGTATCTGGTTCTCCTGTCCTCTCTGATAGGAACGTTCACCTTCCAGCATAGGGTAAAGCTACTTGCCATGGGTTGCGCCCGGTCATCAACGAGGGCTTCGCCTGCATGAGATACGCAGACGATGCTTCTGTTATCCGTGGCAGACGAGGTGAGTATGGAAATCCTCAAAATAGGCGATATTGTTCCTTGTGGTGGATACAATAGTGGCGTAATTAGTGTTGTCGTGTTGTTATGTCTTAAGAAATACGCTACATTATTAGGTATACGGTCATATGTGCAGGGCTTGTCCTTATGCGTAATGACTATAAAATAAAAGTGGAGCCACCAGTGATGTTGCAACATCACCGGTAGCCCCACTCTCGAGAGCCTAGAAGAGATACGAAGCTGCAAACTCACAGATCTCTACGAGGCCGACGAACAGAGTGGCTACATAGCTGCCCCGTTCGATAATGAGCCAGAAATTTTTGGCCATAGGAGTTCCCCTCCTCTCTATTTAGTTAGAGGGTGAGAAACAACGCGGAATTGCGTTGTCACTGCTGATTTTAGCAGATGACACACATTCCGCGGATTTTTGCTACCCAATTTAAGTTTTATTTATCTCAGACATGGCGTAATACCACTGGAAAGCGATAAACGAATCCGGGTAGATAAGATTCGAAAAACCCCGCTAGAGCCTACAGACTCAGCGGGGTTTCTCGTGCCGTTTTTATTTTGTGCCCAGCTGCTCGGCAGCGTCCACCACGTGTGCAAAGGCCCGCCACACATCCAATGTGGCGGGGCCTCTGTCTACTACTGCGCGGGCTCACTCAGGCGCGTGTATTCCTTCTGCCGTTCATCCCAAGAAACCGGATCAAAGAGCACCGTACCAACCGGGATATGATAGCCCAGGCCGTTCAGCCCAGCTGTACCCAGCGGAATAGGCTGGCTGCCCTCGTACACCGCGAAGTTATGCGCCTCCTGACCAGCAGACAGCGTAGCGAATCGAGCCCGGCATACCTCACCCGACTCAACATTCTTAGCCGCAAAGAGCGGCGGGCCCTTCACGAAAGACACATCGCAGAAATCAGCAGTCTGCACAAAGGACGCACCGTAGAACTCCGCGCCCGCCTTAAAAGTCACATCACGGAACCCAGCGAGCCCCTCAAACGTAGCCCGGCTAAAATGCGCATCCCCGTAGAAGGTTGCCGCGTTAAACCCGGCATGCCCCTCAAAGACCGCCTCACGGAACTCGGCAACTCCCGCAAAATCCGTCCTGAAGAAGCTCGCATTACCGCCAAAAGACGACCTAAAGAACCCAGCGTTCCCCTCAAAGGAAGCGCCGCTAAAGCCCGCATCCGCCGCAAACGTAGTATCGCGGAAGTCAGCGTGCCCTCCAAAAGAAGCCTCGCGAAAGTCGGCATTAGAGCTGAAAGCTACCCAGCGGAAGAACGCATCACCAACAAAGCGTGCGTTACTAAAGTCAGCCGTTCCCTTGAAAGTTACGTCGCTAAAACGCGCATCCTGGTCAAAGACCGCCCGGGTAAAGTTCGCGTCGCCCACAAAAGCTGCCCCGCTGAAATCTGAACCGTTGCAGAACCTCGCCGCAGAGAAATCGGCGTTCTCAATAGTCAGACCGTCCAGAGGATAGAAGACGACAGCCCGGCTGAAATCGAACTCAAAGCCGCTCCACGCGCCGGGGACAACAGCCACCTCGCCCTTCTCATTTTCGGTCAGGGTGCTGCTGCGCTTACTCATCTCAACGAAGACGCTGCGGCGAACATCCTGCTCACCACGAAAAGCCGCCAGATCCGTAGCGAAATCACCCGCATAGTTAGCGGGCGGTGTATCGGATTCAAAAGCTTCTGTCTTGAATGCCCGCGCGAACGGCGAACGAACATAAGCGCAGAGGGCATTGACGATGACCTGCCCCTCCTTCTGCCGCGCCTCAACGCTGAGCTGCTCGTCAGCGAGCCACTCATCAACCAGACCCGCAAGCGTGCTGAGGGCGCTCGCACGGACTGCCGGGTTCGGATAAGCCAGCTGCTCAACTGCCTTGCTGTAACGGGTACGGCGCTCGGCGTGCACCCGCTGGGGATATTCCAGCTTTTTCTGGGCGTTCATGCGGTGGAACTCCCCAAGAAAGAGAACGCCCAGCAGGGTGCCGGTGATGAAGAAAATGAACGGCTGAACCTCAAAATTGGCGATGTCAGTGTCAAAGGTGAAAGGCATAAAACCCGCCGTGACAATGCCCAAGAGAGCGATAGCCCAAACCCAGGTGCGGAAGCTCGACAGCTTCCCCTTGAGGTTGCCGAACTGCGCGGCGAGCGGGAAAAACAGAATGACGACTGCGCAAGCTATCAGCCAAACCCACGCGGTGCTGGGTGCGAGATGCATGTGGTTCTCCTGTCATCGTTGAAAGGGGCGGGTCATACTCAGCATAAGGTAAAGCTGCTGGGCTTGGGCGGTTGCGGGTCAAAAGCAAGAACCCCGCCAGCGCTGGATGTGCGGGCGGGGTCTTCGGGTTCTTCCCGGCGGCGAGGAAGGGAGAGAGCTAGAGAGCTAGGTTTTACTGCGCAGGCTCACTGATGCGGGTGTACTCCTGCTTCTCTTCGTCCCAGGAATCCGGGTCGTACAGCACAGCACCGAGAGGGAGAATGAACGTTCTATTAAGAAGTTCCGCCGTGCCGCAGCTGAAACCGTGCGGGCTCTCCGGACGCGCCTCGAACAGGTAATCCTGCGGATCCGCCTGCGCAGAGAACCGTGCCCTCTGCAGCCGCCTCTCCAAAGCCTCAAAGGACGGCTTAACATACATGAAGCTAGTCTGCCTGAAATCCGCGCCCTGACCGAACGTCGCATCCGCGAAGTAGGCGCCCTCAAAGCTCGCCCCGTTGAAGCTCACCGCCCGGGCGAACGTCGCCTTGTAGAAGCCGACATGCGCCGTGAACGTCGCCTTGCTAAAGTCGGCATCCTGCGCGAAGGTCGCGTTACCGAAGTTCGCGTGCTGCGGGAAGTCCATCTCATAGCGCGTCCTCGGAAGCGCAATAAAAGACGCCCGGCTGAACGTGGCGTCGCCGTCGAACCGCGCCCCACCAAAATCCTCGTACTGCGTGAAGGACGCCCCGCTAAAGTCCGCCGCACCCGCAAAGCGTACGTTGCTGAACATTGCGGACTGCTTGGTGGCTATACCGGCAAAGCGCGCGGCCCCGCCGAACAACGACTTGGAGAACACCGCCGGGCGGTTGAATACCGACGCGGCGAAGTGCGCTTCATCGTGGAACGTGGAGGCGGTGAATACTGCCTTTCCGTCAAAGGTGACCGCCGCGAAGCTGGCTATGCCTGCGGTGTTCAGGCGTGAGAAGTTGGCATCGGACTTGAAAGCGGATACCGCGAAGTCAGCCGCAGCTGAAAAGACCGCGTCTGAGAAGTCAGCCTCGCCGGTGAAGGTTACGGTTGCGAAGCTTGCGGCGTCCGCAAAGCGCGCCCCGCTGAACTCTGCCGCGCCCGCGAAGTGTGCGGCGCTGAATCCTACCCAGTCGGTGAAGTTCGCGCCGTGGAAGGACGCGTCAGCCGTGAACTGTGCTGCGGAGAAGCTGGTGTCACCGTGGAAGGTTGCGCCGAAGAAGTCCGCCGTGCCGTAGAAGGTTGCGGAGGCAAAATCGGCGTTCTGAAAGTACAGCTGCCGCAGCGGGTAGAAGATGGGTGCGCCGCCAAAGTCGAAGCGCAGATCCGCCCACATGGGCGATATTGGCGGCACCGGGTGCTGGTCTTCCGCTTTGTCTTTCTCGGGGCTTTCGGCAACGGCGGCGAGGCGGCGGCTGAACTCCATGAAGACCGTGCGGCGCACCAGCTGCTCTTCGCGTAGAGCCTCCTGATCGCGCGTAAAGTCGCCTTCGTACTCTTCGGGTGCCTCGTCTGCTTCTAGGATCTGCCGCTTCTGCGCGAGGGGGTAGGGCGTGCGGATGCACCCGGTCAGCGCGTCGATAATGGTCTGGGCCTCTTCGCGGCGCACCTGCTCGGGGAAGGAGGCGTCGGTGAGCCATTCGTCTGCGAGGTTTGCGAGCGTGTACACTCCGGCGAGGCGTACGGCGGGCTGGTGCCCGTCGAGAAATTCTTCGAGGGCGTGCGTGTAGCGTTCGTGCCGCCCTGCCTGCTGGTTGCGTGCCGGGGTGTTTTTGCGTTGCCGCAGCGCAGTTAAGAGTTTGTTGAGATTCATGGCGGTGTGCCCTTCCTGCTCCGGTGCTGGCTTATATCCAGCATAGGGGAGGACCCCACTCTTGTGGGCTTGCGCAGTGGGCAAAAGGAGAAGCCCCGCCTGCACGATACGTGCAGGCGGGGCTTACTCTATATCGTCATGGAATATTTCTGATAGTTAGCTTTGTCCTAGGCTGCATTGATTCATAAAAATCCAATGGAGCTAAGTACGTACATTTTCCAGTGGTGACATCATAATGATGTTTATCATTGTTGAATTTTTCAACATGGTACCCAGTAGGAATTTTAAGTTGAGATTCTGTAAGGTTATTTAATCGAATGTTTCCATTATCTAATTTTTTCCCATATGCGCGATACTGATAATCGTATGTGGGAGTGAATACATGGACTGAATCCGGCTTTGCCTCAGTGAGTATTCCAAAAGTAATGGAGCTCTTTTCCTTAATGTCATTCGAGAAAACGCATGAGTAATCTGTTTCTACTGACCCCAGAGTGTCTCCGGGGCTCGTTACCATATCGCTAAAACCTTTTGCTATATTTGGAATAAGCGTGGAACCAATCGATGATATTAAAAATGCAGAGAATAGAGCCAGTATTAAGGCGGTTATATTTTCTTTGAGGGTCCTTGAATGTATTTCTGCTGTGCGTTTGAGTGCATATTTCTTATTCAAGATATTTCTTAGAGAGACACAGCAGAGGGTGAATGAAATAAATAATGTGGTTAATAAAAATATAATTATTTCTTTGTGTGAAAGAATTTTTAATATTTGATAGTTTATGAGGGCGCAGAAAGAAGTGAGGGCTGATGAAATAGAGATTATCATAAAGTAGATACATTCCACTTCCCTTTTTATATTTTCTTTTCTACCTCTGAGGATTATTTTTTCAGCACCGTTGACACATTGGGGGAGAAGGAAATATGGGATGAATGATATGTATCCTATTAATAGCAGGGAGAAAGCCATTGTCAGCCAAATATATTTGCTTTCCGTAAATTGAATTGCTGTAATTTGAATTGCAGTACTTAGATTACCTTTTGTTACCTGTGTGTTATGGAGTAACCCAAATATAAATACTATAGATGCTGCTAAAGGTAGAAGTGGAAGTATTAGCTTGATGTGGGAGGCGATAGTTGACCGTGTGGATCTTTCTTTTGATGATAATATTGTTCTCTTGGCTTTTTTACGTCGTTTATTTTTGAAAATTTCTTCGATGATTGTGATGATTGAAGTTGCAGTACTGGCGTTGACTATAAAAGAAAAGACAAGGAAAATGGGTAGTACAATTTTGGCGTCAGGGTCGTTGAAAAATTCTTTGAGAAATGTTGGAGTTGTCCTGTAAGTGTGTCGATCGTATAGGGCAGTGGAAAGTGTGTCGACTCCGAGGACAAAGAGTGCTACCGCAAAGATGGCAAAGGTAGGAATAAGTGTAAACATTATATAGTGTAAGGACTTTTCTGCTCCAGTGTAGGTCTTACCTTTTCGGACGCTGACTACTTTGTGTAACATAATAGAAATTCTTTTGATGATTTTAAAAATCGTAGCAATCGCAATGCATAAAATAAAAATCATGGCAAATGCAATGTAAAAAATAAAAATCGTAGCAATCGCAGTGTAAAAAATAAAAATCGTAGCGACTGTAAGGAAAAGAATAAAAATTGTGGCGGTTGCAATTATAAAACTAGTAGTAGAAATATTTACAATGTATTTAAAATGCCATAATAGTATGGCGCTCAATATTATGATGATTAATGCAAATATTTTTGCAAGCGGTTTTTTTGTGTTATTTTTGAAAATTGTGCCAAGTGCTATTGGGTCATCTGAAGAGAAATTATATAAATTTGTCTTTTTTTCATTGAGTGGGGGCGTGCTGGTAGTAACTTCGGCGATTGTTGAAGCGGAGGTGGTATTCTCCACTGTCTGTGAGATTTTGGTCTCTTTGCTGTAACCCAAGTCGATGTTCCCTCCTGAATATGGGCAAGCGGGAGGTATTGGGCCGTTATTCGTCGGCATCGTAATTTCCTATCTACTTTGAGAGGATATGGTCGTAACCAAGGATACGGTAAGCGGGTGGCCTCAAGCCATAGGTAAGGGTTGGGGAATTGCAGGTCGGACAAGCGGAGATGCCTCCATAGAACGAGCATGGAGCGAGCGATGGCGCTTGCGAACAGATCCTCTATATATAAGAGGAGCGAATCTCTGATGTTCACTGCGCCTCTAGCAACGCTGCTAGAAGCCTAGCTTCCAGCCCCAAAAATCGCCCCGCACACCCTATATAAGGTGCGCCCAGGTCACCTTTCGACCCCTCCCGCACCTCAATTTTTGGGTTTTTCACCCCTTTTAAAAAATTTTTTAAAAATTTTTTCGCCCAGTTAGCCCGCCCATGTCCGCCGTGCGCTGAATCGCCTTGCCGTACCCTCACTTCACCCAAAACCCCCGGAATTCCGCGGAAAAACCGCCCATCCGCGCCTCGCCGCCACCCCGATTTTCCCCGTAAAACACTGCCCCAGAGCCCTGAAAAACCCGCCCCTCACACAGTCTCGCGAAAAAAAGTTGAGTAAAGTTCGCTCAACCCTATTGACACACCCTCTGAGAGGGTGCATACTTGAGTACATGAGGCTCAAGGAGCCGCGCAGACCACCCCACACGGGGCGGCACGCGCAGCGCCGACCGCCTCCGAAAATTTCGAACTAACCCGCCTCGCATTAGAAGAAGCGGGGCACTAACACCTAAGGAGTGAATAAACATATGGCACGTGCAGTAGGTATTGACCTCGGTACCACCAACTCGGTCGTAGCAGCACTGGAAGGTGGCGACCCGGTCGTCATCGCTAACGCAGAGGGCACCCGCACCACCCCCTCCGTTGTCGCATTCTCCAAGGACGGCGAAGTTCTGGTTGGTAGCGTCGCAAAGC
>ERZ773211.168-NODE-168-length-15206-cov-5.19939_pt1 | contig 15206 bp, 13 predicted proteins | sample MGYA00511914_ERZ773211 | MGnify/ENA primary metagenome ERZ773211 (study PRJEB29015, sample SAMEA2738163) | human oral metagenome | biome: human oral; feature: human-associated habitat; material: saliva | place: China | collected 2242 ...
GGCGAAGGCTGCTGGCGCTGAGGTTCTTCAGATTGAGGAGGGCGAGCGCTTCCTGGACGGTGACGTCCGCCAGATTATGGATGTCGTGATGTTTGAGCAGTACGGCAATCTGCAGCATACGCATTTCCCTGGCCCGATGCGCATCGCTCTGGATCAGTTGAAGGCGCGCGGTGTGACTCCGGATCTGGTGGTTTCGGATCACGGTATGGCTGGTTATGCTTCCTCAACCTGTAAGCTGCTGACGATTGGTATTGCGGATTGTAATGATCCGGGTCTGTTTGTGGCGGCTGAGCAGGGGGATCTGCCGGTGTGTGTGCCGATGGACGATAATGTTCCGCCGCGTCGTTACGAGCCGATGATTGATTTCATTTTGGATCGTGCGGGGCTTGAGCGTCCTTAATGTCCCTTCTGCACCCTGTGTTTAGGGTTTGGGGGTCTTCGGGGTTTGTCTTTTATCTGTCGGTTATTGTTTTCCTGCAAGTGCGTGAAACATGCTGATGGTTTTGGGGTTTCTTAGCTCCACTAGGCATTCTTCTCGAAGGCCCTTTTTTCTTCTTTTTCTGTGATTGATTTCATCACACCGGAGTAACTTTGCCTCTTCATTCTTCGAGACTGAAGACCCCCCGACCCCGTAGAATAGTTTACGGAACACGTTTATGCGCTCTTTGGCTTCATATAGCGTTCCACTAGGCGCCTTACCAGCGCCTTTACCGTAGTCTCTGCCACTATTCACTCAGCAAGATTATTGGTTCACTCATTCATTCATAACAATGACTAGGACACGATTCCCTATTCACCGATAATTAGGGGTAAATGTGCCTATTCGCCGCTCTCAGTCCACGACACAGGACAAATTTCCGGGGAAGATTACACCGTTGAAAGTACAAGATCGTCTTAAAAAAATGTGGGGTTCAGACTTCGTCGTCAAGCGAAGCTGGCATCCCAAGGTTCAGCGCGCCCTTTACTTTGGCGACTTTCTCGCCATTGTTATTGCGGTCGTCGCTTCACATGTAATTCGTTTCGGGTGGGAGAATGCTGACCTGCCCTATGTGAACGTTTGGCCTATTAACGCCCTGGATGGCCGTATTCCCGCTATTGATTACATCTTCCTGGGTGCCGGTATGGTCGTTGGCTGGTGGTTTATCCTCCAGGTGAACGGCTCCCGTAGCCTGCGCATCATGGGTTTCGGCAACGAGGAGTATCGCCTGATTACTCGCGGTACTACTTACTTCTTCTGCTTGCTGATTATTGTGGCGTTCTTCCTCAAGGTTGACGTCACCCGCATGTACCTACTGATCGCTTACCCGCTGGGCCTGTTCCTTCTGCTCGTTGAGCGTTGGCTGATTCGTCAGGGTCTGGTGCGTTCGCGTACTCGCGGTCGTGCGCTCACTCGCGTCATGATTATTTCTGATGTGACGACCGGTCAGCACCTGTACAAGAACCTGAAGGATGTGGTTGCTTCCGGCCTGTCCCCCGCAGCGTTCTACCTGCCCGGTTTTACTCCCGGTACTACTGTTGCTGGCGCGCCGATTCCGGTGCTTGGTTATAGCACTTCTCCGGCTGACATTATGGAAGCCATCCGCGAGAACGATATTCACATGGTTGCTGTGACGAACGGTCACCACTTGAGCCCGGATCAGGTTCGCCTGCTGGGTTGGAAGCTTGCTGACGCGCATATTTCGTTGATTATGGCTCCTGCAACGACCGATATTGCTGGTCCGCGTATGCACATGCAGCCGCTGAATGGTCTGCCGCTGGTGCACGTGTCGACTCCGCGTATTACCGGTCTGTCGGCGTTCTTCAAGCGCGCTATGGATGTTGTGTCTTCGGGTCTGGGTTTGATTCTGTTGTCTCCGCTGTTCCTGGTGGTGGCACTGCTGGTCAAGCGTGATGGCGGTCCGGTCTTCTTCTTGCAGAACCGTGTGGGTCTGAACGGTGAAATGTTCAAGATGGTGAAGTTCCGTTCGATGCGTACTGACGCCGAAGAGGTTAAGAAGCGCCTCATGGCACAGAACGAGGGGAATGGTGTGCTCTTCAAGATGAAGGACGACCCGCGTATTACCCCCATTGGCAAGTTCATCCGTAAGTACTCGATTGATGAGTTGCCTCAGCTGTGGAACGTGTTCATTGGCGATATGTCGCTGGTGGGTCCGCGTCCTCCGCTGGTTGAGGAAGTTGAGCAGTACGAGGACATTGCGTACCGCCGTCTGCTGGTGAAGCCGGGTATTACCGGTCTGTGGCAGGTTTCGGGCCGTAGTGACCTTTCGTGGGAAGAGTCGGTTCGTTTGGATCTCTACTATGTTGAGAACTGGTCGCTTACCGGTGACCTGATTATTCTTCTGCGTACTGTCCGTGCGGTTTTCGCTAAGGAAGGCGCGTACTAAGAAGAGTTGGGGTTTCTCCCGCTGATATGTATGCCGTTTTGAAGACGCTGTTCCGGCACAGGCAGCTTGGCATCATCTATTGATATAAATGCGCAGAAGGGGCGTGAATCCATTTCCGGTGGATTCACGCCCCTTCTTTATGCCTTCTGCCTAGTTCCTTTGAGAGACGCTCTAGGATTTCTTGATCTAGGGGTCTCTTGAGGGCGTTAGGTGGAGGCGGCGTGCTGGGCGCTTCTGCCCTATTCGGCGATGAGTCGCGCAATGACTTCGGGGAGCATCTCCGCGACGCGGGTTGCCGGGGCGGGGCCCAGCAGTGCGTCCTTGACGCTTCCGGTGGCGCTGGCGCGTGCGGCTTCGCCGTGCAGGTAGACTGCGAGCGCACCGATGGAGGCGAAGGTGCAGCCTTCCAGGGCTTCTCCGCGGGCTTCGAAGGCGGCTACGGTCTGGGCGAGCAGTGCGCCGTAGATGCCGGTGAGGGTGTCTCCGCTGCCTGCGGTGGCGAGCCAGGGGCTTCCTCCGGCGACGCTGTAGGTGGCGCCATTGGGTGCCGCGATGAGCGTGTAACCGCCCTTGAGCATGACGGTGGCTCCGGAGAGTTCGGAGGCGGAACGCGCCCAGCGGAAGGGCTCTGCGTCAATGTCCTTGCGGCTGGGTACGATGGCGTCGCCCAGGTGCTTCTTCCAGGTTTCGGGGGCGAGCTCGTGTACGATGCGCAGGAATCGTTCGAGTTCTGCCGCGTGCGGAGTGAGGATCTTGTGGGGTCCGAGGTGCTTACCGGTTGCCATGTATTCTGCCGCCAGGTCGCAGGCACCGGCGTCGAGGATGGCGGGTTCGGGGGAGTGGAGCAGGTAGCGGTTCTTGTCCAGCGAGTCGTAGCTGGAGCCGGAGCCGCCGGCCCACACGGTGACCCTCTGCAGGGCGGGTGCGCCGCTGAAGTAGACGGTTTCGGGGTTGTGGGCGATCATGAGCTGGCGCAGCTCGTGGGAGTTAGCGCCGAAGCGAACCATGCCAACGCCGGTGTTGAGGGCTGCGCGCACACTCATGAGGGCTGCGCCGGGGTATTCGAGGCTTCCGGTGAGCATGCCGAGTACGCCGCGGGTGTACTTGTGGGAGTGTTCGTCGGGGATTTCAATGAGTTCGCGGTAGTCTTCGCGTTCGAGAACGCGCAGGGCGGGCTTGTGGGCGTCGAGGGCTTCGGGCACGCCCAGGTCGTAGAGTTTGATGTCGCCGGAGTGGACGCTGTGGCTGGTGCCTGCCGGTAGCTTGTGACCGATGAAGGTGACGGTGCGGTCGGCGTGCAGGGAGGGTTCGTGCACGGTTCCGCGGTTGTTATCGACTCCGGAGGGGGTGTCGACGGCGAGGACTGCGCCGAGCTTACCGTCGAGCTGCGCGGCACGGAGTACGCCCAGGTATTCGCCGGCGCTACCGCGTACGGCGCCGCTGGATCCGGTGCCCAGGATGCCGTCGATGGTCAGGTCGTAGCCGGCAAGGTGTTCGAGGGTGTGTTCGGGGTCGAGCACGCGGGTGCCTTCACCACCTTCGCGGGCGATGAGCTCGAGGTTCTTTTCGCTGGGGTCAAAGATGACTGCATCAACGCGGTGTCCCTTGGCACTGAGGCGGGCGCCGGCGTAGATGGTGTCCGCGCCATTGTTGCCCGGGCCGATGAGCAGCAGGATTTTTGCTGTGTCTTTGCCGTGGAGCAGTTCCTGCGCTTCGGCTGCGACGGCGTCTGCGGCGCGTTGCATGAGGTAGCCGTCGTAGTCGGCGGCTTCAATGTAGGGCTTTTCTGCTTCGCGTACCTGGGAAGCAGTGTAGATGAGCTTCATTGCAGTCTCCTTGGGTGGCACCGTGCGGGCCTTAGGGGGTCACCGGTTGTGGTGTTGATGTGGCTCTGCGTTAGTTTTCGTCGTGACGTTAGTTTTTGTCGTGACGTTAGTTTTCGTCGGTGGTATCGTCACCGGCGATGACGCTGAGTCGGTAGCTTTCGGGGTTGAACTTTTGCAGGTGCGCCAGTTCTGCGTCGCTGAGGTATTCGGCGGTTGCGATGGCGATGGCCATGGGCTCGTCGTGGGTCAGCGAGAGGTGGATGCGATTGATGCCGAGTTCTTTGGCTCGGCGGGCGATGGTGCCCTGAATGATGAGGTAGGGCTGGCCGCTTTCGGCAGTAGCGACTTCGCAGTCTTGCCAGTTGAGTCCGGCGGGTGCTCCGAGTACTTTTGCGACGGCTTCTTTGGCGGCAAATCGTACGGCTTGGGAGCGTACGTTTCGGGTGCGTTCGTTGGGGGTGAAGACGCGGCGGACGAAGGCGGGTGTTTCGGTGACGATTCGTTCGAATCGTTCAATGTTGACGGTATCTACGCCGATTCCCATAATCATGAGCTGCACCTTTTACGTTAGGGGTGGTGACCGCGTCCTGTTTGCGGTTTCTCTTGTTTTAAGTCTAGCGAGATTCGCTTCTTTTAGGTGGGATAGCGTCAAATATGACGCCTGGTTGATACCTGTTTCACAGCGTCTATTTTTGTCGGTTGATCCACGAGTAACCGCCCGGTTAAACGACAAGGGCGGTGGTTGAGTTCTCTAAGAACTCAACCACCGCCCTTTCGTTATCGCTCAGGCGATTTCCGAGGATTACTCCAGAGGATTACTCCAGAGATTTACTCCACAGTCACGGACTTTGCGAGGTTACGCGGCTGGTCAACGTCCAGGCCCTTAGCTTCTGCCAGTGCGCATGCGAAAATCTGCAGGGGCACGGTTGCCAGCAGGGGCTGCAGCAGCGAGGGGCATGCCGGGACGGTGATGAGGCGGTCTGCGTAGGGCTTGACGGCCTCGTCGCCTTCTTCGGCGATGACGATGGTGAAGGCGCCGCGAGCGCGCACTTCCTGGATGTTGGAGACGACCTTGCCGTGCAGGGAGTCGCGACCGTTTGCGGAGGGAACCACTACGATGACCGGCTGGCCTTCATCGATCAGTGCGATGGGGCCGTGCTTGAGCTCGCCTGCTGCGAAGCCTTCAGCGTGGATGTAGGTGATTTCCTTGAGCTTGAGTGCGCCTTCCATTGCGACGGGGAAGCCCACGTGGCGGCCGAGGAAGATCACGGAGGAGGCATCCTTCATTTCGACGCCCAGTTCCTTGACCTGGGTATCGTTGTCGATGACCTTCTGGATCTTTGCGGGCATGTTCTGCAGCTCGGCGAGAATCGAAGCGATTTCGTCCTTGTACTTGTTGCCGCGCAGCTGTGCCAGGTACAGGCCGAGCAGGTATGCTGCGGTGATCTGTGCCAGGAATGCCTTGGTGGATGCCACTGCGATTTCGGGGCCTGCGTGGGTGTACAGCGCAGCGTCGGATTCGCGGGGCAGGGTCGAGCCGTGGGTGTTGCAGATGGAGATAACCTTTGCGCCCTGTTCGCGTGCGTGGCGCACAGCCATCAGGGTGTCCATGGTTTCACCGGACTGCGAGAGTGCCACGATGAGGGTCTTCTCGTTCACGATGGGGTCGCGGTAGCGGAACTCGTGTGCGAGCTCAACCTCGGTGGGGATGCGGCACCAGTGCTCGATGGCGTAGCGCGCCACCTGGCCTGCGTATGCTGCGGTACCACATGCGACGACGATGATCTTGTCGATCGAGCGCAACACCGAGTCGTCAATGTTCAGCTCGTCGAGGGTCAGGTTCCCGTTCTCGTCGAGACGGCCCATGAGGGTCTGCTCAACGGCGGTGGGCTGCTCGTGGATTTCCTTCTCCATGAAGGAGTTGAAGCCGCCCTTTTCGGCTGCGGCTGCGTCCCACTCAATGTGGAAGGGCTTGCCCTCTGCGGGGTTGCCCTCGAAGTCGATAATCGAGTAGTCGGTTGCGGTGATGGTCACGATCTGGTCCTGACCCATCTCGACGGCTTCCTTGGTGTAGTCAATGAACGCGGAGACGTCCGAGCCGAGGAAGTTCTCGTTCTCACCCAGGCCGATGACCAGCGGGGAGTTGCGGCGGGTTGCCACAACGCGGTCCGGGTGGTCGGCGTGGATAGCCAGGATGGTGAAGGCACCCTCGAGGCGGTTGGAGGCGATGCGCACGGCCTCGGTGAGGTCGCCGGTACCAAGCTTGTTGTAGATGCTTGCGATAGTTGCGGCGGCTACCTCGGTGTCAGTCTGAGAGGTGAACTCCACGCCTTCGGCGAGCAGCTCAGCACGCAGTTCTGCAAAGTTTTCGATAATACCGTTGTGGACGACGGCGAGGCGGCCGTTGTCGACAACGTGGGGGTGAGCGTTGACGTCGGTGGGTCCACCGTGGGTTGCCCAACGGGTGTGACCGATACCAATCTGGGATTTCGGCAAGGGGTGTTCCTTAACCTCGTTCTCGAGGTTCAGGAGCTTACCTGCCTTCTTACGGAATTCGATACCGTCGGGGCATACGAGTGCCACGCCAGCAGAGTCATAGCCGCGGTATTCCTGACGGCGCAGACCTTCGAGGACCACATCGTATGCGTTGTGGTCAAACTTGTTACCGTCCGGAGCAGTGTCCAGACCTACATATCCTACGATTCCACACATGCTATAAGTTTATCCCACAAGTATCCGAATATGCGCACGGTGAAATACCGTTATGCGTCACGTTTATTGTGGCTTTCCTAGCTTTTTCAGGTTTTACCCTTTTCTTCTCATACATTTATTTCTCGAAACAAACCGTGGGGCGGGTATTTTCCCCGCGGGCTGAAAGTTCGTACACTTAGACAAATGAGCACCGCACCGTATATTTCTGGCGATGACCGCTTCATGCATCTTGACCGTTCCCGTTGGTCGCACCTAGCCGATGAGATTTCTGTTCCCCTCAGTGCTGAGGAAATTGAGTCTCTTCGAGGTCTGGGTGAGACTGTCGACCTTGAAGAGGTGCAGCGTATTTATCTGCCGGTTTCTCGTCTTCTGAATCTGTATGTGACTGCTGCTTCTTCGTTGAACCATATGACGAATGATTTTCTGCATGTGTCTCAGCGCCGCGTGCCGTTCATTATTGGTGTGGCGGGTTCTGTTGCGGTGGGTAAGTCGACGACGGCGCGTATTTTGCAGGCTCTTTTGAGTCGTTGGCCGTCTACTCCTAATGTTCAGCTGGTGACTACGGATGGTTTCTTGTACCCGAACGCGGAGCTTCAGCGTCGCGGCATTATGCACCGTAAGGGTTTCCCGGAGTCCTATGATCGCCGTGCTCTGTTGAATTTTGTGTCGCAGGTGAAGTCCGGTGCCGAGCGTGTGGTCGCACCGAAGTATTCGCACCTGTATTACGACATCATGCCGGATGAGCATATTGAGGTCACCGCACCGGATGTGCTGATTCTTGAGGGTTTGAATGTTTTGGCCCCTTCTCAGGCTGAGGGCCCGGAGACTTCTGATCTAACGCTGAGCGATTTCTTTGATTTCTCTATTTATGTGGATGCCCGCACTGAAGATATTGAGCGCTGGTATGTGAATCGTTTCTTGACTCTGCGTTCTTCGGCTTTTGCGAATCCGGAATCATATTTCAAGCGTTACGCGGAACTGAGCGATGAGCAGGCGGTTGAGGTGGCGACCGGCATTTGGAAGAGTGTGAATGAGCCGAATCTGCTGCAGAATGTTTTGCCGACTCGTGCTCGTGCGCATTTGATTCTGCAGAAGGGTCCCGAGCATACCGTGGAGCAGGTGCTCCTGCGTAAGAACTAGAGGTTCTTTAGGGTTTTATTGTTCGTGTGCGGCTTTCAGCCGCCCGTGTAGCGCGTTTGTGGTGCATTCTAGTAGAAGGCGCCGGAGGCTCCACTCCCTTTCGGGGTGGGTTTTAGGTCTCCGGCGCTTTTTGTATGCACCTACTTTTGTATGAACCTACACCGTGATGAGGAGTTATTGTGAAGTCTCTGCACCGTACGTCTACCGCTCAGGAGCCTTTTGATAGTTCTGTGGTGAACCGCCGCACTCTCTTGGGTGCCGCTTTGGGTGTTGGTGGCACTGCGCTATTGGCAGCTTGTGGCTCGCAGGGCCGGGGGGCGTCTTCTTCATCTTCTGCAGCGAGCGCTTCTGCTTCTGAGTCTGCGGCGGCTTCGGCGGCTTCGTCTAGTGCCTCTTCCACTGCGGCGGTTTCTTCTGCCGCGCCCTCCCCTGTTGCTTCTGCTACCAGCGCCTCTGCAAGTGCTTCGGCTTCTGCGAGCGCCTCTTCTTCCCCGTTGGCTCTTGCTCAGCCCAGTGTTGAGTCTCAGCCGGACTCGTTGCGTTGCCTCGTGAATAAGATGCGCCCCTTTGCGCAGCAGGATTGGGAGCCGAGTGACCTGGTGGAGTTCTACGGTCATCAATTGCGTGCTGAGGCGGCGAAGGCGGCGGATACGATGATTGATGCGGCCGCTACCGATGGCGTGACTCTGCTTGTTTCTAGCGCGTATCGTTCGTATGCGGTGCAGCAGCAAACCTATCAGTATTGGGTTTCGGTGAACGGTCAGCAGGTGGCGGACCAGTTGTCGGCTCGTCCCGGCTATTCGGAGCATCAGACGGGCTTGGCGATTGATTTTGCTTCTCCTGAGGGTTGCCGTTTGGAGGAGTGTTACCGCGATACGCTGGCTGGTCAGTGGTTGGCGAAGAATGCTCCGCGTTACGGATATATTTTGCGTTTCCCTGATGGTCGTCAGTCGGTGACCGGTTATCGTTTTGAGCCGTGGCATTACCGCTATGTGGGTGTGCAGATTGCTCAGGAGTATGTGTCTTCGGGTGCGAAGACTTTTGAGGAGTTTATCGGTACGGGTGCGGCACCCGATTATGCAAGTGCTAGCTAGGCTCTGGGCTAAGCTTTCGGCTTTGCCCGGTGCTCTGAGTGGTGACGTGTATCGTATTTCTAGCTTCCGTGCCGGAAATAAATAGGCACAGCAGATGCGTATTTTTTGGGTCTGTTAGACCAAAGTGTGCATTTTCTGACTTGCTTAGTAACTACTTGGTAATTACAACGGAGTTATGGGCAAATGGAGCAAGGCAACGAAACTGGTCAGCGGGGGCCGGGACGGGTTCGCACTGCTGGATGACGACGAGCGTCGCCGGGCGATTGAGGCCCTGCGCTCCATCATGTACGAGGACATGTTCGGCACGGGTTCCCAGGAGCTACCCGCCGACGCCTGCGTGAGGTGCGGCTCCATCAGCATCATCCGCAAGGGACATACGGGAAGCGGCAGCCAACGCTGGTACTGCAAGGACTGCGGTCGCACGTTCACAGCCAACGTCGGCCGCGTGCTCGGCGCATCCAAACTGCCGGTGGACACGTGGATGACCTACGTGGAGGCGTTCATCAACCACCTATCACTGCGCGACTGCATGGACAAGTGTGGCATGGGCCTGCGCACGGCGTGGTTCATGCGCCATGCGCATCATCGAGTGTATCCAGCGCTACAACCCCTCGTTCAACGCCGTGGCCGGCGACCGTGTTGAGAATGACGAGACGTACTTCCGCGACAGCTACAAGGGCTACCGCAAGGGCACCAGACCCCGACCGGCCCGCAAGAGCGGCAAGAAGGCAATGAAACGCGGCCTGAGCAAGCAGCAGGTCTGCGTCGTCACCGGTATCAACGACGCAGGCGTGTCCTTCCTCGTGGTGTCCGGTCGCGGCATGCTCGACAAAGAGCGCGCCTACCAGGTGCTGAACGGGCGCATCGGCAAGGGCGCCCTCGTCGTCACCGACAAGGCCGGGGCCTACCCCGCCGTCCTCGACCGGCTCGGAGCAACACTGGAGCGAACGGACGCGACCGAGCACGCCATCAACCGCTTCAACAGCCTGAGCCTGCACGCCCGCATCAAGGACTTCATGCACGGGTTCAAGGGCGTGTGTCCACGAAGCACCTCCAGTCCCACCTCGCATGGCTCCAATGGACCGAGGCGTTCAAGAGCGGCCCCACCGAATAACGAGGCGTCATCGGACGCCAGATCCTCCGCAACGGCGTGTACCGGCTCACGCGCAGCATGTACGTGCGCATGCCCGTGTGACGGGCAATAGCATGCTCCTTATCAATCGGATGGACTACAATGTAACTACCAATCCGATTGGAGGACAACCCTATGAGCGTGCCGACCACCACCATGAGAATCGACCCCGAACTCAAGGACCAGGCCAACAAGGTACTTGGCGAACTCGGCCTGAGCCTATCAGGGGCCGTGACCATCTTCCTCAAGACCGTCGTGCGTGAGAAGGGGATACCGTTCCCTGTGAGCATCAAGGCAAGCGAAGGAGAGCGGAATCCCGCTTCAACAGAAAGGATAGATACTGAGCATGAATAAGCCAAAGGCAATTTCCCTGTTCTCAGGAGCCGGTGGACTCGACTGCGGTTTCGAGGAGGCAGGTTTCGATATCGTATGGGCGAATGAATTCGACCATGATGCCGCCGAAACATGGCGTGCGAACAGACCTGAGTCAAAAGCCATGGTCGAGGGGGACATCAACGATTGTTTAGACAAACTCCCCACTTCCGAGAGAATCGACATTGTTTTCGGTGGCCCACCATGCCAGGGATTCTCCGTCGCAGGTAAAATGGATCCTAATGATGCGCGCAGCAAACTTGTCTTCTCATTCCTTGACGTCGTGGAGAAAATCAAGCCAAAGGTCTTCATTATGGAGAACGTGAAGGCGTTGGGGCTGCTTGACAAGTGGTCTGCGGTAAGGAAAGCGCTTATTGACCGTGCCGACCGGTTGGGGTATTCCGTCGATTACGAGGTACACCATACGTTTGAGTATGGGGTTCCGCAGAATCGAGACAGGGTCATATTCGTTGGAGTACAGAAAGGCATGAATCCGTCGGCAATGGTTTCAGAACTGCGCAAGTACAAAGCAACTCCTCCCTCCGCTCGGGACGTACTATTGTCCTGTGGCGAATACGGAACGGACGATAATCCCCAGACCTGCACGTCGACCGTCACGCTGGCGAAGCATCCCGTTATGAGGAAAAGCCCCTACGCTGGCATGCTTGTCAATGGTGCAGGACGCCCCGTGAATCTTGACGGGCTTCCGCCGACACTACCCGCATCGATGGGTGGAAACAAGACGCCCATCGTGGACCAAAAAGCCCTCAATGACAGGACAGAGACAAACTGGTTTGTCAGATACCATGAGCTGCTTGAAAACGGGAAAGCAACCCCGGAGGAGACACAGGTTCCATCGTGGATGAGGCGTCTTACCATCAAGGAATGTGCTGCTATACAGACATTTCCGTCTGGATACAGATTTGCTGGGCCGAGGGTCAAGCAATACAGACAAATCGGTAATGCTGTACCGGCCTTGTTTGCCTCGGCCGTCGCAAAATCCGTAATTGATGCCTATTTCTAAGAATTGAGCCGCTGGTAAATCCATCGGCTGACTTCCGACGAACTTGTTACATGCCTTACGTCATCGTATATCCGGCTCAACTCGCTGGCTACATTGATTCCAGCATGGACGGAAAGAACGATATCCATCATCTCATCGATGCCCGCAACACCGACATACATGCCATATTGCGCATATTTTTGCCTAACGTCGGCAAAGTATGCCGGTGGTGCGGTAAGGCCGGACATGCGCCCCCCGACAAACAGAAGGGACGGAACATTGCCTGATGATGCGGTATTCGCCGCCCGAGCGACGTCATCCTTGGTGAATTGCCTGTCCTTCAGCTCAATGCACAGAACGGGCTTCCCGTCCTTTTTTACGTCAAGGTCACTCAGCTGCTTCGAGGAACGCCCGGATTGATTGACCGGGTGGGGTTCCACGACGTATCCTGCTGATTCAGGAAATACAATCCGGCACAGGCATGCGGCACTCAATACGAGTGAAGCGCCGCCGAAGCTCTGGTCAAGAAGTTCCGACAGAAATGCACGCAAATCATGGGTATTTGATGCCTTCACGCTCGATGCTGATACTGCCGCAGCCATTTCTTCTTGTTGCTTTCGAAGAGACAAAAGATGAGTCAGCAAATAATCTAGGCAAACTTTTGCCTCCTTACCGGCTTCTGGTGTAGTTAAGGAAAGTCTTCCCGAGCCAAAGGCAGTAATTAGTGCGTTACGGGCTTTTTTGCCATCTCCTCTCGCCGGGTTATTCAATGTGAGCCGTGGATATCTCCCCGGGTTATTGACAAGGGGGTCATTGTTACTGCCGCCAAGCACGTCTCCCAGTATTTGCTTTTGAAAAGGGTATACAACCTCCTTACATAGTGACCTTGCCGCGTAAGCTCCATCGGACTCATCGTCTATTTGAAGAGATAGGCAATCGATACGGTAATCAGTCGCTTTAGCGACAAGGGCAGTCATCAGGATGTACTGGTAGGTAAGGCAGTTTTTACCATTCATAACCGTGTCTATCTGAGTATCTATAGAGCACTGACTGACAGGGCAACCCTCTGCACGTTTCAATGAGTTCATCAATTCCTCATTGGCGCTGAATCTATCGATATCAATGTAATTACTCATATGATGAGTATATCGACGATGGATCCTCAGTCCCCTGCGCTGAGGATCCATGTCATTCCGGCTTAACAAACTAATGCAGAAGCACACTTTGGTCTAACAGACCCTATTTTTTCGCGCGCACACCCCGTAAATCCGCGGTTTTTCGCAGGATTCAGAGATTCTTACTCATGCTTTATGTGACCTAGACCTTAAGTATTGGGTACCACAGAACCACTGTGAAGAAAAACACATGCTTTACAGTGAAAATTTTCTCAGAATATGGCATTTTGAACACCTAAAAGGCGCTATTCTATATCTCATGCTTAAGGGTTTTAAAGATTTTCTGATCCGCGGTAACGTCATCGACCTCGCAGTTGGTCTGATTATGGGTACCGCCTTCACCGCTGTGGTGACCTCGCTTGTCCAGGCCGTCCTGATGCCCGCTATCTCGATGCTGGTTAAGTCCCCCAACTTCGATGAGTTCCTGGTCTTCGGCCAGATCAAGGTTGGCGTGTTCCTGACCGCTGTTGTCAACTTCATCCTGATTGCAGTTGCTGTGTACTTCGCAGTTGTTGTCCCCACTCAGAAGCTGACTGAAATCGCACTGGCTAAGAAGAAGGCTGAAGACGAGGCTGCTGAAGAAGAGGAAGAGACCGAGATTGCCCTCCTGAAGGAGATCCGCGACGCTCTGGCAAAGAAGTAATTTCTCTGCTCTCTAACACTAACTTTCGAACCCCCGTATCCCTGTGGATACGGGGGTTTTCCGTATCCACATCCCCTACGACCACCCAAGATAACGAAGAAGGGCTGGGAAGGTAACACCTTCCCAGCCCTTCTCTATCCTCCACTGCGGTCTTCACACCGGAAGAATACGTTTAGAGTGCCAATTCCTTAGCCACAACGTCAGCCAGCTGCTGAGCAACCTCATCAGCCTGCTCCTGGGTTGCAGCCTCAACCATCACGCGGACCAGAGGCTCAGTGCCGGATGCACGCAGCAACACACGGCCGCTCTCACCCAGTACTCCTTCAGCCTCGCTCACAGCGGTAGCGAGCGCCTCGTTGGTCTTGACCGCCGCACGGTCAACGCCCTTGACATTGATTAGGCGCTGCGGGGTGGGCTGCATGCGGGATGCCAGCTCCGAGAGGGTCTGACCGCTACGTGCCACCTCTGCAGCCAGCTGGATGCCGGTCAGAACGCCGTCACCGGTGGTTGCGTAGTCGCTCATGATAACGTGGCCGGACTGCTCGCCACCGAGGTTGTAGCCGTGCTCGCGCATAGACTCGAGGACGTAGCGGTCGCCCACAGCGGTGCGGCCGAGGGTAATGCCGTGCTCGCGCAGGTACAGCTCCAGGCCCAGGCTGCTCATTACGGTTGCGACGAGGGTGTCCTTTGCGAGCTTGCCTTCGCGCTTAGCGGCAACAGCCAGGATAGCCATAATCTGGTCACCGTCTACCAGATTGCCCTTTTCGTCAACTGCCTGGCAACGGTCCGAGTCGCCGTCGTGGGCGATGCCGAGGTCCGCGCCGTGCTCAACGACTGCTGCCTGCAGCTTCTCGGGGTGGGTGGACCCCACGCCGTCGTTGATGTTGGTGCCGTTGGGCTCTACAGCCAGTGCGACAACCTCTGCACCCAACGCTTCGAAAGCTGCGGGAGATGCTGCGTATGCCGCACCGTTTGCGCAGTCCAGAACAATCTTCTTGCCTGCGAGGGGCTTGCCTTCAGGCAGGGTGGAGACCAGGTGCTTCACGTAAGCCTCGGTACCGTTCTCCAGGGGCTTGACGGTACCCACAGCACCACCGGTCGGGTAGCGGAAGGACTTCTCACGGTAAACGCGCTCAATGGCGTCCTCAACGGAGTCTTCCAGCTTCTGGCCGCCTCGGGCCAGGAACTTAATACCGTTGTCCGCTGCCGGGTTGTGCGATGCAGAAATCATCACGCCGAAGTCAGCACCGGTGTGTGCCACCAGGTAAGCTGCTGCGGGGGTGGGGACAATGCCGGCGTCCAGCACGTCAACACCTGCGCTAGCGAAGCCAGCCTTCATCGCAGAAACAATAAAGTCTGCAGAGGATCGGGAGTCATTTGCAATCACGGCACGGGGGCGTATGCCCTCTTCTACCGTGTCAAAGCCCAGCACAATAGAAGCCGCCTGTGCGAGCTCCATAGCCAGAGCGGGAGTAATTACATCGTTTGCCAGACCGCGTACGCCGTCGGTTCCAAAAAGTCGTTCAGTCACCCTTTTATTTTACGTTGTGCGTAACTCTGCTTAGGCGCATACACCGTAAATTCTTCATAATCAGAAAGTGATTTTCAGCGGCTATATATCTGCTTCATAGCTAATATTTCTGCAGACGCGCAAAGGTGCCTGCTCTCAATTCCAAACGGAGAAAAGAGAGACAGGCACCTTCATAGTGCAAGCTATTTGGCGGT
>ERZ773211.170-NODE-170-length-15095-cov-34.3355_pt1 | contig 15095 bp, 13 predicted proteins | sample MGYA00511914_ERZ773211 | MGnify/ENA primary metagenome ERZ773211 (study PRJEB29015, sample SAMEA2738163) | human oral metagenome | biome: human oral; feature: human-associated habitat; material: saliva | place: China | collected 2242 ...
CGTCCTGTTCAAAACGATTTTCAACTACGAAAGCTAGCTGCCCAGCTTGAGCTTTAACACCCAGTTCTTCCCTCACTTCACGGACTACTGCGTCTTCCGTACTTTCATTGACTTGGATCGCACCGCCAATTGTGTAATACTTACCCTTATCTTTGGTGACTAGAAGCTTGCGATTTTGGAGAATCAAAGCTGTCGCCCGAACACCAAAAACTGTATTTCCTACTTTTGTCCGAAAGTCTTGCTGAGTCATTCTTGTCCTTTCCCTTAAACGACACAAAAACAGTCAAAACTCCAAAGAAGTGCAGGACAAAAAAGCCTGCAACATCCATGAGCTTTGACCATCATTTCTATTGCTTTTATTATTGTAGCAAATTGAGAAAATTTGTCAATCTAAATGTACTGACAAACTTGTCCATCGCGGTAAGCATTGTCAATCAAACCACCACCTAGACACTCTTCGCCATCGTAAAAGACAACGGCCTGTCCTGGTGTAATCGCGCGTTGCGGTTCTGCAAAGATGACCTCTGCCTTATCTCCTTTGACATGGACGGTCACCTTAGAATCAGGCTGACGGTAGCGGAATTTTGCTGTGCATTCTAGCGTAAACTCCTCTGGCATATCACGAGTAAAGTGGACTTGGCTAGCCTCTAGGCTGGTTGACATGAGCGAATCATGGTAGAAACCTTGGCCTACATAGAGAATATTCTTGCTTAGGTCTTTTCCGACAACGAACCAAGGGGCATTGTCACCACCGTGTTGTCCACCGATACCGAGACCGCCACGCTGACCGATTGTATAATACATAAGTCCTGCATGCTCGCCCATATCGCGTCCATCCACTGTCATCATACGACCAGGTTGAGCTGGCAGGTAGTTGCTGAGGAAATTTTTAAAGTTCTTTTCTCCGATAAAGCAAATCCCTGTCGAGTCTTTCTTCTTAGCAGTCGCAAGGCCTGCTTCTTCTGCTAGTCTGCGAACTTCAGGCTTTTCCAAATGTCCCAATGGGAACATGGTTTTTTGAAGTTGTTCTTGCGAAAGTTGGCTGAGGAAATAGGTTTGGTCCTTGCCATTGTCCACACCACGAAGCATATGAACAGTGCCATCCTCATCACGCGCCACTCGGGCATAATGCCCAGTCGCTACATAGTCTGCCCCCAAGGTCATGGCATAGTCCAAAAAGGCCTTGAACTTGATTTCCTTGTTGCACATAACATCTGGATTTGGCGTGCGTCCTGCACGGTATTCCGCTAGAAAATACTCAAAAACGCGGTCCCAGTACTCTTTTTCAAAGTTGACAGAGTAATAGGGAATGCCAATCTGGTCTGCCACCGCAGCCACATCCTTGTAATCTTCGGTCGCCGTACAGACGCCGTTTTCATCTGTGTCATCCCAGTTCTTCATGAAGATACCGATCACATCGTAGCCCTGCTCCTTGAGCAAAAGAGCCGTCACCGACGAATCAACACCACCACTCATCCCCACGACAACACGTGTTTTAGAGTTATCACTCATGGTAAGTCTCCCATCTATTCGTTTATTCACGATTGAAGGTCGTGTGTGCTTCACGATTGAAGGTCGCTTGAGCAGTATTCATTATAACATGCTTGATTAGAGAAGACAAGAAAGAGGGTGATAATCTACGAACCACTGGTTTTTATTGATAAAAACTTTAGTCATCATCGTCTCTATAAAAATATTTTCTATACACTCTTGATAATACCAAAATTAATGCCAATATCATACCAAGAGCTATAATAATAGAATTTATTAGATTTATTTTAGTATATCCAATCACTAGTCCAATAATTGGACTAGTAGACATGCTTAGATATAATAAAAATAACAAAAAATGAATTTCACCAATTCCTGCAAAAAAATGTTTCATAGCTATAGTTTTACGCCCATAAATATCCATCAAATTTACCGTCTACGATATCTAAACCATATGCAATGGCTCCTCCTAATGAGAATACTTCAGCAACAGTAGCCGCAATATTAAGAGCATTAGTAATAGTTGCCATACTAACTCCACCAATATATCTTGTTATAGCACTTCTAACGACTCGGCTCATCATACCACGATTAGCAATTAACTTTTTAATGGCATATGTCTGGTATACTGACATCCCTCCAGAAACTGCAGCTGCAGCAATATTAATTGCGTAAGCAATATTATCACGTTTGTTCCACCAGTTACAACCAACACCACCCCCATCAAGATACATCATCTCTTCTTGTTCAAGAGCAACATAATTATTTGGTAATACGAGTTCCATTTATTTTCTCCTTTTTTATTAAGCATGGTTAGGATAGCTTCCTAACAAGTGATCGTCAACTTTGTTTATAGCACTTAGTTACCTAGATAAGATATCTTTCCTTTGTCTTACTTTATTTTATAGGTTGCCTAATGTTTAAAACCAATTATTGCTTGAAACTTAACATTTCCAAAATCCAATCAAGATAGGTTTCTTTATCATAGACAATCCGCACTTCAACTGGCATATCCTTTTGGAGGACGACTGTCTCACTTCCATGTTTTAGAGTTAAGGTTTCTAATTCTATCATGACTTTATAAAGGCTGATATTCCCTTCTTTCGTTTCTTGGGAAATTGTTCCTGAATCAATCTGTCTGACTTGTCCCTTCAATGTTCCATATTTTTGACTATTTACACCAGTAATAGCAACATCAACTTTTGCTCCTTTTGAAACACGAGAAATATCACTCGCAAGTACAAAAGCCTCTACATAGTAACCTTTTTCTTTCCCTGAAACTTCTGCTATCGTTTGCCCCTGCTGAATAGACATTCCTTGTTTCAAAGGTACCAGATAATGCAGAGTACCTTCATTTGGCGCTAATATACTATGTGCTTTATCTTGACCTGTTGCCACTCCAAGATTAGCCTCAAGCTCTGTAATACTTTTATTGTTGTTTGAACGAGCAGTACCTAACTCACTAATTAATTGAGCATAAATATTATAAGCCTGAGAAGTTGGATTATTATAGGTACGGTTCATATCCTTAATATTGCTTTGTTGACTATCAATCTCGCTATTCTTAGAAGTAATATTTGTTTTTAATGCTTCGATTTTTGTTGTTATTTCTGATATCTTAGTTTCTAACTTAGCTTTATCATCAGCTGATGTCTTACCTGATAAGGAGGATGAGTCTCCTTGCTGTTGAAGTTGAATCAATTCATTTTGTAGAGTTTGCAAGTCGGCATCTAACTGATCTCTTTCAGCTGTTATTTTATTCAACTTCGTATATTCATCCTGAATCTTTGAATACTGGGTACCATTATTATAATTTTCCGAGTTTAACTGAGACAGATAGTATTCAACTTTCCCATAATATTCCTGTTCTTCACCAGAATTAGATAAATGATTGTATTTCTCATTTAATGATTGTTCAAATTTTTGAAAAATAGCTTCTTTTGCGCGTAACTTCTCCAATTGTTTATTCAAAGAGCTCGCTTGTAAACCTTCTTGTCCACTTGATAACGAAATAATGACATCTCCAGCATTTACCATATCTCCTTCTGACTTATGTAAAGTAACTACCTTCCCTGAACTAATTGCTGATAGGAACTCTGTACCTGTTATAACTGAATTCCCATTCGCTTTTACAATATAGTTTTTGGGTATATAAGCTGCACCAATCAATGCACCGCTTAAGACAATAGCAGTTGAAATAATGAGAATAAACGCAAAAGCTGGTGGTCTCTTATCAAAGAAAATACGAGAATAACGTAATTCTGATTTATTATATAATTTCATAGGCTTACAATTGGTCTAAAAATATCTACTACCATTTTTTCAGGAGAAGAATTAACATAAACTGTATAGACAATCCCATCCGTTTGAATATCATTTTCATAGACATATAGGTCCAATTTAGAATACGCATACTGCATATACTCAGGGCTATCTTCAAAACGAACATATAAACAATATGGAACAGAGATGGAATCCTGTACATCATAAATATTACTGTACTGTTGAGCATTATGAGCTTGAATATAAAAATCAAAATCAGTCGTTATTAATCCATCATCATGAATAGTTGTACCACAACTTTTTACAATTAATGGACCAAAAATTTGTGCTTTTAACAACTGCAAATGTTGATAAAACTTTTCAATCTCTTGATTTATATTTTCTACTTTTATATCATACAACTTTTTACAGATAACTGACTTTAATACTAGTTTTTTATTATCTTGAATCTCCAGTTTAGCCATAAGTAACCTCCTCTGCATCTAACATAACCGACGGTTCTACTTGTTGCTTCATATAAAAGCTCTGTAACTCGACCATTCTAGCATATTTTCCATTTTTAGCCATTAATTCCTCATGAGTCCCATATTCTACAATGGAACCATTCTCCAAAAAACATATCTTATCACATCGAAGAATTGTAGACAGCCTGTGGGCTACTACAATTGTTGTCTTATCTATTATTTTATTAAAGATTAAATCCTGAATAATCTGTTCACTAAATGAATCTAAGTTAGAGGTTGCCTCATCAAATATATACAAGTCAGCTTTACTCAGCAGTGCTCTTGCAATAGCCAATCGTTGTTTCTCTCCACCCGAGAAATTTTGACCGCCTTCTTCTACGAAGGAGCCATAACGATTTTGAAGACGTTGAATCGTATCATGAATACCAACAATACGACAAACTCTCACCATATCCTCATATGTGACAGAAGGATTACCAATTTTTAGATTATCAATAATTGTCCCTGTAAAGAGTTCTATGGTTTGAGGAATGTAGGAAATTTTCTTACGTAATTTACCATAGTCAAGGTCTGATAAGTCATTTGCTCCTATACAAATTTTCCCATCACTAGGGTTTATAAATCGTAATAATAAACGAACTATCGTACTTTTTCCTGCTCCACTTTCTCCAACAAAAGCTATTTTTTCTCCTTGTTTAATTCGCAAATTAAAGTTCTTGATAACAGGTGGGCGCGAACCATAGGCAAATGTTACATCTTTAAACTCAATATCATCACACAAGGTGAAGTCTCTAATACTATAATCCAAGGCAATGTCTTCACGATCTACTTCCATCAATTCTTGAAGTCGACTAACCGCAACCTGTACCTCTTGAAAGGTTAACTGCAAACCAACTAGATTCTGAATAGGTTCTGTAAAATATTGACTTAATGTCTGAAAAACCAAGAGGTCCCCAATAGTCATTTTTCCATCAATGATAAATAAGGCGCCCACTCCCATAAATAATAACCCACCCATGGTTGAGGTCATTGAGGATATTGTAGACTGAATATTCTTCAAAACACCCTCTTTATAACCAATTTCTAAAGTATGAACAAATTTTTCTTCAATTTTGTTTAAACGTTGTTCCTCGTCATGCTGAGACTTAATGGTATCAATGTTACGAATGGATTCAATTAACTGTGAATTAAGAAGTCCATTTGCTTCCATTTGTTCATGATTAATTTTTTTATAAGGCTTTTTAAAACAGTATATAAGAATGATGTTAACAATAACCATAAAAACTAATATCAGAAATAAAGATTGATTAATAGTCCAAAGGACAACCGCACTAATAACTGACAAGGTGATATCCATGACTAATGAAATAGAGACTGACGTAAACACATTCTTTATCGTCATCGCATCTTGAAATCTTGTTAAAACATCACCAACTCTACGACTTCCAAAAAAACTATAAGGAAGATGAATAATATGGTCATAATATCCCATTAAAACCGGTATATCAATTTTTCGAGATAGAAACAAAAGAACGTGCTGACGAAATGCAGATAGAAGAGTCTGTAAGAACGACACTATTCCAAATACTATCAAGAACATATACAGACTATTTTTTAAAGCATATGGAATCACCTCGTCCATGATAACTTTTGAAAAGAGACTCGATAAAATACCAATGATGCTTAAAACAAGAGAAGCTAATACGACTGTACTAATCAAGCCTTTTTGATTAAAAATTAACCTTCCAAATAAATCCAGAAGTCCTTTTCCCTTTAGTTTTCCTCTTTCAAAATCAGAATTTGGGACCATAAAAAGAGTAATACCTTGATAAATTTCTCCCAATTCGTCACTTGACATCTTGCGTATGCCACTAGCAGGGTCTGCTACGTAAAATTTACTATTCCTCTTTATACTATGTAATACCACAAAATGATTTTGACCTAAATCATTCTTAACTTGAAGAATCGCAGGAAATGTTAATTTTGGAGTCAAATCTTTCAGTGCTACTCGAACAGCTTTTACTGTAAAATTCAACTTATTCAGACCTGAAACAATACCACTGACAGTCGTTCCATACATGTCTGTACCAATAATTTCCCGAATCTTCATGATTGATAGTTCCTTTTTGTAAGATAAAAGAACTGTTGAAACAACTGCCGCAGCACAATCTGACTGATCATGTTGCATCGTACAAGGATATTTTTTTAACATAGAAATACTCAATTCTTTAGAATTAATCTAACTTTTATACCATATATGCTAAATAGCTACAATATTAAGCATTTTTGAATCATGCATATTATGATATCTGTTACGGTGATATGATTTATAAAAGGTTAATTTTTATAATTAATTCAAATTTATCGAATAACTACTTTAAAAACGATATTAGCATTCACAGAAAATCTTATGTAATCACTAGATAGCTCATTGGACTCCCCTTCCTTCTATCTCATTTCATTTTAAACAACGAACTTACTCTTAACTGGGAGAATAGTACGCTCCTGTATCAATACCTCGAGTAACTAGAGTAGTACTAATAAAACTTCGACTATTACTCAGTAGAATTAGCACAATAAGCAATATAGATAGCGCTTTCAAATGTCCAGATTTTAATTTTCCCATCTTGTCACCTTCTTTCACCTATATTATAAATTAGCACATATAAACTGTCAAGTAATTTAAAGTAAAAAAATCATATATTTTTAAAAAAAGAATTATAGTTATTTTTGTGTATGAAGAGGATAATCTAAAACTCAATTTCAGGATAAAATGAAGTAAATATCCCCATAATAAAACGCATAGTATCAGTTTTTTCAAAACCTGATATTATGCGTTTCTTTATTTTAAAGACTTTTTCCCAGCCTCATACGTTCTCTGACTACTTATCCATCAGATATTGTTCTACCTTGAGTGCCATAACTTCATTATTTTCAATTAGATAGAGCACCTTAGCTTTCATATAATAGTCCTTAGCAACAGAGATATCAAGATCCTCTGTTACATTTCCCAACAAACAATATAAATCCGCTAACCTAAAGCTACTATGATATTTGTTACAAAATTCAATTATCTCCAATAATAGCGCTCTGGACTTATCCATCTCCTCCTGTTTCCAAAGGTGGTAACAATAATTGTATTTTATTTTGATATACAACTCAATTTGTTCACGCACACTGGTATCGATTTTTGAAAGGGCTACGGAAACCTGATCATATAGTTGTTCAAATTTCTCCTTATCCTCATCATAGCCTAAGAAAATCAGCAGGGTATTCAAAATATACAAATAGTCCACTTTATCAATACTAATCCTACTGAGGATATCCTCTATTTTTGAAATAGCTAGTTTTAATTGATGTTCGCATTGATAGGTTAGAATAGCATCTATCCAGTCCAGATAAACCTTTTCATCAAAAGATAAGGAAGTCTGTTGCTTTCTTTCTCCCTCAAAAGCATATTTCAAAGAGGCATAATCTTGATTTTCCAATAATGTTTCAGACAATCTCTTGAAAGCAGACAAGCCTAGAAACTCTTTCGAAATTTCTCCTGAAAAGAAATAGTCCATATTTAAGCCCATTTTTTCAGATAATTTATATAACAAATCTGCTCCTGGCATATATTTGCCTTGTTCCATGCGACTTATCTGAGTTTGTTGGCAAATTCCTTCTGCCAACTCTTTTTGCGACCACCCCAACTCTTTTCGCTTATTTTTTAATCTTGTTGCTAATAATGCATGCATGCTATCCACCACTATTTATAGTCTATAAAAACATTATACTACTTTTTTGAGAAGATTATATCAAATTGGCTACACAGTGTGAACAGGCTTCTAAAAAGAAAAAAGAGCCATTCAAAGCTCTTTCCCCTATTTCTTAATACCAACCGTTGCTAAGCCAGAAGCTTTTAGCTCTGCCAAGCCACATGGTGTGCTTACTACTACGTGTCCATGTCACCATGAATCGCCGAACGGTTTAACAAGAAAGTATGACTTTTACGTTTATCCCAACTCAATTATGACATTTTTTTCAAAAGTCAATATATCTCACTTTTTTAACGACAAGAAAGAGGCTGATAAATCATCGCAGCCTCTCTTTCTTACTTTGCAAACGAATCAATTTTCCCCTTTAAGTTCTTTCTTCGCTTTTTCTATCTGGTATTTCACTTGGTCAAACCCTGTACCTCCCAAGGAATTTCGTCTTTGAACAGCAGTTTTAGGTTGCAAGTAGACATAGATATCCTCGGCAATGAGGGAATGATAGGTTTGCAATTCCTCCAAAGTCCAATCTTGAATATTTTTAGCAGACTTGATAGAGTCTAGCACTAATCTTCCCACAACCTCATGAGCTTCTCTAAATGGCAAGCCTTTCCCTGCCAAATAATCTGCCAACTCAGTCGCATTTGAAAAGTCCTTCTCTGTAGACTCTTGCATTTTTTCCTTGTTTACCTGCAAGCTGGATAACATACCTGCCAATACATCGAGGGAATTTAAAATCGTTTCGACCGTATCAAACATCCCTTCCTTATCCTCTTGCAAATCCTTATTATAAGCTAAGGGCAAGGACTTCATGACTGTCAATAGTCCAAACAGATTCCCGTAAACTCTACCAGTCTTTCCTCGAATCAACTCAGCCATATCTGGATTTTTCTTTTGGGGCATAATAGAGGAACCTGTTGTAAACGTATCTGACAAGGTAATGAATTGGTACTCAAAGCTACACCAATTGATCATTTCTTCACAAAAACGGCTCATATGCATCATGAGTATGCTGGCATTAGACAGAAATTCTAAGATAAAATCGCGGTCACTAACAGCATCCAAAGAATTTGTATAAGGTTGCTTAAACTCCAGCAAATCGCTAGACAATTGGCGATCAATGGGGAAAGTCGTCCCTGCCAAAGCTGCCGCACCTAGAGGGCATAGGTCTGTATGCTTCTGGTTAAATTCAAAACGTTCACTGTCTCTTTGAAACATATTGTAGTAAGCCATCAGGTGGTGGGCAAAACTAATAGGCTGGGCATGTTGCAGATGGGTATAGCCCGGCATGATCGTCTCCACATGATTTTCTGCCAAGTCTAATAAAACACCCTTGAGATGAGCCAGTTTATCTAGGACATGGCCTAGTTGTTCCTTGAGATACAAGTGCATATCTGTCGCAACTTGGTCATTTCGAGAACGAGCTGTATGTAACTTCCCTGCAAGGGGACCAATTTTTTCTGTCAGCAATACTTCCATATTCATATGAATATCTTCGTTTGCGATATCAAAGTCAAGTTGGCCTGCCTCTAGCTCTTCTAAAAGCTCTTTCAAACCTTCTTGAATCTTTTCTGACTCCTTCAAACTCAAAATGCCCGTCTGACCCAACATCTGAACGTGGGCTAAGGAACCAATCACATCAAATTTAGCTAATTTCTGGTCAAAAGATATACTCGCACCAAAGCGCTCTACCCAGTCTTCGACAGTACCTTCAAAGCGACCACCCCATAATTTTGTATTCTTAGCCATATCACATCCACCTCTCTATCCAATCGCCCTATTTGGCGCTTTTTTGAACCTCAGAATGAACCTTGGTTGGAAGTCCCCACAACTTAATAAAGCCAACAGCTGCATCTTGGTCAAAGGTATCTGCACTAGTATACGTCGCCAAATTTTCATCGTAAAGTGAATTTGGTGATTCCCGAGCCACGACCTGAGCGCTTCCCTTATACAGTTTGACTTTTGCAGTCCCATTGACAACTTTTTGAGTCTCTTTAATATAAGCAATCAAGGCTTGCGTAGCCGGACTAAACCACAAAGCATTATAAATGAGATTTGATAATTCATTTTCTATAATTGGTTTAAAATGAGCCACTTCTCTCACAAGCGTCAAATCCTCAATTTCCTTATGAGCTGTCAGCAGAGTCACTGCCCCTGGGCACTCATAGATTTCTCTTGATTTAATCCCCACCAAGCGATTTTCCACGTGGTCAATCCGTCCGACTCCATGCTTTCCAGCTATTTCATTGAGTTTTTGAATCAAATCTGCCAATTTTAACCCTTCTCCATTAAGGGAAACAGGGACACCTTCACTAAACTCAATATCAATGTATTCTGGGATATCTGGAGCTTGCTCTGGAGAAGTTGTGATGCCAAAGGCTTCTTCTGGAGCCTGATTCCATGGATTTTCCAAAATACCACACTCATTGGCACGTCCCCAAAGATTTTGGTCGACAGAGTAGGGATTGTCAAGGTCAGCAGGAACAGGTACTCCATTTTCCTTGGCATAATGAATTTCTTCCTCCCGAGACCATTTCCATTCACGAACTGGCGCAATCACTTTTAAATTGGGAGCCAAGGCTGCAATGGATACTTCAAAACGTACTTGGTCATTCCCCTTACCTGTACAACCATGAGCAATTGTAGTCGCTCCTGTCTGATGCGCTATTTCAACCAATTTTTTAGAAATAAGAGGGCGGCTCAAGGCAGATACCAAAGGATACTTTTGTTCATAGTAGGCATGTGACTGGAGAGCTACTAGCACATAATCTGTAGCAAATTCGTCCTTAACATCAATGACATAAGATTCGACTGCCCCAACCTTGAGAGCCTTATCATGGATGAAATCCAAGTCTTTCCCTTCACCCACATCCATACAAACTGCAACAACTTCATAGTCTTTCTTTAGCCAGGTAATAGCAACTGATGTGTCCAAACCGCCAGAATAGGCCAAAATTACTTTTTCTTTACTCATATTCTTTTCCTTCTTTCTATTTTTCAATGGACGCTTTAAAGGCATCCTCAATGAGTTTGTCTAATTCCCCAGACTCCTTCAACTTTTGAATGGTTTTATCAACTGCCTCTTTCAATTCCTTGCTATCTTTTTTCATGGCGACCGCATAGGAATCATCTTGCTCTTTTTCAAAATTGAGGTCTGCGATTGCTAAATCAGGATTATTTTCCACAAATCCCTTGGCAACTGGTTCTTCAAAAATAACGGCATCCACTTGTCCTGATTTTAAATCTGTAATTAAATTCCCATTTTTAGGCAGAGATACGAGGGATGAATTTTGTAGCAAATCTTTCGCCATCGTCTCCTGAATCGAACCTTTCTGCGCTCCGACCTTTTTCTGCTCTAAGTCGTTGACAGACTGATAAGTGGCTAAATCAGATTTTTTGACAATGAGCTTATTTTTTGAAGTATAGTAGGAAGTTGAAAAATCGAACACCTTGCTCCGTTCATCTGTCTTAGAAACACCAGATATGGCAAGATCGGCTTTTCCTGATTGAACACTAGCCAGTACATTGTCAAAACTCATGGGAGATAGTTCCAATTCGACACCTAGTTCTGTTGCGATAGCCTTTGCTAATTCGATATCTGAACCCACAATCTGATTTTTCCCATCAACCACTTTTTGGTATTCAAATGGAGCAAAATCTGGATTGAGGGCTACAACCAATTTTCCTTTGGACTTGATGGCTTCAATTCCAGCCGATTGATTGTTACTACAAGCAAATAGTAGGGGGAGCATCACTAAACCAAACATCGTCATCAACACCTTCTTCATCTTATTCATAACAAAGCCTCCTTTATGTTTATTCTTTTTTGTTGTATAAATAATACTCCTATACTCATCATTTGTCAAGCCTAAATTGAAAAAATTTTCAATTTGAAACAAAAAAACCTAGAAATACTACATAAAAATGTCATTCCTAGGCGTATTTATGCTATTTCTCTCTGGAAAGCATGAGTATTCAGCCAATCAAAAGAAGCCGAACGAACTCATTTCCCCTCGCCCAATTCAATGATACGATGACATTGTTGGGCTACATAAGCATCGTGGGTCACAATAATAACTGTTTTCCCCTCGCGATTCATCTCTAAGAGAAACTTCAAGACCAAATCTCTATTTTCAGGATCCAGAGAACCTGTTGGTTCATCGGCTAAAATCAACTGGCTGGGTTTTAAGATGGCTCTAGCAACTGCAATTCGTTGTTGTTCGCCACCAGACAACTCGGAGACCTTTTGATGCAACGTAGCTGACAAACCTACTCTCTCTAAAATCTCTTCCACCTTTTTGAGCTTGTCTTTCTTGGACAATTTCACATATTTCAGCGCCAGCATGAGATTGTACTCGACCGTTTCATCATCAATCAGGGCAAAATTTTGAAACAGATAAGAGATATGTTCACGGATTATTGTTTGCGACTTGGCAGAATTGACCGCTAGATTTGTCTGACCAAAAATCTCATACCGTCCGCTATAATCACCATCTATCAAACCTAATAAATTTAACAAGGTCGACTTACCACTACCACTTTTTCCAACGATGGCAACCAAATCTCCCTGATCAATCCTGAGAGATAAGTTATCCAAAATCACTTTTCCCCCAATGGTTTTGGTAATATTTTTCAACTCAATCATAAGATGCCCCCTTTCAATAACTCTACTAGACTTCTTTTCTCCATCTTAGAAGCCAAGGCTAGCACAAATAGTATATCCAAACATGTAAAACCTGCAAACAGTAGAAGTGGCAGGAGCGCATGGGCAAAGAAAATCAATACTAGAAGAGGCAAACTATAGCCCAGCAAGAGCAGGACTAGGAGAGGGCGATAGCGATCGACCAGTTTCCACCCCATAAACTTCTTGGTAATGATATCCCTGCGCTTCAACAAGAAAGTGGTAACGAGTAAAAAGTAGGAAACAATCATACTGAGAAGAGCAAATAAGGCAAAAAGAACGTTAAAATTACGAACAGAATCCCGATAGGTATCAACCATACCCTCTTGAATTGCTTGAATCGATGAAAATTTTAAATAAGTCCCATCTGATAAGTTATCGACTAACTCTGTAATCACTTTTTGATTTTGTTCTGTATTTTCAACTTTCATCGGATTGTTTAAACCTGTCGTTGACAAGCGAGTCTTTTCTTCCCACATCATGTCTTGATCATTTACCAGACTAATGATTGGATTGTGGAGATTTTCCTTTCGCTCATTATTATAAGGGAAGAAAGACCAATCTCCTTCATAGTAGGCAATTTCTACATCCATATCTTCTATTGTTTTCTTTTGCTGATCTTCATACCTCATAGAAAGATAGGCTATGGATTTTCCCAAGAACTGATTCTTGCCTTCTTGTCCTTTATCACTGGCTGGCATCAAAATAACTTTTTTAGTGCCGGTATCTGGTAACTTGAATCCCTTGCTCTTTAGAAAATTGCTATTAGCATAGTAAACATCTACCTTATCAGGCAGTTGGTACTGCTGTACTTGTTCAGCTTTGATGACTGGTTTGATAGGAAGACTCGCACTTCGAACATAATTTACTTGTATTTTTGCTAGCAAATCTTGATAAAATTGGTAGAAATAATCTGTAGATTTCCCTGACCCTGCTAGCTCTTCTTGCCACAGATTATCATTGAGTTTGAAGGTTTCTAAGGTCAGGTAATTGCCTTGGCTTACCCACTGTTGCTGATAAGCAAGTTCTTTGTTTTCTTGTTCTAGACTTCTGCCCACCCCAATCAGTAAGGCCGTCAGTAAAATAGTTGTCCCTATTTTCATCACATAATTGAAGATGAGACCAAGTTTGACAGATGAAAAACCTTTCAACATGGAACTAACTGTCATTTTCTGAATCATCAGGTAGGTCAGCCAACTGATAAACAAATACAACTGTAAAAGCAGAAATTGAGATAAGAGTAAACTTGGGAACAGAAGTTTTGGTCTATAATCCAGCATTAAAAATAGTCCCAAGTCAATGATAAGACTTCCACCCAAGAGAAGATAAAAATTAGTCTTTACAAAACCAGCTAAAATCGCACTACTTTGAAAACCAAGTAACTTTTGAACCCCCACTCGTTTCATCTCCATCATCGGCTGATAAACTGTCATTAAAATCACAAGCAAGATTGCCAAGATAAAGATAATGATAGATAGTAACAAAGCTTGATTTAGCACTCCAACCTGACTTCGGTAAGTGGGTTCTAATAAAATCGTCTTATCTATCTGGAAAAAATCACTCCACTTTTGTAGAATGGTATCACGATCTATCTCTTTGCTGGAGGTAATCATATAGCGCCCATTTACAGTATGGGATTTATCCTCAATATAGGATCGGAAGGTCTGGAGTCGAATGAGTTTCACCTTTAAAAAGGTGGGAATGGTTCCTAGATTATTGGGAAGGTCCTGGTTGCTGTAGACTCCCTTTTCATTCTTTGAAAAATCAAGAGAAGTCAGACCGAACTCCTGATAGGGGAAGGTTTCCTTATCAAAAACACCAGCCTTGACGGCCTCATCGCCATTATCTACTTTGATAATAGAGACCTTGTCTTGACTTGCAACCTCTTCAAAAAACTGGAGAATCGTTTCTGTCGGTTTAGTGACATCTTTCAAGTACAAGTCAAATGAATAAGTTGTCTTGCCCATCTCCTGAATCCGCACTATTTCTCGTGTAACATTTACATTCAGGACAAAAAACGTAGTACACAGTAAGAGCAAGAGCATACAAAGATGACTGATTTTTTTCATAGAGAAACCTCCCGTGAAGAAACAACATTGAGCTAGGTGCAACCTCTTTTTATTTTTTGCTAGACCTTAAGTAGGTGTAAATAAATCCTGCACTTATAGCCAGAGTTGTCCACCATTTAAAATCAATATGCAAAAGTGAAAAGATTATAAAACTGATGATTAGCGAGGCTAAAATATAAACAATGATTAAAATTTTATTTTTCATAGGAATTGCCTTTCTGAATGAATTCTAGTGTTTACAGCTCATTTGTAAAGTTTACAATAAGCCACTAGGGCAATCGTCTATCAAAATGTCCGTTTATCTGTCAATAATCCGAGAAAATCTTGTCGTTTCAAGTCGGAGAAATGTTTG
>ERZ773211.171-NODE-171-length-15095-cov-4.42108_pt1 | contig 15095 bp, 11 predicted proteins | sample MGYA00511914_ERZ773211 | MGnify/ENA primary metagenome ERZ773211 (study PRJEB29015, sample SAMEA2738163) | human oral metagenome | biome: human oral; feature: human-associated habitat; material: saliva | place: China | collected 2242 ...
GGTGGCAACCCAAAAGTTAGCTGTCTCTCTATTTGAACCTTGCCCGTTCGGGTTGTGCGAATGGGTGAATTCAATCTAAGCTATACACTGTTCAACCACTGTCTAGACTCCCAGTGCACCCCAAAATTCTTGCACTGCGATGTTTATGCAAACCGGCTGAACAAGGTAGCATAGGTAACAGACTAGCCATGGTCTCCGTCTCTGCGGAGGCACCGCGTACGAGTACTAAAAACCAGAAAGGTCGCACCGCATGCGCGCACTCGTTTGCCCCGGACAGGGCTCCCAGAAGAAGGGCTTCCTGAGCCCCTGGCTCGAGATTGAAGGTGTGCGTGAGCACCTGGAACGACTCTCCGAAGCGGCAGGCATCGACCTGATTCACTACGGCACCGAAGCCGAAGAAGAAACCATCAAGGACACCGCAATCGCCCAGCCCCTCATCGTGGCTGCAGGCATCGTCACCGGTCGCCTCGCACTACGCGAACTCGACGGTGAAGAACTCATCTTCGCGGGCCACTCCGTCGGCGAAATCACCGCAGCAGCCCTCGCGGGCGTACTCAGCGACGAAGACGCAATGCGTTTCGTGCGCGTACGCGCCAACGGTATGGCGGAGGCGGCAGCCGCCTCCCCGACCGGCATGGCTGCAGTACTCGGCGGCGTTGAAGAAAACGTCCGCGAAGCCATCGACGCAGCAGGCCTGGTCGCCGCAAACTCCAACGGCGGCGGCCAGATCGTAGCCGCAGGCCCCATCCCCGCCATCGAAGCATTCGCCGCGAACCCGCCCGCACGCGCTCGCGTCATTCCCCTGAAGGTCGCAGGCGCATTCCACACCGAGGCAATGGCACCCGCCGTGCCCGCCCTGGAAGAGTTCGCCGCATCCCTGCAGGTATCCGACCCGACCTCCGCACTGCTGACCAACCGCGACGGCTCCGCCGTGGCATCCGGTGAAGAGTTCGTCAAGACCCTCGTCTCCCAGGTCACCAGCCCCGTCCGCTGGGACCTGTGCATGGCAACCCTGCTCGAGCGTGAAGTCGCTGGCATTATCGAGGTCGCCCCCGCAGGCACCCTGGTCGGCCTGGCAAAGCGCGCGATGCGCGGCGTGCCCGGCACCTCCATCAACACTCCCGAGGATCTCGCCTCGCTGAAGGGCTAAACGTCGCAGGAGAGCGCTCAGCCCTCCCCACGCTAGGAACCCTTCACACTAGACATCACTTTAGACATGCGAGGCACACAGTGTCTTGCGAGCATCAGCACTAAGGATTGAATACGTGACTACCCTCAAGCAGTACGAAATCAACCGCTACTCCCGCATCCTCGGTTACGGCGCAGCCCGCGGTGATGTCATCGTCCCCAACGATGACATCGTTGAGGCAATCGACTCCTCCGACGAGTGGATCAAGCAGCGCACCGGCATCGCAACCCGCCACCGCGCCAGCGAAAACCAGTCGGTAGCCGACCTCGCCATCGATGCCGCCAAGGACGCCCTGGCAGCATCCGGTGTAGCCGGTGAGGACATTGAGGCGGTCATCATCTCGACCATCTCGCACCCTTACGCAACCCCCTCCCTGGCAACCCTGGTCGCCGACGCAATCGGCTCCAAGTGCCCCGCATACGACATCTCCGCAGCGTGTGCAGGCTTCTGCTACGGCATCGCCCAGGCAGACGCCCTCGTCCGCGCAGGCACCGCAAAGCACGTGCTGGTCATCGGCGTTGAGAAGCTCTCCGACTTCATCGACAACACCGAACGCACCATCTCCTTCCTGCTCGGTGACGGCGCGGGCGCAGCAGTCGTAGGCGTCTCCGACGAACCCGGCATCGCCCCCACCGTATGGGGCTCGGACGGCTCCCGCTGGGGCACTGTGGGTATGACTCACTCCCTGCTGGATATCCGCAACCGCGACTTCGTTGCAAACCCCGTGCAGGAAGGCGAAAAGATCTGGCCCACCCTGCGCCAGGACGGCCCCTCCGTCTTCCGCTGGGCAGTATGGGAAATGGCGAAGGTCGCCAAGCAGGCACTCGAAACCGCCGGCATCACCCCCGACGAGCTCGGCGCGCTCATCCCGCACCAGGCAAACGCCCGCATCATTGACCAGATGGTCAAGACCCTCAAGCTTCCCGACACGGTGGCAGTGGCACGCGACATCGTCGATGCCGGTAACACCTCCGCCGCATCGGTCCCGCTCGCCGCACACCGCCTGCTCAAGGAGAACCCGGAACTCTCCGGCAAGTTCGCCCTGCAGATCGGCTTCGGTGCTGGCCTGGCATTCGCAGCTCAGGTAGTCGTCCTTCCCTAAGGAAAACCACCGGAGCCCGATGCTCCCCGCTCCTCACGACCGGTACAGCGCCGGTGCGCGAGAAAGAAAATAAAGCGGGAAAGCATCCCCACAAACTCCGAGTTGACGCATGCGTACACCACGCAGACACGATAAACTCGGTAATGCACGCGTACCCCCACCCGGCGGGTGCGATGACCATCGAAACAACAAAGGAGCCCCTGAATGGCTAACAAGGAAGAGATCCTCGCAGGTCTGGCAGAGATCGTTAACGAAGAGACCGGCGTTGAGGTTGAGGACGTTCAGCTGGACAAGTCCTTCACCGAGGACCTGGACATCGACTCCATCTCGATGATGACCATCGTCGTGAACGCTGAGGAGAAGTTCGAGGTGACCATCCCGGACGAAGAGGTCCAGAACCTCAAGACCGTTGGCGACGCAGTCGAGTTCATCGCGAACGCTGCCTAAGCTATAACCAATAACGAGGCGGCGCGGGCTCTCACCGGCCCGCGCCGCATCGCTATTCACTCTGCTTCATTTCAATACACTCCGGGCTCCCATAGGGGTGTTCCCTACACGCAGTATCAGCCCGGGCCCTACAGGTTTTTATCCACACACCACCGGATAAACCACCAAATCGACCACCGAAGAGAAAGTGCCACAATGTCTCGAAAAGTGCTGGTGACCGGCCTCGGCGCGACCACCCCCATTGGCGGCGACGTCCCCACCACCTGGGAAAACGCCACCAAGGGCGTATCTGGTGTATCCACCCTCGACCACCCCTGGGTCAAGGAATACGACCTGCCCGTATACATTGCAGGCCAGCTCGCCGTACCCGCCCTCGAATCCGGCCGCCTCACCAAGGTAGAAGCAAAGCGCCTGGATCCCTCGGGCCAGCTCGCCCTCATCGCCGCACGCGAAGCATGGGAAGACGCAGGATTCACCGGCCCCGACGCCGAATCCGCAGAAGAAGTCGACCCCGAACGCACTGGCGTAGCCTTCGGCACCGGTATCGGCGGCGTGTGGACCCTCCTTGACGCATGGGACACCCTCCGCGAAAAGGGCCCCCGCCGCGTCCTGCCCATGACCGTCCCGATGCTCATGCCCAACGGCAACGCAGCAGCCGTCTCCATGAACCTTAAGGCACGCGCCGCAGCGCAGACCGTCGTCTCCGCATGCGCATCCTCCACCGAAGCCATGCAGCTCGGCGCCGAAATGATCCGCAGCGGCAAGGCAGACGTCGTCATCGTCGGCGGCGCCGAAGCAGCAATCCACCCGCTCCCCATGGCAGCCTTCGCCAAGATGCAGGCACTCTCCTCTCGCAACGACGAACCCGAAAAGGCATCCCGCCCCTACGACGTCGACCGCGACGGCTTCGTCATGGGTGAAGGCGCAGCAGCACTCATCCTCGAATCCGAAGAGCACGCCAAGGCACGCGGCGCACGCGTCTACGCGGAACTGGCAGGCACCGGCGTCTCCGCCGACTCCTACCACATCACTGCACCGGACCCCGCAGCACTCGGCGCAACCCGCGCACTGCGCGAAGCCCTCGAAGACGGCAACATCGACCCGAAGACCGTCGTGCACATCAACGCGCACGCCACCAGCACCCCCGCCGGTGACCTGCCCGAAGCAACCGCAATGCACGAAACCTTCGGCGAGCACACCAAGAACATTGCCGTCTCCGCAACCAAGTCCATGACCGGCCACCTGCTCGGCGGCGCGGGCGCTCTTGAGGCTGTGCTGACCGTCCTGGCTCTGCACCACCGCACCGCGCCCTGCACCATCAACCTGGACAACAAGGACCCCCAGATTGACCTGGATGTGGTGACCGAGGCACGCGAACTGCCCGCCGGCGAGATCGTGGCACTGTCGAATTCCTTCGGTTTCGGTGGCCACAACGCGGTTGTAGCATTCCGCTCCGTAGAGCGCTAATCCTTCAGGCTTTCGCCTTATAAAGACATAACGCTCCCTCAACCTACTGCGTGTAGGCGGGGGAGCGTTACGTTTTCTGGATGCTTTTGCGAGAAGAGGGTGTACCGGACAACACTTGCGGGGGAGTGCCCCCTCTGCGGCGCTGGGGCGCCTTGAGGACGGAGCCCCCGCTTCGCGTGTCCGGTACGCCCTCACGTTAAAAACGGGTGGCGTATTCGCTCCGGCACTGCGAATACGCCACCCAAACACACCACACTCCACAAGACAATGCAGAGCGCGCGGGATCAACCATCCCGCAAGGTTCCCGTAACCCCCATCGCGCACCACGGTAGGCGACGACAGAAGAACGGGAGCTTATGACCGTTTGACACGCACAACGCCCCTAATAACGGTTTACAAAGGCGCATACCGTGCGATCTTCCGGAAGTTTATTCGGAAGAGCTCCCACGCCGGTTCCGTTGAAAAATAATTCGGTGTGGTTGCCTCCCGATGGTGAAGCACATCAACATCGTGCGCCGCAATACTGCGCAATCCAGTACGCGCAGATGCTACGTGAAAACCATCCGGGAAATGCAGTCCGCGGGCCAGTTTTCCAGCTTCAAATGGCAGAAGCTTAAGGGTTTGATGTGAGTGCTCGGATGGTCCGAATCATGTCGCTCTCAACGGAACCGGTTTATCGGTGATGGGAGCTCCTGTAGATAAGAATAACCTTAAATCACCCCTAGAGTAAACCTTAAACCAATAATTTAACCTTATTGTTATAATTCCTTGTCATAAAGGTATTGACGGGTGTTCAATGTGTCCTGGGTAACCCCCCTACAGGTCCCCGTAACTCTTTGGTCTGTTTGGCGCTCTTCACCGTTATGAAACCGTGATAAATCGTCCCCGAAAAATGAAGGATTGGGTTCCAAAGCGGTCCTGCGGGCGGCTACCGCGGGCAGTCGCGTAGGGGGCGTGAAGCCGCACTGCGGGCACAGTCATAAAACGTCATCTTGTCACGGAAGTTATCCCAGAGAAAACAAATTAAACCAGCTGCGTGCGCTGTGGCATAATCAATATCGACATCGTGCTCCGGGGTCGGTGAAATTCCGAACCGGCGGTCACAGCCCGCGAACCGCTCTCGCAGGCAGGCAAAATCGTACGAATCTTCGTATCCGCGCAGGACGCCAAGACTCCGCTAGAGACGCCCGCCCGCAAGAGAGGCCGAACCGGTGAAAATCCGGTGCCGACAGTACAGTCTGGATGGAAGGTAGCACGAGCAGAAAAAGGCAGGAGCGCACTCCGACGAGCCTCCCGGGAAACCTCGGGGTAGCGTGCAGGGTGCACCGAAACAGTTGTTTGAGAAAACTGCTACTCGCGAAAAATGCTCGAGAGCACAGGGCTTTTCAATACAGTAGTTTTCAGTACAGTAGTTTTCAGTACAGTAGTTTTCAGTACAGTGGTTTTCTGTGCGACAGGGGAGAGGCGCCTTTCGTAGGTGCCGGTACGTTATTCCCCTCGACCGCAGCCGCTGATTTCAACTGCGGTTGGCTGATTCGCTGCTCCCGCCTCACCACGGATACCGGGCACTCCCTAAGATGCCCGCGGTAGCCGCCCTTTTCTGTTCCTCTCCCCGGAGCCGCCGCAGATGCGCGCCCGCGCATCCGACACACGGTCCAACTCAGAGAGGAAAGAAACAATGGACATCTTGCGGTGGCTCTTCGACGCACAAATTCACGTGGGGGACCAGTCCCTCCTCGTGCGCGAAGTTCTCGGAAACGCATTCGGCCTGGCATCGGCGCTCGGCGGCATGCGACGCAAAGTATGGGCGTGGCCCGTCGGCATTCTCGGTAACCTGCTGCTCCTCACCGTCTTCCTGGGCGCCCTCGTTGGTAGCCCGCACCCCGTGACCATGCTCGGCCAGGCAGGCCGCCAGATCATGTTTATTGCCGTGTCCATCTGGGGTTGGCATCGTTGGCGCGCAACCCGCGCCGCCGGTGGTGACGTCTCCGAAGGTGCCGCGGTAATCCCCAAGTGGGCTACCAACACCGAACGCGCAGGCCTGGTTGTCGCCATGGTCGCAGGCACCCTGCTACTCACCCCCATCTTCCGCGCACTCGGCTCCTACGAACCGGTCTGGTCCGACGCCTGGATCTTCACCGGCTCGCTACTCGCCACCTATGGCATGGCGCGCGGCTGGGTTGAATTCTGGCTCATCTGGGTTGCCGTCGACCTGGTCGGCGTGCCGCTGCTGTGGAGCGCAGGCTACTACGCGACCTCCCTCATGTACGTGTTCTACGGATGCTTCACCCTGGTCGGGTTCTTCGTCTGGTGGCGCACCCGCAACCTGGAAGCACAGAAGACCCGGGTACAGACCCAGTTCCCCGACGTGACCGTTGAAGTAACTGACGTACAGAAGGGCCGTGCATAAATGCCGCAGAACCCCTCGCTGCAGGTGCTGGCGAGCGCGCACCTGCCCGCAACCGTTGCCCCGAGCGTGTCCCTTCCACACAATGACGCGGACTACTCCGCCGCAGAGTACGGGCACCTCGCCGGGCTACCCGCCGCACGCACCCTCCAGCTGCCCGACCCCGAGCAGACGCTCAGCCACGCAGAAGCCATGACCCTGGCGTTGCAGGCGGCACGCCAGGGCATCCGCGGCGCGAACCCCCTCGTCGGCGCTGTTATTACCGACGCGCACGGGCACCTGCTGCACGTTGGCTACCACCGAGGCGCAGGCACCCCGCACGCCGAAGCCGACGCCCTCGCCGCCGCCCGTGCCGCGGGAACCGACCTCACCGGCGCCCGCATGTACGTGAGCCTCGAGCCCTGCAACCACACCGGACGCACCGGCCCCTGCTCCCACGCCGTCGCCGAAGCAGGCATCAGCGAACTCTACTACGCCTACAGCGACGACACCGAAAACGCTGCCGGAGGCGCCGCCTACCTGCGCTCGCAGGGCGTCACCGTGCACGCCATGGAGGAGTTCGCGAACGCCTCCTACCTGCTGAATGAGCGATGGTTCATTGCCGCCGCCGAACGCCGCCCCTTCATCACCGCAAAGAGCGCCTCCACCCTGGACGGGTTCATTGCGGCAGCTGACGGCACGAGCAAGTGGATTACCGGCCCCGCCGCGCGCATTGACGGGCACCTGATTCGTCACCGCGCCGACGCCGTCATGATTGGTACCCGCACCACCCTCATGGACGACCCGACCCTGGACGCGCGCGACGCCAACGGCAAGCGCTTCGAGAAGCAGCCGTTGCGCGTGGTCATGGGCAAAACTGAGATTACCGAGAACTACCGCGTGCGCGGCCTCAACCCGCCCGAAGGCGTGGAGGCGGACCCGCAGAACTTCCTGCAGGTCTTCACCCACGACCCGCGTGAACTGCTCGATGAGCTGTACGCCCGCGGGGTGCGCCACCTCATGATTGAGGGCGGCCCCGGCATGGTCGGCCTCTTCGCCGGTGAAGACCTCATTGACGAGATGGTCTGGTACCGCGCCCCCATGATTATGGGGCAGGGCAAGAGCGCCGTGTACAGTCTGCTCGTGGACACCCTCGCGCAGGCACCGCGCCTGCAACTGGACGACCTGGGCATGTTCCCGGCGGTGCGCGTGCTCGGCAATGACACCGCAACGCACCTGGTGCCGGCACCTCGCGGAACGGCGCAGGACCCTGGGCAGCGGCGTACCCTGCCGAAGCTGGACGCATGCCACGCGCCGGAACCGCGGCTGGACTAGCATCCCTGGGCTAATTGTCTTTGGGCTAGCCTCCCTTGGGCTGAGCACAGGCGGGGGAGTAGCAACCTAATGCCCCCGCCTGCATGCGCCCAGCTAGTTCACGCTGGCTAATTTGTGCCAACTGATTCATACCTGCTGGTTCGCATGCTGGCACAAAACCTCCCCGTCACGGGGAATATTCGAAAAATACGTATAGTTATACCGACGAACAAACCATCGCCGCCCGTCGCCCTCAACGACGACGCCCCGGCGGACACGGCGAGAAAAGGAAAGCACACATGTTTACCGGAATCATTGGCACCCTCGGCACCGTAGAATCCATCACCCCCATCGAAGGTAGCGACGCAGCCTACCTGACCCTCAACGCCGGTGACATTGTCGCCGACCTCGAACACGGTGGCTCCCTCGCCGTCAACGGTGTATGCCTCACCGCTATCGACCTCGACCAGCTGCAGCCCGGCCAGTTCCGCGCCTACGCGATGGGTGAGACCCTGCGCCGCACCAACCTCGGCAACCTGAACCCCGGCGACACCGTCAACCTGGAGCGCTGCCTGCCCGCCGGTGGCCGCCTCGACGGGCACGTCGTGCAAGGCCACGTGGATGCGGTGGGTACCCTCGCATCCGTCACCGCGCACGAGGCGTGGAGCACCCTGCGCTTCAACCTGCCCACCGAACTGGCACCCCTGCTCGCTGAGAAGGGCTCCATCGCGGTTTCTGGCGTGTCCCTGACCGTCACCGCGGTATCTGAGCCCGGCGAAACCCCCGCATGGTTCGAGGCCGGCCTGATTCCCGAAACCCTGAAGGCAACCAACCTCGGCGCCCTCAAGGTCGGCGACAGCGTGAACCTTGAAACCGATGCGCTCGCCAAGTACGTGCAGCGTCTGACCGCCTTTGCCGGCGCGCCCCAGAGCGCCTCCGCGCACTCCGGTGAGCAGGTTGCACCGCGTCGCGCCGACGCCGCAAGCGTCCTCGACAGCGTGCAGACCGCGGTGGACGCTATCGCCGCAGGTCGCGCCGTGGTCGTCGTCGACGATGAAGACCGCGAAAACGAAGGCGACATTATCTTCGCCGCCGAGCACGCAACCCACGAGCTGATGGGCTTCATGATTCGCTACACCTCCGGCGTGGTCTGCGCACCCCTGAGCAACAAGCGTGCCGACGAGATGAACCTGCCGCCCATGGTCACCAACAACGAAGACCCCAAGGGCACCGCATACACCGTCTCCTGCGATGCGGCATCCGGCGTGAGCACCGGCATCTCCGCGGCAGATCGCGCACGCACCGTGCAGATTCTTGCGGATGCATCCTCCACCCCGGCTGACATCACCCGCCCCGGCCACATCTTCCCGCTGCGCGCCGTTGACGGCGGCGTGGCGGAGCGCCCCGGCCACACCGAAGCCGCAGTGGAGCTCTCCCTCGCGGCGGGCCTGTCCGGCGTGGGCGTTATCGCCGAGGTCGTGCACGACGACGGCTCCATGATGCGTTTCGACGCCCTGCGCGCCTTCGCAACCGAGCACAACCTGCCCATGATTTCTATCGAAGACCTCATCAAGTACGTAGCTAAGGCGTAGGAGAACGCATGAGCGAAACCCCTAACACCCAGGCAACGCCGGGCACCCCCGCGGCTGTCACCTTGGCAGAGCCGGGCACCCTGGTTGAGCCGATTGAGGCGCAGGCTGAAGAGCTCAGCGCCGAATCCCTGCGCATCGCCTCCCAGCTCGCTGAAGGCTACCGGGTCAGCCCCCTCGACATGGTGCCCAACCCCAGCCCGCTACTGGTCGAAAGCACCGAAGAGGTCGCCGTACCCACCCCGCAAGGCCTGTTCGGTCTGCGCGCCTGGCGATTCGCAGACGGCGCCGAGCACATCAGCGCCCGCGCCCTCGACCGTGACGGCACCCCCGTACCCGCCGAGGACGGGGGAGCACCCGCGGTACGCATCCACTCCGAATGCGCCACCGGCGACATTTTCGGTTCCTTCCGATGCGATTGCGGCCCCCAGCTGGAGAACGGCCTGCGCATCCTCAGCCGCACCGGCGGGTACCTCATCTACGTGCGCAACCACGAAGGACGCGGCATCGGCCTGGTCAACAAGCTCCGCGCCTACGCGCTGCAGGATGCTGGACTCGACACCCTCGACGCGAACCTGGCGCTCGGCCTGGACGGCGACATGCGCGACTACTCGCAGGCGGCACTAATCCTGCAGGAACTCGGCGTGAACGAGCTGAGGCTCGTGACCAACAACCCCGCCAAGCAGGAGGCGCTCGAAAGCCTCGGCCTGCAGGTCACCGAAATCATCCCGGACGAAATTCCCGCCCGAGTCGAGAACGCACACTACCTGCAGACCAAGCGTGAGCGTATGCGCCACGTGCTCAAAAGCGCGTAGCGGCGCCCCGTAACGGCGCAGGGTAGAAACCCCGCGGCACCCCTGCACACTAAACTTTTCAAAACCCTAAAACCCACAAGGAGAACACAATGAGCGGCGTAGGCGCAGCAGACACCACCCTCAGCCCCGAAGACTACAAGGGCTTCAAGCTCGCAATCGTAGCGGCAAGCTGGCACACCCAGGTCATGGACGGCCTCATCGACGGTGCACAGCGTGCAGCACGCGACGCCGGCATCGAGCCGACCCTCGTGCGCGTTCCCGGCACCTTCGAACTGCCTGTCGCAGCAACCCGCCTCGCTGAGAAGTTCGACGCAATCGTCGCGCTCGGCGTGGTCATCCGCGGCGGCACCCCCCACTTCGACTACGTCTGCCAGGGCGCAACCAACGGCCTGACCGACGTGTCCGTGCTGACTGGCCGCCCCATCGGCTTCGGCGTGCTCACCTGCGACAACGAGCAGCAGGCACTCGACCGTGCAGGTCTGGAAGGCTCCAACGAAGACAAGGGCTACGAGGCGACCGCAGCGGCACTGCAGACCGCAGCAACCCTCAAGCAGTTCAGCAACTAACACGGCTGAACGGTACGCGGCTCAGTTTCACGAAGAGAACTATCGGGTCTTCACCGTGGAACTGGGCCGCAGCACCGGTTAAACTGAAACAACCCGCGCACCGGGCTTACCGGGCTTTAAAGGGCTTACCGGGCCTTATCAGGCATGATCGGGCGTGATGAATCTGGCAGTATGCGCCAGAGAAACACACCGACACATACGGTAAAACCCTCATGCACCGGTAAAACCCCGCGCGGCAGCTAAGGGACACAGCGCGCCGACGCGCTCCCAACCCAACACAAGGAGTACAGCAATGCAGGATTTGGGCACCATCACCCCCAGCCTCGAAGAATTCCGCGCCCGCGCAGCCGGCACCCGCGTCATTCCCGTACACATCAAAATCCTCGCCGACTCACTCACCCCCATCGGCATCTACCGATCCCTCGTACTCCAAAACGACCAGGGCGAACCCGTTGAAGCAGCCCACGGCACCTTTCTGCTCGAATCCGCCAAAATCTCCGCGGAAGGCGAATCCGCAGCCTGGGACCGCTACTCCTTCATCGGCGCGTCCTCCCGCTCCACCCTCACCACCGTTGACGGCGCAGTCCACTGGCAGGGACGCACCCCCGCCGGCGCACCCGTCGACGGCGACCCCGTAGAAGCCATCGCCAAGACCCTGCAGATGCTCTACACCGAACCCGACCCGACCCTGCCGCCGCTCACCTCCGGCCTGGTCGGCTACCTCGGCTGGGACGTCGTGCGCCACTGGGAGCACCTGCCCTACCCGCCCGCAGATGACGTGAACCTGCCCGAATTCGCGCTCAACATGGTCTCCGACATGGCAATCCACGACAACAAGGACGGCACCGTCCTTCTCGTCGCCAACGCCATCAACTTCAACGGCACCAGCGAAAACGTCGACGGCGCCTACGAGGATGCCGTAGCGCGCCTGCACAGCATGCTCCGCCGCCTGCAGCGCGGCGCCGCAGCGACCACCTCCATTCTCTCCGGCGTGGCAGACGTTGACCGTAAGGTCCGCGAAGACGTCACCCTCACCTGGAGCGAACAGGGCTTCAAGGACGCCATCGACCGCTCCAAGAAGAACATCATCGACGGCGACGTCTTCCAGATCGTGCTCTCACGCCGATTCGAAGCCGAAACCAACGCCAAGGCACTCGACGTGTACCGTGTACTGCGCCAGTCCAACCCCTCGCCGTACATGTACCTCTTCAACTTCGAAGACAGCAACGGCACCCCCTTCCACATTGTCGGCTCCTCCCCGGAGGCGCTCGTCACCCTCAAGCACGGCATCGCCAGCACCCACCCTATCGCCGGCTCCCGCCCGCGCGGCGCAACCCGCGAGGAAGACGTGGCCCTGGCCGAGGAGCTGCTCGCCGATCAGAAGGAACGCTCCGAGCACCTCATGCTCGTCGACCTGGCACGCAACGACCTCTCGCGTATCGCCAAGCCCGGCACCGTCTCGGTTGACCAGTTCATGATTATTGAGCGTTTCAGCCACATTATGCACATTTCCTCCGCCGTCAGCGCCGAACTCGACCCGCAGTTCAGCGCCTACGACGTGCTGCGCGTCGCCTTCCCGGCGGGCACCCTCTCCGGCGCGCCCAAGCCTCGCGCGATGCAGCTCATCGACGAATACGAACCCACCCGCCGCGGCGTCTACGGCGGCGTGTGCGGCTACTTCGACTTCGCCGGCAACATGGACATGGCCATCGCCATCCGCACCGCCGTGCTCAAGGAAGGCACCGCCTACGTTCAGGCCGGTGCGGGCCTCGTGATGGACTCCAACCCCGATTCCGAAGCCCTCGAAACCGTCAACAAGTCCGCCGCTCCGTTGCGCGCCGTGCTGACCGCCTCCGGCCTGACACCCCTCGACGCGGACACGGCCGTCAACGCCGCCCAGTAACCCAAGGAGACACCATGAGCACCGTTCTCGACGACATCATCGTTGGCGTCCGCGAAGACCTCGCCGCCCGCGTACAGCAGGTTCCCCTCGAAGAGATGAAGAAGCGCGCCCTCGCCGCCGCGCCTGCCCGCGACGCGCTCGCCTCCCTACGCGGTGAGGTACCCGGCGGCGGCAACGGCTCGACCGTGCGCATCATCTCCGAGGTGAAGCGCGCATCGCCCTCCAAGGGTGCCCTCGGTGAGATTCCTGACCCCGCGACCCTCGCCGCCCGCTACGAGGCTGGTGGCGCCGCGGCGATTTCCGTGCTCACCGAACAGCGCCGCTTCAAGGGCTCCCTCGCAGACCTTGACGCTGTGCGCGCCGCCGTGAACATCCCCGTGCTGCGTAAGGACTTCACCGTCGACGAGTACCAGATTTGGGAGGCCCGTGCGCACGGCGCCGACCTGGTGCTGCTCATCGTCGCGGCCCTTGACGAGAAGACCCTGCGCGAGTTCCTGGAACTCACCGAGTCGCTCGGCATGAACGCCCTCGTCGAAACCCACACCCCCGAAGAAATCGAGGTCGCCCAGCGTATCGGCGCCAAGATTGTCGGCATCAACGTGCGTAACCTCAAGACCCTCGAAGTCAACAACGAGCACTACGCATCCCTCGCAGAGCACCTGCCCAACTCGGTTATTAAGGTTGCTGAGTCCGGTGTCGCCAGCATCGAGGACGTGCGCGCCTACGCTGGCGCCGGTGCAGATGCGATCCTCATCGGTGAAGCGCTGGTTCGCTCCGGCGACCCGGAAGGTACTGTGCGTGAATTCTCCAAAGTGCCTGTAGTCCGATAAGGGTTTTTTCTGATTGTGAAGCCGGTGTCTGCTCCCTCGCAGACACCGGCTTTACTTTCATACAGCGTCATATTACCCGCAGGCAGCGCGTTCACATTGAGGCGCAGTCAGTTCGTTGATAGTCTACACATGGATATTTCACCAAACTGCACTACTCATATCGGTCGAATAGTATACGTTGCATCTAATGGAAACGATCCAATAGACGCAGCACCGGAATATCTATCATGCGTCCACACTAAACTCACGAGAACACTATATGGCTAAGCCCTCAGGAAACCCTGCGTCCTTCATCGAACGTGACCTCTCATCCTGCTCCTCCATCGGTACCGCACCCACCCTCAAAGCGGCACGTCCCTCAGCTGAAACCCGGGTGCGTAACACCCATAACACCGAGTTCACCCGCAAGGTAGTGTCTGCCGTCCCCCAGAAACTGGCTGCACGGCGTACATGGATCCCGGCGCTACTCATCTGGATCTTCTCCTGCGCGGTCCACTTCGGTATTTTTGCTCTCGCTCTCACCCGAGACCTGCACCAGCCCATGAGCAAAATTAACCGGAACCTCGACTATCTGTCCTACCTGAACATCTGGGACGCCCACTTTTACGAACGTATCTACACACAGTGGTACCCCCAGGAGCTGCCCCTCCTTCCCAACGGTACGGTCAACCACAATACGTGGGCTTTCATGCCTCTGCAGTCAGTACTCAGCGGAGGGGTGGCAAATCTGTTTGGCATCGAGTACCGGCTGGCATCGGTGCTGGTATCCTGCGCAGCCGGTTGTGCGTTGGCTCTCGTTCTTTACCGTCTTTTTGTGGGCTCTCTGAACTGGCGTGCCCGAGGCATCTTTGATACCCGCCCGCAGGTGGGGGATGAGTCCCGTAATCGCCTGGCGCTGTGGGCGCTCGCGGTGTATGCGTTCAGCCCCGCGAGCCCGATCTTCGTCACCGGTTACGCCGAGGCCCTTTCCACTCTGCTCCTTGCCTTGAGTGTGTGGTGTGTGGTGCGTGGCCGCTACATCCTGCTCCTTCCCGTAGCTCTTCTGGCGGCGCTGTCTCGCCCGCTGGGTGTTCCACTGGGTGCGTTCGTTGGCCTCTGGTGGTTCTGGTGCACTGTATCTGATTACCTCGCCCGCCGCGCTGGTGAATCATCGCAGTCTGTCCTGTCGGATGCGTGGGCTGCGTTCCGCGGACGCTTCGGTCAGCTCCTCAGCGCACTGCTGGTGTGCAGTTTTGCGTTCGTGCATCCCCTGCACGCAGCAATTCGTACCGGACGTCCCGACGCGTACCTCGCCACGGAACTCGGCTGGAGCGGTCGCAAACCCGAAGACGGTCACCTCATCTTCACCCAATGGGTTGAACAGTGGGACGAATACCTTGGCGGATCCCTGCCACCGACAATCGTGACGCTATTCTTTGTAGCGCTCATTCTGGGCTTCTACTGGTGGATGTCGCAGAAGTTCACCCGCACCCTGCTACACCCCGCCC
>ERZ773211.172-NODE-172-length-15073-cov-9.7473_pt1 | contig 15073 bp, 18 predicted proteins | sample MGYA00511914_ERZ773211 | MGnify/ENA primary metagenome ERZ773211 (study PRJEB29015, sample SAMEA2738163) | human oral metagenome | biome: human oral; feature: human-associated habitat; material: saliva | place: China | collected 2242 ...
CTGCTTCGGCGTCGGTGCGCAGGTTTTTGCCGAGGCGTTCGTCGTTGTTTTCGATGACGGCGTTGGCGGCGGCGAGGATGTTGCCGACGGAGCGGTAGTTTTGTTCGAGTTTGACGGGCGCGTCGATGTGGAATTCTTCCATTAGCGCGGTCATGTTGCCGACGTTTGCGCCGCGGAATCGATAGATGCTTTGGTCGTCGTCGCCGACGGCAAAGACGGCGGCGTGGTTGCCGGCAATCAGTTTCAGCCACGCGTATTGCAGCTTGTTGGTGTCTTGGAACTCGTCAACCAGAATGTGGTTGAAGCGGTTTTGGTAGTGTTGGCGCAGGATTTCGTTGTTTTGCAGCATTTCGTAGCTGCGGAGCATGAGTTCGGCAAAATCGACCACGCCTTCGCGTTGGCAAATTTTGTCGTATTCGGCGTAGCACTCAATCATGCGGCGTGTGTACGGATCGGGTGCGCTCAACACGGAAGCGCGCAAGCCGGATTCTTTTTGCGCGTTGATAAAGCCTTGCAGCGAACGCGGTGCGATGATTTCTTCGGCGATGTTGAGGCTTTTGAGCAGGCGTTTGATCAGGGAAAGCTGGTCGCCACTGTCGAGGATTTGGAAGGAAGAGGGAAGGCCTGCGTCGCGGTGGTGCAGACGCAAAAAGCGGTGGCAGAGGCCGTGGAACGTGCCGAGCCACATGGCGCGGACATTGACGGGAATCATCGCGCCGAGACGGGTCTGCATTTCTTTGGCTGCTTTGTTGGTAAACGTTACCGCCATAATGCTGTGCACGCTGGCTTGTCCGCTTTGCAAAAGCCAGGCGATACGCGTGGTCAGCACGCGCGTTTTGCCGCTGCCTGCGCCTGCCAAAACGAGGGCGGATTGCGGCGGCCAGGTTACGGCGGAGAGTTGTTCGGGGTTTAAGCCTTGCAGGAGGTTGGGGGCGGATTCGTTGGGAAACATGAAGAGGCCGTCTGAAAATAAATGGGAATGCGATATTTTAAAGGAAATACAAAAGGCCGTCTGAAAAGATGTTTCAGACGGCCTTTGTGTTGGAAGCCGATTAGAACGGACGTACTTCCAAACCGAACATACGGCGCGCGGTGTTCAGCATTTGGCAGCTGAAGCCCCACTCGTTGTCGTACCATGCGAACACTTTAACCATTTTACCTGCGGTTACTTTGGTCAGCGTAGAGTCAAATGTGCTGGCTTGGGTGGTGTGGTTAAAGTCCATGGAAACCAGCGGCAGGGTATTGTAGGCCAATACGCCTTTCAGACGGCCTTCTTCGGAAGCGGCTTTCATCAGCGCGTTGATTTCTTCGGCGGAAGTGTCGCGGCCTGCTTGGAAGCTCAGGTCAACCAGGGAAACGTTGACGGTCGGTACGCGGATGGCGAGGCCGTCGAGTTTGCCTTTCAGGTCTGGCAATACCAAGCCGACGGCTTTTGCAGCGCCGGTTTTGGTCGGAATCATGTTTTCCACGCCGCTACGCGCACGGCGCAGGTCTTTGTGGCGTACGTCGGTTACGGTTTGGTCGTTGGTCAGCGCGTGGATGGTGGTCATCACGCCGTTTACGATACCGATGTTTTCGTTCAACACTTTGGCCACAGGTGCCAGGCAGTTGGTGGTACAAGACGCGTTGGAGATAACGGTCATGTCATCGGTAATCACGTCGTCGTTTACGCCGTAAACGATGGTTGCGTCAACGTCATCGCCGCCGGGAGCGGAAATCAGCACTTTTTTCGCGCCGCTTTCCAAGTGGATTTTGGCTTTCTCTTTGCTGGTGAACGCGCCGGTACATTCCATGACCAGGTCAACGCCCAATTCGCCCCATGGCAATTCGGCCGGGTTGCGGGTAGAGAAGTAAGGGATTTTTTTACCGTCGATGATGAGGTGTTTCTCATCGTGGGAAACTTCAGAGTTGAAGCGGCCGTGAACAGTGTCAAATTTGGTCAAGTGAGCATTGGTTTCGATGCTGCCGCTGGCATTGATGGCAACGATGTCGAGTTGGTCTTGCAGTTTGTAGTCAAAAATAGCGCGCACTACTTGGCGGCCGATGCGGCCGTAGCCGTTGATGGCAACTTTGATACCCATGGCTTTTCCTCTTCTTTTGGGTTTGGGTTGTGGAGTGAATGGTGGCAATTATAGCAAAAATGTAGTGCTGTGTAATTAATGTTTTATTGAAATTTTTAGGTTTGATTATTTTTGATTGTAGATGATTAGAGTAGAAATGCAGGTTTAAATTTAATGTTATTTAATATTTCTTGAAATTTTATTTTTTATTAATTTTGTTTTTAGTGTTTTATGCCTGTTTTAAATCATGGTAATGAAGAAAACGGGAAAAGGCGGATTGTTTTTGTTTATATTAAACAGAATGTGAGTGCGGCTTTTGATTACAACATACAACAGTATAATTTTCAGACGGCCCGGGTTTAATCGAGCAAAAGTAAAAGGCCGTCTGAACATTTTTGATGACATGGAATTTAAATGACTTGGATTCCCGATTTTCCTTGCTGGATAAGGGGAAGGCGGTTTTTAGCAAAGGGAAAATGGTCGGAGCAAGGGAGGGGAAAATGGGGGGATTGGGCTGTGTTCGGGTGTAATATAAATAAGTGTATGAAGTTTTTAGTCGTAGTGTATGAAGATTTTGCTGTGATTTAAATTTAATACTGACTTGCCAACAGTGTTAAATTTTTTTACGATAAGGTCAGATTATGTTTGCATGGCCATAAGCGGTGCATTCTCTATATCGGATATTATCCTTGTCCGAATATCTACTTTAACCGACCGGCTTGTCCGGCCTGATTCCTAAATATATACGCGCAAGGCTGAACGGCCTTGGCGACACTCGACTTTGAAGAGGTTCATTGTGTCAAATTCTCAATCCAGCGAACGCGCGACGTTTAGCAGTCGCCGCGCCTTTATGTTTGCTGCCATCGGCTCGGCCGTGGGCTTAGGCAACATTTGGCGATTCCCTTACATCGCTTTCGACAACGGCGGCGGTGCTTTCATCCTCCCTTATTTGGTTGCGCTGTTGACGGCAGGTATTCCGCTGTTGCTGCTCGACTACGCTATCGGCCACCGTTACCGCGGTTCGCCACCTTTGGCCTTCCGCCGCCTCGGCCGTTTGTTTGAGCCGATGGGTTGGTGGAACTTCCTGACTAACGTCATCATCTGTATCTACTACGCCGTGATTGTCGGCTGGGCGGCAAGCTATGCCTATTATTCTTTGACTTCGGCATGGGGTACGGATCCGCAGGCATTCTTCTTCAAAGACTTCCTGCAAATGGCTGATGCCAAAGACTTGGGCTTGGATTTTGTCGGTAAAGTTGCCGGCCCGCTGATTGCCGTCTGGGTGTTTACGCTGGCGATTATGGCTTTGGGCGTACAAAAAGGCGTAGCCGGTGCGTCCACATTCTTCATGCCTTTGTTGGTAGTGATGTTTGTCATCATGGTGGGCATCGCCCTGACTCTGCCGGGTGCGGCAAAAGGTTTGGACGCTTTGTTTACGCCTGACTGGAGTCGATTGTCCGATCCGAAAGTCTGGGTAGCCGCATATGGCCAGATCTTCTTCTCGCTCTCTATCTGCTTCGGCATCATGATTACTTATTCTTCTTACCTGAAGAAAAAAACCGACTTGGGCGGTACCGGCTTGGTTGTCGGCTTTGCCAACAGTAGCTTTGAGTTGCTCGCCGGTATCGGCGTATTTGCCGCATTGGGCTTTATGGCTCAAGCCGCAGGCAAAGAAGTCAGCGAAGTGGCATCCAGCGGTATCGGTTTGGCGTTTATCGCGTTCCCGACCATCATCAACCAAGCGCCGATGGGCGCGTTGATCGGCGTGTTGTTCTTCGGCTCGCTGGTGTTTGCCGGTGTCACTTCCATGATTTCCATCGTTGAAGTGATTGTGGCCGCGATTCAAGACAAAATGAATCTCGGCCGTGTCAGCGCGACGCTGATTGCAGGCGTGCCAATGGCGATTATTTCCACCTTGCTGTTCGGTACGACTACCGGCCTGCCTGTGTTGGACGTATTGGACAAATTCATCAATACCTACGGCATTGTGGCTTCCGGTTTTCTTTACGTTTTGGCGATTGTTTTGTTGCGCAAACTGCCCGAACTGCGCAATCACTTGAACGCACTGTCTTCCATCCGTGTCGGCATTGTATGGACTGCCAGCGTGGTGGTAACTGTCGCCATGCTCGGCTATATGCTTTATCAAGATACCGCCGGCCTCTTACAAAAGAATTACAGCGGCTATCCTGACAGCTTCCTCAATATCTTCGGTTGGGGCATGGTGGGCGCTCTCTTGGTATTGTCTGTCCTGCTGTCGTTCTTGCCGTGGAAACATGGTCAGAACTTCAACGTCAAAGACGAACATGAACACGAACGTGAAGGAGACGAATAATGAGTACTTCAGCCATTATTATGATGCTCGTCGCATTGATCGTCATTTGGGGCGGATTCATCGTCTCCGTCCTGCGCCTGCCTAAAGAATAAGGTTTGAGCAAATGAAAAGGCCGTCTGAAAGTCATTTTTCAGACGGCCTTTCCCGTTAAAAATGGTAAAACGGCCTAAAAAAGAGTAGAATATGCACTGTTTGCAACTCTTCGCCTCTCAGTAGGCTTGAATTATGGACCTTCCCAGTTCGCCTTTGAACTTCCCATCTGATACACAACAACAATAATCATCCCGCCGAAATGCCTTCCCGCGTCCGGCGGGCGGAGCATTTATGAGCATCGAACAAACCCCTCCGAATCTCGACAATACCCCCGACAATGATGTGGTAGAAGACCGCATTTCTGACGATCGCATCTCTGACGATATCGACCGCATCCATGCCTTATGCGAAGTCCTCGAGCCGGCCTTTGAACAAATCGAAGCCGGTGTGCCGATTGAAGACGAAAGCCTGCGCGACAAGTTTACCGAGCTGACCGTCCTCTTAGCCGAGTTGCACCCTGCCGACGTGGCCGCCGTCTTGGAATCCCTGCCGCCGCGCGAGCGTAATATCGTTTGGCTTTTGGTCGCCCCTGAAGACGACGGCGAAGTCTTGCTGGAAGTATCCGACTCCGTGCGCGAAATGCTGATCGAGTCCATGAACAAAGACGAGCTGTTGGCCGCCGTCGATGATTTGGACGCAGACGAATTGGCAGAACTGGCAGACGACTTGCCGCACCAAGTGGTGTACGAAGCGTTGCAAACACGTGATGAAGAAGAGCGCGAGCAGGTCAAAGCGGCGATGTCTTACGCAGACAACCAAGTCGGCGCGATTATGGACTTTGAATTGGTCAGCATCCGCGCCGATGTGACGTGTGAGGTCGTGTTGCGTTACTTGCGCCGTTTCGACAGCCTGCCCGACCATACCGACAAGATTTTCGTGGTCGATGAAAACGACGTGTTGCAAGGCGTGCTGCCCATCCGCAAACTCTTGGTCGCCGACCCCGAAGACATGGTGGCAGACGTGATGGCCACCGATGTCGTGCGCTTCCGTCCCGAAGACGACGTGGAAGAAGCGGCGCAGGCGTTTGAGCGTTATGACTTGGTGACCGCGCCGGTTGTCGATGAAAACAAAAAGTTGATCGGCAGGATCACCATTGACGAAATGGTGGACGTGATCCGTGAAGAATCCGAAGCCGACATGTTTAACATGGCCGGTTTGCAAGAAGAAGAAGACTTGTTCGCCCCGATTTGGGACTCGGTGAAAAACCGCTGGATGTGGCTCGCCATCAACCTGTGTACCGCCTTTATCGCCAGCCGCGTAATTGGCGCATTTGAAGGCAGTATCGAGAAAATCGTCGCACTGGCCGCGCTGATGCCTATCGTCGCCGGCATCGGCGGCAACTCCGGCAACCAAACCATCACCATGATTGTCCGCGCCATGGCGATGGGACAAATGACCAGCACGCAGGCAGGCCGCCTGCTGAAAAAAGAAGTCGGCGTCGCCCTCGTCAACGGCATTATTTGGGGCACGGTAATGGGCGTGATTTCATGGCTGCTCTACGGCAACATCGGCATCGGTTTGGTCATGGTGGCCGCGATGACCTTGAACCTTTTGCTGGCCGCGACCGTCGGCGTCCTCATTCCCGTCATGATGGACAAAGCCGGACGCGACCCGGCATTGGGCAGCTCGGTGCTGATTACCGCGGTTACCGACTCCGGCGGCTTCCTGATTTTCTTGGGATTAGCAACCATGTTCCTGTTGTAATAGGAAAAAAAAGACGTGTTCGATACGTCCTTTTCAAACCGTTTAAAAGGCCGTCTGAAATTTCAATTTTCAGACGGCCTTTGCTGTTTTTTAAAGCTTTACATCATGAGGGCGTTTAGTTTTTGATGATGTTTAGGGCGTAATCGGTACAATCCAATAGAGAGAGGGTACATTATGAGCATTGCCCATATTGTCATTGAAATTGAGGAATCTGCGACTTTAGATGACTGCAATGTACGGTTAAGTTACAGTGGTGGTACAGAGTTGCAGTCGGACGAGGCAAAGACCGTGTTTTATAAAACCCTTGAAGCAATTGAGGGGGTTTTAGAAGAAGACTAGATGAAAAAATAGGCAGCTCAAGCTGCCTATTTTAATCAGATAAATGCCAAATATTTCTCGGATCATGTGAATAAGAAGGATTGTGCCGAAGTGTATCCTCCCAGAAATCGTTTAACCACTCATCATTAGTGACAACATCAGTGTCAGACCCCAGTTTCATATTCCTGAATATCTTATTGAGAAAGATTGTCAGCACGGAAAATGTTATCGCCGGGAAGACAAACAGCAAAACTATGTTAGTCTCCCTATCAATATCAAAAAAGCCGGCTAAGATGTAGAAAAAACCAGCTGTCATGAATATAGTTAAACACAGCGATACTATGGCTGCAGAAAGCAAGTTGTCTTTTTTAGCCATGGATTGCTTTTCAACTTTCTGAAAGTCTTTCCATAAGGTCTGCATTTTTTGGATCTGTTCAGGATCAGGATTATGTATCTCACTAACCTTTCGCGCTCGCAGCCCACGACTATGCTCAAATGGTTCGAAATTCACTATCTTTCCTTGTATATCTGAACCGGTGGTTTTACGGAAAAAGTATTCATGACCATCTTCACCAAAGATAAAGCCAAAATCTTTTTCATAGCTATACCATTTTACGAATCCGATCATGATACTTCTCCTTTATTTATAGGTTACTTGAATGCTATCACTTGTAATCCAACGTTGGAAGAGGCGTTGCGGTGGGCTTGGGCGCGCATCATAGGAAAGGTGGCTAACAAGAGAAATTTTTTCATGGGTTGCGTCTCCGAATGTGGGGCGCGAATATAGCACTCAATTTTGATGAAACCATCAGTATGTTCATATTTTTATAAAGCCAAAGCCGAATAGGGCAATATTCATTTTTTTAATCAGGCCGTCTGAAAACAAATATTATTCAGACGGCCTTTTCTGATAATATAACAACGAATTATTCCTTTCGGAGCCGTCATGACCTTCCCGCCACTCAAATCCCCGCTAAAATTTTACGCCGTCGTTCCCACCGCCGATTGGGTCGAGCGCATGGTCAAAGCAGGTGCCGACACGGTGCAACTGCGTTGCAAAACCTTGCATGGCGACGAGTTGAAACGTGAAATCGAACGTTGCGTCGCCGCCTGTCGGGGCGGCCGCACGCAGCTTTTCATCAACGACCACTGGCGCGAGGCGATAGAAGCGGGCGCATACGGCGTGCATCTCGGACAGGAAGACATGGACACCGCCGACCTCGCCGCGATTGAAGCTGCCGGTTTGCGTTTGGGTTTGAGTACGCACTCCGTTGCTGAACTCGACCGCGCCTTGTCTGTACACCCCAGCTATGTGGCCAGCGGCGCGATTTTCCCGACCACGACCAAACAAATGCCCACCGCCCCGCAAGGTTTGGATAAACTGCGCGAATACGTCAGACAGGCACGCGGCACCCCCGTCGTTGCCATTGGCGGCATCGATTTGAACAACGCCGAAGATGTGCTGGCAACCGGCGTTTCCTCACTCGCCGTCGTCCGCGCCGTGACCGAAGCGGCAAATCCCGAAGCGGTGGTTAAAGCGTTTCAGGCTTTGTGGGATGAATAAGGCCGTCTGAAAATAAGAAGTCTGACAAGAGGAGCAAACATCATGAAGATTATATTAAACAATGAAGCCATCACATTAAACGGCACAACTGTTGCCGACCTTATCGCCCAAACCGCGCCGCAAAAACCGTTTGCTGTTGCCGTCAATACCCATTTTGTCGCCAAAGGCGCGTATGCGGAAACGGTTTTGAATGAAAACGATAAAGTGGACATTGTGCGCCCTGTAGTCGGCGGATAAGCGGTTTGCAATCAACAGGCCGGGTATTTGCGCCCGACTTTTGCCTGTTTGAATATCGGGCAGGGTTGCCCGATTGCCTTATGCTTAAAATCTAAAAAACAATACAAAGGAATTCATCATGTTTACCCTATATGGAGAAACTTTCCCTTCTCGGCTGCTGCTCGGTACGGCTGCTTATCCGACGCCGGAAATCCTCAAGCAGTCTGTCCAAATCGCGCAACCGGCGATGATTACCGTTTCGTTGCGCCGTGCCGGCAGCGGCGGCGAAGCGCACGGGCAGGGTTTTTGGTCGTTGTTGGAAGAAATGGGCGTACCTGTGTTGCCTAATACCGCAGGCTGTCAAAGCGTTCAGGAAGCGGTAACCACTGCGCAAATGGCGCGCGAAGTGTTTGATACCGATTGGATTAAGCTCGAACTTATCGGCGATGATGACACGTTGCAGCCCGATGTGTTCCAGCTTGTCGAAGCGGCGGAAATCCTGATTAAAGACGGCTTCAAAGTGCTGCCTTATTGCACTGAAGATTTGATTGCCTGCCGTCGACTGCTCGACGCAGGCTGTCAGGCGTTGATGCCGTGGGCGGCGCCGATTGGTACGGGTTTGGGCGCGGTTCATGCTTATGCGTTGAAAGTCCTGCGCGAACGCCTGCCCGACACGCCGTTGATTATTGATGCCGGTTTGGGTTTGCCTTCGCAGGCGGCGCAAGTGGTGGAATGGGGTTTTGACGGCGTGCTGCTGAATACTGCCGTTTCCCGTAGCGGCGATCCGGTCAATATGGCACGCGCTTTTGCGCTTGCGGTCGAGTCGGGCCGTCTGGCTTATGAGGCGGAACCTGTGGAGGCGCGTGAGAAAGCGCGCGCCAGTACGCCGACGGTGGGTCAGCCTTTCTGGCATTCGGCGGAATATTGAAAAACATTAGGGCGTGTCGAACACGCCCTTTTTTGTTGGTGGAAAACCTGATTTTAGGTTGAACAGAATGTTCAGACGGCCTTGGCCAAAAGCTGTTTCAATGGCTTTAAGATTTGCCATGCCTGCGCTTTGAGTTGCGGCTGCATCAGTAGACGGGCGGGGTGGGGAATGACGAAATGCGGCCGCTCTGCGCACAATTCGTTCATCAGCCCGATCATGTCGGGGCTGTCGAAGATTTTACCGAGGAACAATACTGCGCGCGCTTGCGAAGTGGCCAGCTCGTTTTGCATTTCGGCAAGCTCGGAGCGGATGTGTTCGGCATCGGGCAGGGCGGTAAACACAGGTGCGGTTTTGACCCATGCGGTTTTATGCGCCTGCTCGGGCTTGAGGCCGATGGCGGCGAGGATGTTGTCGAGAAGCGTGCTGACGTCGCCGCTAAACAGCGTACCGTGCAGGCTGTCTTCGGTGGACGGGCAAATGCTGACCACCATGATTTCAGACGGCCTGATGGTTACGTCAAGACGGGGCAGGTTGTCTGAATGCGCGGCTTTTTCTGTTTTTGCCGGTGTTTCGGCAATGGCTTTGGGTGCCGCTTCGGGAACGCGGACAGCAGGTTTGGCCGTTTGCGCAGTGGCAATGGCGGCAGTGCGTGCCTGATGGGCGCCTGCGGATAAAGTGCGCACGGCTTGTGCGGTATCGGCAGCAATGGCTTTGGGGCGGACGGGTGCGGCTGATGCTGCGGTTTGAGGCGCGGCATGGATGATTTTGGCGTTTTGGTTCAGCCACATCGGGCCCAAGCCCAAGGCTTCGTGCAGGTGCAGGTAGCGGCTGCTTAACATGATTTCTCCATCAATACGGCGTCTTCGCTGCCACCGTCGGGCAGGGCGTAGTAGTTTTTGCGGCGGCCGCAGGTTTGGAAGCCGTGTTTGCGGTAGAGCTGTTGCGCGGTTTCATTGCTTGCGCGGACTTCGAGCAGCAATCGGGTTGCGCCTTGCTGTTGCACTGTGTTTTGCCAGTGTTGCAGCAGGGCGGACGCAATGCCTTGGCGGCGGTATTCGAGCGCGACGGCAATCAGGTGCAGCTCGGATTCGTCAAATACGGTTTGCCATACGATAAAGCCGGTAATTTGGTGGTCTGCCTGGCTGAGCCAAACGCTGTCGGGATGGTGTTGAACCGCTGACTCAAACTGCTGCGCCGTCCACGACGAAGGATTGCCTTGTGCGTCGATGGAGGCAAGGATGGGGCAGTCGGCAAGTACGGCTGGGCGCAGGTTCACGGTTTGGCCTTTTGTTGGGCTTGCTCTTGCGCGGTCAGGGCAATTTTGTTGCGGACGTAGAGCAGCTCGGCGTGCGCTGCGTCAGCAGCAGGATAGCGGCCGCTGTGGGCAAGTTTGAGATAGTCGGCGGCGGTCGGCATATCGGCCTGACCGTCAAAAGGCGGCTTGTCGGCGAGGGCAAAGGCATTGCCGATGCCGCCGGTAGGCGTTTTGCCTTCGGGCGCGGCAATGGCGGCGGCTTTGCCAACCGTATAGTCGCTCAAGCGGACGTGGTTTTGCGTATCAAACCATGCGTAGAACACTTCGCCCATACGCGCATCGGTGGCCGCCAGTACGCAGCTTGATGGCGGTAGCAGCGAAGCTGTGGCATCGAGGCAGGGAATGCCGATCATGGGCGTGTCAAACGGTGTGGCCAAACCTTGTGCAACCGCCGCGCCGATACGCAGACCGGTAAATGCGCCGGGGCCTTGTGCATAAACGATGCAGCCCAAATCGGCGGCAGTGATGCCCACTTCTTTGAAGAGGCATTCGATTTGCGGCAGGATTTGTTCGGATTGCTTGGTGCCGACGTTTTCGTGGAACAGGTAGATTTCGCCTTGATGTTCCAATGCGATAGACAAAAAGGATGTGCTGGTGTCGATGGCAAGAGTCGGGCGGTTGTCGGTTGGCATGGTGTTATTTTTTAGAAAGATATGGATTGCCATTATAGTGGAACAGCGAGGGGGAACAAAGCACTCGGGCGGCGCTTGGGTAAAAACGCCGTTTACCGCAAAGCTGTTCGATAAGTGAACCAAGGTTTCAGGCCGTCTGAAAACGTTTCAGACGGCCTTGTTTTATTGGTCGAGTTTCAATAAAGGCGAACCTGCTTTTTCAACGGCGCGGCGGTAGGCTTTATGCGCTTCGATGCGTTGCAAATAAGCGCGGATATTGGGGTAATCGGCAAAATCGAAGCGGTCGGCCGCGGCTTGCAGCGGATAGCTCATCATGATGTCGGCACCGCTGAGGCTGTTGCCGACCAACCATTCGCGGTTTTCCAACTCGCTGTCGATATGGGCAAGATGCAGCGCGGCTTGCGGATGGATAAAGCTGCTTTTGACGCTGCCGCTGATTTTGCGGGCAATCGGTTTGACGAAAAACGGCATGGGCGCGCTTTCAATTCGGCGGAACACCAGTCCGAGCAGCAATAACGGCATCAGCGAACCTTCGGCATAATGCAGCCAGCGTTGATATTGCCAGTATTCGCGGCTGCCGCGTTCGGGCATCAGACGGCCGTTGCCGTAGGTTTGAATCAGATAGTCGGTAATCGCGCCGCTTTCCGCCAAGATAAAGCCGTCATCGTCCAATAAAGGCGATTTGCCCAAGGGATGGATGGTTTTGAGTTCGTCAGGGGCGAGCAAAATGTCGGGATGGCGGCGGTAGGTTTGTAGACGGTAAGGCGTACCGAGGATTTCAAGCAGCCAAACAATGCGCAGGGCGCGGGATTGGTCGAGCGAATGCAGGGTAATCATGAGGGGCTTTAAATATTGGTTTGTTTGAGGCCGTCTATGCTGATTTGGCAGGCATCGGCGTATTTTTGCAGGGTTTTGGCCGGTAGTTTGGCGAACACTTCGGGACGGAAATGCCGCCGCAGCTGCCATTTCCATACGCCTGCCGCCATGGCTAAGCCGGTTTCATCATAACGGCAGCGGAACATATGGTAGTACAGCGGCGAATATTCGCCTTTTTCGACGGCTTCGCGCGCGGCCTGCGTTTGGGCATCGAGTTCACACACCGCCATTTCGGTGGCGTAGGCTTCGTCCTGCCAACCGTTGCTGGTGGCCGCTTCGTAGTGGCCGTCGCGGGTGCCGTAGATGACTTTGCGGTGGCCGTGGTAGCTGGCGCTGTTGTCTTGAGGAATGTCGTCAATCTTCATTCAGACGGCCTTTACTGCTTCCAAAAGCATGAAACATGTTGAAAAACGGCCGCTTTCCGGAACGTAACACAGGATTTTTTGGCCGTGTTCGATGGGGAAAGTGCGCATAAATTCTTCAAGGATGATGTAAATCGAGGCCGAACCCGTGTTGCCCTTACTGTGCAGATTGGTAAACCATTTTTCCTGCGGAATGTCGAAGCCGATGTTTTTCAGGCCGTCTGAAAGGCGGTCGCGGAAAAAGCCGGAAGAGTAGTGTGGCAGGAACCAATCGATTTCTTCGGCGCGGATGCCGTGTTTGGCGGCGATTTGGGAGAGGGGTTTTTCCACTGTATAGCGGACGATGTTTTCGTTCAGCAGTTTGACGTCTTGTTTGACCGCCATCAGGCTGTGGCGGCGGCCGTAATCGGCATCGGCGTGTTTCCAGCCTTCAAATACGCCGTCGCGGAATTCTGCGCCGGCATACATGCAGGGCGGCATTTCGTTGGCGTAGGAAAGCAGGTCTATCCAGTGGATTTTCAGGCTGAGGCCGTCTGAATTGGGACGGTCGGACAGATACACCGCGCCTGCGCCGTCAGACAGCATCCAGCGCAAAAAGTCTTTTTCAAACCCGATTTCGGGGGATGCATTTTCCAGTTTTTTATGGTCGGTTTCACTTTGGAACACTTCGCCGCGCATGACTGCCGAGGCGTTTTCGGAAGCAACGGAAACCGCATGTGCGTGTTCACCGGTACGCACGGCGTTGTAGGAGTGTTTCATCGCCGCCATACCTGCCGCGCATACGCCTGCCATGCTGAACACTTCGCAAGGCGGCATATTCAGCAAACCATGCACCATCACGCCGTGTCCGGGCATGGTTTGGTCGGGATAGGAAGTGGCGCAGGCCAGGCTGCCGACGGCTTCTGCCGCAACGCCTTGGGCAAACAGGCCGTTGACCGCTTCGGCGGCCAGTTCGGCATTGGTGTGCGTCGTGCGGCGGCTTTCGGGGTCGATGGCGTAATGGCGCGACAAAATGCCGTTGGAGCGCAAAATCATGCGGCGCACGCGTGACGGCACATCGCCTGCCATGCCGAGGACGGCTTCCATTTCGTCATTGCCGACGGGGGCATTGGGCAAGAAGGCAGAAACGCGGTTGAGATAAACGTCTTTGAGTGTGTTATTCGATGTCATGATGTGGTTGTCAAAATAATCAACCGATAAACCGCGCCGCGTAGTCGCAGCTTGCAGTCAACGGGATGTGGTGTGTTTCGGCGTATTCCATCAGCGCGCTCACCAGCAGTTTGGCAATGCCGCGATGACGGAAGTTGGGCGAGACCACGGTATGGTTTACGTCCCAGCCGCCGTTATGTTCGGTATAGCTGATATAGCCTGCTTCCAAACCGTCAATGTCGATTTGAAAGCGACGGCGTTCGGGGTAGTAGATAACTTCGGGCATGATGGATTCCTAGTTTGAGGCCGTCTGAAACGTATTATCTTCCTGACGGTTGTTCATAATAGTCCGCCAGTTTTTTCAGACGGCCTTTGAGCAGCGGATGCAGCAGTTTTTTCAAAATTACGCTGACGGGCAAAACTACCAAAATCATCGCCAATAAAAAGATGATGTAAAAGCACAGCAGCGCACGGCGCAAGAGCGGAGAAATACGGCCTGCCGCCATCAAAAGCTTACCCCAGACGAAGAAGCTGCGGCCGGCGACGCGTTCGCTGAAAATCAGTTTTTCATTGACTGTCACTGCGCCCATGTTTTGAAACAGGGTTTCGTCCAAAGACTGTTGGGTTAACAGTGCATCGCGCAATTTCGTACCAAACCGCGCCGCATCCGCCAATTCTTCCTCAGCAATGCCGGCAGAGGGCAGGGAGCGGAAATAGCGTTTGTCGCCGGTCAGCATCCATGCGGGTGTGGTAATGAAACTTGCCGCGCTGTTGCAGTCATCGATTTTTACGATGTTGCCGATGAGTTTGGCGCCGTTTTGTTTCAGCAAAGATTTCATTTTTTCCTGCGCACCCAGCCACATATTGCGGCAGCCGATAAGCGTGATCACCGGTTTGCCGTCCAGCAGGCGGCGCGTTTCTTTGCGTTGCAAAAAGGCGGTCATCGGTTGCGAAGGAGAGAGGAACCAAACGGTGTAGGCAATGACCACCACATCGTAATCTTCGGATGGGATTTTCGGCGGCAGAATCGGGGCGGGTTTTAAATGGACGGTTTCAGGAAAGGTATCGAAAAAACGCCAAAACGACCACGGAAACGGAAATGCCTGCTCCGGTACGATATTGACGCAATCGACCTGTACGCCGGCTGTTTGCAACGGCGCGGCAAAATTTCGCGCCAGGCTCGAGAGCTGCCCCGTTTGCGAGTAATGCACAATCAGCACTTTTTTCATTATCTTCCCTGCAATGAGTAAGTTATGGTTGGTTTGGACGGTATTATATAGTAAACCGACCTACCTTGAACTTTATTCATATTCAGTATGTTCGCGAAGGTTTCAGCCGGTTTGGATGGAAGCGCCGTATTCTGTCGGAATGGGGCGGTGAAGCGGATTTTTATGCCATGCCAACATGAACAACGGCCGTCTGAAATTTTTCAGACGGCGGCGGATTCGCATTTGAAGTGCAACTTTCCCTAACAGAAAAAGGCCAGTATGCGGTAGCATACGGCCTTTCCTGCAAGAAAGATTG
>ERZ773211.174-NODE-174-length-14935-cov-16.2124_pt1 | contig 14935 bp, 6 predicted proteins | sample MGYA00511914_ERZ773211 | MGnify/ENA primary metagenome ERZ773211 (study PRJEB29015, sample SAMEA2738163) | human oral metagenome | biome: human oral; feature: human-associated habitat; material: saliva | place: China | collected 2242 ...
ATGCAATTGCAGAAAATAAGCAAATTAATTTTAATTATTGGCAATGGAATTATAAGAAACAGATGATTGATAGGAAAAACGGTGAAGTTTATAATGTAAGTCCATTTGCTCTAGTATGGAATGATGAGAATTATTACATGGTTGCCTACGATGCTAAGACAGATTTAATCAAGAATTATCGTGTTGATAAGATGAGAAATGTTGTTATTGCTGAGAATGATAGATTAGGTCATGATAAGTTCCAAAAAGAAGATATATCGAGTTATTCGAAGAAAATCTTTGGTATGTATGGTGGAACTTTAGAAAAGGTGACTTTAGAATTTAAAGAATCGTTAATTGGAGCGATCGTTGATAGATTTGGTAAAGATATTATTATTCATAAAAAAGATGATTCTTATCAAACTTCTGTAGAAGTTATGTGTAGTAGTCATTTCTTAGGTTGGATTTTCTCTTTAGGTAGTGATATTGAAATATTAGCACCTCAAAATGTTCGAGACTTATATGTGAGGAAAGTAGAAAGTTTACTAAAAAAATATAAATAAAAAATATTCTAGTAGGATTTTAAGAGGGAATTCTGCTAGAATTTTTACTTATTTAAAATCAAAAATATATAAATTCATTTAGCTTTCTTAGTCAGATATGAATCCTACTTAATATCAACTTAAAATCGTGCTAATGTGGTTGCTTTAATAGAAAATGAATGTTATAATTAAATGATGAATTATAATATGATTATAAAATCATTTAATAGAAAAATATGTCGGAAGGAAAATGTTAATGGCTATTTTAGGAAAAATATTTGATGCTAATAAAAGAGAAGTAAAAAGTTTATCAAAATTAGCTGACAAAGTATTAGCTAAAGATGAAGAATATTCAAGTCTTAGCGATGAACAATTAGTAAATAAAACAGAAGAATTTAAAGCTTATATCCAAGAACAAAAAGAAAAAGGAAAAGATACAGCTGATATACTAGATAAAATTTTAGTAGATGCGTTTGCTGCAGCTCGTGAGGGAGCATTACGTTCTTTAGGAATGAAACCATATAAAGTTCAAATCATGGGTGGTATAGCACTTCACCGTGGTGATATCGCCGAAATGAGAACAGGGGAAGGTAAAACTCTTACTGCCACAATGCCAGTATACTTAAACGCATTAGCGGGTGAAGGTGTACACGTTGTTACAGTTAACGAATACTTATCTCAACGTGACGCTCAAGAGATGGGAGTTTTCTACAACTACATGGGACTTTCTGTAGGTCTTAACTTAAACTCTCTAAACTCTGAAGAGAAAAGAGCAGCATACAATGCTGATATTACATACTCAACAAACAACGAGTTAGGATTTGACTATTTAAGAGATAACATGGTTAAAACAGTTGAAGCTCGTGTTCAACGTCCATTAAACTATGCTGTAATCGATGAGGTTGACTCAGTTCTTATCGATGAAGCTCGTACACCACTTATTATTTCTGGTGAAGGACAAGAATCAACGTCACTTTATCAAGTAGCGAATGCATTCGTTAAAACTCTGAAAAAAGCAGAGGAAGAAGATGGAAGTGATGGAGACTACACATTAGATATTAAAACAAAATCTATTCAACTTTCTGAAAATGGTATTGATAAAGCAGAAAGTTACTTTGGATTAAAAAATCTTTATGATTTACAAAATGTAGACTTAACTCACCACATTAACCAAGCGTTAAAAGCTAACTACACAATGGCGTTAGACGTCGATTACGTAGTTGCTGAAGATGGTGAAATTTTAATTGTTGACCAATTTACAGGTCGTACAATGCCTGGTCGTCGTTTTTCAGAAGGATTACACCAAGCTATCGAAGCTAAAGAAGGTGTGCCAATCCAAAAAGAAAGTAAAACAATGGCGACTATTACATTCCAAAACTTCTTCAGAATGTATAAAAAACTTAGTGGTATGACAGGTACTGGTAAAACAGAGGAAGAAGAATTTAGAAATATCTATAACATGTTCGTTACAACAATTCCTACGAACAGACCAATTCAAAGAATCGATGCTCCAGACTTTATCTATGCTAATATGGAAGCTAAATTTAATGCGGTAGCACAAGAAGTTAAAGAACGTTATGACAGCGGACAACCAGTTCTTTTAGGTACAGTTTCTATTGAAACGAGTGAATTAGTATCTAAATTATTATATAGATATGGAGTACCTCACAAAGTACTGAATGCTAAACAAAATGAAAGTGAAGCAGAAATTATTAAACAAGCAGGTCAACGTGGTTCAGTAACTATCGCGACTAACATGGCTGGTCGTGGTACAGACATTAAACTTGGAGAAGGTGTTCGTGAATTAGGTGGTCTTGCTGTTATCGGTACAGAACGTCACGAATCTCGTCGTATCGATAACCAGCTACGTGGACGTTCTGGACGTCAAGGGGATCCTGGTTATAGTAGATTCTATCTATCACTAGAAGATGAATTAATGGTTCGTTTCGGTGCTGATAGATTACAAAAAATCATGGGTAAAGATGTGGATACACCGCTTGAAAGTAGAATGGTAAGTAAATCTGTTGAGAGTGCGCAAAAACGTGTTGAAGGTAATAACTATGATTCACGTAAACAAGTACTTCAATATGATGATGTATTACGTAAACAACGTGAAATTATGTATGCTGAAAGAAATGAAGTATTAGAAAATGAAGTTGTTACTGATATTATCCAAGAGATGATCGGTGAAGCTGTTGATAAAACTATGGCTTACATTACAGAAAACTTAGATGCACATAGTGAAAAAGAAGAAACAGAAGAAATCATTAAATCACTTAACGAGAAGTTCTTAGGTCAAAAACCTATTACTGAAAGTGAATATTCAGATGTAATGTCAGATGATGAAATTCGTGAGCTTGTGTTACACAGAATTAATCTTGAACTTGCTGAAAAACGTGCATTACTTGGTGATGAAACGATGAATTCTTTCGAGAAATACATCTTACTTAATGCTATTGATGATAGATGGACTGATCATATCGACCAAATGGATCAACTTAGAAAAGGGATTTTTCTTCGTTCTTATGGACAAATTGATCCACTTCGCGAGTACAAAACAGAAGGTTATCAAATGTTCGAGGATATGATTGATGATATTCAAGTAGAAGTTGTAACTAACTTAATGCGTATTAGAGTAGAACGTCATGAAGAAATTGAAATGAAACAAGAACCAACTAACCTTGTAACTAACGATAGTAAAGAACATATCGCTCGCGGTCCAATTAAGAGTGCATCTCGTGAAGAGAAAAAAGCTCGTATTGAAGAGCGTAAACAACGTATTAAAGAGTTAAAAGCTCAAAAAGAAAAAGAAGCTAATTAGTAGTTAATTGAAAGAAGGAGACTTAAAAGCAGGTTTCCTTCTTTTAATGGCTTTTATAATATTTTATAAGGAGGCAAGTATTATGAATAATATAGATAAACTAAAAAAAATAATAGAATCGAATGATAATATTGTCTTTTTTGGTGGAGCTGGTGTTTCTACTGAATCTGATATTCCAGATTTTAGAAGTGCGAACGGTGTGTTTAATGTTAAATTAAATCGCCACTTTACACCTGAACAACTCGTTTCTAGGACTATGTTTGTGAAGTATCCTGTAGATTTCTTTGATTTTTACAAAAAACATTTAGTTTATCCTGATGCTAAACCGAATGAAGCTCATTTTTATTTAGCTGACTTGGAAAAACAAGGGAAACTTAAGGCAGTAATTACTCAAAATATTGATACTCTTCATGAACAAGCGGGTAGTAAAAATGTTTTAAAACTTCATGGTAGTGTAGATGCTAACTATTGTACTAAGTGTAAAAGTTTTTACAACTTAGAAGACTTTTTGGCTAAAAATGAAGAAATACCGAGCTGTGATAAATGTGGTGGAGTAATAAAACCGTATGTTACTTTATATGAAGAGGAATTAGATATGACAGTATTTAATGCTGCGATTAACTTTATTGAAAAAGCTGATGTACTGATTATCGGTGGTACTTCATTAAGTGTTTATCCAGCAGCAAATCTACTACATTATTTTAGAGGGAAGTATTTAGTTGTTATTAATAAATCGTCTACTCCACAAGATAGTACAGCTGACTTAGTAATTAATGGTAAAATCGGAGAAGTATTTTCAAAATTAGGAGAAAGGTTAGGTGATGTGTAGATGTATTTATTTAGAAAATTAGCTTGGTTTATGAAGCTAGAAAAAAGGCGTTACATTATTGGAATAATTGCCCTTATATTAGTAAGTATTTTCAACTTAATTCCACCGAAAGTTATTGGGACTGTTATTGATAAAATTGAGGCTGGAAATTTAACTAATGGAGAGTTATTCTTAAATGTTGGTTACCTTGTATTAGCTGCACTTGCGATGTACGCACTTCGTTATGTTTGGCGTGTTTATATTTTTGGAGCGGCATATAACTTAGGGAGAATTTTAAGATCAAGATTATTTGAGCACTTTACTAAGATGTCTCCATCATTTTTCCAAAAATATCGTACGGGTGACTTAATGGCTCATGCAACAAACGATATTAACTCAGTAGCAATGGTTGCCGGTGGTGGAGTAATGTCCGCGGTTGATGCGAGTATTACAGCTTTAGTGACATTATTTACGATGATATTTTTAATTGATTTCAAGTTAACTCTAATAGCTATTATTCCTCTACCATTTCTAGCTTATGCTACTAATTATATTGGTGATAAAAACTACGAGAGTTTTGAGGCCGCACAAGAGTCGTTTTCTGATTTGAATAATAAGGTTCAAGAAAGTGCTTCTGGGATAAAGGTTACTAAATCATTCGGTTATGGTAATGATGAGATAAAGAGTTTTAGAGAAGTTAATAACAAAGTATTCGGTAAGAATGTTATCGCTGCTAAGTATAACTCATTATTTGATCCAATGGTGCTTATCTTCGTTGGATTATCTTATACACTTACTCTTGTTTTCGGTGGTATTTTTATCTCAAATGGTGATTTATCGGTTGGGGAGTTAGTTACTTTCGTGACTTATCTTGATATGTTAGTATGGCCGCTTCAAGCAATTGGTTGGTTGTATAATATATCACAACGTGGTGAAGTATCTTATAAACGTATTGAGAGTTTATTAGCTGAAGTTAATGAGATAAATACCAATTTAGATAGCAAAATCAAAGCTGAAAATGGTAGACTTGAATATAATATCAACAACTTCGAATTTGAAGAAGGTAAGAGTGTTCTAAGAGATATTAAGTTTGCTATTGAAAAAGGTCAAACACTTGGTATCGTAGGTGTTACTGGAGCAGGTAAAACTACATTATTAAGGCTATTATTAAGAGAATTTAATATTAAATCTGGTAATATCATGCTTAACAATAGAGACATTGCTGAATATAGTATTAACGACCTTAGAAAACTTATTGGATATGTACCACAAGATCAAGTTCTATTCGCTATGTCGATTAAAGAGAATATCCGTTTTGCTAATCCTTTAATTGATGATAAACAAGTAGAAGAAATTACAAAAATTTGTGGTCTATATGATGATATTATGGCTATGCCTGAGAAGTTTGATACGATTGTTGGTGAGAAAGGTGTTAGTCTTTCAGGTGGTCAAAAACAACGTTTAGCGATGAGTCGTGCTTTAATTATTAATCCTGAAATTTTAATCCTTGATGATTCATTATCTGCGGTTGATGCTAAGACTGAACATGTTATTTTAGAGAACTTAAAAGAACAACGTAGTGGTCAAACTAATATCATTACTGCACATAGACTTTCTGCAGTAGTGGAAGCTGATTTAATAATTGTTTTAGGTGATAACACGATTATTGAAAAAGGAACTCATGATGAACTTATCGCCAATAACGGTTGGTATAAAGAGACTTATGAAAGTCAACAAATGGAAGAAAGCTTGAAAGGAGGAAGTGAAGGTGTCGAAAAGTAAGACGTTTTTTAGACTAATGCGCTATATGTTGCGCTATAAAGGATTATCGATATTAGCACTATTATTTATATTAATGACTTCGATAGTCGCAACAGCAATTCCTCTTTTAGCTCAATATTATATTGATAATTTTATTACAAAAAATATTGCTAAAGCTGGATTATATATATTAATAATTTATTTTGGATTATTTATTCTAAGAGTTGTGTTTACATTTTTAGGAGAGTATTACTTTGCAAAAGTGGCTCACAGTATAGTTAGAGATCTACGAAATGATAGTTTTGCTAACTTGCAAAAATTAGGTATGTCTTACTTTGATAAGACTCCTGTAGGTTCTGTAGTATCTAGATTAACTAATGATACACAGGCTGTTGCGGATATGTTTGGAACAATTTTCTCAAGTTTCCTAAATACTATACTTATGTTTGTAGTAACACTTTCTGCGATGATTGCTTTAAGTTGGCAATTAACAATCTACATGATACTATTTATCCCTGTAATGGTTGGTTCGGTATATCTATACCAGAAGCTTTCTAGTAGATTAGTAGAAATTTCTCGTGCGAAAATTAGTGAAATGAATACTAAATTATCGGAATCTATAGAGGGTATGAAGATTATCCAAGCATTTAATCAGGAACAACGATTAATTGATGAATTTGGAGAGGTTAATAATGAACACCTTCGTTATTATACTAAGTCATTAAAGGTTGATAGTTTATTATTAAGACCAGCTATGGCTTTATTTAAAGTATTAGCATATGGTGTTATAGTAATGTATTTTGGGCTTAGTTTTGAAAGTGCTGGTTTTACAGCTGGGATAATCTATGCATTTATTCAATATACGAATCAATTGTTCAATCCGTTAATTGAACTTATGCAAAACTTCTCAATTCTTCAAACTTCTATAATCTCTGCAGGACGTGTTTTCACATTAATAGACAATGAAGAATATGAGCCGGAACAAAAAGAGAGTGATTATAAAATTTCACGTGGTGATATTGAGTTCAAAAATGTTAGCTTCTCTTACGATGGTAAACGTGATGTTCTTAAAAATATTTCATTTAGTGTTAAAAATGGAGAAAGTATAGCGTTTGTAGGAGCTACTGGTTCTGGTAAATCTTCTATTATGAACCTATTCTTAAGATTTTACGATTATGATAGAGGAGAAATCTTAATTGATGGAGTTAATATTAAAGACTACAGTTCTAAAGAATTAAGAAATAGTGTAGGACTAGTACTTCAAGATCCATTTTTATATCACGGAACAGTAGAGTCTAATATTAAGATGTATAATGAAAGTCTAACAAGAGAAGATGTTATTGAAGCGGCGAAGTTTGTCGATGCACATAACTTTATCGATAAATTAGAAGATAAGTATGATAGCTTAGTTACAGAAAGAGGTTCAACGTTTTCATCTGGAGAAAGACAGCTGTTAACATTTGCTAGAACTATAGCAAGTAAGCCGAAGATTCTTATTCTTGATGAAGCTACTGCAAATATCGACTCTGAAACAGAAGAGTTAATTCAACATTCTCTTGAGAAAATGAGAAAAGGTAGAACAACAATAGCAATTGCTCATAGATTATCAACGATTCAAGATTCTAACTGTATTTATGTGTTAGATAAAGGTGAAATTATTGAATCTGGAACACACGACGAGTTGATAGCGTTAAAGGGTAATTATTACAAAATGTACCAACTTCAAGCAGGTATGTTAAATAAATAGATTTTAAACTAGAAGTGAATAAAGTAGCTTCTAGTTTTTTTATGGAGAAATAAATTTATATACGGTATTGATTAACATAAATTTAAAACGTTAATTATAATTGGTAAATCATTATTTTTAAGATACAATAATTGATAATCAAAGGATAGATCGCACAGCTGTTTTCTTGCATTTTCCTTGGAAAAAGCTTACAATTAATGTATTAAGTGAAAAATGAATGGGAAATTTATCGAAGAAATATTTATAAGAAAGAAGGAATTAGAGTTGAAAAAGTTTCTAGGAGAAAAATATAATAAGTTCTCATTAAGAAAGTTAACTGTTGGTGTTTGTTCGATGACGATAGGGTCATTTTTCTTGGTGTCTACTGTTCAACCAGAAGAAAATATAGTGAAGGCTGCCGATAATGCAATTGTTCACTATAAATATGTAGGAGAAGACAATCTTACTGATAAAGAAAAGGAATTAATAAGAAAAGAAGTACCGAGCGTTGTAAATAGTACAGAAGAGACTTATTATTTAGTATTTAAGCCGAATAAAATAACACAACTAAATAAACTTCCTAATACTGGTTTAAATTATGGAATAGGAAGCATGCTTCTAGGAGGTATGCTAGGATTACTAGTAGTTGTTGTAGCAAAAGGTAAAAATAAATCACGTAAAATATTATCAATATTATTAGTTACGAGTATGGGAGCAACTACTTTAGAGTTACCTGCTCGCGCTATGGAAGATCTGCAATTATCAGTCTACAACATGGATTATAATTTAAAAGTTGGAGATAGACTTCCTAATATTTCTTCAATTCCAGGATATAGTTTTGTTGGATTTATAAAAAATGAAGCTGAAACTAAAAAATTAAAAGAAGAAGTGAAGGGAAATGTTAATTCCCAACAAAATAATAAAAAACAACCACAATTAAAAGAAAATACAGATGTAAATGTAACTGATAAAAAACAGGAAAATAAAGCAACACTAAATAATCCAGATACAAAAGCATATACAGAGGAAGAATCTGGAGCGATAGTAGAACCAGAAAAGGTAGAACCGCCTAAAGAGTACACAGGAGTACAAGCTGGAGCGATAGTCGAACCAGAGAAGGCAGAATCTCCGAAAGAATACACGGGAGTGCAGGCTGGAGCGATAGTAGAACCAGAAAAGGTAGAACCGCCTAAAGAGTACACAGGAGTACAAGCTGGAGCGATAGTCGAACCAGAGAAGGCAGAATCTCCGAAAGAATACACGGGAGTGCAAGCTGGAGCGATAGTTGAACCAGAGAAGGCAGAATCTCCGAAAGAATACACGGGAGTGCAAGCTGGAGCGATAGTTGAACCAGAAAAAGCGGAATCGCTGAAGGAGTATACAGGAGAACAAGCCGGAGCGATAGTCGAACCAGAGAAGGCAGAATCTCCGAAAGAATACACGGGAGTGCAAGCTGGAGCGATAGTTGAACCAGAAAAAGCGGAATCGCTGAAGGAGTATACAGGAGAACAAGCCGGAGCGATAGTCGAACCAGAGAAGGCAGAATCTCCGAAAGAATACACGGGAGTGCAGGCTGGAGCGATAGTAGAACCAGAAAAAGTTGAACCCCAATATGGAGGCGTTGCTTCTGGAGCATTAGTTGAGCCGGAAAAAGTAGAATCTCCGAAAGAATACACGGGAGTGCAAGCTGGAGCAATAGTCGAGCCGGAGAAGGTAGAACCACCGAAAGAATACACAGGAGTGCAAGCTGGGGCAATAGTAGAACCAGAAAAAGTTGAACCGCTGAAAGAATACACGGGAGTACAATCTGGTGCAATAGTTGAGCCAGAGCAAGTAGAACCCTCGAAAGAATACACGGGAGTGCAAGCTGGAGCGATAGTAGAACCAGAAAAAGTTGAACCGCTGAAAGAATATACAGGAGTGCAAGCCGGGGCAACAGTAGAACCAGAGAAGGCCGAAGCACCAAAAGAGTACACAGGGGTACAAGCCGGAGCAATAGTAGAACCAGCAAAAGCAGAGGTACCGAAGGAATACACAGGAATGCAGGCCGGAGCAATAGTTGAGTCGGAAAAAGTAGAACCCTCGAAAGAATACACGGGAGTACAAGCTGGGGCAATAGTCGAGCCGGAAAAAGTAGAACCACCGAAAGAATACACGGGAGTACAAGCTGGGGCAATAGTCGAACCAGCAAAAGCCGAAGCACCGAAAGAATACACAGGAGTACAAGCTGGAGCAATAGTCGAGCCGGAAAAAGTAGAACCACTGAAAGAATACACGGGAGTACAAGCCGGAGCGATAGTAGAACCAGAAAAAGTAGAACCGCCAAAAGAATACACTGGTAAAATTGAACAACCTAGTGCTGAAAAAGAAAGAACAGTAGATAAGAAACTAGAACTTAGAAATATTTCTAATGTAGAATTGTACACTTTAGAAAATAATAAGTATCGACATGTAACATCACTTTCGAGTGTTCCTACTACTCCAACAGACTACTTTATGAAAGTTAAATCAGAGAATTTTAAAGATGTTATGTTACCTGTTTCAAGTATTACCAGTGTCAGAAGAGATAATCAAGAAGTATATAAAATTGTTGGTCGAGCAAATAATTTAATTCACCATGAAAATGATAGTACTTTAGAAAATTATACTTACTATTTACCAAAAACTGTTAATAGTGAAAACGAAGTTTATACATCATTTAAAAATCTAGTAGAAGCAATGAATAGAAATCTACATGGTACGTTTCGTTTGGGAGCAACTATGGATGCTCGTGAAGTAGAACTTCGAGATGGTCAAGAAAGCTATATTAGTAGTGAGTTTACAGGTACATTAATAGGTAAAAATAATGATAAGAATTATGCTATATATAACCTGAAAAAACCATTGTTTAATGCTTTAAGTCATGCTACTATTCAAGATTTTTCAATAAAAGAAGCAAATGTTTCTTCGAAAGATGATACTGCTACAATAGCGAAAGAGGCGAAAAATGGTTCAAAAATTATTAATGTTCATTCTTCTGGTGTAATTGCAGGTGAACGCAGTATTGGTGGTTTAGTTTCACAAGTTACTAACTCTACAATTTCTGAAAGTAGTTTTACTGGAAGAATAACTAATACTTATGATACAACGGCTACTTATCAAATAGGTGGTTTAGTAGGAAAACTTTCAGGTTCTGGTGCTTCAATAGATAGATCAATTTCATCTATTGATATGGCAACGAATGCTAATACTGGTGACCAGGTTGTTGGTGGTATAGCGGGACTTGTTGATAAGAATGCAACTATCAGAAATAGTTATGTTGAAGGAAATCTAAATAATGTAAAACATTTTGGTTATGTTGGAGGAGTTGCAGGGTATCTTTGGGATAGAGACTCATCAGATATAAGTAACTCGGGTAACCTTACAAACGTCTTAAGTGATGTTAATGTAACGAATGGTAATGCTATTGCGGGTTATGATTTTAATGGTATAAAAGCAACTAACACTTATAGTAATAAAAATAATAAGGTAGTAAATGTAGTACAAGTGGATGATGAAGTACTTAGTAGAGATTCAGAAAAACAAAGAGGTATTGTATTAGATAATAATAAAGTTCTTGAGAAGAAAACTGAACTTGTTTCTAAGAAAAATACTAAGATAGAAGACTTTAACTTCTCTTCTAGATATGTAACTGACTATGGAAATGTAGAAGGAGCAGATGTTTCTAGGTTAAAAGTATATAAAAATATTGAAAAACTATTACCGTTCTATAATCGAGAGACAATTGTTAAATATGGTAATTTAGTAGAAACTAATAATGATTTATTTACTAAAAATCTTGTGTCTGTAGTTCCAATGAAGGATAAAGAAGTAATCACAGATATTAATAAAAACAAAGGTAGCATTAATAAATTGTTACTTCATTATTCTGATAATACTTCTCAAACATTAGATGTAAAATACCGACAAGATTTCTCTAAAGTAGCAGAGTATGAAATAACTAATACAAAGCTTATGTACACACCTAATACATTATTACATGATTATAATAATATTGTAAAAGCTGTTTTAAATGATTTGAAATCTGTTCAATATAATTCAGATGCTGTTAGAAGAGTATTAGATATTTCAAGTGATATAAAATTAACTGAATTATATCTAGATGAACAATTTGATAAAACAAAAGCAAATATAGGTGATACTTTATCAAAACTTCTTTCTGCTGATGCGGCGATAGCTGAAAATAATAATTCAATAATAGACAATTATGTAATAGAAAAAATTAAGAATAATAAAGAAGCGCTACTTCTAGGATTAACATATCTTGAACGTTGGTATAATTTTAAATATGATAATGCAAGTGCAAAAGATTTAGTATTATATCATTTAGATTTCTTTGGTAAATCTAATAGTTCTGCATTAGATAATGTTATTGAGCTAGGTAAATCTGGATTTAACAATTTATTAGCTAAAAATAATGTTATTACATATAATGTACTATTATCTAAAAATTATGGAACTAAAGGTTTATTTAAAGCATTAGAAGGTTATAGAAAAGTATTCTTACCAAATGTTTCTAATAACGACTGGTTTAAAACACAATCTAAAGCATATATTGTTGAAGAAAAATCTACAATACCTGAAGTAAGTTCTAAACAATCAAAACAAGGAACGGAACACTCTATAGGTGTTTATGATAGATTAACTAGTCCTTCATGGAAATATCAAAGTATGGTCTTACCATCATTAACTTTACCAGAAGAAAAAATGATATTTATGATTGCGAATATTTCAACTATAGGATTTGGTGCTTATGATAGATATAGAAGTAATGAATATCCTAAGGGAGAAAAATTAAATAAATTTGTTGAAGATAATGTGAAAGAAGCTGCTAAACGCTTTAGAGATCATTATGATTATTGGTATAAAATTCTAGATAATGATAATAAAGAAAAATTATTTAGAAGTGTCCTAGTCTATGACGCGTTTAGATTTGGTAATGATACAAATGATAAGGTACAAGAAGCGAATTTTGAAACTAATAATCCGGTTATAAAAAACTTCTTTGGGCCTGCTGGAAATAATGTTGTTCATAATCAACATGGTGCATATGCAACAGGTGATGCATTCTACTATATGGCTTATCGTATGCTAGATAAATCTGGTGCGGTTACTTATACTCATGAAATGACACATAACTCTGATAGAGAAATTTATCTTGGAGGATATGGAAGAAGAAGCGGATTAGGACCTGAGTTTTATGCAAAAGGATTACTACAAGCTCCTGACCACCCATATGATCCAACAATAACAATTAACTCTGTTTTGAAATATGATGATTCAGAAAATTCAACAAGACTTCAAATAGCGGATCCAACTCAAAGATTCAGTAGTGCAGAAGACTTACATAGTTATATGCATAATATGTTCGATTTAATATATACTCTTGAAATCTTAGAAGGTCGTGCTGTAGCTAAATTAGATTATAATGAGAAAAATGATCTATTAAGAAAAATTGAGAATATATATAAGAAAGATCCTGATGGAAATTATGTTTATGCAACGAATGCTGTTCGTAGATTAACTTCTGATGAAATTAATAAACTTAACTCATTTAATAGTCTAATCGAAAATGACATTATAACAAGAAGAGGATATATAGACCAAGGTGAGTATGAAAGAAATGGATACCACACAATTAATCTATTCTCACCAATCTATTCTGCTTTAAGTAGTGACAGAGGAACTCCAGGTGACTTAATGGGACGCCGTATGGCATTTGAACTATTAGCTGCTAAAGGTTATAAAGAAGGTATGGTTCCATACATTTCTAATCAATATGAAAAAGAAGCAAAAGAGAGAGGACATAAGATTAATTCTTATGGTAAAGAAATTGGCTTGGTTACTGATGATTTAGTACTTGAGAAAGTATTTAATAAAAAATATAAATCTTGGGTTGAATTTAAGAAAGATATGTATAATGAAAGAATACAACAATTCAGTAAACTAAATAGAGTTAGCTTCTTTAATCCTAATGACCCATGGGGACGACAAAGAAATGTAACAGTTAATGATATAAGTGTACTTGAAAAAATGATTGAAACAGCAGTTAGAGAAGATGCTGAAGATTTCACAGCACAAGTATACCCTGATACTAATAGTAGAGTTCTTAAACTTAAGAAAGCTATATTTAAGGCTTATCTAGATCAGACTAAAGATTTTAGAACATCTATATTTGGTGGGAAATAATACAGTCTACAATATAAATATAAATAAGGATATGATGATTAATTTCACATATCCTTATTTTGTTAAAAAAGATTTGTTATTAAGGACTTTTTAATAGAGTATTAGTTATTAGAGATGTTTTAAACTATGTTATAATTATGCTATAGATATTAAAGGAGAATTTGATATGATTAAAATAGAAGTATGTGCTAATAGTGTACAAGATTGTTTAGTAGCACAAAATGAAGGTGCAGATAGAATAGAGTTGATTAGTGCTAGTTATCTAGGTGGTTTAACACCAACATTAACAGTTCTAAATATGGCACTTGAAAATGGTGTTGAGATACCTATAATGGCGATGGTAAGACCTAGGGGAGGAGGTTTTTGCTATTCGGAAATAGAAAAAGAACAGATGTTTAGAGAAGCTAGGGAACTGCTAGAACACGGTGCAAAAGGAATAGTATTTGGATTTTTGAATGAAAGTAGAAGAATTAACTGGGAAGAGACTGAAAAAATGATAAAACTATGTAAAAGTTTTGAAGCGGAAAGTGTCTTTCATAGAGCGTTTGATTGCTCAGATGAACCAGAAAATAATATCCAACGCTTGATTGAATTAGGTTGTACAAGAGTATTAACTAGTGGACTGGGTGCAAATGTTAATAAAGGTGTAGAACTTTTAAAACAGCTTCAAGAAAAGTTTGGGGATAAAATTGAGATTCTTGCAGGTGCGGGGATTACTACTGAGAATATTGAATATATTATTAAAGAGACAGGAGTTACTCAAGTTCATGGAACATTTAAAAAATATGGAATTGATACAACGACAACCGGTGTGGATGTAACTTATAGATATACAGACAAAGGAGACTATGAAGAAGTGGATACTCAGAAGCTGGCTCTGGCTATAGACATAGTAAAAAAATTAGATAAGGAAATGTATTAAAATGTTTGAGAATGTACATCACATAGCGATTATAGGAACAGAATATATTAAAACAAAGGAGTTTTACGTAGATAAGTTGGGATTTGAGGTTACTAGTGAACATAATCGACCAGAGAAGAATGATATTATTATAAATGTAAAACAAGGG
>ERZ773211.176-NODE-176-length-14734-cov-7.19797_pt1 | contig 14734 bp, 13 predicted proteins | sample MGYA00511914_ERZ773211 | MGnify/ENA primary metagenome ERZ773211 (study PRJEB29015, sample SAMEA2738163) | human oral metagenome | biome: human oral; feature: human-associated habitat; material: saliva | place: China | collected 2242 ...
GAGTAGCAAAAGCAGTAGAAACATACAAAAAAGAAGGTAAAATAACGAAGTTTATAAAGTAGGAAGTTTGGTAGGGATACTTAGAAACAGTACGCAAACATTATGAAATTATTTTATAATCAAAAAAATAAACTTCATATTAAAATCAAAATAAATCAATGGGGAATAAATTATGCTTGAATTGAAAAAGATTAATAGAAATAATGTAGGGGAGATTTTGAAATTAGAGGTTTTTGATAATCAGAGAAATTTTGTAGCTACAAATAATAGTAGCATCATAGAAGCGTATATAGCAATTACTGAGAATAATCATGTATTCACATTTGGATTTATAATGATGATACATCTATTGGTTTTCTAATGATAGGTTTTGATGTGAATTCAGATGTTGAAGGTGCTCCAAGAATAGCTAAAAGGAATTATAATATATGGCGTCTTATGATAGATAAAAAATTCCAAGGGAGAGGATTTGGTAAAAAGCGATGGATTTAGCTTTAGAATTTATTAAAACTTTTCCCTGTGGAATAGCAACATATTGTTGGTTATCTTATGAAAGTGACAATGATGTAGCACGACAACTCTATAAGTCAGTTGGTTTTGTAGAAACTGATGAAAAAGACGGAGAAGAGATAGTGGCTATTTTAGAATTATATTAGAAATAGTTTTTTTCTTATTTTTAGAATTTGATGGCTTATGTTAATTAATTTATTTAAAACATTTTTTCAAGTCAAAGAAAAAATATTTTTTTATTTTGACTGAAAAAATATTAATTAAGGGTCAACGATATCAGTATCAAATTACTTAATTTTAAAACTAAATAAACAAATAAAATACACGATAATTTCCGGGAAATCTTGATTATACAGAATGTGTCTGTTATAATATTATTACAATAAAATAAGAAAAGTAGGTGATTTAATGAACATACTATATATCGTAGGTAATGGATTAGATATTCAATATGGACTAAAAACGAAATATTCTGATTTTTATGAGTATCAACTACCAATATATAAAGAAAAGAAAATAACTGAGAATTATTTTAATATAATATATGATAATATCTTAAAGTATCAGAATACTAATTGGGAAAATTGGTCTGATTTAGAATTAGCTTTAGGCGAATTAACTAAAAATTCCGTAATAGATGAAGAAGAATTTATGTATGCTTTAGATGATGTGAATCTAGATTTAAATACTTATCTCCAAATAGAACAAGAAAAATTTGATTTAACAGGAAAATCAATTGATATTCAAAAAAATTTGAAGAGTATGTTTAGTCAAATACCTGATGCTTTGAAAGAAAGAGTATTAGAATATATCCAGAGTTTTTCTATAGTGACCGATTATATAACTATATTAACGTTGAATTATACAAGTATTTTAGATCAATTAATTGAGAAAGAAAAAGGTGAAAAATATAAATCGTTTAGAAATCATGATTATGGTTGCTTTATAAAAAATGTTGAACATGCTCATGGGACACTAGACTTTTCCTTGATATTAGGAGTGAATGATGAAAGTCAGTTAAACAAAGAGTATAAGAGATCAAATAAAAATAGTTTAATTAAAGAAGAGTTGCAAGCTCAAGTTAGGGATAATAGACATTTTAAAAATTTAAAGCTTATTGATTGGGCTGATCTAATAATTATATTCGGTACCTCTATTGGAGCGACAGATGGATATTTATGGAAAGAGATAGCTGATAATTCTATAAAAAAAAATATGCCAATAATAATTCATTGTTATAATGAAAATTTTGATTCAATAAAAAAATCACCTAGACAGCTTGGGAATTTATATGAAAGTATTGAATATAATTTTATAGAACAATCTGGAATAGAGGATGAAACTAAAATGAAAATTTTAAAAAATAATATTATATCTCTTATTTCAAAAAAAGTTTTTGAAATAAAAGAAGAGGAGGTTGAATAAATTAATAATATATCTATTTGAAATCGGTTATTTAAATAATATGTCCTTAATAATCTACAGAGAATATGAAATACAATATGATAAGAAAAGTATAATCTCTGTAGATAAAATAAAATCTAGAGAAGAATTAGTAAATACAGAGTTAAATGATTTTATATAGTTAAGTCTAGAAAAAGCTGAAAAATGATGAAACAGTTAATGTAGATGAGATGTTAGAAGATTTAACAAGTATTCTTTTTATACTTAAGTTATCTCCTATTAAAAAATCTATGGCTTTTATAGATGAAAAATATTTATTAAAATAAACAAATAATTAAGTTGAGGAGGGTATTATGAGTTATAGTACAGATAAGCCTATTGAAAAACGAGATGATGATAAGTTGGAAAGAAAAAATTTTTCAAATCAATTAAGTAAAGCTATTTATGAATATAAAGATAAGGACGGATTAGTTATTGGATTATTTGGAGAATGGGGGACAGGAAAAACATCAGTTGTTAATATGGTTGAACAAGGAATAAATGAACTATCTGAAGAAAATGAAAATAAACCATTAATAGTAAGATTTTCTCCGTGGAATTATACTGATAAAGATAATTTGATAAGTTTATTTTTCAAAGATTTAAGAATTCAGATATATAATAATAGCGGAGAATCTTATTACGAAAAAATTGGAAATGCATTAGAAGAGTATTCTGAAGCTTTAGATTTGTTAAATTATGTACCTTTTGGAGGAAGTGGAGTAGTACATACAATAAAGGTGATTCTAAAAATAATAACAAAAAAAGTATCAAAAAAATCAGATCTTAATAAAGCAAAAAATGATTTAGAAGAAGCATTAAGAGATGAAGATAAGAAGATTATTGTTGTAATTGATGATATAGATAGACTTACTAATCAACAAATTAGAGATATTTTTCAATTAGTAAAACAGGTGGCTGATTTTCCAAATGTAATTTATCTTTTAGTGATGGATAGAACAGTTGTTGAAAGAGCGTTAAATGCTGTTCATGATATTAATGGGAGTGCATATTTAGAAAAAATTATTCAAGTTCCTATAGAACTACCAAAATTGAATAAATCAAAACTAGAAGAAATTTTTCTTGATAGGCTAAAAATAATTTTAGAAGATCCATTTGATAAAGTTAATATTGATAAAGAGTACTGGGATAAAGTATTTGTCAATTGTATCAAGCCATATATTAGTAATTTGAGAGATGTAAATAGAGTAATAAACACTTTTCAATTTAGGTATGGGATGCTAAAAGAAGAAACATCTTTTGAAGATATGATGGCTATTACTACATTAGAAGTATTGGAACCTAAATTGTATAAATGGATTTATGATAAAAAAGTAGTACTTTTACAAGATACTAAGGAACAGCAGGCATTTAGTAATGACATATCTTATTATTCTAACGAGCTTAATAAATTAGGGATAAATTCGAATAAGGCTATAAATTTTTTATCGGTAATTTTTCCTTTTTATTCAAATGACCTTAATTTTTCTACTTTTGATATTAGAAAGAATTTAAGGATAGCTGATAAGAAACAATTTGACATGTATTTTCATTGTAATTTGAATGATATAAAATTATCTAGTAGAAGGATAAATTCATTTTTATTTGAATTTGACGAAGGAGAGTTAGAAAATACTATTGAAGAAATTAGCGTGAATAAGGGAATAAATTATTTTTTAGAAGAAATTGAAGATCTAGTAGAAGAGATTCCATATCGACGTCTACCGATAATAGCTACTAAATTGTTTTTAAATAAAAAGATTTACACAGAATCTTCAAAAAATATATTGGAAATACCACCATCAAAAAAATGTGATTTAATTGTTATCCGTATATTAGATAGACTAAATCCAGAAGATAAATTTCAGGTGCTGACTTCATTGATTAATACTACTGATGAGAGAAGCCTATATCATGTTTCTAGTATACTTTACAACATGAAAAATAAATATGATAAAGATGAAGTAACTTTTATTTCCAAGAATGAACAAGCGAAAAATCTTGAATATTTTAAAAACATTGTAAACATATACGTAGAAAAAGTTAAAGAAATAACTCGGGAAGTGTCAATAACAGATATAAAAGAATTTCTAGCTATTTTTCATGAATGGAAAACAATTGATAATATTGAATTGTCTAAATATCTTGAATTTATATTTGAATCTGAGATTGCTAAATTAAAATTTATTACAGCTTTAGCTTCAGAGAGAAATGAATTAAGGGGAAGAAAATGGATATATTTTCCTAATCTATACAGTGAGTTTTTATCAAATAATGATATTTATAATAGTATAATTAATTTCGATAAAAAAAGGCTTCATGAATTTACCGAATTAGAGAAAATTAAGTTGGCTACATTTGTTTGTAATCATGATAAGGGGGATTATGATTATGCTAGTGAAGACGAAGCCCGAGAACTATTAAAACGATGGGAATTAGAAATAGGTAAAAATTAATAGTAACATTAAAAAATAAATATTTTAGGAGATTGTATTACTAATAATAAAAGAATAAGTGATACAATCTTTTTTTATATTAATAATAGTGAATTTTTTATTATTCAAATTACTACAATTGTGTTTATTTTAATCTTTGATTTTGTTATAATTAAATCTGATAGTTAAAAATAATTATAAAATTGTATAAAAAATATAGATATAATCAAGATTAATTAGGAGTTATTAAATGGGAAATTCATATAATGCTTTAGAGTATAAAAAGTTAATAAGTTTCATATGGTCAGTCGCAGATGATTGTCTGCGTGATGTATATGTTAGAGGAAAGTATCGTGATGTAATTGTTCCTATGACAATTATACGTCGTTTTGATGCTATTATAGAGCCACATAAGAGTAAAATTTTAGAATATAGAAAAATAGCAGAAGATAACAAATTAGACATTGAAGAGACACTAAATACAATGGTAGAATTACCATTTTATAACACTTCAAATTTTAATTTGAAGGATTTAAGACATGAAACAAATCGTCAAAATCTGAAAAAGAATTTCGAAGAGTACCTCAATGGATTTTCAGATAATATTAAAGAGATACTTGAAAAATTTGATTTTAGTAGTCAACTTAGAAAAATGACTAATGCCGGAATCCTAGGTTCTGTTCTTGAAAAATTCACTTCAAAGGAAATGAATCTTAGTCCTTATGATGAAATGAACAGCAAAGGTGAAATTATTCATCGTGGACTTGATAACCATGCAATGGGAACTTTATTCGAAGAAATAATTAGAAAATTTAATGAAGAAAATAATGAAGAAGCAGGTGAACACTTTACTCCTAGAGACGCTGTAGAATTAGTAGCAGACTTAGCAATAGTTCCAGTGTTAGGTAAAATGAAGAATGGAACATATTCTATTTATGATGGAGCATGTGGAACATTAGGTATGGCAACTGTTGCTGAAGAAAAGTTACAAAAACATGCAGAAGAAAATAATAAAGAGTTATCAATACACATCTTTGGTCAAGAATCAACTGAGGAAACGTATGCTATAGCTAAAGCAGATTTACTAATTAAAGGTGGTAATACATCCAATGGAGAAGTTTACTATGGTTCAACATTATCTAATGACGGTGCTCGTGGAAAGCACTTTGATTTTATGCTGTCAAATCCACCATACGGAAAAACTTGGAAAAATGATTTAAGTATTCTTGGAGCAGGAATTGATAAGGATCCGAAGAAAAATGTTACAGATAGTAGATTCGTAAGAAGTTACAAAGAACAAGATGACTATAGAATGATTCCTGATGTAAGTGACGGACAAATATTATTTTTATTAAATAATATTTCAAAAATGAAAGATACGCCTCTAGGCTCTCGTATAGTGGAAGTTCATAATGGTTCTGCATTATTTACGGGTGATGCCGGAGGAGGAGCTAGTAATGCAAGACGTTACATGATAGAAGAAGATTTAATAGAAGCTATTATACAGCTACCAGAAAATATGTTTTACAATACAGGTATTACAACACATATTTGGGTATTATCAAATAGAAAAGAAGAAAGAAGAAAAGGTAAGATTCAATTAATTGATGCGAGTAATATTAAAACACCCCTTAGAAAAAATCTAGGTTCGAAAAACTGTGAATTTTCGAATAAGGACAGAAAACTTATCCTGGATTTATTACAAAACTTCGAAGAAAATGATAATTCAAAAATATTTAATAACGAAGATTTCGGGTATTATAAAGTTACGGTAGAACGTCCTCTAAGACAAGCAGTGTTTTGTAATAATGAAAAAATAATTCAAGTAGAAAAAGAACTTGAAAAAATAGGTTTTTATACTGGAGAAATAACAAAAGAAAAATTAACGGATAGTTTTATAAAAAATACTACTGGAGCGATTAAAGAATTAGAAAAGAAAGAGAACATTTCAAGTTATTTAAAAGTTTTAAAAGAATTCGAAAATGAAGAAATATATCTTGATTATACAAAATTTGAAAAAGAATTTGATAAAAAATTAAAAGTATTAGGAATGAAAGGCACTACTTTTAAAAAGTTAGTTTCAACTGGTTTATTAGAGAATATTATAGTAAAAGATGATAAAGCAGCAATACAAAAAGATAAGCAAGGTAATATTGTTGTCGATACAGAGTTAAGAGATACAGAGATTATTCCACTTACATATCCTGGAGGAATAGAGGGATTCATTAAGGAAGAAGTTTTACCGTATCACGAAGATGCTTTTGTAGATGAAAGTAAAACACAAATTGGTTATGAAATAAACTTTACAAAATATTTTTATAAACCAAAACAGTTAGAGAGTGTAGAAAAAATTGTAGCAAGAATCCGAGAATTAGAAAAAATATCAGAGGGTATGATGAAAGAAATCTTGGAGGGATTATATGATTAAGTATGAAAATTATGAATTAATCAACTTACCATGGTTAAAAGAAATCCCGAAAAATTGGAATAAAAAAAAATTAAAAAAAATTTCTCGTTTTAAAACAGGTAATAGTATTAAAGATGAAATTAAAAATAAATACAGTAAAAAGGATAATTCTTACTTATTTATAACGACATCAGACATTGATGGAGAAAAATTAGTAATAAATCATCAGTCAAGTATATTTATTCCTAAGTCTGAAAAAGGTTTTAGAATTTCAGAGATTGGTTCTACCCTATTATGTATCGAGGGAGGAAGCGGAGGGAAAAAAGTTGCTTTTACATCTCAATTAGTCTGTTATGGGAATAAATTATGCTCTATAAAATTGAATTTAGGAGTTGATAAGTATTTGTACTATGTACTGGTGTCTAATGTGTTTAAAATATACTATAATATGAATATAAGTGGTGATAGAAATGGTATTTCTCAAAAAAATGTAGGAGAGTTCGTTCTTCCATTTCCTAATATTAGTGAGCAGCAGCAGATTGCAGATTATCTTGATTGGAAGATAAGAGAAATTGATAAGTTAATTGATATTGAAAAACAACAAATAAAAGACATTGAAAGATTAAAAAAAATTATTATATCTCAATATTATAATGAATTACCAATAAAGAGAAGAATTAAAACATTAATACAATCACCTTTAGTTTACGGTATAAATGAAGCAGGTAAGATGAATGGTAAAATTAGATTTATTCGAATAACTGATATAGAAAAAAATGGAAGTTTAAAAAAAGATGGAAAACAATATATAAATGACTGTGAAAAAAAATACATTTTAGAAAAAGGCGACATATTATTTGCTAGAAGTGGGGGGACTGTTGGAAAAACATACCTTCATCAGGATATAAGTAATAATGAATTAATGGCATTTGCAGGTTATTTAATAAGAGCAAGATTTGATGTTAATCTAGTAAATCCAGAGTATATATACTATTATACACAAAGTGAGAGTTATACAGAATGGAAGAATAGTATATTTATTCAATCAACAATTCAAAATATTAGTGCTGAAAAATATTCTAATTTGGAAATTCCATACTGTAGCTTAAATATTCAAAATAAAATAGTAGAAAAAATAAAACAAAAACTATTAGAAATTAACAAATTAAAAGAAAAAAGTTTAGAGAAGCAATTTTATTTAGTGAGTTTAAAAGAATCAATTATATCTGAAGTAGTTACTGGTCAAATAGATGTTAGAAATGTAAAAATTCCTGAAAGAAAATAAGAAGTGAAAAAGAAAAGGAGGTGGAGTTATGGGAATAAAAGATACTCATATGGAAGAGCAATTAGAAAAAGAAATTATTAAATATCTAGTTGACAAAAATAAATATGAATATATAACACCACTAGAAATGAAGAGTAGTTATAATCGTGAGTTTGCGATTGATGAAGATAGATTACTGCGATTTATAAAGGATAGTCAACCTCAAGAATTTGAGATTCTTGGACTTGATACTGAAAATGGTCGTTTAAAATTTTATAATAAACTTAATAATGATATTAGACGTGATGGAATAGTATCTATTTTAAAAAATGGAATTAAATGTTATCCTTCACAGGGAACTATTCTTTTCTATCATGCTTTAGATCCAAAAAGAGTAAGTTCTTATGAAGAATTTGATAAAAATATCTTCTCAGTAACTAATCAATTAACATATTCAAATCAAAACAGAGCGTTAGAACTTGACTTAGCAATTTTTATTAATGGACTACCAATATTTACAATGGAACTTAAAAGCCGAGGTTCTAGCACGGGTTGGTCATATAAAGATGCAGAAGAACAATACAAAAATGATAGAGATTCAAGAGATCCATTATTTAGTTTTAAAAAGTGCTTAGCACACTTTGCTGTTGATGAGAATTTTATTACATTCACAACAAAACTTGATGGGAAGAGTACCCGATTCATGCCATTTAATAAAGGTACATTAGCAGGAGGATCAGGTAATCCTGTAAATTCAAACGGTACAATGACAGATTACTTGTGGAAAGAGTTTTTACAACCTAAGACATTAACTTCTATAATTAGAGATTTTGCTTATGTTTCAGTAGATAAGGTAAAAAGAAGTGAAACACAAATTTTTCCTAGATATCATCAATTCAGAGCGGTAACAAAATTAGTAAAAGATGTAGAAGAAAATGGTGTTGGAAAACGATATTTAATTCAACATAGTGCTGGTAGTGGGAAAAGTAATTCAATTACTTGGTTGAGTTATCGCTTAGTAGAGGTAAATTATAATAACAAAAAGGCTTTTGATTCTGTTATTGTTGTTACAGATAGATTAAATTTAGATAAACAAATAACTGATAATATTAGGAAGTTTATTGATGAAAAAAGTATTGTAGGTCATGCTAATACATCGACAAACTTAAAAGATCTTTTATTAGATGGTAAAAAAATAATAATCACGACTGTACAAAAATTCCCATACCTAATAGAAAAAATTGGTTCTGACCTTAAAGGGAAAAACTTCGCAATTATTATAGATGAGGCTCATTCTTCTCAAAGTGGACGTGCAGCAGCATCACTTAATATGGCTGTATCAGGAAAAATGAGTGCTGAAGAAACAAGCATAGAAGACCAATTAAATATAATTATTGAAGCTAGAAAAATGCCAGAAAATGCGAGTTTCTTTGCTTTTACAGCTACACCAAAGGCAAAAACATTACAAATGTTTGGTGAAGTATTTGATTTGTATTCTATGAAACAAGCAATAGAAGAAGGATTTATTCTTGACGTATTAAAGAATTATACGAATTTTGAGAACTACTACAAAATTTATAAAACAGTGAATGATAATCCAGAATTTGATAGAAAAAAATCACAACGTAAAATTAGAACATACGTAGAAGGTCAAGACTTTCCAATTAGATCAAAAGCAGAAGTTATGGTAAATCATTTTATTGAAAATACTTCTAAAAAAATAAATGGTAAAGCTAAAGCTATGATAATTACACAAAGTATACTTCGAGCAGTGGAATATTATCATATTGTTTCAGAACTTTTAGAAAATAGTAAAACGGGCTGGAAAGCTGTTGTAGCATTTTCTGGTGAAAAAGAATATAAAGGGAAGTTAGTTACAGAAGCAAGTTTAAATGGATTTTCTTCTAAAGAGACTACTGAAAGATTCAAAGAAGATGAATATAAAATTTTAATAGTTGCTGATAAGTATCAAACAGGTTATGATGAACCGTTACTACATACTATGTATGTAGATAAAGTACTAAATGATGTTAAAGCAGTACAAACATTATCACGTCTTAATCGTAGTGCTAAATTTAAAATAGATACATGTGTATTAGATTTTGCTAATACTCCAGACCATATTTTAGAGGCGTTTCAACCTTATTATAAAGAAACTAAATTAGAATCATTTACTGATCCTAATAAGCTACATGATTTATTAAGTGTATTAGATGGAATGTATGTATATGAAGAAGATGAAGTTGATAAAGTAGTTGAAATATTCTTAAAAAATAAAAATAGAGATCAATTAGATGCTATTTTAGATAGCATGGTAGAACGCTATAAAACTCTAACTGAAGAGGAACAAGTAGAGTTTAAAAGTGGAGTAAAATCTTTTATTAGAACATATAATTTCTTAGCTTCAATCCTCCTAATAGGTCAAATTGATTGGGAGAGAAAAGTAATCTTTTTTGAACAGTTAGTTCATAGACTACCTACACCTAAAGAGGATGATTTCACAAAAGGTTTATTAGATACTATAGATTTAGAAAGTTATAGATTAGAGAAAAAGAATACTATTGATATCATTTTAGAAGATGAAAACGGGAAACTTAATGGAGATAATATTGGTGCAGGAAGAAAGAATAAACTTGAGTTAGATTATCTTGAAAACATTATTGTTACATTTAATGATATTTTTGGTAATATATCATGGAATGATAAAGATAATGTAATTCGACAAATTAAATCATTACCAGAAATAGTAATGCGTGATGATAAATTTAGAAATGCATTAGAGAATTCAGATATGGAAAATATTAAAATAGAATATAATAATGCATTGAAAAATGTATTCAAGAGTATTATGAATGACAATATAGAACTATTTAAACAATGGATAAGTAATGCCAACTTTAAAAAGTGGTTAAATGAAGAAGTATTCAATGAAATAATCAAACAAAAAGTTAATGAAGACTATAAAAAACTAAGAGAATCTGAAGTGATTTATCAAAAAGTAGCAGAGGAAAATATTAATAAAAATTATGGTAAATAAAAGTTAGTACTTTATTAATAGAAGAAGGAGTATAATATTATGAAATTAAAAAAATTATTAATAGCGTTATTAGCATCTAGCTTATTAATACCTGGATGTTCAACAATGAAGGAAGAAAAGAAAGAAAATCCAGTTAAGAATGAAACAGATAAAGATAAAGTGAATTCTTCTAGCAGAGATGGTCAGTATACATTCAAAGATGGAAAAGTTTCAATGGAAGATATTGATTTAAAAATCACTAAATATAAAGTTATTCCAGTAGGAGCTGAAGGTAATGAATATGGAGATTCTCCTGTTATAGCTTTCTGGTATGATATTACAAACAAAAGTGGTAAAGACATGATTACACCTACAATTGCTTGGTTAGCGGCTTTTCCAGATGATGCAATACAAGATAATGATAAAAATAAAGTTAATAAACTCCAGATAGCAGCGCATCCTGATAAAAACTTGATGAAAGATCAGAATGCAACTATAAAAAAAGGTGGAACACTTTCTGGTGCCATAGCTTATAAACTAACTGATTTAACTACGCCAGTAAAACTAACAGCTTATAAAGGTATTGGTGGCATTGAACTAGGTAGCCAGGAATTTGCTGTGAAATAGAATTAATAAAGATCCCTTTGAAGTCTTAAATCTTCAAAGGGATTAAATTTATTTATATATAAATCATTGATGTTGTGTACTACTCTATTTCTTCAAGTCGCTTATTAACTATTTTTTCAATTTCTTTTAGATGTTCAATAGATGCGATTTCTAGAAATTTAAAAGTGGCACTTTTTCCACGTCTATAAATTGTTTTATTTCTACTTTCTTCGTTATTCTTATATCTTTCGCGGTCTTTAATATTTCGTATTTCTTTATCTTTTAGGTTAGTATTATTAGTCATTAAATATCTCCTATTTATTATTTAGTTTATTTTTTAATAATCCTAGTAATTCTTCTAGATGTTCTTCTTTTGCCATATCTATAAAAGAGTATGCAATACTTTTATAAGTTCTATATTTCTTTTTTGCTTTTGCTTCACTATTATTAGCATATCTTTCTCGATCTTTAAGATTTCTAATTCTTTTTTCTTCTAATTTATCATCTTCCGTCATATTTGTTTGTCTAGTTTTATATTGACTTATTTTTTCTTTTTTATCCATATTACATAACCTCTTTTATTTTTAATAACTTTGGTAGTAAAGATTATAAATAATATTTAAATCATATATTAAATTGATACTTCCTCATTATCAATGCTATCAATATAATTAATCTTATTATATTTTAGTAATATTATATCATATTCAAGGACAATTTTTTTATTAATGAAACATAGTTTGTAACAAATTTTTAATAGGTTATTTTCTGCCATAAGATTGTGTATCGCTTGCTTAGAATGGTATAATTATAGATATAATATAAAACTAAATTTTAATTTGGAGGTGGAATTATGGAAATAAATAAAAATATTAAAAATTCAAATGATGCTATAAGAAATACTCAGTTTATGAGTTTATCTCCGACCATAGTAGAAAAATTAGATAAAGTATATGTAGATGCATTGGATTTCGTTATAGAAAATGAAAATATTAAGAATGCTGCTATTTCTGGACATTATGGCTCTGGAAAGAGTAGTATATGGCAAACATATAAAAATATGAGGAATATAAATAATGTAATATATATATCTTTAGGTGACTACTGTCAAGGAGATGAAGAAGGAAACAGTATTTCAAGGATAGAAAAACAGATATTAACGCAAATTCTTGCTCAAGTAAATCAAAAGGATATACCTTTAAGTAAATATAAACTTAAATTTAACAAAAACAAATGTACAATTGCAAAATATGTATTAGCTAGTTTAATTTTTATATTATCTATTATTGGTTGGTTTATTAAATCAGAAATAACATCAATTTATATGATTCGGATGCACGTGTATTTAAGTTTTATAATTTTATTATTTGTTACTCCTTTAATATATTTAATATATAGAATATTTAAAGGAGAATTATTTCAAATATCAAAAATAAATTTAAAAATAGCAGAAGCAAATGCTCAACCATCTGATGAGAAGGACGAGAGTATATTTGATAAAGATATAAAAGAAATAATATATATCTTAAAATCATCAAATGTTAAATATGTAGTATTTGAAGATTTAGATAGATATGATAATGTGTTAATATTCTCTAAAATGCGAGAATTGAATTATTTGTTAAATGCTGATAGGAGTAAACAAGTTAGTAATATTAAATTCATCTATATGGTTAGAGATGATTTATTTGATATACAAACAAGGTCTAAATTCTTTGATTTCATTTTACCAGTGATTCCAATAGTAGATTCTGAGAATTCAGAAGGAAAACTCATGGAGTATTTTAAAGACAATAATAATATTCCTGATAAAAAAGTTTTAAGAAAGATTTCAATATTTATTGATGATATGAGAATATTAAAAAATATTGTAAATGAGTATAATATTTATAGTGAAATATTATTACCTCAAAAATTAAATTTAGATAAAAATAAATTATTTTCTATTATTGTATTAAAAAATATCTTTCCAGAAGAGTTTTCATTGTTGCAAAGGAATAGGGGGTATATTTTTAAAATATTCAGGGAGTTACCATACTATAAAGAAAATTTTAGTAGGGAAATAGAAGAGGAGATAAAACAAATTGAAAATAAATTGAGAGAACTTGAGAATGAGGTAGCTATGAGTGTGGCTGAAGTCGTATCTTTAATGTTACCCGGCAATCTGACAACTGGAAGTGAAAAGAAATGGTCTGAATATCTAAGGGAGTGGAGTGAAAATCCTAAACAAAAAATATTTATTGGTGGATTGTCCCATAATTATGACGATTTATTAAATAAATATGTTAATAGAAATCCAGACAATAAGCAAAGATATGATAATATTAAAGACGAACGAGAACCAGAATTGAATAAATTAAGGGATAAGATAACAAAATTACAAACATATCTAGATGAAATAAACTCTCAATCATTGAAAGAACTTTTGAATAGCATTGATGAGAGAACATTAGCTAAAATATTCGAGAATGAAGGAATTAATAATACCTTACTAAATAACCATTATTTCTCACTTATAAAATTTTTATTAATGGAAGGTCTAGTTGATGAATCATATAGGATATATTTAGGAATATTTAGAGAAGGGAGTATATCGTTAAATGATAAACTATTTATAAGCAATATATTAAGTGCTAATAAGAATGATTTGTTATTAGAGTTAAATTCTCCTATGAGTGTTTATGAAGAATTAGCGGATTATCATTATCAAAGAAAATCAATTCAAAATTTAAAATTTTTAGAGTGGTTAATAGAAAATGATAAAAAAATTGAAGTAATAAAAATAACCAAACATTGTTTGGTACTGAACCCAAAAAATTGGACAAAATATTTAGTTATTCTTGTTTAGTGTTTTAAATTTTAAAGTCAGTAAATTTTATTACTTTTAGTGACTTTCATTCCTTATAGTTATTTTAGATTTTCGAACTATTTAGTTAAGGATTTTTAAAAGGCGTATCCCTTGTCCTTGACTAAATAGGAGAGAAATCTAAACTGTAAAGGGGAATGAAAGTTTCTTTTTATTTATATTAGTTTCTATTCATTTCCCTGTAATT
>ERZ773211.177-NODE-177-length-14696-cov-4.77536_pt1 | contig 14696 bp, 9 predicted proteins | sample MGYA00511914_ERZ773211 | MGnify/ENA primary metagenome ERZ773211 (study PRJEB29015, sample SAMEA2738163) | human oral metagenome | biome: human oral; feature: human-associated habitat; material: saliva | place: China | collected 2242 ...
CTGTAACAATAAAAGAATATAGGTTGGCAGACCTAAAAAAGTTGTTACATACATAAAAGGCATTCCTCCAGCTGGATTCAGAATCACATCAAAATAGGAGTACTTTTTAAAACGATTGTGTAAACCAATTTTATGTATTGCAATACGATAACGAGCTCTATAAGTAACAGCAAGTAGATAAACAAATAAAATTCCCATCAGCATTAAAGATATCAATACAAAGATAGAAACGGGTACTGTTTGGAAAGTATCAATCAAATCTTGAGGAATATTTAAAACCATCCCAACCAATAAAATAATCGTCTGACCTCCAATCCCAATGCTAGCATTCATATTTGATAACCATACTAAGAAAAAGGCTCCTGCTATTAAAAGGCTAGTATTCATAACTAATATCAGAAGATTAGATAAATTAGATTGAATGGGTAAATTTAATGAAACAGCCAAAGCTTGAATCAAAGCTATAAATAAAGTTAAATACATCTGTCGTCTATTTTGAACCTCTTCAGGCATTGAGGAGAGACCAATTTTTTTAGAAAGAGAAATCATCTGCCACAAAATCATAGAAGACATCCACGGGGATAAGCCTATTGAAAACAAAGACAAACTCCTTAGATTTCCACCTACCATTGCAGCTGAAAATGATAAATAGGCTGTAGCACCACCTAAAAAATTCCTATTATTTAAGTCAACAAAAGGAAGTGTCAACCTACTACCTAAAACATAAATAAACATCAAAAGCAGTGTAACAAAGCCTTTTTTTACAACTATTGATGAAACATATTTTTTCATAAAACTTCCTCTCATTTTAATTAATAAATTGGAAAAGTAGCTAATATATTTTAAACGCGTCCTCGATTGAATTACAAATTCTCTATTTCTAATTATAAATAGATTTTCTCAAAATGTCCAACAAAGCTCTCTTTTATCCTTCAAACAAAAGGAATAAATGTAAAACAAACCGCAAAATATCATTTTAGCCGTCCTGTTGTCTGATGTTTTAAATTACTTTATTTAGCAACAAGCAGTTGATACCACTTTTCAATAATAACTTCATCTAAATAATTGCTCGCAATAGCATATGAATGATTAGTAACTATATCTTGATCTAATTCATAATATTTAATGATAGCTTCTGATATATTTTCAATTAATTCATCTCTCGATTTACTTTCATTTTCTGCTATTAAATATCCATTTTTTCTATTTTCGATAAATGTGGGGCCCCCGTAGGGTGCATCTAGTCCTACGATACCTAAACCATTTGCAACTGCTTCAAGTAGAGTTATACCTAAGGTTTCCCACGAGGAAGTCGATAGATACAGTTGATATTTTTTAAATTCATCCGTTAACTTTTGATAACCACATAACTTTATATATTCTTGGGCATTATTTTCAAGAATTATCTGATTCAATTTTTCATACTGCGAACCTTTCCCATATATATTCAAATGAAAATGAGGTAATTTTTCCTTTACTTTGATAGCAGCTAATATAGCTATATCAATCTGCTTTCGTGGATCAAGTCTAGCAGCAAGCATTGCAGAAAAAGGAATTCTTTCCTTGTTTCCGACAGTTAATTCTTCAATACTTGCGGCAGGTATAACCACTATTGGGCAGGATGAAAGATTCAAGTCAAGTAAATATTTCTCCAGTTCTATTTTTTGTAATTCTGTTGAAACAATTATAAAGTCAAATTCAGTAGCATATTTGAACAAATAAAAATATTCATAGTTCATATCACCGTATCGAAATTGATGTATAGAATGTAGGACTACGCCTTTTTTTGCACCACTTGCATATTTTAACAGTGCTTGAGAAAATGGAAATCCACTTATTCTATCCATTATTACGGTATCTTTATTAGACAAGGATAAAGATTTTATGAAATACTCCATTAAAGCATGTTCTCCACCTATCCAGTCCGAACCAAAACGATATCTGATTTTCCCTGAAATTTGAAATCCTTCATAAACCAACTTTCCTGTTGAATCATAAAAAATTCTACGATTCCAATTGAATTCATCTGTTTGCAAATACTCTCGACAAATTAAATAAGACGTATAATAATCTCGCTGATATAGTCTATCTAAGTATAAATGTTCTACTTGATATACCATATTGTTTTCAAACCAAAGAATGATTTTATGCTCTGCAGTTAATTGAAAGACAATTCTTTGAGAATTGTATTCAATACAATCACTATGTTCTAAAGACAATCTCAGAATCATCTCCTCAACTGAAACAGTTGATTCAACACTTTTTTCTCCTACAAGAAAGAACGGAGCAATCACCATCCTCTCTTCTGGTATCCCAAGATCTCGAAAATAAGAAAATTTATAGCGAGCTGGAATCACTGAAAAGATATAACGATAATCAAGATTCATTTTTGAAAATAGTCTCGCACGATGAGCTTGAGAATTATCAACTCCATTCGCCTCATATCCGACCAATAAATCAAATATATAGATAGCCATTAGTCGTCCTCCCTCTGAAAGACTTTTTTATAGTAGTCTTTACTAGAAGCATGAATAAACTGCAATTGTCTTTGTATTGCCAAGTCATATTCTTCTTCTGAAAAGATGATTTTTTTCAAATCCTCAATCATACAACTAATATCATCACAAAAATATAGATGCTCTGAACAAATAAAATCTTTTCGATGGCATGTTTCTTCAAAACCAAACAGAAGTAATCCATTTTCCAAAGACTCTTCTACAGAATTCAGTATTTCGATATTATGGTTGATATCGAAATAAATCGTGCATGTTTCCAATAAGGCTCGATATTGGGATTCTATAATTCCTGGATATAGAAATACATTTTCTTTCTCCCATAAATCTGTCAATCTACCTCCCATAGCAGTAATCGCTGCGATATGGAACTCAAGCATTGGTAACTGTTCCACTAAGGTTTCAATTTTTTCAACTTCTTGTGTATGAGTGACAATCAAGGCCCGATGACCATTCCTTGTATTTTTGAATGGATATAGAGGACTAAGATGATATACCTTCTCATTATAAGGCAAAGATTGAAACACAGAATAATGGTAAATGTATAAGCACTCCACATATGATAACCAATTCTGAATCTCATTTTCATTTAAAATTTCTTTTCCAAGATAAGAGCCCAAAAGGTCTTCTTTTTCTAGAAGCTGGGCAATCCTTTGATCTCCAACAACTACTCTCTCGTTAGTAATATTGATCCGAGAGAGACAATTTTTCCAGAGTTCTTGCTCATTGTAAATCCTAGTTACTTCATTCTCAAATACCGTAAATAAATGATTTTCAACATCTTCTATCATTAATAAGATATTCTCTGGACTATAGTAATGGATAAAACTAGACTTTCCCTCTTCATCTAGTATATCTTGTTTATATCTCCAGCCATTCTCCTGATAATAGTCCCTACTTAATGCTCTCCCTTTTTCATCTAGCCATTCCACCATTTTAACAGTCCTGAATTCTCTGTTTAAATAGTGAATAACCCCTCTCTTAACATCCTTATCCCATATCGTCCCCTCATTATAGTCCATATGAATTTCCCAAAATTTAGGAACAGCCACTTTTAAGGCAAACAGAGGATGCTTAGTCTCTAAAGTAGGTGACGTTTGATTCGCAAGTATCATTGGTAAAAAACAACTACAGTCTGAGTAGGCACTCAGTTCTTCTTTTGTCACTACACGGACGGCTACTCCCGAGGAAATAACATCATCTATAAAATCTTGTTCATCATTATTAAACCGATTTGTGAGATAAATCATCTATTTCTCCATCTATTTTCATAATCCAAGTTAGTTACTTTTCGACATAGCTATTTCATTGACTACAAACCTTCTACTCTTTTATCAGATAAAAGGAGAAATACTAACCCAACAAATAGAAAAATTCCTTATAACGTCTAAAAATTTCTGTATCTTGGAATCCAGCCTCTTGCATTTGTTTACATTGAAGTTGAAGCCGATCGATTAAGGTACTTTTCTCTTCGGAAATATCGATTCCTAATAAAGCCAGAGTCGCTATTCTTTCCAAAAGCGCTTCAAATACATCTGTAAAATATTGCTCTGTAAGCAGAGCGCTTAAACTACCTTTTCTAATGCGATGGATATAAAAATCTTTATGAATATAGCTAGCCTTACAGGACTCTATAAATAATTTATAATTTGTAAAATAATCTCCTATGCTTTTACCAACAGGAAATAGTATCGTTTCAAATAGTCGTTTATGGAACAAAATCCCCCAACTAGTTTCAAATTCTGTTCCTCTTTTTGTAATCAATTCATTTTGGTTAAAATGCTCTTCTTTATAGTCGAATACATGAATATAATAGTTATTATCATCTTCATTAAATTCTTTATAACTAGCAACTACTATTTCAGAATCATTTTTTAATGCTGCATGATATAATTCTTCAAGATAATTAGGATCAACAAAATCATCTCCGTCTATAAAGGTTATAAATTCTCCATTTGAATTTACTATCCCAGAATTTCTTGCTGCTGAAAGCCCAGCATTTTTCTGTTCAATATATTGAAATCTTTTATCTCTTTCTACGAATTCTAGGCAGATATCTTTTGAATTGTCCCTAGAACCGTCATTGATTAGTAAAACTTCAAAATGCGGATAGGTTTGATTTTCGATACTTTCTAAACATAATCTTAAATAAGGAGATACATTGTAAATAGGAATGACAACACTAATTAGTGTATTAGGATACGTTACAGTTCCCTCACTATTTTTTAACAAGTCTAAATATTCATTTAACAAAACTTTATTTTCTAAAAAATCCATTCTCAATTCTAATAATTTTTTTAGTTTATTAAAATAATGAATGCTAGGTAACCCTATTTCTTGAATTTTCTCATACATTTGTTTAAAAATGCTCAATTCTTGCTCTGCATGTTCTTGATTAAAGCTACTTGTTGTACTATCTCCATGCATTCTATAAACATAGGTTGGTTCATCAACATATGAAATACTATCCACATTCAGATATAACCTAAAATAAAAATCTAAATCTTCTCCATATTTTATTGAATTGTTAAATCGTAGATTTTTCACTAAGTCTTTTCTAAATAATTTAGAAACAGCATTATTAAAACATACATTGGCACTCATTAGTTTTGGGAAGATAGTAAGAAAATCATCTCTATTCATTTTTTCAAAATTTAACAAGTATTTCTCTTGTATAGTATATGCTCTTAAATAAAATACATCTATGTTATTGAATTGCTTATAGGAAGAAATAACTATATCAGAATGATTTTTTTTAACAGTAGCTATCAATAATTCTAAATAGTTTTCGTCAACCCAATCATCCGCATCTATGAATGTAATATAGTCTCCTTCTACATTATCTAATCCTACATTTCTCGCAGAAGAAACTCCAGCATTTTCTTTTTTTAAATATCTAAATCTAGAATCAGATCTTAAAAAATTCATACAAATCGTTTCAGAATCATCTTTTGAACCATCATTGACCATAATCACTTCAAAATTCTTATAAGTTTGATTTTTGATACTATTTAGACATTCTTCTAAGTATTTTTCTGCATTATAAATAGGAATTACAATACTTATTAAAAAATCTTTCTCATTCGGTTTAAACATTTTCTCGTCTTCACTTACCAATTCCTTGTCATTCATCAAGAACATCTCTCCTTAGCACAACGTTTTTAAATATACATAACACTTCTGAACAATCATTTACTTATCTAAAAAATATAGTATCTCTTTATACCTTCTATAAATTTCTGTATTTTCTAACCCAGTATCAGTTGCTTGTTCAATAAGTTCTTTAATTCTATTATGGAAACTTTCTTTTACTTCACTAATATTAATTCCGACTATGCTTAGAATAGCAATTTTTTCTAATAATTCATCTAAAATCTCTGTTAATATTTTTTCATTAATATTATGAGTAATACTTTCCTTTCTAATTCTATATGTGTACAACTCTTTATTGATATACGTAATTTTTCTAGATTCTAAAAATAACTTATAGTTGATACTTACATCATCAAACCTTTTGTTCAGAGTGAACAGAACATTGTTAAATAATTTCTTATGAAATAATATCCCACAGTTTGATTCAACGTTTTCTCTGTATTTTATTAGTTTAGGTATATTATCAATAATATCATGATCTAAATATTGTTCTTCTCTATATGGGCCAGCATAAAAGTAGTAATTATTATCGACCTCATTAAATTTATTGTAACTACCTATTACAATTTCAGAATTATATTTAACAGAATTATCATATAATTCTTTAAGATAATTTGATTCAACAAAATCCTTACCATTTATAAATGTTATACATTCACCATTTGAGTTTAATATTCCTATATTTCTTACATTTGAAAATCCCGCATCTTTTACTTCAATATATTTGAATCTCTTATCTCTAAATACAAATTCTTCACATATCTCCTTGGAATTATCTGTAGAACCGTCATTAATAAGAATAACTTCAAAATGTGGATATGATTGATTTTCAATACTTTTTAAACACAATTCTAAACTTGATGATACATTATCTATTGGAACAATGATACTAATTAATGCTTTTGGAAAGTTACTCTTATATGATTCAATTCTTTTTCTTGATTCTACTATGCTATTAGCATATAACTTTGCTGATTTATCCATTTTAGGAACAAAATCTCTGAGGTGATAAGTTAAATGCAATATACTAACTTCTTCCACTAAGATTTTTGCTTCTATCGAACAAGCCATAAAATTATTTCTGTAAATTTCTAGTATTTCAAAAATGTCTAATTTTTTATTTGAAAATTTTGTATTTATTATTGATCCTTTTCTAACTCTATAACCATATATAATTTTTGGTAATTTTTTCCATCTATTTGAATTATTAATTAAAGTTCCCATTACAGCTAGATCTTCAAAAATTTTTCCTTCAGGGAAAAAATTCAACGTTAATAATTTTTTATTTATTAATTTAGGGAAAATCGACGTTCTAATATTATCCTTTAATTGATTCATTAACTTCTCTTCTACTGTTTCTAAAACAAATGTATTATTACTAGTAGAAGAAAAGTATGGTATATCATTTTCATCAAAAAAACATATGTTAGCTTCAATAATATCTACTCCATCTTCAATATTACTAACTAAATATTCTAGGTAATCTAATGAAACTACATCATCACTATCAATAAAAGTAACATAATTACAGATATATTCTTTATCAATATATTTAAAAAAGTACTCGATACCAGTATTTCTTGCTCCACTTAAACCTTTATTTTCTTGATTTATTAAAATAAATCTACTATCCGATAAATATTGCTCAGCAATTATTTTAGAAGTGTCTGTAGAACCATCATTTATCATAATACAAATAAAGTTTTTATATGTTTGTTTTTTTATACTATCTAAACATTGTCTTAGGTAGTTTTCAACATTGTAAATCGGTACTATTAAAACTATTTTTTCCAAAGTTCCTCCTTATATTTATCCTTTAATGTTTATTTACATAAATTATCTATTTAAATAAGATTCAATCTCTTTATACCTTCTATAAATTTCTGTATTTTCTAATCCAGCATCTAAAGCTTGTTGAGAACGAGTATTAAGGCGTATTTTCAACATTTCTTTTTCTTCTGTAATGTCTATGCCAGACAAACTTAAAACTGCTATTCTCTCCAGCAATGCCTCTAAAACATCTGTTAATAAACTTTCCGTAATAGAATTGATTAAACTTCCTTTTCTGATTCTATAAATATACAAATCTTTATGAATGTAACTTGTCTTACAAGATTCCATATATAATTTATAATTTGTGCGTGTATCCTCTATATTTTTACCTACAGGAAACCACACATTTTCAAATAACCTTCTATGGAATAGTGTGCCCCAACTTGTTTCAAATTCAATCCCTCTTCTTTCAATTTGGGCTATATTTTCAATTAATTCTCTATGTTTATAATGCTCTTCCCTATAATCAAACACATGAATATAATAATTATTATCCTCTTCATTGAATTCTTTAAAACTTCCAACAACAATTTCAGAATCATTTTTTAAGGAAGTGTGATATAATTCTTCAAGATAATTTGATTCAATTAAATCATCTCCATCTATAAATGTTAGAAATTCTCCTTTTGAATTTAGTATTCCTGTATTTCTAGCTGCTGAAAGACCAGCGTTCTGTTGCTCTATATACTTAAATCTGTTATCTCTTTCTGCAAATTCTAGACAGATATCTTTTGAATTATCTCTAGAACCATCATTGATTAATAAAACTTCAAAATGTGGATATGTCTGCTTCTCAATACTTTCTAAACATAAGCGCAAATACGGTGACACATTATAAATTGGAACGATAATACTTATTAAATCTTTAGGATAAGTAATCTTTTTTTCTATCTTTTCTAGAAACTCTAGATACTCATTAAACAAAACTCTATTTTCTAAGTAATCTTTTCGATAATCTAATAGATTTCTCAATGTGTTCACATAATGAATAGTAGGAAGTCCCAATTCTTCTATTCTCTCATACATTTTTTTATAAATGGTTAATTCCTGTTCCATATGCAATTGGCCAAATTTACTAGAAGAGCTCTCATCATGTAATCGGTAGATATAGGTCACTTCATCAACATAAGAAATACTATTAATATTAAGATATAGTTTAAAGAAGAATTCTAAATCTTCCCCATATATAATCGATTCATCGAATCTAATATTCGTCACTAATTCTTTTTTGAATAATTTCGATACGGCAATTTTATAACTATTACTAGCATAGATTAATTTTGGAAGAATAACTAAAAACTCTTCCCGATTCAATTTATTATAATTTAACAAATATTTCTCTTGATTTGAATATACTCTAAATTCAAAGTTACTTACATTATCAAACTTCTTAATGGAAGAAACCGCCATATCGGAATTATTTTCTTTGATATTATTCATTAACACTTCTAAATGATTTTCATCCACCCAATCATCGGCATCTATAAATGTAATATAATCTCCTGTAACATTATCCAAGCCAAAATTTCTTGCAGAAGAAGCACCTCCATTTACCTTTGTAAAGTACTTAAATCTAGTATCAACTTTTACGAAATCCATACAAATAGATTCAGAATGATCCATTGAACCATCATTAACAAGAATGACTTCAAAATTTTTATATGTCTGATTTTGTATACTATTTAAACATTGCTCTAAATATTTTTCTGCATTGTAAACAGGTATCACAATACTGATTAAAAAGTCTTCTTCACTTATCATTTCCATTTTATTCCTCTTTTAACTAACAATTAACCTCTCCCATCAACAGTTGAACAAGTCTCTAAATAATATGATTCTTTTTCAATTCGTCTATTTTATTTTGAAGAATGACTTTTTCTTTTTCATAACCATAATATTCAAGCTCCCCAACTCTCCTATTCAATACATATTCATACATTTTATAGGTTTTTTCTATATCAATTCCTTCAATATCTTTTGTTTCCTCTATTCTCTCTTCTAAAGCATCTATATAATCCAAATGACTTAAATTAAAATTTAAAGTTAACCCTTCACTATTTTTTCTATAAGCATATATGGTATGATTAGAAACTGCTATTTTTTCAGACGCTAAATATAGTTTCCAAGTAGTAAATTGATCTTCCGCATATTTTCCTAAAGGATAACGAATCTCTTTAAACAAACTACTCTTATATAATTTCCCACATGCAATTGAATAACATAAGAAAGGCGCATCAGACATCTCATCCATTTGATTAACCGCAAATTCCTTTTCTACAATTGTAATAGGTAGAGCCCCAAAAACATTTCTATCAAATAGATAAAAACTTGGACTGTCAAAATAACAAAAACCACCTACTACTAAATCAGCTTCTCCTAACAGAGCAGTAGCATGTAATTTTTCTAGCGCCAGATCCATTAAAAAATCATCTGAATCTATAAATGTTATATACTCTCCTGTCGCTCGTTCAATCCCATAATTTCTTGCATCAGATAGTCCACCATTTTCTTTTTCAAAATAATAGCAACGTTTATCTTTATGAAGATATTCCCTACATATTTCTGCCGAAGAATCCGTAGATCCATCATTTATCAATAAAAGCTCAATATTTCTATAAGATTGATTTAAAATACTTTCAATACACTGTCTTAAATATTTTTCTGTATTATATACGGGAACTATGACACTTATTAAATCATTCATTCTTCCTTTTACTCCTACCATTATTTTAAAATTATTATATATGTTTTAAATGCTCTATCATTTCTTCAATCTCTGAAAGATTAAATATTTTATCTGTATAGTATTCATTTGCAGTGTTTTCAAATGATAAAATTAATTTTCCTGATTCTTTTACTTTTTCAATAACTTCTTGATTTTTCCATCCATGATTAATATCTAAGTAAACATCACATTCACGAATTAAACGATTAATATTCCATTCTAAAAGCGCAGGATACAATCGTACATTTTCATATTTTCGAAGACTGTTTAACTTATCTCCCATTAATGTCAATGCCATAATATTAAACGTACATTCTGGTAATCGTTTCACTAAAATTTCGATTTGTTCTAATTCCTGACTGTGCGTCATGATTAAAATTGGTTTGAGTCTTTTCGGAATTTCATGGGCAATGATTTCTGACCAATCCATTAATGAATACTTCCACCAAACATCTCTTAATCTAGAGAAAGAAAACAAATTCCATGGTTTATCATCCGATAAATAATGAATAATCGCTGGTAAAGGATTTAGAGATTTCTCTAAAATGAAGTATTGCTTTCTTTGTTCTGCAAGACGATCATATCCGATTTGAAAATTATATCTATCATCTAAAACAATATAACGATTGCCACATAAACGGTTTAATACGGTTTGGTCCGCTTCTGGAAGAGTTTCATGCTCATTATTTGTAATTTCAATACATTGTTTTTGAATATTTTCTTCTTTCCAGAGTTTATTATTGATTAATAATACTCCAGCATTAAATCTGTCTTCTAATCCAAATACAATTTTCGCTGCAGCTACTAAATGATTTCCCAACTCTATTTCAAATAATTCATCAAGAGGTTCAGTTACAATAACATCCGAATCTAAGTAGAGCACTTTCTCTTCTTCTACAAATTGAGGAATAAAGTAACGTGCAAAAGTCATATAATTTATATGACCTCCATCAGGTGCCATTTTCCACTCTTTAGAAATAGCATCCCCAGTTAATTTAATATCTACTAATTCACTATTTCTGCTCTTTAGTCTTCTTCGAATTCCAATAAACCATTCTTGTGGAATATCTTGATTCAAAATATAAACTTTACAATTTTCATGGTGATAACAAATAGATTTCAAGGTTGCTTCAATATATCGAATATAACCATAATCACCCGCTAATACAAAAGTTGCCTTATTCATTACAAATATTCTCCGTTCAATTTAATTAAGAATGTAAAAAGTAAAAGTCTGAGATGTGAGAAAATAAGCATCATCAAAAATTAGAACAAAGATGATCATTTTATCTTATAAACTGTTCAGCAAAAGTTGATAGATTCCAAAAGCTAATTAGAATCTATCACCAACTCTTTGAATCATCATTTTAGATAATCCTTTAACTCCAACAATATAAGTCAATTTCACTTCTAATGACAAATACGTTTCAAAGGTTGATTTAAAGCTCTTATACATTTTATCTATCAATTAGAAAATAACATTACTTAATTCTCACCAGTCATCATTTTCTGATAAGATTCATTAACAAAACAGCAGCTCAATTTTATAATACATTGTCCTAACACTCTTTAAAAGACAGAAGATGTTTTAAAGAATGTCACTAATAATAAAAGGAAAATACTTTTCCCCTAGCTAGCGAGATCTTAAAAGTCTATTAGCCACTATAATATTAATGATCGAATTGATTTCATAATTCTTACTACTAATTATAACATTTTTTATATCCTTTCACTAACAATACAAAAAAAGAAATCCTGAAAAGTTAAAACTTTTCAGGATTTACTTTGATTTATTTTCCAACAAACGGAATCAAACAGATACATTATGCCTCGTCTTCATTTTCATCGTGACGGCGTTTAGCAAGTAAACCTAAACCAGTTACACCTGCTAAAGCAGCAAGAACAATAGATGAGTCAGAAGCTTCTGTACCAGTATTCGGTAATTTATTACTTGAATTTCCTGTTAATTCTGAAGTTGATGCAGATTCAGAATGTAATCTATCTGCTGAGGTTGATGCAGATTCAGAACCAGACATGCTAGCTGAATAGGAAGCTGATGCGCTTGTACTTACTGACGTTGATTCAGATGCTGATGTACTTGCACTTAATGATGTTGATTCAGATACTGAAGCACTTTCACTTAATGATGCTGAGGCTGACTATGATACTGACGTTGACTCAGAAGCCGACGTACTTTCACTTGCTGAGGTTGATTCAGACGCTGAGGTACTTGCACTTGTTGAGGTTGACTCAGACGCTGAGATACTTTTACTTACTGGTCCTGTCGGCACTGATTCACCGTTGCTCGCTCGGAATCCTACTCCAGTCGGCATTTGTTTACCGTTCAGTGGATTTTGCACACCATTGTGAGCACGGTTTACAGCAATCATAATTGACTTTCGCCTGATTAATAACATCTGTCAAATCAGCATTTGGATTTTTAAGAGCTTCTTCAATAGCTAATACAGCTGTATTTACCTTAGCAACTGCTGCATCAGTACCCGGTATACCAGCTGACTGAGCTAGGAATTTACCCATATCAGCTGAGATTTCAGATAGACGTTTGCGATCCTCAGCAATTTTAGCCTTGCTTGAATCTTCCTGACGAACAATTTGTTCTTTATTTGATGCCGTTTCTGATACTGATGACGATGCAAGCTCAGAGGTAGATCCAACTTGAGATTGAGAATCACTTGTTAAAACTGATTCTGATACACTGGCAGTTTCAGAAACTGATAGGCTAGCTGATAAAGATTCACTTGTAGAAAGACTTAGTGATTGGCTTTCACTTTCTGAAAGATGTTTACTAGCATTTTTTGAAGCTTCCTCAGACAAGGATTGACTTTGGCTAACAGAAACTGATAAGCTGTCTGCTTGTGCCCCTTCCTGATCTTTTACAGTTCCCAAAGTTACTGTATCTGTATTTGCAAGTGTTTGATTTGCCTCTACTGTCTTTTCAAGAGCATCATTAGCATAAACAGTTGTTTGTGTTGCAACTGCTCCTCCAAGTACCGTCCCTGCTGCAGCAATCCCTCTCAGGATATCCAAGCCAGTCAGTGTATTTGCTGATTGCTCTTCAATCACTTCAGTTGTTACTTGAGCTGCATCTACACCACCTCGCAAGACTTTAAAGAGACCAAATTGAGAGGTCGAGGCACGCAACCAATGCTTACCCTACTTGAGCAACTTGAAACGGGTCACACGATCCGTCTCCCTATATTCACCTTCTTGGCGTCTAAAAAACATGTTTGATTTTCCTCTCATTTATATTTATGAGTACTTATTTCTAAAATACCAACTTATGTTATACTCCTACCGTTCAACCTTTTCAATATTTTTGTTCTAGAAAATGTTTTCAATTTTATTACTTTCATATAGATAAAATTTCAGCTTTATTATACATGTATCAGTTCCTGAAATATTCAATTCTGATTGGATAAATTAACACAATACAGGAAGTCAGTGATTTTTTATCTATTCAACAAAATTAACTTTCTAACTTCATCACTTTCACATTTAAACATACTGAGAATAAATCACATTCACAATCTGTTTATTGGAGTTTTTAGGTAAATTAACTTTTAAGAATTATTGATTTTTATATATCAATATACAAAATTATATAAATCTACTCACTAGCTAGAGTACTTAATTTACTTCCCATTTTTTAGACAGAAAAGTCCACGAATCGATACCATTCGTGGACTTTAACTAATGAAGCGTTTAGGTAAGCCGCCATAGCGGTTACCGTCAAATGACAGCAACTTTATGTTGCTAGTCATTTGTAACGATTTACATTTTTTCTTCCAACTCTACATCTGGATACTTATCCGCAAACCAGCGGAGGGCAAAGTCATTTTCAAATAGAAAGACTGGTTGGTCAAAACGGTCTTTAGCCAATATATTGCGACTTGATGACATGCGTTCATCTAGGTCCTCAGGCTTAATCCAACGAACGGTCTTTTTACCCATTGGGGTCATGACTACTTCCGCATTGTACTCACCTTCCATACGGTGCTTAAAGACTTCAAACTGGAGTTGCCCCACAGCCCCTAGCATGTACTCACCTGTTTGGTAATTCTTATAAAGCTGAACGGCTCCTTCTTGCACCAATTGCTCAATCCCCTTGTGGAAGGATTTTTGTTTCATGACGTTTTTAGCAGAAACTTTCATGAAAATCTCAGGGGTAAAGGTTGGCAGAGGTTCAAACTCAAACTTGTTTTTCCCAACTGTCAAGGTATCCCCAACCTGATAAGTACCTGTATCGTAAACACCGATAATATCACCTGCTACGGCATTGGTCACATTCTCACGACTTTCCGCCATAAACTGAGTAACATTAGACAGTTTGGCACCCTTACCAGTACGAGGCAGGTTGACACTCATGCCACGCTCAAATTCACCTGATACGACACGAACAAAGGCAATACGGTCACGGTGACGAGGGTCCATGTTGGCTTGGATTTTAAAGA
>ERZ773211.181-NODE-181-length-14452-cov-4.33486_pt1 | contig 14452 bp, 16 predicted proteins | sample MGYA00511914_ERZ773211 | MGnify/ENA primary metagenome ERZ773211 (study PRJEB29015, sample SAMEA2738163) | human oral metagenome | biome: human oral; feature: human-associated habitat; material: saliva | place: China | collected 2242 ...
AAGAAAAGCTGTTTTTTGTTTAGATGGAGGTAGAAAGTTTAATATTTCTTGCAAATTGAAGAGGGAATTTGTATGATGAAAATGAAAGAAGGGAAGTTCATGCAAACAGTTAGAGAGTGGATAGTTGATCGAATGAAATATAAACGAAAATACGGATTAGAAAGAATGAGAGCAGTCATGTCTCTTCTAGGAAATCCGCAAGATGATTATCCGATTATTCATGTCACAGGAACAAATGGAAAAGGTTCTACGATTGCGATGCTATCGTCCTTATTTCTTCATCATGGGCAAAAGGTAGGAGCATTTGTTTCCCCTCATTTAATCGATTATACGGATCGTTTTTTAATGAATGGTAACGTAATGCCAGAAGAAGAATTTGAAATTGTTGGAAATCTCGTTCAACAAGCAGAAGCAACATTGATAGATGAGTATGAACCATTGAGTTTCTTTGAAATCATGACGGCTATGGCGTTAGTCTATTTTTCTAGAAAAAAAGTAGAAGTCGCTTTATTAGAAGTAGGAATTGGTGGATTATTAGATACAACGAATATTGTCCATTCAACGATGAGCGTGATTACATCAATTGGTTTGGATCATGAAGAAATGTTAGGAAATACACTTGAAGAAATTGCCATTCAAAAAACGGGGATTTTTAAACAAAACCAAGCAGTCGTATTAGGAAATTTACCAACAGAAGCACTACAAGTAGCTGAAGTAGTCGGAAAAGCTTATAACTGTGATCTACATACGTTCGAACGAGAATTTAAAATTGAACTGGTTGAAGATGGATTTATTTTTACAAATGCAGATACTCAAATTCACATTCCACGTTTGAATTTGAAAGGAAAGTATCAATTAGAAAATGCTGCAGTAGCGTTGGAATGCTTTTTACGATTTGAAAAGAACTTCCAACTTCCAATTAGTCTATCTGCCGTTCAAGAAAGTTTCCAAACGGTTACTTGGCCAGGAAGAATGGAAGTCGTACATCAAAGACCAACAATAATATTAGATGGAGCGCATAATGTTCATGCATTAAAACAATTCGTTGAAACGGTGAAACAATATGGAGAAGATGGAGATCAACAGACGATTTTATTTTCTGCTTTAAAAAGAAAACAGTATAAAGAAATGGTTGATTATTTACGAAAAGAGTTACCGGAAGCTCGTTTAGTAGTAACAACATTTGAGTATGCAGGTGCCATTGAAAAAACAGATTATCCTACTGGTGAGATTGAATTTGTAGAGGATGCATATCCATTCATCGAGGAATATGTCACACAAGCTACTAGTAAGGAAACCCTTTGGATTACAGGTTCCCTCTATTTTATTTCTTTTATAAGAAAATTTTTCGTAAAATAAAATTTTTTTTGCCAATTTTTGCGTATATATAAGTGAAAGTATTATATGAAAGAGGAGGCAATAAAATGGAAATGGATCAACAATTATTAGAATTACCTTTGGAGTCAATGCCAAGAGAACGATTAGAAAAATTAGGAGCCAAAAGTCTAGAAACTTATGAATTATTAGCAATTTTGCTTCGAACAGGCTCTAGAGAGTTAAATGTACTACAATTAGCAAAAGTCGTATTAAATACATTTGAAGATTTATTTACATTGAAAATGGCAACAGTGGAAGAATTAATGGCGATTCATGGAATTGGACGAACAAAAGCCATTGAATTAAAAGCTGCAATGGAATTGGGCATTCGATTAGGAACAGCAAAGCAAACAAAATTAGGACATATTACAAGCTCGCAAAAAGCGGGAGAATGTATTATGGAAGAATTAAAAGATTTGTATCAAGAACATTTAATTGCATTATTTTTAAATTCGAAAAATGAAGTCATTAAGAAAAAAATTATTTTCCGAGGAGGACTCAATCAAGCAGTCGTTCATCCAAGAGAAATTTTTAGAGAAGCGGTTCGTTTTTCTGCAGCAAGAATTATTATTGGACATAATCATCCAAGTGGAAATGTTACCCCGTCTCAAGCAGATATTGATTTTACAAGACGATTATCAAAATGTGGAGAAATGATGGGGATTGAATTGTTAGACCATTTTATTGTGGGGGATCATTCATACTGTTCCTTAAAAGAAGAGGGCTATTTTTAAAGGAGCCTTGCCTAAAAAGTTGAAAAGAACAAAAATAATCCGTAAAATATAGATAATAAGTATTATTCGTTGAGGGCAGAAAGGGTTCCTGCCGCACCTTATTGAGGTACCTGAGATGCTGGATACACCGACTAGCCAATGAATAATCGTAAATCTGTTGAAGAGTCAAGTTCGCTTGGCTCTTTTAATATTTCCTGAAGCTTTATGGCAAAATGTGAGTGCCTTGTCAGTTTATAGTGCATTTGATATACTAGTGTATGAACTATGAAAGAAGTACTAGATAAGATAGTTCTAGTTGGAGGATTGTTTATGAAAATTATAGTCGTTTATGGAGGCAAAAGTGCTGAACATGATATTTCAATTTTAACGGCTTTTTCAATTATTAAAGAAATCTATTTTGATTATTATGAAGTTCAACCAGTCTATATTAATCGAAAAGGAGAATGGCTAAAAGGTGAACCGTTAACAGGGCCTGTAGCTTTTTCTGAAGCATTAAGATTAGAAGCAAGTCAAGAAGCTCACTTTGCAACGAGCGAAGGAGAAGTTTCGACAGGTGTACTAGTAACACCTTATGATTTAAAAGAAGAGGAATGTGTTGTTTTCCCTGTTTTACATGGACCAAATGGGGAAGATGGAACGATTCAAGGATTATTTGAAATGATGAATGTTCCTTATGTTGGTTGTGGAGTATTGGCAAGTGCTTGTGGAATGGACAAAATTACAAGTAAACAATTATTCCAACAAGCAGGATTACCACAATTACCATATGTTCCATTTAATAAAACTCAATGGAAGCAAAATCCTGAAAGTATTTATAATAAAATTGAAGGAACATTAATTTACCCAGTATTTGTTAAACCAGCCAATATGGGATCAAGTGTAGGAATTTCAAAAGCGGAAAATCGTGATGAATTAACGAATGCAATTGTTGAAGCCTTGAAATATGATCGTAGAATTGTAGTAGAACAAGGAATTGAAGCAAGAGAAATTGAATGTGCGGTTCTAGGAAATGACGAAGCGAACACTTCAGTTGTAGGAGAAATTGTTAAGACTAGTGGTTTTTATGACTACAATGAAAAATATGTTAACAATACCGTTACATTAGAAATTCCAGCGCAAATTTCTGATGAAGTTTCTGCAAAAGTAAGAGAATATTCTGCAAAAGCATTCCGTGCCATTGACGGTAGTGGATTAACAAGATGTGATTTCTTCTTAACGGAAACAAATGATATTTACATTAATGAAGTAAATACTTTGCCAGAATTTACTCAATTTAGTATGTATCCACTTCTATGGGAGAAAACAGGGATTTCTTACAAAGATTTAGTGAATGAATTAATTCAACTAGCTTTAAAACGTTATAAAGATCGACAAAATGCATAAAAAAGGCGCCTCACCGAGGCGCTTTTTGTGAGAGAGGAAGTAAAAATATGGCAATCGGAACTGTTGCACAAATTGTAAAAGCTGTTAAAGCAATTGATTATCAAACAGATTATCGTTTTGATAGTATTGAATCAGTTTCATTTGATACAAGAAAATTAACTCAAAATAGTTTATTTATTCCATTAAAAGGACAAACAGATGGACATGATTACATTGAACAAGCGATAGAAAAGGGCGCAAAAGCTGTATTTTGGGGAAGACAAGATCAAACCCCTCCAGAAGGAATTTGTGCGATTTGGGTAGATGATCCGCTAGAAGCTTTCCAAGAATTAGCAAAATGGTATTTAGAAAAAGTTCAACCAAATGTTATCGGAATTACGGGAAGTTCAGGGAAAACGACAACAAAAGATATGACAGCTGCAGTACTTGCTAGTCGTTATCGTGTTTATAAAACACAAGGGAATTTTAATAATGATATTGGATTGCCTCAAACCATTTTAGATATGCCAGAAGATACGGAACAATTAGTATTAGAAATGGGCATGAGTGATTTTGGTGAAATTGAGTTTCTAAGTAAACTTGCAAAACCTTCTGTAGCAGCAATTACTCTAATTGGTGAATCCCATATGGAAAATTTAGGAAGTCGTGCAGGAATTGCAAAGGCTAAATTAGAAATCTTAAAAGGATTGCGTGAAAAAGGAAGTATTATTTTCCCAGCAAATGAGCCTTTATTAGAACGAGAGTTAGAAGAAATGCAGGCAGAAGAACACTTTAAGGTGTTACCGTTCGGAGAAGGTATGAATAGTGTGATTCAGGCTGATAATATTCAATTATTTGAAAACCATACTATTTTTGATTTAGTGAAACCATCTAAACATTCAGTTCAACTTCCTGTATTAGGAGCTTACAATGTCAATAATGCGCTAGCTGCCCTTCAAGTAGGATTAGAATGTGGTGTGCCATTAGAACAAGCCATTGAAGCGATTCAACAGTTTGAATTAACAAAAAATCGTACGCAATGGGTGGATGGTATTCGTGGTTCAAAAATTTTAAATGATGCTTATAATGCAAGTCCAATTGCGATGAAATCTGTCATTCAATCCTTTACATCCGTAGCAACTAATGGACGTAAAATTGTCGTATTAGGAGACATTCGTGAATTAGGAGAACAATCCAAAGCATTACATGCAAGTATTTCTGAAGTAATGTTCCCAGAGAACATTCAAGAAGTGTATTTATTCGGGGAAGAAATGATTGCTTTATATGAAACGTTAAAATCTCGTTTTGAAGCATCTCACTTACATTATGTTGAAAGTGATAAAGCTGCATTGATTCAATTATTGAAAGAAGATTTACAACAAAATGATCAAGTATTAGTGAAATCTAGTAATGGTACTGGATTATTAGCAGTTGTAGAGGCGTTAAAAGAAGCATAAATTCTATTTGTTCAGTATTTCATTTGTGAAATCAAAGGGCTTTTCTTTGCAATCTAGCTTTGAACATGCTATAGTACTTGGAGAGTTGAGAAGTTTACACAAATGTAATGATATATATCATGAAGATTGAACAAGTAATATTGTATAATCTCATAATGTTCAGAAGTCTGGAGCTCAAGATGTTCCAGACTTTTATTGTGAAGGTCTATATACCTCGTGTGCTTCTCTTCAGCAGTACAAGGAGGAAAATATGAAATTTAATGAATTAGGCTTAGATTCAGCCTTATTAGAATCTATTGAAAAAATGGGGTTTGAGGAAGCAACACCGATCCAATCACAAACGATTCCATTAGCCTTAGCAGGCAAAGATGTCATTGGTCAAGCGCAAACAGGTACAGGGAAAACAGCTTCTTTTGGATTACCAATGCTTCAAAAAATTAATCTGCGTAATCGCAAAGTACAAGGATTAGTGATTGCTCCAACACGTGAATTAGCGATTCAAACGCAAGAAGAATTATATCGCTTAGGAAAAGATAAAAAAATTCATGTACAAGCCGTTTATGGTGGTGCAGATATCGGTCGTCAAATTCGCCAATTAAAAGATCAACCACATATCGTAGTTGGAACACCTGGACGTTTATTAGACCACATTTCTAGAAAAACACTTCGCTTAGACAATATTGAAACATTAGTATTAGATGAAGCGGATGAAATGTTAAATATGGGATTTTTAGAAGATATCGAATCGATTATTAAATTAGTTCCAGAAAACCGTCAAACGTTATTATTCTCTGCTACAATGCCAGATGATATTAAACGAATTGGAGTTCAGTTTATGAAAGATCCTGAACATGTTCGTATTAAATCAAGTGAAATGACAGCGACATTAATTGATCAATATTTTGTAAAATGTAAAGATTTTGAAAAATTTGACATTATGACTCGTTTATTAGATGTTCAAACACCAGAATTAACGATTGTATTCGGTCGTACAAAACGTCGTGTCGATGAATTAGCACGTGGACTTGAAATGCGTGGTTTTCGTGCAGAAGGAATTCATGGAGATTTAAGTCAACAAAAACGTATGAGCGTTTTACGTGATTTTAAAAATAATCATTTAGATATTTTAGTAGCAACAGACGTAGCAGCACGTGGATTAGATATTTCAGGTGTAACGCATGTTTATAATTACGATATTCCACAAGATCCAGAAAGTTATGTTCACCGTATCGGACGTACAGGACGTGCGGGACAAGAAGGAATGTCTGTTACTTTTGTAACACCAAATGAAATGGATTATTTAAGAGTCATTGAAGATTTAACTCGTAAGAGAATGACTGCATTACGTCCACCAACTCAACTGGAAGCAATAGAAGGACAAATGAAATCTGCTATTGAGCAAATTGATGAAAAAATGAAATCAGTAGATACTCGTCGCTTCAAAGAAGCTATTTCGTATTTATTAGATGAATATGAAGCAGATGAATTAGCTGCATTATTAGTGAGTGGAATGATTAAAGACCCAACAGAAATTCCTGTTAAAATCACTCCAGAACGTCCATTACCAAGCCGTAAACGTAGCAATAGCCGTGGAAATTACAACCGTAGTGATCGTAAAGATAATCGTGGACGTAATGGTAAAGGAAGCTTCAAACGTAAAGAAGACCGCCATGGTCGTGGGTTAGATGATGAATATACTCGTGGATATAAGAGTAAAGATTCACGCCGTAGAAATCATAAAAAGAAATCTGACAAAGGATTTACAATCCGTCAAAAATAATCAGTGAGAAGACGACTTCGGTCGTCTTTTTTAGTGGAGAAATTTACTAAAGATTAGTAAAAAATTCTGACAAATGTGCTTTCATTTGATACAATAAGAGATACATTATGTTTTTAAAGGGAGAATTGAAATGGCAATTATTGGTGTCGGAATGGATGCAATTGAATTAGCAAGAATTGAAAAAATTGTAGTACAAGATTCATCCTTCATTCAACGAGTATTAACTCCAAAGGAATATTCTGTGTATGAAACTTTAGGAATCAAAAGAAAAGTTGAATACTTAGCTGGAAGATTCGCGGCCAAAGAAGCGTATTCTAAAGCGTTAGGTACTGGAATTGGGAAAGCTGTGTCTTTTCAAGACATTGAAATTCTAAATGCTGAGACTGGACAGCCAGTATTAACTGCTCCGCACCATTATCAAAAACATGTCAGTATCACGCATACAAATCATGATGCGTATGCTGTCGTTATATTAGAAGAGACTCCCAAAATATAGAAGAAGGAAAGTGAAGATATGTTTCCTGCAATTCATAGGAATACACGTGTAATCGTTCATTTAAATGCAATTAAACAAAATATTAAAGCTGTTAAAGATCATTATCCCAATACAGATATTTTTGCCGTAGTAAAGGCAAATGCTTATGGGCATGGAATGATGGAAGTTGCTAAAGCAGCTCGTGAAGAAGGAGTTGCGGGATTTTGTGTCGCATTATTAGATGAAGCGATTCAATTAAGACAAGAAGGATTCCAAGAACCGATTCTGATATTAGGAATTAGTCGATTAGAAGATGTGCCAATTCTTTGTAAGTATCGTATTTCGACAACGGTTAGTTCCTTAGATTGGTTAGAAAAAGCACAGACTCTAATTCCAGATGGAAAGCAACTGATGGTACATCTAGCGATTGATACAGGGATGGGAAGAATTGGAGTTCGTACACCAGAACAAGTTCAAAAGATCGAACAATTTCTAAGAGAATATGATGCGCAATTTGTTTTTGAAGGAATCTTTACTCATTTTGCGACTGCTGATGAAGCAGATACGAGTCAGTTTGAACATCAATTGATAGCTTTTAACGAGTGTGTGGAAGTTTTAGAACAATGTCCAACTTATGTTCATTGTTCAAATTCAGCTGCAGCTATTTGGCATGAAGGATTAACAACAAATGTCATTCGCTGGGGGATTGGATTATATGGGTTAAATCCTTCTAATGGAGGGTTAAGACTTCCTGATACATTAAAATTAGAAGAAGCATTAACTTGGGAAACAGAGATTGTTTATGTAAAACAATTACATGCAGGGGATACGATTAGTTATGGTGCTACCTATACTTGCAGTGAGGATGAATGGATTGCTACATTACCAGTAGGATATGCTGATGGCTATCTTCGTGCCTATTCTCCTGGTGAAGTGATTGTTTCTGGAGTAAGATGTCCGATTGTTGGACGAGTATGTATGGATCAATGTATGATTCGTCTTCCTTATGAAATGCCTGTTGGTACAAAGGTAACTCTATTAGGAAAAAATGGTAATGAGTGCATTACAGCAGAAGAATTGTCTCATAGAAGCCATACGATTTCATATGAATCACTTTGTTTGATTAGCGATCGTGTGCCAAGAAGTTATAAATGATGATTAGGAGAAAGAAAAATGGTAAAACGAGGAGAAGTATATTTAGCGGACTTATCTCCTGTAGTAGGAAGTGAACAGGGAGGAAAACGTCCCGTTCTAATTGTTCAAAATGATGTTGGAAATCATTTTAGTACGACGGTCATTGTCGCTGCTATTACGGCAAAACATGAAAAAGCAAATTTACCAACACATATTGAAATTCAAAAAGATCAATTTCAATTTAGCAGGGAATCTACTGTATTATTAGAACAAGTTCGTACCATTGATAAAGTGCGATTAATTGAAAAAATAACAGAAGTTGATGATGCCTTTATGGAAAAAGTAAATGAAGGTCTCAAAATTAGTTTTGGGATTTAAAAGACAACCCGTTGTTTCATCAACGGGTTATTTTTTTAATCAATGTCATATTCAGGTCATATTTCTCTCTTATACTAGAAACATAAATTGAAAATAAAGGAGAAATTCACATGAAATTTGCATGGAATGAAATTAAATATCAACCGAAAAAATTTATTTTAATCGAGGTACTGATTGTCATTATGATGTTTATGGTCATCTTTTTATCTGGATTAACAAATGGATTAGGAAGAACGATTACTGCACAAATTGAAAATTTTGGAGAAGTACAATACATTCTTTCAAAAGATTCAGAAGGAGTGATTCCTTTTTCAAATTTTACAAGTCAAAGTTTAACAGAAATTGAAGCATTAAATTTAGAAGAGTCGTTTGGCTTAGTCATTCAACGTTCATCTCTATCAAAAGAAAATGAAGACAGCACTCAAGATGTGACATTTTTTGCAGTGGATCACTTAAATCAAGTATCTGGCAAAGTTGAAACAATGGATTACTCATTAGAAAAATTAGGGAATCAAGAAGTGGTATTAGATGAATCGTATAAAGAAAAAGGTATTACCGTAGGAGATATGATTCAAGATAAAGCGTCAAAAGAAAGTTTAACAGTTGTAGCTTTTGCCAAAAATGCTAAATATGGACATAGTTCCATTGCATTTGTCACTGCAGAAACATATGAAGCAATGCGTCAAAAAAATGATCCAACTTATACTTGGAAACCACAAACGATTGTAACGAGTCAAGCGGTGGATGTTGATCAGTTGTCTAATCAGTTAATGGTACTTCAACCAAAACAATTAATTAAGAAAATACCAGGATATACAGCTGAAAATATGACATTAACAATGATTACATGGGTATTACTAGTAGCATCTTCAGCTATTTTAGGAGTGTTTTTCTATATTTTAACATTGCAAAAATTACAACAATTTGGTGTGTTAAAAGCTATTGGAATGTCGATGAAACAAATTACGACCATCCAATTATCACAAATCGGTATTTTATCAGTTATTGGAGTTGGAGTCGGATTGGCTTTAGCATTTGCCATGGCAGTGCGATGCCGTTTTATATGACTTTACAAGGAAATGTCACGATTGCATTGAGCTTTATTCTTATCTCTATTCTATGTGGAGCGTTATCGATTTTAAAAATTAAACAAGTAGATCCAATTGAAGTCATTGGTGGAAAGGGTGAATAGTATGTCAGTTATTGAATTAAAAAATATTACCAAATCATTTATGGACGGGATGCAAAAAAGAGAAATTCTTCATGATTTGAATTTAACAGTGAATAAAGGGGAATTTGTCGCGATTATAGGGCCTTCTGGTTCAGGAAAATCAACGTTTTTATCGATTGCGGGATTATTATTATCTTCTGATTCAGGAGAAATCTGTATAGCAGAGCAAAATTTAACAAATGTTACGCAAAGTGAATGGACTAAAAAACGTTTAGAATTATTAGGATTTATTTTCCAAGATCATCAATTATTGTCTTATATGACAGTCGGAGACCAATTAGAAGAGGTTTCTAAATTAAAAGGACAAAAAGATGCTGCTAAACGTAAAGAAGAAGTTCAAACATTATTAAAAGAATTAGGAGTAGAGGGTTGTTATCATTTATACCCAAATCAAATTTCTGGTGGGCAAAAACAAAGAGTTGCCATTGCACGAGCATTTATCGGAAATCCGCAATTAATTTTAGCAGATGAACCAACGGCGAGTTTGGATCCGGAAAAAGCACAGGAAATTGCACAATTAATTCAAAGAGAAGTAAAAGAAAAACAAAAGAGTGCTATTATGGTTACTCATGACCGTTCTGTATTAGAATATGTGGACATTGTCTACGAATTAAAAAAAGGAAGTTTAGTTCGCCTGTAAGAAATATGCTATAATGATCCTAATAAGGAGGAACTATGTTTAGTATATTAGTTTGTGAAGATGATTTTGCCATTAAAACAATGATTTCAACAAAATTAAAGCAAGAAAATTACTCAGTTTATACCGTTCAAAATGGACGAGAAGCTTTACATTTGATGGAAAAACAGCAGATTGATTTAGTCATTTCAGATATTATGATGCCTGAAATGGATGGCTATGAATTTGTTCAAACATTGCGAGAAACGAAGCATACATTGCCTATTTTAATGATAACAGCAAAATCTCAATTAGAATCGCTAGAAGCAGCTTTTAAATTAGGGGTGGATGATTATATGGTGAAGCCTCTACGATTGGAAGAACTCGTTTTAAGAGTGAAAGCATTACTGAGAAGATCTCAACTAGAAGCAGAAAAAGTGCTGACTTTTACTCACACTCAATTAGATTACAATGCCTTAACAATGACGGATTTAACAACAGGAGAACAAGTACAAATTCCCCCAAAAGAATTTTTCTTATTATACAAATTATTAAGTCACCCAGAAAAAATCTTTACACGATTAGATTTATTAGATGATATATGGGGGATGGAAGAAGATTATGATGAACGTTTAGTCGATGCCTGTATTAAAAGACTTCGTCAAAAATTGAAAGGAAACGAAGATTTCGATATTGTAACTGTTAGAGGATTAGGCTATAAAGGAACAATGAAACATGGATAAACAAAAAGAAATTCAATTTTCACTTCGAAAATATTTTGTCCGCTTATTTTTTACGATATTAGTAGCGACCAGTTTGATTGGAGTAGCAATCATATTTTTCTTAAAAAATCTTTTAAAACTCGAAACAAGCTTAACAATTTGGTTACTTATTTTTAGTGGAACAATTATTGTGATTGGTAGTTTAGTAATGTGGTGGGGCTCCGTTCATTTAACACGTCCGATTTCTGATTTAAATGAATCTGTAAAATCAATTTCTAAGGGGAATTATAATCATAAAATCCACCGTAGAAAATATACAAAAGATACTGCAAAATATCATAATGAAATTGATCAATTAGCTCGAAATATCAATCAGATGGCTGAAGATTTAAAGAAGAGTAGCCAACACCGCGCAGATTTTATTGCGAATTTTTCCCATGAATTAAAAACTCCTATTGCCGCATTAGTAGGAGTAAGTGATTTATTGGCAGACGAAAAATTGGATGAAGCTACAAGAAGGGACTTAACGCATATTTTACAATCGGAAAGTATGCGATTGAGCCGTTTATGTGATGATATTGTAATACTTACCAAAATGGAAAAAGACTTTTCTCCGCAGAAAAAAAGAGTACAATTGGATGAACAAATTCGACAGGCAGTTATTTTGATGACAGAAAAATGGAAAGAGAAAGACATTCACCTAACTTTTTCAAGCAAGCCTGTCTATTGTCAAACGGATCCAGACTTGATGATGCAAGTTTGGACAAATTTAATTGATAATGCCATTAAATATTCTGGAGATACGGTCGAATTAATCATTACAATTCTTGAAGAAAATGAGTACATAAAAGTTCAGATAGAAGACAAGGGAATTGGACTCTCATCTGGAGCACAACGACATATCTTTGAACAATTTTACCAAGTAGAACACTCTCATGTTCAAGAAGGAAATGGATTAGGACTTGCGATTGTTCAATCCATTATACATCGCCTACAAGGAGAAATTTCAGTAGAAAGTGAACTAGGAAAAGGAAGCGTATTTGAAATTCTATTACCAAAAAAAGATAAATCATTGTAAAATTGAAACTCAACGAGTTCCTGTAGAGAGGGGTTCGTTGAGTTTTTGTTTGTTTGAGATAGACTCGATAAGCAGAACAAAGGATTTTGATTGCTGAAAATAAGTATTTCGTATATAGTTTGAAATGAAAGAGAATATAAGAAAAAAGAGGGATTTAATATGAGTCAATTATATGTACATCGTAATCAAGTAAAACAAGAAAATGAATCATTAGAAGTAGCACTACCAATGGTGAAGGATTATTACTGTTTTGATTCTTACAAAGCATTAGCACATTTTATTTCAGAACATTGCTTCTCAGAAGAAGATGAATGGAAGAGTACATTACCATTTGAAAGAGAATTTGAAATTTGGAAAGAAAGCTTTGAAGCAGACCAGTTAGATTTAGACTATGACTTATTTATCGCAAGCTTATCTGAATACGATTATCAAACAATTTGTGAAGAGTATAAGAACGAGTTACAGATTGAGTATCGTGAAAGTGTAGATGGCTTGTAAGATTAAAAGATAGGAGTGGAAACGATAGATTCTGCGAAAGTGAGGAATAGACAGGATGATAGTATCAATATGTCTAAGTGAAGAAGAGGAACAACTCTTTAAGAATTATGCTGACTTTACAGGAGTAGATTTGTCCACTTTATTTAAACGAGCATTATTGGAAAAGATTGAATTAGAGTATGAGTTAAACACAATCGCTGCATATGAAAAAGAAAAAGCAAATGGTACGCTGGAGCTGTTTGATGTGGAAGAAGTTATGGATGAATTAAGAGTGGAGATGTAGTTAAGAAAGATTTTTATCTCTCAGTCTAATGGTAAAAGGTGACTTCGTAGGAGATTCTTTTCCAATTGAATTTTATTTCTTTCTTTAGTATAATTGTGTTGTAAAACTAATTCGGCTTTTTTGTTTGGTTCTAATTTATTGAGCCAAACAAAAAAGTTTCTCATCAGTGATGAATACTTAACAATCATGCTCAGCCGTTAGAAAGCTGAGCATGATTGTTTTTAGATTGAGTTAAAGTCTATGCCTAAAAAAGTAACATAACTTAAGCAAGTTTGGGTAGAACAACTTTTATAGAATACAAAGATTGCCTTTAAGTGATATAATTAGAGTATAGAAGAGATTGGAGGAATTACTACTATGGAATTTATTCATAAAGTTCCAAGTGTCGAAGCTTATAACAAATTGAGAGTTAACTCAGGGATGAATAGTACTAAGCCGAATTCTGAAGTTAAAAAGGCACTTGATGGGACTCTTTTCGCCGTTTCTGTTTATGAGGATAATGAACTTATTGGACTAGGAAGAGTCGTAGGTGATGGAGGAATTACCTTTGTTGTGTCTGATATTATGGTGGATAAAAAGTTTCAGAGACGTGGAATTGCTAATAAAATTATGGGAATCATTGATCAATGGTTTGATGAAAATACACATGAGAGTAGTTTTATTACTTTAGTAGCTAAAATCCCGGCTGATAAATTATATCTTAAACATCATTTTTGTTATCTTCCAGAAAATAGAGTTGGGATGATTAGAGATAAAGATTAATGAATTAAGAATATAACTCTAATTTTAAAAAGGAAGGAGATAAGGAACAATGAAAAAACTATCAATGATTGAAAAATGTAAATTAATAGCTACAGTTTTAAAAAGTGATTTAACTCCAGAAGAAAAAGCTGAGAAATTATCTATACTAAAAGACGATTATGAATTTGAGACTTTTGCAAAAATGACTTTTCATGATTTGTACATAGCTATATTAGACCATTTAGGCATTGAAGAATATAAAGGGGATAACGTACGAATCAAACACATAGCTCGTGTATTTTAATACTAAATTTCATCCAAGTACTTAACACTTGTTAAGTGCTTTTTTGCATAAAAAAAGCATCTAGTAAAAACTAGATGCCAAAATAAGCAGGACTGTCGGGTCTCCTATATTTCTGGCACATCTCCTATGAGATGTCGCATTGGATTCTGATACTTCTCAACCTCTAAGTTCAAAAATAAAAAACACCTCACTTCAAAAAGCAAGGTGCATTTTTTCATCTTAACCATAGGGGTGTTATTTTCTTTTCTTAATATTGTTATCAAAAATCTCTTTAGACTTTTC
>ERZ773211.183-NODE-183-length-14367-cov-4.1809_pt1 | contig 14367 bp, 11 predicted proteins | sample MGYA00511914_ERZ773211 | MGnify/ENA primary metagenome ERZ773211 (study PRJEB29015, sample SAMEA2738163) | human oral metagenome | biome: human oral; feature: human-associated habitat; material: saliva | place: China | collected 2242 ...
AAAAAGAGACGACTTAAGTCGTCTCAAAAAAGTCTAACTTTTTGGGGTCACTACACGCATAAGCGAGTCTCATTGCTAAACTTTGAGCCTAGGTCTCAAAGTTTCCTAGTAACAGTAGCCACAAGAGTGGCTGCTGTTACGCATACTACTATAAGAAGTCTTTTCTGTTTTAATGGATGTAATATGAGAGTACGAAACGAAATAGACTTCTCTATATAGTAGTAAAGGACGCCAGCAAACCTTCGGTTTCATGCTTAATCTACTATGAGAAGTCTTTTTTGTTTTACTTTTTTGGTTGTGTAAATTTGTATTTTTTTGTAAAATAGAAGGGCTAATAATTTTAATGGAGGATTTATGAGAGAGAAATTTAAGAAGTATCAAGATTTAGTGAAGCCTTATGACATTATTATTGTAATTGCCTTGTTTATTTTATCATTTTTACCAAATGCAATTTTTGCAGTACAACAGATGACGACATCAACTGAAGAAGCTAAGATTTATGCTGTTGTTACGATTAATGGTGAAGAAGTGCAACGTTTTGAATTGAAAGAGGATACTCCGAGAGAGGAATTTATTTATTTTCCTAGTGATGATCAATATAATATTATTGAAATCGATGGGACGCGTATCCGTGACAAGGAAGATAATAGTCCTGATCAAATTGCTGTTAAGACGGGTTGGATTTCTAGAGTGGGGCAAACGAGTATTTGTTTGCCACATGGGTTGATGATTGAGATTGTTTCGACGCAGGATCCAACCGAAGAAACAGATACTATTATTCCCCTGTAACGAGTACGAATTAGACTTCTTTCATAGTAGCAAAGGACGGCAGCAGCTTCGCAAGTGCGAATCTCATGCCTAAAATTTGAGCCTAGGGTCTCAAATTTTCCTAGTACAAGTAGTCAAAAGAGGCTACTTGTACGCTTGCTACTATAAGAAGTCTATTCTTCTTTAACGGATATTAATGGGAGTACGAATAAGAGTTAGAGTTCTTTAATTGCAGTATAGGACGCCAGTAGCTCCTATGGGTCTCTTGGCTAAATTTTGATCCTAGGTCTCAAAATTTCCTAGTACGAAGTACGCATACTGCTTTTAAGAAGTCTTTTTGTTCTTTAATAAATGGTAAAATCTTGTTCTATTATTTGTCAGGTAAATTTATTCATGATACGATAATATTATATTGAAATTAAAGAAATGAGAGAATTTTATGAATGATAATCAACCTTTAGAACCGCAAAAAATTCCTTCTCGTCTTGATAAAATAGAGAACGAAATTGGTTCAAAAGATAAATGGTATAAAAAAATATGGAATCATCCTTGGCTAAAAAGAATTAGAAAATTTTGGAAAAAATTTCATGTAACAAAACTATTTTGCACAATTTTTCTAACTTTCATAGCCTTCTTTTTAGCCTATTTAGTATATGGGGCAAAGACTGCTGATGTTAGTGGTTTAAGAGCAGGTATGATTCAAGAAACCGTTATTTATGATGAGGATTCAAAAGAAGCAGGTGCTTTAAATATCTCGAAAGCAGAATATGTATCAATAGATAATATTTCTACTTCGATGAAAGATGCAGTTATATCTACAGAGGATAAACGATTTTATGATCATAAAGGGTTTGATCCGATTGGGATTATTCGTGCTTTTGCTGGATTAATTCTTCATCGTGGAAATATTGTTGGTGGGGGTAGTACGCTAACACAGCAATTGGCAAAAAATACCTTTTTAACATTAGATCAAACATTTTTAAGAAAAGCAAAAGAATTATTTTTAAGTTTTGAAATTGAAAAGCATTATACAAAAGATCAAATTTTAGAGATGTATTTAAATAATGCATATTTTGGTAATGGTGCTTATGGGATTGAAAACGCTGCTCAACGTTATTTTGGGAAAAGTGCTGCTGATTTATCCATTAGTGAATCAGCAATACTTGCAGGTTCTTTAAAAGCACCAAGTTATTATAATCCTATTGATCATTATGATGCTACCGTTAAAAGACGAGCTACGGTATTACAATTAATGGTGACAAATGGAAAGATTAGTGAGCAAGATGCTAATATTGCATCAGAATCAGATATTGTTCTTGTAGATAGTTATGTAGCCAATTCAAGATATCGTTATCCTTATTATTTTGATGCAGTAATTAATGAAATTACTCAAAATTATGGAATCAAAGAAGAGGATTTATTTAATAAAGGGTATCGTATTTATACTGGATTAAATCAAAAATTACAAGCAGATATGGAAGAAACATTCGGAAATACGCAATTATATCCTGCTTATGATGATGGTACGAAAGCTCAAGCTGCTTCTATTGCAATGGAACCACAAACGGGGAATGTATTAGCTGTCGTTGGGGGGAGAATTGATGGAGCAGGGAAGCATACTTTTAGAGGATTTAACCGTGCCACTCAAATGAAAGTTCAACCTGGTTCAACGTTTAAACCTTTAGCGGTCTATACTTTAGCCTTAGAAGAAGGGTATGAACCTAATTCTACTTTGGTAGATGAAAAGCGTTCATATGGTCCAGAAAAATATACTCCTGAAAACTGGAATCACCAAAATAAGGGAACTGTAACAATGACTGAAGCATTAAGTTTGAGTTGGAATGCTCCTGCAGTTTGGTTACTGGATCAATTAGGCTTGAAAAAAGGAATTGAAAAAGTTCATCAGTTTGGAATTTCAACAGTTCCAGAGGACGAATATTTAGGAATTGCATTAGGGGGATTAACAAAAGGAGTTTCTCCAATGGAAATGGCATCTGCTTATACAACTTTTGCCAATAAAGGGGTCCGTGCAAAAGGTAGATTTGTGACAAAAATTGTAGATGCTACGGGTGCAGTGATTGTTGATAATACAACTCCTCAAACAAATAAAGTGACGAGTGAAACAGTTGCTGATAAAATGACAAGTATGCTATTAACGGTGTATGCACCCGGTGGTGGTGGAGCCAATGCTGCGCCAGCAGGTTATACGATTGCAGGGAAGACAGGGACAACAGAAACCGTAAATGGAGAAGATGGTGCTAGAGATCAGTGGATGATTGGATATACGCCGGATATGGTTGTTGCGACTTGGATGGGGTATGATGATTCTGCAAAATATTCTCTTGCTGTATCAAGTACACATGGAGTGGGACCTTTATTCCAATTAGAAATGTATGGATTATTAAGTACCTATCCAAAAAATACACCATTTGGTGTGGCTCCTGCTGTAACTACTGAGAAAAAAGATGCATCATTAAACGTAGATGAGTTAATTCAAAAAGCAGAGGAAACTGGTAAACAATTATGGTCAAAAGTCCAAGAATGGACAGGACAGTTGTGGAAAAAAATTGGACAATAAAAATTTGTTAGAAAAGTAATAGTAATAAAATGACATTAAACTGTTACATAACTGCTCTATAGTTGACATAAAATACGTGTATACTAATTGCAAAGTTTGAATAGGGGGAAAACTATGAAATTTAAAAAACTATGTGTTGGCTGTCTTGCAGCTTTAACACTTTTTACAGTTGGTACATATAGTCAGAATACAACAGCATTTGCTGAAGAAACAGCTGTAAGTGGAAAATATGTTTCTGATAGTAAAGAAGCGATTATTAATCGAATTAATGAAATTCGTAAAGAAGCTTATGAGGAAGGATTAGTAGATCGTTATGTACCCATTAAATGGTCAACTGCTTTAGAAAAAATTGCAGAAATTCGTTCCGTAGAAGCTTCAGTATTATTAGCACATAGTCGTCCGAATGGAGAAAGTGATCCATTTAGTATTGTTAAAGATAATGTCCGTAGTTATGGTGAAAACTTAGCTTGGAATCGTTCTGGAGTTCTAGAAGGAATTGAGTATTTCTATGGTGAAAAAGCTGCTTATGTTAAATCAAAAGTAAATAACCAACCCTTAGAAGTAGGTGAACAAACAGGACATTATTGGAATTTAATTCGTCCAGATTTTACTCATACAGCTTTAGTAGCTTTCCAAAAAGATGGTAAAGGAGTCATTACGGCTCAAGCATTTACAAATACGGAATGGTTAAAAGGTAATGGCTTTGATACTAATTTATCAGAAGCTTACCTAGGAAAAAACGGATCAACATCTGTAAATATTGAAACTGGTGGTAAAGTTGCTAAATCTTCTTCTAAAAGAGAAACGAATTCAAATCATACAGCTATAACAAAAGAATCTACTAAAACAATTAATCAGTCCAAAGAAACAACAACTGTTTTAAATGGTTGGTCAGATCGTAGTTATTATAAAAATGGAGAAAAGGTAATTTCTCAGTGGATTTTTGATGCGAATTATTCTGGTTGGTTCTATTTAGATGAAAATGGAGAATACCTTGAAAATACGTGGAAAGGCGACTACTATTTAGAAACTGGCGGTTATATGGCTAGTGGAGAATGGGTCTATGATTCGAATTATCAAAATTGGTTTTACTTACATGGAAATGGAAAATACGCTCGTGAATATTGGAAAGATTCCTACTATTTAGGAAAAAATGGTGAATTAGCCCATGATACATGGATTGGAAGTTACTATGTAGATGCAACAGGTAAATGGAATCCAGAAATGTAATGAATTTAAATGTCAACAGAAATTAGAAATTTATCTAATTTCTGTTGACATTTTTTATTTATAGCAGTAAACTTCTAATAAAGTTAGATGTTCATCTAATTTATTAAGAAGGTGAGGTTGGAATTTTATGGATATCATATTAAACAATGCAAATTTTAGAAAATTATGGTTTAGTAGTACTTTTGCGGGAGCAGCGAGTAATATTATTCAATATGCTTTGTCGCTCTATGTGTTAGATAAGACTGGATCTGCAACAGCTTTTGCTAGTATTTTATCGATTATTATTTTTCCACGTTTACTTTTTTCACCAATTGCAGGAGTTTGGGGAGATCGAGTGGATCGACAAAAAGGATTAGTGTATACAACATTAATGACGGTTATTACGTTAGTGTTATTTGGACTGGGGACTTATGTAGCAAGTAATTTATCTTTAGTGGCTATTTATGTTTTGGTCATTATTTTAGAATTAGTAGAAGTTTTTCAATCGGGTCCAATGATGAGTGTTTTACCTGCGATTGTGGAAGAAAGTCAATTAGCTTTAGCAAATACTTGGATGCAAGTGGATAATGGAATTGTGAATATTATTACGCCATTTGTAGCTGCATTTATTTATTCAACTTTTTCTATTACAGGTTCTTTATTCATTTCAGGAAGTATTTTATTTTTGACAATGATTGGTTATGCATTTATGAAAATTCCTAAACGAAAAGTTCAAAAACAAATGGCAGAAGAACAATCTGTTGTGAATAGTTTTTGGACAGATTTCAAAGAGGGAATTAAAATTGCGTTTGAGATTCCAAATCTTATTATTATTGTATTGCTTGCATTATTTATTAATTTTTTAATGTCTCCTATTTTTGGTATTGTGATTACTTACTTTATCAGAGTGACATTAGATTTTTCGAATACAGAATTTAGTATGTTTCAATCATTTGTTGCAGTAGTGAGTATGATTTCTCCAATCATTGCTTATCGTTTAATTAAAGATAGTAAAGAACCCGTTCACTTACTATTGAAATATACTGGGGGATTTGTTGTTGGATTATTTGTGGTCATGTGTGGAACGATGGCTCGTGATATTTTTTCAATGAATCAATGGATGTCGTTAGCTGGTATTCTTGTTGGATTTATCCTTGTTTCTGTTTTAGCAACGTATATTAATATTCAATTATCTACGATTTCTGCAAAAATTATTCCAGAACAATTTTTAGGCAGAATTGGAACAACAATGGGAATGTTAGCTACGATTTCTGTTCCAATTGGTCAATTAGTTTTTGGAATTATTTTAGATCATTTTAATGCAACAGTGTGTTTAGCTGTCTCTATTGTAGGATTAGTGGTATTCTTAATAGTAGCGAATCGTATGTATCAAGATTCTAGTCAGGAGGGAGAAAATGCAATTTAAACAAGAGCAGATGGAGTTTGTCAATCAACTGCTGTATCCAATTTTAATGTTGAAAAAGGAAAGAGAAGAAGAACGTCCATCTTCATCTTTGGAAGAGCAATTAGAAGTTATTGTAGAAGAAATGAGACAGATGAGTGTTCCTTTGGAATCTTATAAAGATAATATTCTCTATTTCTATAAGGATGATGCTTTACGAATGTTTTTCGTTAATGTAAAAAATGTGCTCCGTTATCATTCTTTTGATGAGTATGCTAAAGTTTTACATTCGATGGATGAAGGTCAAATTAAGCAACAATTAATGACAACTATTGTGAAGCAAGATGAAGAAGAAGCAAGTGTCGAAGATAAAGTTGTAGAATTATTAGGGAATCAATTTGCTTTTCTAGATTTCTTAAAAAATCTGCCGATTGATGATACTGTACGTTGGAATTACTTTACGATTATGTCGCAGCCTAAAAAGTTTGTTGAAGATTTTATTTCTCTGCATCAAACATTGAAGCCGATATTTGAGAAAGTGTATGCGGAATATTTACCAATTTTAGAGAAATCTTATCAGGAATTTGAAACAACTATTCAAGAACACCCAACGATTTTAGCAGAAGCATTTTCAGGAACGAAAGTGATTGAAGAAATTGATTGGGCATCGGATGAAATTTCAGTCATTCCAACCTTATTATTATCTGACTTCTATTTTCAAGATTCTGAAATTTTAATATTAGGGGCAAAATCATTAGAAGTCATTCAACGTGTCATCCAAACAAGATTGGATAAACAACAAGAACGGATTAATGTTTTTAAGAATTTAGGAGATAAAACAAGGTATCAAATTTTTTGCGAAATCGCCAAAGGTACAAAGAGTGTGAAAAAAATTGCGGAACAATTAGGGATTACATCTGCTACAGTTTCATATCATATTAATGAATTAGTCTTATCTAATTTAGTGGTTCAAGGGTGGAATAAAAAGGATTGTACGCAAGCCATTCATACAGAATTGATTACAGAAGTGATGAATGGATTAATGGAAGATAGTTTTATGACGAATTCACTAGAGAATGAAAAATAATATGCTATAATAGCAATACAAAAGAATGCATGGAGGGATACACATGAGTGAAGTAAAATTAGTAAAACGTAGTGAAGTCGATCAATCAATTACTTGGGATATGAGTTTATTATATCCAAGTGATGAAGCGTATCGTACAACATTAAAAGAAACAGAAGCTCAATTAAAGAGCTTTAAAGAAAAATATGAGGATAAATTGGCAGATTTAGAAGTGTTAACTGCAGCTACTGCAGAATACGAAGCTTTATATGAAACATTTTACCGTTTATCTCATTATGCAGAATTACCAATGACTGTAGACCGTTTCAATGATACAGTAGTTGAAAATGCTACTTTATTTGAACAATTAGCTAGTGCATGGGCTTTGAATATGAGTTTCTACGATACTGAAATTGTAGGATTAGACGAAAGTTTATTACGCCAATTTGTGGCAGAAAAACGTCCAGATTTAGCTTACTTTATTGAAAAAATTATTCGTGTTAAAGCTCATACTTTATCAAAAGATGCAGAACAAGTTTTATCTAATATGTCAAGTTTACCAAGTTTCTATCAATTATATGAAGTAACAAAACATGAAGATATGGAATTTGATTCATTTGAAGCTGATGGAAAAACGTATGAAAATAGTTTTGTTTTATATGAAAACTTGCATGAAATGGACAATCATACAGAAGTTCGTCGTAATGCAGCGAAAAGTTTCTATAAAACATTAAATCGCTATAAAAATACAGTTGCGAATGAATATATTTCAACCATTAAAAAAGAAAAAATGCTTGCAACAATGCGTGGATATGATAGTGTCATTGACTACTTGTTAGATAAACAAGATGGGGATCGTGAACTATACGATCGTCAAATTCGTACATTAATGACAGATTTAGCACCACATATTCAGCGTTATATTCGTTTATTAGCAAGAGAACATAATGTTGCGGATATGCAATTTGCAGATTGTAAAATCAATTTAGATCCTGATTTTGAAGTGGATATGTCTATTGAAGAATCAAGAGACTATTTGAAGAAAGCTCTTGGAATTTTAGGGGAAGATTATAAAGATATGATTGATGAAAGTTACGACAAACGTTGGACTGACTTCCCACAAAATATTGGAAAGAGTACAGGTGGTTTCTGTGCGACTGTTCCAAAAGTAGCTAGTTATATTTTATTATCATGGACTGGAAAAATGAATGAAGTATTCGTATTAGCCCATGAATTAGGACATGCTTACCACTTTAAACGTGTTGGAGAAGAGTTAACGATGTTTAATAATGAATGTTCATTATACTTTGTAGAAGCTCCATCAACTTGTAATGAAGTGATTGTATCAAATTATTTATTGAAAAATAGTACAGATGCTCGTTTCAAACGTTGGGTTATTAGTAATATGATTAGTCGTACTTATTTCCATAATATGGTAACTCACTATTTAGAAGCAGTATTCCAAGATCGTATTTATAAAATGGTAGATAATAATGAAATGTTAAATGCAGATGTATTATCTAAAGTAAAACGTGAAGTGATGGAAGAGTTCTTCGGGGATAGTCTTGTAGTGAATGAGGGAGCTGAATTAACTTGGATGCGTCAACCTCACTATTATATGGGATTATATCCATATACTTATTCTGCTGGTTTAACAATTGGTACAGCAATTGCGAATAAGATTGAGGAAGATCCTTCTCAAGCTCAAGTTTGGAAAGATACCTTAGCATTAGGTGGTAGCCTTTCTGCGAAAGACTTAGCCCGTCATGCTGGATGTGATGTTTCAACAGAACAACCACTAAAAGAAGCCATTGCTTATGTAGGAAAATTAGTGGATCAATTATACGAATTGACAGATGAGTTAAAATAGGACTTATCTTTGGTAGCAAAGGACGCAAGCAGCCTCGCTTGTGCGAGTCTCATTGCTAAACTTTGAGCCTAGGGTCTCAAAGTTTCCTTATGGAAGAAGCCAAGCTTGGCTTCTTCCATTTTTGCTACTGCGAAAGTCCATTTTACTTGGACGGAAACTTATGAGAGTGCGAAAAAATAGGACTTATCTGAAGTAGCTTAAAAATAGAAATGACTTTTCTCAAATAGCAAAGGACGCAAGCAGCCTCGCAAAAGCGAGTCTCATTGCTAAAAAGCGAGCCTAGGGTCTCGCTTTTTCCTGTAATATCAGCCATTTTGGCTGATATTACCAATGCTATAGAGAAAAGTCATTTCTATTTTTTCTTGCTTTTATAAGGCAAATTCGAGACCAAGGCTCGAATTTAAGCAATGAGACACCGAAGGTGGCTGCTTGCGGTCTATAACTATTGACAAACCTATAAATTAATTAATTTATTATTTCGTACGAATACTAACCTCACCATATGATAATGAGTGTAAAGTGTTATCCTCTTTTTCGATAATTAAATGACCATTTTCATCAATGTCTTTTGCGTATGCAGAATATGTTTGGTTTCCTTCAAATACATTCACAAATTTACCAATTACATTTGAATGTTCTTTATAAGACTCGATAAAGTCTCTCTTAGAAAGATTTTGATAATAAAATGTCCATTTTTCTAAAAATTGAGCAATAAAATGGTTACGATTGAAAGAAGAATTATCATATTCTTTTTTAGAAGAAAATATGCTTCCTACAATAGAGTGTAATTCTTCAGGGAATGATTGAGGTGAGTCAATTAAATTGATTCCCATTCCAACAATGAGCGATTGAACTTGTTGAGACTCAAAATCACTAATGACTTCCGTCAAAATTCCTCCAACTTTTTTATCTTGATAAAATAAATCATTTACCCATTTGATATTTAGAGATTTACCGGTTAATTGTTCTAACGTTTCTATACAAGCTACAGCTGTTGCACAAGTAATGAGAGATAAGTCTTCCAATGCTATTGTAGGGAATAAACAAAGGCTAATGTATAAACCTGTTTTAGATGGGGAAACGAATGTTCTTCCTAAACGACCTCTACCAGCGGTTTGTTCTTCACTTATAAAGATAGCAGGAGTAGTGGAGTTATGATTTGCGTAAATTTTTGCTAAATCATTTGTTGAAGTCGTACTTTCCATAGTTTGAATGTTCCAATCAATTGGATGATGCTGTTGAATCAGTTCTTGGTTGATTTGTTGTTCAGATAAAACATCATTGTTTTGAGATAATGTATATCCTTTATTTGTAGAAGATTCAATAGAGTAGCCTTCTTTTTTTAGAGATTGGATAGCTTTCCAGATTGAAGTTCGAGATTTATTTAAAGCTAGTGCCATTATTTCTCCAGAAATTGGTTCACCAGTATGTTCTTGAAGATAGAGTAAAACAGCCTCTTTCGTTTTCATAAAAAATCCCCCTTTATTTGATTCAAATTGTATAAAGATTAGAAGAGATTGTCAACTTAACATAGATAAAAGGGTGACAATTTTCGAGAAAGTTTTAAGTATGCCTTTTTGTAAAGCCATGGTATAATGGAATAGAAGATGTTATGAGAGGATTTGAATCAATGAGAAAATTAGTCATTAATGGAGGAAAACCACTAACTGGAGAAGTAACCATTAGCGGTGCTAAAAATAGTACAGTAGCTTTAATTCCAGCTGCTATCTTAGCATCAGAACCAGTTGTATTAGAAGGGGTTCCAGATATTCAAGATGTAGCCGCATTAATTGAAATTTTGAAAGATTTTAATGTTCATACTACTTTTGAAGAAGGAGTATTGACCATTGATCCAACGAATATGTTATCCATTCCAATGCCAAGTGGAAAAATTCAAAGTATGAGAGCTTCGTATTATTTTATGGGTGCGACTCTTGCAAAATTTGGTGAAGGAGTTGTTGGACTTCCAGGAGGATGTTTCTTAGGACCAAGACCGATTGACCAACATATTAAAGGGTTCAAAGCATTAGGAGCGGATGTTCGTAATGAAATGGGAGCTATTTATTTATCAACAAACGGACAAGGATTAACAGGAACTCGTATTTATATGGACGTTGTATCTGTAGGAGCAACGATTAATATTTTATTAGCAGCTGTTCGTGCAAAAGGTAAAACGATTATTGAAAATGCTGCAAGAGAACCTGAAATTATTGATGTCGTGAATTTATTAAATAAAATGGGCGCTAATATCAAAGGTGCCGGTACAAGCGTTATTCGTATTGAAGGTGTGGAAGAATTACACGGATGCCGTCATACGATTATTCCAGATAGAATTGAAGCAGGAACGTATTTATCGATTGCAGCAGCAGTGGGTGAAGGAGTTACTGTAAAAAATGTAATCTTCGAACATATTGAAGGATTTTTAGCAAAAATGGAAGAAATGGGTGTTAAAATGACCATTGGTGAGGAAGATATTCATGTTTTCCCATCTAAAGAATTAAAAGCAGTCAGCATTAAAACTCTGCCTTATCCCGGTTTTGCAACAGATTTACAACAACCGATTACGCCATTATTAATGAAAGCAACAGGAGAAGCTAAAATTATCGATACGATTTATCCAAAACGTGTCAATCATATTCCTGAATTAAATCGTATGGGAGCATTAGGACGTGTGGAAAATGATGTCATTTCAATTACGGGTCCAACTGCTTTAACAGGATGTGAAGTAGCAGCTAGTGATTTACGAGCTGGTGCTGCATTAGTAATTGCTGGTTTAATGGCTAAAGGAACAACAAAAATTAGTAATATTGAACATATTTTAAGAGGGTATTCTCATATTGTAGAAAATCTACAGCAATTAGGTGCTGATATCCAAATGATTGAAGAGGATTAAAATGTCAGAAACAATTGAAACAGTAACTTTACCAGTCTTGCAACAAAAGACTTTAAAAGAAATGTATGCTTTTGCCAAGCATTATAAAATTCCTTATTATGGGCAAATGAATAAAAAAGAATTAGCTCTAGCAATTATGAGAGCTCAAGAAGAAGCAACAGGATTCTTCCAAGTAGAAGGAGTATTAGATATTAATAATGCAGAAGGATTTGGCTTCCTTCGTCCAATTAATTATTCTACTAGTCAGGAAGATATTTATATTTCCTCTTCTCAAATTCGTAGATTTGCCTTGAGAAATGGAGATTTAGTCTCAGGACCTGCTCGTCCTCCACGTACGGGTGAAAAGTTTAACGGTTTGATGCAAGTTGGAGCAGTCAATGGAAAAGATCCTGAAGAAGCAAAAGAACGAGATCATTTTCCTGGGTTAACACCTTTATATCCTGATGTTCAGATGAAATTAGAAACAACAAAAGGAAGAATTGCTTCAAGAATGTTAGATTTAATTTGTCCAATTGGTTTTGGACAACGTGCTTTAATTGTAGCGCCTCCTAAGGCTGGTAAAACAAGTTTACTAAAAGAAATTGCAAATGGTATTACAACAAACTATCCTAATGCGGAATTAATTATTTTATTAATTGATGAACGACCAGAAGAAGTAACGGATATTGAGCGTACAGTGGATGCTGAAGTTGTATTTTCAACTTTTGATCAAACACCAGAACACCATATTAAAGTGAGTGAATTAGTGTTAGAGCGTGCATTGCGTTTAGTAGAAGATGGACGTGATGTGATTGTATTGCTGGATAGTATTACTCGTTTAGCTCGTGCGTATAATTTAACGATTCCACCTTCTGGGCGTACATTAAGTGGTGGAATTGATCCAGCAGCTTTTTATCGTCCTAAGAGATTTTTTGGTTCTGCTAGAAATATTGAAGATGGTGGAAGTTTAACGATTTTAGCAACAGCTTTAATTGAAACAGGAAGCCGTATGGATGATGTCATTTATGAGGAGTTTAAAGGAACTGGGAATGCGGAAGTACATTTATCTCGTGAATTGGCGGAAAGAAGGGTATTTCCAGCGATTGATGTGAAGCGTTCTGGTACTCGTAAAGAGGAAATTTTACTGGATTCTCATGTTTTAGAAGCTGTGTGGAAGGTTCGTAACACAATGAAGGGAGACGGACTAGAAACAAGCGAGCAAATTGTGAAGCAATTAAGAGAAACGAAGAGTAACAAAGACTTTATAAAGCGTATTGAATTATTGTAAAGAGATATGAAATTAGACTTTTCTATAGTAGCAAGAGGACAAAAATAGCTTGTAAATGCCAATCTCATGCTACTTGGAAAAGTCTTTTTTATTGGATGGACGAAAAGTGAATAGAAACAGAAAAATTTTCATGGAAGCTGGACGCCAGCAGACCTGACGGTCTCATGGCTAAAAATTGAGCCTAGGGTCTCAATTTTTCCTTGTAATAAAAGCCACTGAACTGGTGGCTTTTATTACTGATACTATGAAAATTTTTCTGTTTCTATCCACCTGCAAGTTTTTTAACTTTCTTCCGTATCAATTCTCTTACGGGAAAATTTGAGACCAAGGCTCAAATTTTAGCCATGAGATTCGCGAAAGCAAAGCTGCTGGTGACCCAGCTACAGTAAAAATACTTTTTTTCCATTCACTAGTAAAAACTTTTACTTTATTTCCGTTTTGACGTACTGAATTAGTTATGGTAGTATATATGCATAAAATTGCAACAAATTTACTTTGTGTTTAATATATGAACTGTTTTTTATATAGTGAGGAGTGAAAAAATGATTAAAAGTAAAAAAGATATGATGATTCAAGTTAATAATGAAAAAGAAGCTGAAAATATTAAAAACATATTTTTTGCTGACGGAACTCAAGTGATAGAAAGTGTAAAAAATAGATTTCAAAAAATTCAAAAATTAACATGGAGTGAAATAGAAGATGACATTAACAACAGAAGACAGTAATTCCTTTTTTAGGGAGATGCTAGAAAAAACGCAAGATTTTGATTGTACTGTTCAAATTCTAAATGATTTTTTATTTCAACAGGCTGTTGAGGATAATTCGAAAGCAGTAAGTAGAACGCATTTTCTTATTCTAAATGATAGGATTGTTGGTTTTTATACAATTGCAATTGATAATGTTGATATTGATGTTATTAATAATAAAGCTGTAGAATATAGACTACCTGTTCTTAAAGTGGTTGCCCTAGCTGTAGATAAGAAAGTTCAAAATATGAGAATTGGTTCTATGATTATAAAACAAATTTATAAGAAAGTGATGAATTTGCATAAAGAAGTAGCTATTACTGGAGTCTATCTAATTGCTTATCGTAATGCAGTTGATTTTTATAAAAAAATGGGTTTTCATTTAATAGGTCCTGAATCCTTGTTAAATTTACCGACAAAGAATGAGTTTAAAATGGTTATTAGTAGAGAAGAAATTAATAACTTAATTTCAGAGATGGATTAATAGTGATTATTGTATCCGTAAAGTCAAATACGTTTCTCAATTAAAAGAGAGTGAATAGGAACAGAAAAATTTTCATAGTAGCAG
>ERZ773211.190-NODE-190-length-14208-cov-9.60404_pt1 | contig 14208 bp, 9 predicted proteins | sample MGYA00511914_ERZ773211 | MGnify/ENA primary metagenome ERZ773211 (study PRJEB29015, sample SAMEA2738163) | human oral metagenome | biome: human oral; feature: human-associated habitat; material: saliva | place: China | collected 2242 ...
GAACACACATTACTGGTGAAGTATTACAAGATATTGTTACAAAAGCAACAAGTGGAAAATTCTCACTAACACCAGAAAAAGTTACAACATTACAAGATAACTTAAATCAACTTATTCCTGGATTTGCAGCGTTATTATTAACATTTGTATGTATGTGGTTATTAAAACGTAAAGTAAGCCCAGTAGTAATAATCTTCGGATTATTTGCTTTAGGTGTAATTGCTCACGTAGCCGGTGTAATGTAATAAAGTTTAGGAAGTTGAGTCGAAATGGTCTCAACTTCCTTTTTAAAATTAGTTATGAAAAATCTGTAGGAGGTGTGAGGAATGGTAATGTCTATGAATAGTAAGGTGGTATACACAACTAAAGCTAATTGCCTTACAGGTTCAATAGGGAATAAGCATGGTGATGTAATGTTAGGGGATAAAGCTTTTGAATTCTATAATCATAGAAATACAGAGGATTATATTCAAATACCATGGACGGAAATAGATAAAGTTAGAGCTCAAATGTTTTTTAGAGATAAATATATCAGAGGATTTTTTATAGATACTAAAAGTGCAGGAAGTTTTAACTTTATTGTAAAAAATTCTGGGAAATGCTTAAAAGAAATGAGAGAATTTATAGGGAATGATAAGATAGTTAGAAATAAACCTATATTATCTTTAAAAAATTTATTTAAGAAGAGAGATTAATACTTTGATATTAATCTTTCTTTTTTTGAAAATAATCATATGAAAATATATTGCAAATAAATATTTTTCTTGCATTTTCATATATTTTATATTAAACTATAGTTGAATATAAAAACAGTATTATAACAGTTTTATGTTGTACTACTAAATTACAAAAAAGAGGTATATATATGGAATTATCAGCAAATTCACCTACAAGAAAACAAGGAATAATAATGTTTGCGATTCTAATTGCTGCATATGTAGTATTTGCTACTAACTGGGTAGCAGGATCAAACTTATCGAAGCAAATCACAGATCACTATTTTAATGGAGAAAAGGTTTCTCCTATAATTTCAGAAGTAGTTAATTATACAATAACTATAGCAAGAATTATTGCTAACCTTCTTGCTGCGTTTATTTTAATTAAGTTACATCCAAAGAAAGCTGCAATATTAGCATTATTTTGTCTATGTTTTTCATTCTTTGCTATTTTTACCCACAATTACTGGTTATACACATTCTCTAGAATGATTATGGCATTTGGAGGATCAATGATAATTGTATTTATAAACTCATTTGTGGCTAAGTTTATACCGAATGATAAGAAAATAATGACTAGTGCAATTATCACCGCTGCATACAATGTTGGAGCTGCATTAGTAGCTATCTTATTCTTATTATTTAAAGAGAATTTTGTAGAAGATTGGCGTTATACTATGATAGGGTTTAGTATCTTTAGTATAATTTTATTTATCTGTTGGTTAATTTTCTCTCATGATTTTGAACCAACAATAACTTGGAAACATCCGAATTATTTTGTTTATAAATTATTGATTGAATCAAAAGAAACATTGCACGAAGAAGATGCTAAAAAATACACTTATGCTGATGGTTTTAAAGATAAATTTATCTATGTATTTTCATTAGGGTTCGGTGGATTTTTATTCCTTTATGTTATGCCGTTAGTATCACTACCTAGAGTTGTAGCAGAACATGCTCATAATTCAAGTTTTAAACCAGAATTTATGATATTAACTGTAACACTTGGTGGAATAATTGGAACTTTATTTAGCTTAATGGTTACTAGAAAATTAAACTTTAGAAGAAAACCATTTCTAATCGCTCATGGAGTATTGATGATTGGGTTCATGGCATTAGGATTAACTTTTGTATCTACTAATGTTGTGTTATCATACATAATGTTTAGTTTATCAGGATTTTTCATGTATTCACAGTACCCAGTATATTTAAATCTTCCATATGAGTTGCCAAATATGAACTCACAGAGATTAACAATAATGTTTGGAATATTTTGGGCTTTTGGATATGCAATTTATACATTATTTAACTTTACTTGGAGTTTAGTTTTAAATCACATGGGATATAATTCTTCAATAATATTCTACTTATTAGGAAGTTTAATTTATATCATTTTTGTATTTACATTCCCTGAAACAAGACCGAAAAAATAACAAAAGAATCTTTAGAGGTAATAAATATCTCTAAAGATTTTTTGTTATAATCTATGTTGGAAAAAATAGGATATCATCAAGATAAAATCAAAGTACCAATATTAGTTTTATTTTAACAAAAAATTATATAATATATTTAAAGCAGATTAATAGGATGCACATGAAAATTATGATATATTATCATTAAAAACAATATAATAGGAGTAAAATAATGAGTAAAATAAAAAAGACAGCATTAATAGGAGTTGTAGGAGCGTCTGCTTTGACGGCAGGGTACTATACATTTCTTAAACCAAGTATACAAACTACACCATCAAATCAAAAAACACAGAATACTAACCAAGAAGGAAATAAAGAATCAAAAAATACAACTTCCTCAACCAAAGAAGGTGTAGCATACAAAGATGGTACTTATACAGGAGCGGTTACAAAAACAACCAAAGGAGATTTCCAAGTAAGTGTAGTCGTTCAAGGTGGGAAAATAGCCAATGTTAATGTACTTCTTCAGCCAAATGAGGAATTTTCACAAAGTATTAATAAGACAGCACTTCCTAAATATGTTGAGGAAGCTATAGAAGCTCAAAGTAGCGATATTGCACTAGTTTCTGGAGCATCTGAAACATTTAAAGGATTTAAAGGTTCTTTACAAGATGCATTAAATAAGGCTAAATAAAATGTTTAAGTTTAAGACATATGTATTGAAAAGAATGAACATGCCTTTCACAATAGCCTTTGTTAGGGATAGTTTTGATGAAATGTTAGTAGATTCGTTAAATAAAATTGTTAATGAAATTGATAAATATTTACAGAACGTGGAAGAGAAATTCTCACCGTTTTTACCTGATAGTTTAGTTAGTAGACATACTGATTTAGGTGAAGAATTACAAGATGCTTTTTTTGATTTGGAATATCAAGAAGTCTACAGTAGGTCTATAATCGCTAAAAAAGAAACTTATGGTTTATTTGACCCATTTTTTGATGGGAAATATAATCCAACAGGATTTGTAAAGGGGTGGGCGATAGAAAATGCGTTTATGAAATATATAAAGCCTCTTATTGAAAATAGTATTATAGAAGCAGGAGCAATTAATGGCGCAGGTGATATGCAAGTCGGTACTAGACTAGGTAGTAATTTTATTTGGAAAATTGGGATAGAGAATCCTGAAGATAGGGAGAAAATAATCGCTAAGTATAGTATAAAAAATGGAGCAGTGGCAACTTCGGGACTTAGCAAAAAAGGTCGACATATCAAAAGTGATAATGATATTAATCATATTCAAGTCACAGTAGTTGGAACATATCTATCTGATGTTGATGTACTGGCAACAGCAGGAGTAGTAGCTAACGAGAAAATCTGGAGTGAAATAATAAAAAATAAACAGTTAACAGGGATTTTGTTAACAAAAGAGGGTATAAAAAGAGTTTTTGAGGAGGGAAAAATAACAGATGTTAAGAGATCATAGATTTATATTTAATATGATTTGGTTAATAGTATTGTTAACAATACCGTTACCATTAATAGTAACAATAGGAAATGGTTTGCCAGAGGTTTTTGGGAGTAGAGTGATAGCTATTAATTTAGGAGTATTTGCTTATTCGTGGATGCTATCAGCAATTTTTCTATCTTCACAGCCAAAATGGTTAGATAGAATAATAGGATTACCGGATATGTATATAATTCATGGAGTAACTGCAATTTTTGCTGTAATCTTTATGTACTTACATGATCAATTGTTGAAATCATCGGGGCTTATCTCTTTAACAGGTGAATGGGCAATGTATATTTTTATGGCAGTAATCATATATTCACTTGTTTTTATGGCTGGTTGGTTAACTTCAAGAATAAGTATCTTAATGAAAATCAAAAAGATGTTAGAAAAAATCTTTAAACATGAGTTATCTATGTGGATACATAGACTTAATTTAGTAGCTGCATTATTAGCTTTCTTACATGTTCTTCTGATTCCATATGTAAGAAGTATAGTTCCATTTACTGTTTTAGTTATTTTATATACTGTAATTGCATTCGGTGCTTATGGGCATTATGCGTATAATAAATACTTAAATGTTAAAGTTGGAATTCTAAAAAATATAAGAAAAGTAGATTCAAATATTACGGAGGTAACGATAACTACTAGTAAATCTATTTTAAGGAAAATAGAAGCGGGTGATTTTTCATTTATTTCTTTTCCTAATGTAAAAGGAATGAAGGAACCACATCCATTTTCTATATTAAACATACCAGAACGTGATGGTTATGTCCAAATGTCAATTGAAGGTGTAGGTGATTTTACAAAAAATCTGCCTAAGTTAGAAGTGGGAGAAAAGGTTAATTTAACCAGAGGTTATGGAGTATTAAGCTCAATGATTGAAAAATCTGGTAAGAATGAGAAGTTTGTTCTTATTGGTGGAGGAATTGGTGTTGTTCCTTTACTTGGATTAGCCGATAAGTTTGATAATAAAGACATAACATTCTTATATACTGTGAAAAAGGATAAAAAACTCTTATATCAAGAAAAATTCGAGTTATGGAATGAAAGAAGTAATTTTAAATCATATTCTCAAAATGGAAGATTTACAACAGAGCAGTTAGACAAATATTTACCGGTTGGTGAAGAGTATAATTATATAATCGCAGGCCCGATGGTGATGAATCTAGTATATGAAAAAATGCTTAAGGGAAAAGGTATAAAGAAAAATAGAATATTCTATGAAGGATTTAACTTCTAGAAATTTTAAAAGATTGTAATACGAAAAGATGTATTACAATCTTTTTTTAGAGAGGGAAAGGGATTTTTTAATGCTTAAATTATTGTATTAGATAATGTACTATGATATTAAAAAGAAAAATGTTTAGGGGAGGAGGATATTTTGAAAAAAGTTTCAGTTATTTTAATACGAAAAAGTTCAAAGGGGTTATTAGATAAGAATATGAAGTTATTCTGTGGGAGACCATTGTGTTTTTATACAATTGATGTAGCAATAGATAGTAAGAAATTTGATGAAATATGGATTTCTTCTGATTCAGAAGAGTATCTTAATTTGTGTGAAGGAGAATATGGTAAACGCTGTAAATATATTAAACGAGTCAAAGAAGTTTCGTTAGATTCTTCTACAACATTTGATATGTTTAAAGATTGTGATCACCTTGTTTCAATTACTAAACTTAAATTAAGTAAAAGTCTATTTATGGATGAACAAAAAGGTTACTCAGTTCCTTCCTGTCATGGTGGGAATCATAGGGGACAAGATGATCCTGACTACATATATCCTAATGATTCTATATGGATGTCGACAAAAAATAATTATTTAAGGGATAAAACTTTTTATACAAATAAAACTAAAGTATATAAGATGGATAAAATATACAGCTACGATATCGATGATAAATTAGATTTTGAAATTTGTGAGAATTTATATAAAAATTATATAATAAAAGAAGAATCGTGAAAAATTCACGATTCTTCTTTATATGTTACCGTCTATTTTGATTTGTTGTTCTATTTGTTTGAGCTGCATTTCCTGCGGTCGTTCTACCTGTTGTTTGTCTTTGTGTAGTATTTGCTCTATTAGTAGAATTTGTTAAAGAGTTGAATACTGTTGTAAGAGCAGAACGGCTATCACGTTGTTTTTGAGCGATAGCAGCTTGATAAACAGCATCTCTATCTGTACCAGCGTACATATAGTCAGTTTCTGTATTTCTTTCCTTAGCATACTCTACGCCATTTTTCGTTTCGATACCTGCAGGTTTTTCAAAGGCAGCAGGCACTTGTTTATCTGAAACTTTTTTCATTACATCTGCCATAATTACCTGTGTAGTTTTTTCTTGTTCTGAAGCTAATGCTTTTGCAGCTGAGTCTACTATATCAGCTCCTTGCCAAACAGCAACTGTGTAGTCAGTTGTGTAACCAATCATCCAACTATCTTTAGTAGAGTTTACAACATCTATACCATAATTATAGTATGCAGAATCATCGAATGTACTTGAACCAGACTTACCTGCCATATCGAAGTTTGCTACTTTACCGTTTGGAGAAGTACCATTACTAGAAAGTACACCTTTTAATACATTTGTTATTAAATATGCAGTCTCTTCTGACATTGCTTTAACAGGTTCATCTTTAATATTAGGTAATTCTTTACCGTTTGCATTAAATACTTTAACTACCGTTGAAGGCTTATTGTAATATCCTTTATTACCGAAAGATGCGAATGCACCTGCCATTTGAAGGGTAGAAACTCCATCTACGTTTCCTCCAATAGCTGTTGTCGGTTCATCTTTTGTTACAGGTATACCTAGTTTTTCAGCGAAATGTTTAGATCTTTCGTATCCAACTGTTTCGAATGCACGAACCGCTGGAATGTTATAAGACCAAGATAAAGCAGTACTCATAGTAACTGTACCGTGGTATAGTCTGTCCCAGTTTTGGATATAGAAATTAGTTCCAGCAACTTGGTAAGGTGTATCTGAGAATGTAGTTTGAGAATCCCATCCATAGTATTCAATCCCTGGAGCATAGTCAATTAAAGGTTTAATTGATGAACCAGGTTGGACGCGGGCATCAACAGCAAAGTTATAGCCACCTGCTTTATAATTTTTTCCACCACCGATTGCTTCAATAAGCCCTGTTTTAGTATCTAGAACAGATATTGCAGCTTGAGAGGCGTGAGGCTTCATTGGAGAACTTTGATTATCTAACATATTTTGAACATATATTTGTAATTCAGGATTTAAATTAGTGTATATTTTTAACCCCATAGAAAGAGGATCTTTAATATTTTCAAAGTTATGATTTTCTTTTAGTTCTTTAGTAATTTGATCTATGTAAGCAGCGAACTTAGGATTGTAAGTATGTTGGTTTGCACGTTCTTCTTTTGTTTTTTCAACTATCCCGTCAGTAATTGGTGTATTAATAGCATCATTATACTCTGCTTCTGTAATTTTATCATTATTAAGAAGTGCGTATAATACTGTATCTCGACGCTCTTTTGCTTGTTCTGGATAATCATATGGATTATATAGAATAGGTTGTTGAGGTATACCAGTTAAAAGGGCAACTTGAGGTAATGTTAATTGGTTTAACTCTTTATTGTAAAAGTATTTAGCTGCTGTTTTAACACCGTATTGACCGTCAGAATAGTAAATTTTATTCATGTACATCTCTAATATATCATCTTTAGAATATCTGTTTTCCAATTTAAGGGATAGATAAGCTTCTTGAATTTTTCTTTGTAATGATTTATCAGATGTTAGTAGTGAATTTTTTACTACCTGTTGTGTAATTGTACTAGCACCTTGTTGTGCTGAATTAGAACGGATATTTACAAGCACTGCTTTGATAAGACGAATAGGATCAATACCAATATGTGATTGGAATCTAGAGTCTTCTGTAGAAAGCACAGCATCTGTAATATTTTTAGGAATATCATTTATCGAAACGTATTCTCTTTTTTCAGCTCCAACTGTAGCTATTAGATTAAGATTTTTATCATAAATTTCTGATGATAATGGATCTTGTAAATTAGCTTGAGTAATATCTGGAACATCCTTTAATTCTTTTGCAAATAGTATTAAAATAGCAAAAAATAATACTAAGCACATTGAAAAAAAGATGGAACTAATATATTTGAATAAAGTTTTCATCTGTTATTAAAACTCACTTTCATTATTTTTTATAATAGTTATGTAATCTAATCTTATTTTGTAGTTAAATGATAATTCGAATGCAGCTTCTTCAAATTCACTAAGTTTTATGGATTTTCTACCACCATTTTTAGCGCGATCATAGAAAAATATGAATTTTTTAAATGGGAGTATGAATGTTTTATCGATTTTTTTAAATCTAACGATAATAAAAGTAATCCCTCCATGAATTAAAATTTTTTTCATATGTTCTATTTGATGTTCGTGAATATTATTTAAAGAAAATGATGTGGCCGAATTAGTCTCCTTAGCCTCAAAATCAATATATTTCCCATTCCAAAGTCCATTGTAATCAGTAGTAGAAGGTATTTTGTAAAATGCTTTAGTGATCATAGCACTTGATCTATTAGGATAATTTACTTCGACTATCTGAATAGGAATGGGTTTTTTATGAATAACTGCAATGTCATTATTTAAGTAATATTTATTCGCAAAATTAATATCTTCTTCGAGTTCCATACCTCGATTAGAATATTTAGTTTTTTGAATGTAATTACTTTTTTTATTAGGATAATTAAACATATATCCCTCCATAAATAATTATCTTAACTATTATACTATATTCTGGTGGAAATTTGAAATACAAATAGTTGAAAACTGACATAATTTTACAAATTTTAAATTTAATAAAAAATATTTTTTTTTGAAAAAATTATTATAATTTATGGTATAATAATATAGGAAATTTTAAATATGAGAGGTGGTATTGTTGTGAGACAATCAAAAACATTTATTCCAACAACAAGAGAAGTACCGTCCTCTGCAGAAGCAACTAGTCATAAGTTGCTTATTAAAGCGGGGATGGTGAAGCAGGTATCGGCAGGAGTTTATACTTACCTTCCTTTGGCTACTCGCGTAATTCAAAAAATTGAAAAAGTAATTAGAGAAGAACACAGTAAAATTGGAGCTGCAGAACTTTTAATGCCTATTTTACAATCAGATGAATATTGGAAAAAATCTGGTCGTTGGGACAAAATGGGAGAAGAACTTATTCGTGTAACAGATAGAAAAAAAGCAGGATATGCTCTAAGTCCAACAGCGGAAGAAATTATTAGTCAAACAGTTAATAACATGGTAACTTCATATAAGCAATTACCTATGAATTTATACCAAATTCAAACGAAATTCCGTGATGAAATTCGTCCACGTTTAGGATTATTACGTTGTAAAGAGTTCATAATGAAAGATGCATACTCATTCCATGATTCACCAGAATCATTAAGAGAAACATATAAAGACTATTATCAAGCATATAGTAATATCTTTGATAGATTTGAACTTAAGTATCGTGCAGTACAAGCTGATTCTGGTAATATCGGTGGAAGCTATACTCACGAATTCCAAGCATTAGCTGAAGTAGGGGAAGATACAATTGTTTATACTGAAGAGAGTGACTACTCAGCAAACATCGAAACTGCAGCGGTAGTTGAACAAAACTATACTATGCCTACAGGTTTCGAGAAAAAAGAACGTAGTTTATTAGAAACTCCAAATCAACAAACTATTGATGATATTGCTGCATTTTGTGGTGTAGAAGTTAACCGTGCGATGAAAGCATTAGCTTTAAAAGCTGATGGAGAATTCTATCTAGTTCTTATGCGTGGTAACGATCAACTTAATGATATTAAATTCATGAAAGCCACTGGAACTTCTGAAGTTGAAATGGCAACAGAACAAGAAATTGAGGAAATAATGGGTGGAGTACCAGGTTACATGGGACCATTTGGAATCAAAAACTGTAAAGTAATCGGTGATAATGCTATTAAATACATGTATAACCACAGTTGTGGAGCCAACAAAAAAGGATTCCACTATATCGACGTAAATCCAGGCGATTATGAAATCGATGCTCACTATGACCTTCGTATGATTGAAGAAGGTGATTTAGCAGAAGACTTATCAGGACCAGTTAAATTTGCTAAAGGTATCGAGGTTGGACAAGTATTCGAACTTGGTAAAGGTTATTCAGAAGCTATGGATGTTACTTATTTAGATGCTAATGGTCGTGCAAATCACTTCTACATGGGATGTTACGGTATTGGAGTAACTCGTTGTATTTCAGCGATTATCGAACAACATAGTGATGAAAAAGGTATTATTTGGCCTAAAGAAGTGGCACCATACCAAGTGCATCTAGTATGTGTTGACGTTAAGAAAGAGGATCAAGTTAAACTTAGCGATGAATTATATGCTCAATTAACAGCAGCAGGATATGAAGTTCTTTACGATGATAGAGCAGAACGTGCTGGTGTTAAATTTAACGATGCTGATCTTATCGGTATTCCATTACAAGTAGTTGTAGGTAAAAAAGCCGGGGAAGGAATCGTAGAAGTAAAAGAAAGACAAACTTTAGAAAAAGTTGATACGCAAGTAGCTGATGTATTAGCTAAAGTAGAAGCATTTTATAAATAATAATTATAATTTGAATTAAAGAATGCCAATTAAAAATAAATAGTTGTTAAGAAAATAACCATTTGTTTTTAGTTGGTATTTTTAGTATAATTTAGTTATGTGTAATATATTTTTTATTACTAAAAATATATAGAAAATCTATGTATAAAGTTAATTCATTTTATCTTTAATGGAATTAAGATGAATGAATTTTTTATGTTTATATGGAAGTTATAAGAATTGTTGTGATAATTAATTTTTGTTCTCTAGTAATAAGTCGGAGAGAAACTTAAAAATTAATAAAAACCTAGTCAGTTATACAAAAAAGTAGGAGGAATCATGAGTAATAAACATTTTTCTTTATTAGTTAAAACATTAGAATTAGAAGAACAGTTATCCAATTCAAAATTTGAAAATTATTCTTTAGATAATATAGAAAAAGATAATAAGAATAAGATTTGGACGTTTAATTTTAGTGGAGAAAGTTTACCTTCAGTAGAAGAACTAACATTACTTATTCAGAAATTACGAGAGAATTTCTTAGGTGATTATATTGTTAATTATCGTTTGAAGGTAAGTGCTGAAGTCACGGATGAGCAAATAAAAGAATTTTGGAAATATATAATATTAGAAAACTTCTCAGAGATTTCTCAAGTTCTAATGGAGAGTATTTTATTTAGTGAAGTCGAAGTTAACAATAGTGTTTTGACTATGAAAATAATTGCTCCATCAATCTGGAATAACTTTATTAATGAACGAAAACAACAAATAATAAGTAGTTATGGGAATTTAGGTATTGTAATTAAAGATATTATTCCTAATTTTTCTAAAACTGATGTTGAAGCGGTACTAGAGAGTCAAGAAGAAAAAATTTCCCAGGAAATCGTTAAGTTAGAGGAAATAGAGAAAAAAGAAGCTGAACGAAAACCAAAAGAACATGAAAGGAAATTTGTAGCCTTTGGAGGCGGCGGTGGAACTCGATATGGGCAAGAAATTCGAGACGAGGACATCGTAGAAATCAAGGATGTTGTTGGTTATGCAGGTGATGTAACTATAATGGCTCAAGTGTTTGGGACTGAAGAGATTGTTCACAGAAATGGTTCTAGTCAGTATCGTTTAAAACTTACAGATTATAGTGATTCTATAATACTAAGATTATTTGGTAATAATCCTAATTCGAAATTCCAAAATAAACGTAAGAATGAGCTAATTGATTTAGTAAAAGGAATTAAGAAAGGTCAATGGCTTAAAATTCATGGAGCTGTAAGTAACGATCCATATTTAAGAGATACAATCATTGAACCAAAGTCTATTGAGGTTGCTCATAAAGAAGAGAAGAAGGATAATTACATTGGAAGAAAGAGAATAGAGCTAAATACTCATACGAAGATGAGTCAGCTTGAAGGGATTTCTTCAGCAAAAGAATACTTAGCTCGAGCTATAGATTGGGGGCATGAAGCCATTGCTTTTACAGATACGTATGGTGTTCAAGCATATCCTGAAATTTGTTTAAGTTCAAAAGGTAAGGATATTAAACCAATTTATGGATTAAACGCCTTTATCATGGATGATAGTATTACTGCTACGACAAACCCAAAAGAACTTAAATTAAAAGATGCTACATATGTCGTATTTGACGTTGAGACTACGGGGCTTTCAGCAGAACGTGATAGATTAATTGAGATTGCTGCAGTTAAGGTGAAAAATGGAGCTGAAATAGATAGTTTTGAAAGTTACATTAATCCGCAAAGGCCTATTTCAGAACTTATTACAAGATTAACTAGTATCACTAATGATGATGTTAAAGATGCTCCACTTGAAAAAGAAGTAATGACTAATTTTTATAATTGGTTAGATAAAGATGACATATTAGTAGCCCACAATGCGAAGTTTGACCTTGGATTTTTAGATACTTGTTTTGAACGACTAGGGCTAGAGAATAAGAATAATGCTAGTATAGATACATTATTTGTCTCTCGTGCTGAAAATAAAGAAGCGAAAAGACACGGTCTTAGCAATTTAGCTAAACTATACAAAGTTCGTTTAGTTCAACACCACAGAGCGATTTATGATACTAAAGCTACGGCAGAAATCTTTGTAAAAATGCTAGATCAACTTTATGAACTCGGTATTGAATATCATAACGAAATTGATGAAAAAATTGATTTAGAACTTGCGCATAAACGTTCAAGAACATTCCCTTGTTCGATTTTAGTTAAGAATGCTAAAGGGCTTAAAGATCTATTCAGATTAGTTTCATATAGTTGTACTAAGTATTTGAACTCTGCTAAACCTACGATTCCACGTAGTTTATTAGCAGAGTATCGAGAAGATTTATTAATTGGTAGCGGTAATGGTGATAATGAAGTATTTGAAGAATTGCTAAATTCAAAAGAAGCTAAGGTAGAGGATATAATTGAATTTTACGATTATATTGAGATTCAACCAAAGCATCATTATGCTAATTTTATAAGAAATGAAAGAATAGCAGATAATGCTGAATTAGAAGAAATACTGAAAAAATTAATTCAATTAGCTAAGAAAAAAGAAAAAATTGTTGTAGCGACAGGAGACTGTTATTATTTAGATGAATATCAACATGTTTACAGACAAATACTAAGATTGACTGTGAAAAGCAATCCTGGTGCCCGTGATTTAAAACCGATGGCGACACTTTTAACAACCGAAGAAATGTTAAAAGAGTTCTCATATCTTGACGAACAATTAAGAGAAGAATTAGTTATTGACAACACTCATAAAATCAATGATATGATTGAATTAGTTGTGCCGTTAAAAGATAAACTGTATACACCTAATATTGAAGGTGCGGCTGATGAGGTCCGTAATCTAAGTTATGATATGGCGCATAGAATATACGGAGAAGAGTTACCTGAAATAGTAGAAAAAAGATTAGAAAAAGAGCTTGCATCTATTATCGGTAATGGATTTAGTGTGGTTTATTTAATTTCACATAAGCTAGTTAAGAAATCTCTTGATGATGGATATCTAGTAGGTTCAAGGGGATCAGTTGGTTCATCATTAGTTGCTACAATGATGGAGATTACAGAGGTTAATCCACTAGCCCCACATTACGTTTGTCCGAAATGTAAACATAGTGAATTCTTCTTGAACGCTGAATATGCATCGGGGTTTGACCTTCCGAACAAAAACTGTCCACATTGTGATGTGAAAATGACAAAAGATGGGCAGGATATTCCTTTCGAAACATTCTTAGGGTTTAACGGAGATAAAGTACCCGATATAGATTTAAACTTCTCTGGTGAATATCAAGCAACTGCTCATAACTTCACGAAAGAAATTTTTGGTGAAGATTATGTATATCGTGCTGGGACTATTTCGACTGTAGCAGAGAAGACGGCTTATTCATTTACTAGAGATTATTATGAGAAAAACGAAATAGAGAAAAGAAGTATAGATATTGAACGTATTGCAGCAGGATGTGAAGGCTCTAAGAGAACTACAGGTCAGCATCCAGGAGGAATACTAGTAGTCCCTAATGATATGGATATTTTTGACTTTACTCCATATCAATTCCCAGCTGATGATGAAACGAGTCCATGGCGAACAACTCACTTCGATTTCCATTCTATCCATGATAATATTTTAAAATTCGATATACTTGGACACGATGATCCGACTATGATTAGAAAGTTACAAGACTTATCTGGAATTGATCCTAAAACTATAGACGTATCAGATCCTGAAGTAATGGGTATTTTCTCGACTGTTGAAGCACTAGGTGTTACTAGAGATCAAGTAGATTCAGCAAGTGGAACGTTTGGTATTCCTGAGTTTGGAACAAACTTTGTTATTCAAATGTTAGATGATACAAAACCAACTACATATTCAGAATTAGTTCAGATATCTGGATTGTCTCACGGGACGGACGTTTGGTTAGGTAATGCACAAGAATTAATCAAAAATGGTACATGTGAACTTAAAG
>ERZ773211.191-NODE-191-length-14146-cov-15.3265_pt1 | contig 14146 bp, 9 predicted proteins | sample MGYA00511914_ERZ773211 | MGnify/ENA primary metagenome ERZ773211 (study PRJEB29015, sample SAMEA2738163) | human oral metagenome | biome: human oral; feature: human-associated habitat; material: saliva | place: China | collected 2242 ...
TTTGTGGAAACACATAAAGGCGAAGTAACTATTATAGTTCAAACAGCAGAATTAGGTAAAGATATTGATGTTGAACGTGCTAAAAGAGCATTACAACGTGCAGAAGATCGTCTTGCTAAAAAAGAAGATGGTCTTGATGTAAGACGTGCGGAATTAGCTTTAGCTAAAGCTTGTGCCCGTCTGAAGGTAGCTGAACAATTATAAGAAAAAATGTAGTTCATATTTATTATGGACTATATTTTTTCTTATATACTTAGATGAATCATGTTATAATTTAAAATTTACAAAGAAATAAAACCTCGGAATTTAGGTTTCATAATAGAAACTTATTTCCGAGGTTATATATTTCAATTAATTATTTTTTCTACGTTTTAATAATCCAACTATAGCAAGAAGTGATAGTCCAATTGCAGTTAGAGATTTACCAGTAGTTTCACCAGTTTTTGGAAGAGTTTTTGGTGCATTAGCAGGAGTTGAGTTTGCTCCTCTAGTGTCGATTATTGTGAATTTCTTCTCTTCTTGAACGGCTGATGAATTAATATCTTTTTCGCTTGAAGCTAAAGCTGTTTTAATTTTAGCAACAATAGCAAATTTACTAAAGTGATTAACCGTAAATTGTAAACTATTGTTAGCTACAGATGAAGGAACAAATTCAATAGAATTATCTTCTTTAATATGATAAACAAGTATATCTTTGTTTTGTTCATTTTGAAGTAAAGCAACTTTTACTGTTCTTGGAACATCAAGTTTTACTGTTGTATTATCTTTTTGTAATTCTAAATCTACAACTCTAATTGATGTAATATCTTTTTTGTCTTTAATGCTATTGTTGGCATCTGCAACAACTTTATCTTTTAGATTTTCTAAGTTTACATTTTTAGTGATATCTTTGGCAGATAAAGTTAAATCTTTATTATCTGTAGAGTATAAATCAACACTTATATCTTTATCTTTTGATTTAATAGTCACAGTAACTGTATTGTTGTTAATGTTTAGTTCTGGTAATTCTGAAACAACAGGAGCGTCAGAAGGAACATTTACTTCTGCAACATTTCCATCTTTATCAATAACTACTTTATTTCCATTTTCAGAAAGACCATCGATTTTACCAGTGAAAGGTTTAAGAGCATCAGCTACAGGAGCATCAGAAGGAACTGAATATTCATATTTTGTACCATATTCATTTTCTCTAACTTTATTTCCATTTTCAGAAACAACCGTGTTTCTGACACTTGGATGCATCACAAATTGATTGTTATCTTGGAATAATTGTCCCATTTCAAGAAGTATTTTCTCAGAGTTGTTCTTAGCTGCGAACATAACACCAAGAGGAAGGTTGTTTGCACTCTTATAAACAGGTAACGATATTGACGGATTACCTGTTAAGTTGAATAACCATGTAAATGGTGTTCTTCTCATCATAGGTTCCCATTGTTTAACTAGTAGATTGAATCTTTCTTTTGGATCTTTTATCTTATTAATATTATAAAGTTGTTCTTCAACTTTTGGATCAACATAAGGATCTACTTTTTTATCATTTGATGGTGCTGTTACCGCATTAGTAGCCATTAAGAATAAATCATATTTTTTGTAGAATTCATTCATTTGGTTAGCATATATTGATGGATCTTTAGCAGAAGTCACATCAGTGTTTGCAGTTTTCCCTTTATATGAAGATGTACCTAAAGCATAAGTTGCTGGATCTAAATCACGTTTGTTTTTTTCTTTAGCTAAGTTCGTTCGCTGCCGCAGTATACCCGCCACCAATTGCACCTATTGTGTATGTTCTAATACCTTCATAACCATCAATAGGGAATTCATTTACTTCTTCAACAGTGAACCCTTGTTTTCTTAGGAAATCAACAGCTTTAAGAACTGCTTTTTTACCATCTTCACTTAATTCAACATCTTTTAATGGTGTTTTTAAAGAATAAGCAATTTTAAGTGATTTTAAGTTCTTAGGAACTTCTATTAATGTTTTTGGTTTATTAATTTTTGTTTTGTCAAAATAAGTTTTGGCATCTTCAATAGTTTTTACTAATGGGAATTTAACCACGTGCCCAGTTGGTTTTAAACCGATTAACCCAGTCCATGAGGCAGGAATACGAATTGATCCACCAGCATCACTACCACTCGCAATTGATACCATACCACTAGCTACAGCTCCAGCACTTCCTCCTGAAGATCCTCCAGTGTTACGACTAGGATCCCAAGGGTTACCAGCAGGTCCAAATAATTTAGAGTCAGTAATATTTCTAGTTCCAAACTCAGGGTAGTTAGTTTGTCCAAGGATAACAAAACCTAGTTTTGCAAATTCTTTCGCAACAGCTCCACTTACTGAAGATGTTTTACCTTTATTTAAATACACACCGTAAGAAGAATCTCCGTTTTTCAGAGGATCTAATCCTTTAATTAATGTAGGAACACCTAAGAATGGTTGTTCATCCCAATTTACAGGATTAGCAGCAAGATTACCTGATTTGATTCTCTCGTCTATTTCTTTAGCAGTTTTATATGCCTCTTCAATAATAGTATGAGGAATTTTCCCATTTTCTGTAGTAAGTACAGCATTTAACTTAGGATTTTCTTCTTCTATAACTTTATAAGCTAAGTCAACAAGTTCTGTACTAGTAACTTTTTTCTCACGAATTAGTTTTGCAAGTTCTAGAGCGCTTTTTTGTTTATATTCAGCTACAGTGAATGGAATTGTTGGTTTAGCAACTTCCTTGTTTTCAACATTAGCACTGTTTGTTGATTCATTGTTACTAGAAGTGGGTGCTACAGCATTAACTGGAGAAGCAGAACTAGTAGATGGTGTTACAACTGCATTATTAGTAGCATTGTTATCAGTGCTATTTACAGCAGTAGTTTTTTCGCTAGTACTAACTGTATTACTTACATTTGAAGGTGCTGTAGTTTTATCTTCATTAGCTTTAGCTTGATTATCGTTAGCTAATACTGGAAATAATGTTGCAGCTGCAAAGGCAGGTATAAGTACATATTTAATCTTATTTTTTTTCATTTTTAGCTCCTATTTTAAATAATGATTTAAGCCTTGAAAAAGCTTTCTACATATCATTATACTCCGATACCGATTATCAATCAAGAAAATAATTTGATGAAATGAAAAAATATTATTATGGTTTTCTTTTAATTAAGATTATATAAAGATTAGGAGAAAATATATTTTTTGGAAAATAAAATAAATACGGTCAATTATAGAAATCAACCGTATTTATATTAATTTAATACTAATTATTATTTTTGCGTTTTAATAGTCCTATTAAAGCAAGGAATGAAAGACCAATTGCTGATAGGAAGTTATTTGTATTTTCACCAGTGTTTGGAAGAGTTTTAGGAGTTGAATTTAATTTAGTTAAGTTTGTATTTACTACTTTTTTCTCTTTCTTAATAGAAGTAGATTGTGAATTTTCAGATTTACTTGGAATAGTAGCAGTACCATTGTTGATATCTAATGTTGGTAATTCTGTAACAGAAGGTGCATAAGCTGGAACTGCGTATTCAAATTTAGTTCCGTCTTCATTTATTCCGATTTTATTTCCATTTTCTGAAACATTTGAACTTCTAATAGCCGGGTTCATTTTGAATTGGTGTTTATCTTGGAAGTATTGGCCAATCTCTAAAAGAACTTTTTCTGAATTGTCTTTTGCTGCGAACATTACACCGAATGGTAAGTTCTTGTCACTTAGATATGTTGGTAGTGAAATCGCAGGGTTTCCAGATAAGTTAAACACCCAAGTATATGGAGAACGTCTTGTCATTGGTAACCATTGTTTAGTTAATAAATTAAATCTTTCTTTTGGATCTTTAATTTTGTTAATATTATATAGTTGTTCTTCAACTTCTGGATCTACATAAGGATCAACCTTTTTGTCATTTGATGGGGCGGTAACTGCGTTAGTTGGAACTAAGAATAGATCATATTTTTTATAAAATGCATTCATTTGATCTATAAATGTAGATAATGGTTTTACTGAAGAAATATCAGTATTTGCATTTGGTCCCATATATGAAGAAGTTCCTAATCCGTAAGTTGTAGGGTCTAATTGACGTTTGTTTTCTTCTGTCACACCTTTAACAGCTGCAACATAACTTTCTTCTCCGATACCACCTACAGTGTATGTTTTAATACCTTCGTATCCATCGATAGGGAATTCTTTAACTTCTTCAACAGTAAATCCTTCTTTTCTTAGGAAAGCTACTGTTTCTAAAATAGCTTTTTTAGCAACTTCACTTAATTCAAGATCTTTAAGTGGAGTTTTAAGAGTGTAGGCTATTTTTAATTTTTTCAAATCTTTTGGTGGTTCTACTAACGTTTTTGGTTTACTTAATTCAGTTTTTTCAAAGTAAGCTTTAGCATCTTCAATAGTTTTCACTAGAGGGAATTTAACAACGTGCCCAGTTGGTTTTAGACCGATAAGTCCAGTCCATGAAGAAGGAATACGGATAGATCCTCCAGCATCACTACCACTAGCTATAGGTACCATACCGCTAGCTACAGCACCAGCACTTCCTCCTGAAGATCCACCAGTATTACGGCTAGGATCCCATGGATTACCAGCAGGTCCAAATAATTTAGAATCTGTGATATTTCTAGTTCCTAATTCTGGGTAGTTAGTTTGACCAAGTATAACAAAACCTAATTTAGCAAATTCTTTGGCTACAGGACCACTTTCGTCAGCAATTTTACCCTTGTTTAGATATACACCATTAGTGTAGTCACCATTTTTAAGTTGATCAAGACCTTTGATTAAAGCAGGGACACCTAAGAAAGGTTGTGCTTTCCAATCAATAGGGTTAGCAGCTAGTTTACCAGCGCTAATACGATTGTCAATTTCTTTAGCAGTTCTATATGCTTCATCAACAATAGCTTTAGGAATTTTCCCATTTTCTGTTGTTAGTACAGCGTTTAATTTAGGATTTTCTTCTGCAATAACTTTGTAAGCTAAGTCAACAAGTTCTGTACTAGTAACTTTTCTCTCACGGATTAATTGAGCAAGTTCTAGAGCACTTTTTTGTTTATATTCAGCTACTGTGAATTGCGCTTTTGGTTTAACAGTTTCGTTGTTAATAACACTTGCACTATTAGTTGTTTCATTGTTATTTACAGTTGTTGGTTTTATACTGTTAGCTAGACTAGCAGGAGTAGTAGCTGTTGTTTCTGCAACATTGTTAGTAGTAGAAATACTAGCAGTTTTTTCGCTAGTAGTTTCTGGTTTATTAACAGTTGAAGTTGTAGCAGCTTTATCTTCATTAGCTTTGGCTTGATTATCGTTAGCTAAAACAGGGAATAACGCTGCAGCAGCAAATGCTGGGATAAGAACATATTTAATATTATTTTTTTTCATTTTTAACTCCTATTATAAAATAAATATTTAAATAAATGATTGAAGCTCTGAAAAAGCTTTCTATTTACGATTATACTCCCGTAATGATTATCAATCAAGTAAATAAATTTCTAAAATAAAAAAATATAAGTGACTTAATAATATTTTTTTATTATTACATCTTAAGTCACTTATATTTTTTATTTAAATTAATTTGTTATAGTTCTTAAATTAGTATCCCTTTAAGGCGTTCAAACGAGCTTCTGATTGCCCTTTACCATCTTTTTTCTCACCTTGGTATACTGCAGATTCCCATGATCCGTACATAGGGTTAGGGAAGATGATGAATTTATCACCAAATTCTGCTTTTAATTGTTCAAACATTTTATCTCTATCAGCTTCTGATTTAGTAGAGAATTCAGCGAAGTCGACTAAGTTATCACCAAATAACATAACAAGATTAGTATGTTTTAAAACTTCTTGACGACGTCCTTCTTTAGATTTGTCACCTTCTTTTTTGAACATTAGGTGATCGCGTCCTTGAACAGGTAATCCTTGTGCTTCAAGGTTTTTAATAGTTGCATCTACTTGAGCATCTGTTCTATCAGAAATGTAGTAGATTTGAACTTTATTTTTATCTGCAAATTGTAAGAATTCTTTAGCTCCAGCTACAGGAGTTGCTTCTGCTTTTTGAACCCATTCGTCCCATAATTTAGGATTAAATGCAGTTCCATCTTTAATCATTTTTACTTGGAATGGAATGTTGCTTAATACTGTTTCATCAATATCTAATACGATAGAATAAGGTTTATTCGTAGGTTGTTTTAATAATTCTTTTAATTTATTAGTAGCAACGTTATAACCTTGTTGATATAATGCATCTACTTCAGCAGCATTTTGATACCATAGAGTCCCCATAGTATTTTCTCTAGATCTAAGTTGATCATAAGTAAGAGTTATTTTATTATCCCCACTCTTATTTTCTTCTTTTTTTTCTTCAGTTTTTTGTGCACATCCAGTTGCAAGAACAACTGTAGCTAATACTGAAGAAATAGTCATAACAAGTTTTTTATTTTTCATAATATATATAGCTCCTTTTGTTATCTACATATACAAGTATAGAATATAAATATAAAAAATTCAATGTATAATTATTTTTGAAAAATTTATAAATTAAATATTTTTTCATAGAAAATATAGGTTATCAAAGAAAACGCTTTACAAAATAATAATTAAATAAAAATAATAATATTATTTTTTTAGGTGGTCAGTTAGCTAATCTTAGAAAAATTATTTATATTCTAAAATATATAAATAATAGTGGAATATTACTGAGAAAGAATAATAAAAATCATAGAAAGAATTGAAAAGTAGAAAAATATATAGAACTTGTAAAAAATATTTATTCTAAGATTTAAATAAACACGACTGAAATGTTATGATAATTTCAGTCGTGTTTATTATAAAATATTAATTAGTCGTAATATTTTATCGTAATAGGAATAATTATTTTCCAAAATATTTTTTTCATCTTTCACAAGTTCGGGTTCATCGGTAATAATACCATCTGCGGGACTCTGTAAATATTTAATGATTAAAGCTGGATTGTTTATAGTCCATACAAAAACATGTTTATTTTCTTTTCTAGCTTGCTCGACTAGACGATCTCTATATGAGAAGTCTTCTATGACGAAAAAGTCAATATTACTATGATGAAAATTTCCGAATTGAAGAGGAATAACATAACCAGTTTCTAAGTTTGGTACTTTTGTTTCTAGTTCTTCCATAACTTTAGAGTTTAATGACATAAACTTATAATTTTCAAGTTTTAATCTCTTAATTTCACCAATTAATATGTCGATATAATTAGATGGTTCAGCTCCATGAGGTTTAAGTTCGATTACAAGCTTCATGTTTAATTCTTTCGCTTTATTTACAAATTCTTCTAATGATGGAATTTTACTAGTAAAATCACCTTGTTTAATTGTTAGTCCTACTACTTCATCAAAATTCATATCTTGAACTCGTTTATTCAATCCTGCAAGTCTTTTTAAATTATAATCGTGCATTACTACAAATTTATTGTCTTTTGTTAGAATAATATCAAATTCTACGTAATCAGCACCAACTTCAGCCGCTCCTTCAAGCGCTTCTATTGAATTCTCTACACCTTTAGCAACATATCCACGGTGAGCTATAGTCTCAATGTTTTTGTTAACACCGTTTCCGTACATATTAAAACCATTCATAAGAACCGCAACAACTATAATTACTGTAGTCAATGTTACTACTAATCTTGATTTTTTCTTATTCTCATTAAGATTATTAACCAGTTTTTCGGATATTTCATTATGGTCTATTAGAACAGTTATTAATGAAGTTATAACCGTTACTTTTGAAATAACACCTAAAAAGAAGATAATTCCACTTATCGAAGAGAAAAATAGTGTTTGTATAATCGGATTATTACCGTCATTATCGAAATAGATACAAATGTATGTAATTACACCAGTTAAAACGGCAGCAATTAATAAATATATTATTTCAAATAATAGTATAGTTAAGACAAGTTTTCTTTTACCAGTTTTTGTAAGTTCCCAACTTCTTTTAATACTATCCAGTATATTTTCATCACCGACAGCAGTTAGTGGAAGGGTAAAAATTAGTCTGAGATTCAGATAAGCAAAAACTATCATAATTAATCCCCATACAATAAGCCCACTGTTAGTTTTCATAATTTCACTACTTATAAACTTCGGTATAAATAAATTCTTTGCAAGAACAGATTTTACCCCAAGATTTATCGTAGGTATAGTTATTAAAAAGTAGAATATAAAAAATAAGGTTTGAAAACCTGCAAGATTTTTTGTCTTAGTCCACGCATTGTCTAATATGCTTCGAAATGAATATTGTTTTTCCGTTAATTGACCATAGATAGTAAAGGTTAGTATAGAAAACTCAATAAACATAAAAAATGCTACAATAAGAACTAGTAAGTTTAAAATCACAAAACTATAGGGATTAGTAAGGATATGTAGAATATTATTCTTATCTAAATGTTCTTCACCTGCAAGTGTAAGAGCGAGCTGGAAGATTCTAGATATAAGCCATAAACTACAAATAAGCATTAGCTGAATAATTGCAGCAATAGATATATATGTAAATTTATAACGATTTATATTTTTTAGAATATTGGAAAATAAATTATAAATCTTAAAATCCATGATAACCTCACTTTCTATAGTATTTTTATGCTATTAGATTATATCAAAATTACTATTTTCAAGCAAGGATAAGTAGCTTTAAAAAATATTTATGGTAACGTTACTTTTTCCTATTGACATTTGTGGTAGAAGAGGTGTACAATAAAAAAGTAACGTTACCATTAGTGTTTGGTAAACGTTAAGAGTCATTATATAAAAAAATACAAAGGAGAAAGAACTATGGACTTAAAAAAAGTTGTAAAAGAAGTTGTTGAACATAGTGGTGGTCAAGAAAACTTACGATCTGTTGTTCACTGTGCAACTCGTCTTCGTTTAGAATTAAACGATGAAAAAAAATATAATAAAGAAAAATTAGAGGATATTGAAGGTGTTAAAGGTGTATTCTTTAATAATGGTCAACTTCAATTAATCTTCGGAAGTGGTCTTGTTCAACAAGTTTACGCGGCATATAATGAAGTATTTAAAGGTGCTGCTTCAAATAGTGAAGAAGATTCAAGTGAAACTGTTAAAAAACCAAAAGGAAATCCACTACAGCGTTTTGTAAAAATGTTAAGTGATATTTTCGTTCCGATTATCCCAGCGATCGTTGCTGGTGGTCTTTTAATGGGTATCAATAACGTCTTAACAGCTAAAGATTTATTCTACACTGGTAAATCAGTTATTGAAGCTAACCCAGGTATTGCAGGTCTTGCTGATATGGTTAACGTATTTGCTAATGCACCGTTTGTATTCTTACCTGTATTAATTGGTTTCTCTGCTACTAAACGTTTTGGTGGTAACCCATATCTTGGGGCAGCACTTGCGATGTTAATGGTTCACCCAGATGTAATGAACTTTTATGTATTTGGTAAATTAGATCCATCTACAAACCAACTTCTTGCTCCAGCATTAGATATCGTTAACCAAAGTGGTCAAGCAGTTGATGGACTGCAAAGACTTACATCTCTTCAATACTGGGATGTATTTGGATTTAAGATTGCTAAAGTAGGATATCAAGGAACTGTATTACCAATCCTTGCAGCTGCTTGGTTATTAGCGACAATTGAAAAATTCTTACGTCGTGTAACTCCATCATGGTTAGATAACTTAACTACACCATTAGTTTCATTATTCGTAACTGGATTTGTAACATTCGCATGGATGGGGCCTGTACTTCGTGAAGCTGGTACTTTATTAGGTGAAGGATTACAATGGTTATACATGCAAGGTGGATTCGTAGGAGCAGGTATTTTCGGTTTATTCTACGCACCAATCGTAATCACTGGATTACACCAAAGCTTCTCTGCTATCGAAACTCAATTACTAGCTGCAACAGGATTAACATTTATCTTTCCAATCGCATCTATGTCTAACGTAGCACAAGGTGCAGCGGTTCTTGCAGTATTAGTATTCTCTAAAAACACAAAAATGAAATCAATCTCATCAGCATCTGGAATTTCTGCATTATTAGGTATTACAGAGCCGGCTATGTTCGGGGTTAACTTAAGACTTAGATATCCATTCTACGGAGCTATTGTAGGAAGTGCGGTAGGAAGTGCATGGATTGGATTAAACAAAGTATTTGCATCAGCATTAGGAGCGGCAGGTCTTCCAGGATTCTTATCAATTCCTGCTAACCACTGGTCAACATTTGGTATTGGTTTAGCATTATCATTCATAGTTTCATTCTCAGTAACAGCATACTTCTTCAAGACTAAGAAGGAACTTGTAAATGCTAGCTAATAACTGGAAACAAAATCTTCATTTAGAACCTACTAAAGGTTGGCTTAATGATCCGAATGGATTAGCTTACTTTAAAGGTAAATATCATATTTTTCACCAATATTCATATGAAGTAAACGGAGGACTAAAATTATGGTATTACTATACTAGTAGTGATCTAAAAAATTATGAAGATCGTGGCGTTTTCTTAACACCAACGATTGAAGAAGAAACACATGGTGTGTATTCAGGAAGTGCCAATATAGAAGACGGAAAATTAGTCTTCTATTACACAGGAAATGTGAAATATCAAGGAAATTATGATTACGTTCATGCTGGACGTGGTCATAATACCATATCTTTTGAAACGGAAGATGGAATTAATTTTACTGAGAAAAAATGTCTATTAAAAACTGATGATTACCCTAATATGTCAAATCATGTTAGGGATCCGAAGATATTTGAAAAAAATGGAAAAAAATATCTAGTTCTAGGAGCTAGAGATAGCAATGATTATGGATGTTTATTAGTATACGATAAAGATACTCTTAAACCATATAAAACTATTTATTCACAAAAAAATTTAGGATTCATGTGGGAATGTCCTGATTACTTTGAAGTAGATGGGAAAGAAATATTTATGTTTTCACCTCAAGGTATTACAAGAATGTATCCTAATTATGAAAATATGTATCAAATTGGATATTCTGTAGTTGAAGATGGAATTGAGAATGTTGATAAACTAGATAACTTCACACTATTAGATTATGGACATGATTTTTATGCATCACAAACATTTTTAGACGAAGATAATAATCGTGTTTTAATAGGTTGGATGTATGTTCCGGATAGTAGCTATACAAATCCGACTGCGAAGTTCGGTTATCAAAACTGTTTAACTGTGCCACGTGTAGTAAATTACAAAGATGGAAAAGTTAGACAAACCTTACATAAATCGATAAAAGATTTATTAGGTAATGATATTAAAACTAATGACTTTAATAAAAATACATGGTATTATAAACAAGAACATGGAGAAAGTTTTGAAATCAGTGTAGCTGATTTTAAAGTTAGCTATAAAGATAAAGAATTAAAAGTTTCTTTTGGCACTAGTGGTTATGGAAGAAATGATAGAAAATATAAATTGAATTTAGAAGATGTAGAAATAGTATTTGATAGTTCATCAATTGAATTATTCGCTAATGGTGGATCATTTACGATTTCGACAAGATTCTATCCAGAAAATCATGATGTGAAAATATTAGCTACTAATTATGTAGCAAAAGAACTTGGAGCAATCGAAATTAGAGAGGAGAACTAAAATGGCAGTTTTATGTATAGGAGAGATGCTAATTGACTTTATTGGTGAAGGTGTAGGAACAATCGATAAAGTAAAATCATTTAAAAAAGAGGCTGGAGGCTGTGTAGCGAACGTTGCTTGTGTTGCGCAAAAACTAGGTCATAAGAGTTATTTATTAACATCACTTGGGCAAGATGGTTTTGGTGATTTTCTAGAAAATACTTTAAAAAATGAAAATGTTGACTGCAAATATGTTAGCCGTAAAGCTGATAGTTTCACACCATTAGCATTTGTTTCTTTAGATGAAACTGGGGACCGTTCATTTAGTTTTTACTTCAAAGGTTCATCAACGTTAAGAATTAGTAAGGAAGATGTAGAGAAAGTTGATTTATCTGAAATCGAAGCAATTCACTTCGCAAGTATCGCCATACAAGAAGAATCAAAAGATAGCCATCATTTATTACTGAAAAAAGCTAAAGAAGCGGGAGTGTTAATTTCTTTTGATGTTAACTTACGATTCAATCTTTGGGATGATCACAAAGTATACCTTGAAACTATTAAAGAATTCTTACCTTATGTTGATGTAATAAAAGTTGCTGATAATGAATTAGAATTCTTAACAGGAACTACTAATATCGAAGAAGCATTAAAAAAAGACTTCAGCTACATGAAAGTTGTTCTTTATACTAAAGGAGAACACGGTGCAGAAGTTTATTATGAAAATCATAAAGTGGTAACTGAAATACCTGATATAAAAGCCGTTGATACTACTGGGGCAGGGGATGCTTTTGCTGGTTCATTCTTATCTAAACTATTAAATCATGATGATCTTAATAATATTTCAGAAGAAGAATTAGCGCGTATGGCAACATTTGCGACAAACTACGCTAGTTTAACAACTACAAAAACAGGTGCAATCTCAAGTTACTTAACTGAAGAAGAATACAATAATTTAATATAAGTAAAAAATAAGTCCTAATTAGGGCTTATTTTTTATTAAATAGAAAAATTAAGGCACGTATGATAAAATTAATAATAATGATGAAAAATAAATAATAAAAAAAGTTGGTGTAAGTATGCAAAATAATATAAAAATAAGATTATCAGTTGATAACTTCTATGATAATATTTCAAAAAACAAACAAAAGACAAAAATTGATCCGAAAGAACTTAGTAAGTCATTAGGATATGATGAAAAAATTATTAATGAATTTCCTGATGAAATTAATATGGGGCTTTCTTGTGGGAATCCTATTAATCATTTGAAAATTAAAGAAGGGCAATCTTTAATTGATTTAGGGTGTGGAGCTGGAATGGATATATTCATAACGAAGATGAAGAATCCAAAAGTAGGAACACTTTATGGTTTGGATAGATTAGATTCAATGTTAGAAAAAGCGAAGAAGGTTAGAGATAATAAGAAATTTGATAATATTGAATTTATTAAAGGTGAATTAATCAATATTCCTATAGCAGATAGGTCAGTTGATAGAGTTATTAGTAACTGTGTTATTAATCTAGAACCAGATAAACAAAAAGTATACGACGAAATTTATCGTATTCTAAAAGAAGATGGTATGTTTGTAATATCTGATATTATTTTGAAAAAAGAGTTGCCACTAAAATGGAAAGATTCTGGTAGAATGCACTGTACATGAGTGGCTGGTGCTCTTCTGGAAGAAGAGATGACTGATATTATCAGAAAAGCAGGATTTACTAAGTTTCAGATAATTAATTCTGATGTAACAGATGAGTATGCAGAAAAATGGGGCTATGGCAAAGTGATGAAAGATTATATCCAAAGTGGATTACTTATTGGAAGAAAATAAGTATTTTTGATAATGTTTAAGAAAACGTTAGTCATTTATTTTGACATGTATAGACAAAACAAGTTAAAATATAAAGAAACAAATAATAATTAAGAAAAAATTTTTTTTCTAATTTTGTTGTTGATTAGAGAATAAAATTTGTGATTTTTGTATAATAGATTGTATAGATAACTTTTTCAATGGTTATGTTATAAAGTAAAATATAAAAAAGTATACAGAATGACTTAGATTTTACTAAGAAAAAACTGTTAATATATGTTTAGTATTTTAAATAATAGTTTAAACTTGATTTTAGTTAGTTTATATATAATGATTTTATATTGGAAAAAACAACATAAAAATATAGTAAGGAGTGAAGGTCAATGAGATTATTATTAGCCGAAGATGAAAAAGATTTAGCAGATGCGCTAGAGGCGATGCTAAAACATAATAATTACTCAGTTGATGTAGTAAACAATGGACAAGATGCATTAGATTATCTTATGTTAGATGACTATGATGGGGCAATTTTAGATGTTATGATGCCACAAATGGATGGCGTAACAGTAGTAAAAAAATTAAGAGAAAATAAAAAAAGTACACCAGTATTATTGCTTACAGCAAAATCAGAAATTGAAGATAAAGTATATGGATTAGATAGTGGAGCAGATGATTACATGACTAAACCTTTTGTAACGAGAGAGTTATTAGCAAGGGTACGTTCTATGACAAGAAGACAAGTCACATTTACAAGTAATGTACTAG
>ERZ773211.195-NODE-195-length-14075-cov-155.579_pt1 | contig 14075 bp, 1 predicted proteins | sample MGYA00511914_ERZ773211 | MGnify/ENA primary metagenome ERZ773211 (study PRJEB29015, sample SAMEA2738163) | human oral metagenome | biome: human oral; feature: human-associated habitat; material: saliva | place: China | collected 2242 ...
CAGCAGCGAAAGACGCTTTAGCTCAAGCAGTAGAGGCAGAGAAGAATGAAATCAATGCCGATAACAGTTTGACAAGTACAGAAAAAGCGGATAAAGTCAAGGCTGTAGAAGCTAAGAAAAAAGAAGAAGAAGCTAAGATTGCGGCAGCAGAAAACGCTGATAAAGTAGCTGAAGCTAAAACAGCAGGAGAAGCAGCAGTTAAAGCAGTTCACGACAATGGTGACTTAGAAGCAGTTAAGACAGCAGCGAAAGACGCTTTAGCTCAAGCAGTAGAGGCAGAGAAGAATGAAATCAATGCCGATAACAGTTTGACAAGTACAGAAAAAGCGGATAAAGTCAAGGCTGTAGAAGCTAAGAAAAAAGAAGAAGAAGCTAAGATTGCGGCAGCAGAAAACGCTGATAAAGTAGCTGAAGCTAAAACAGCAGGTGTTAAAGCCATTGAAGGAGTACACACACCAGGAAACTTAGATACTGTAAAAGAAGAAGCAAAAACGGCAGTAGATGCAGCATTAGCAGAAAAAGAAAAAGCAATCGAAGCTAACGACAAACTTTCAGATGCAGAAAAAGCAGCAGCGAAAGACGAAGCTAAGAAAGCAGCAGACGAAGCTAAGAAAGCAATCGAAGCAGCAACAGATCAAGCTGGAGTAGATGCAAAAGCAACTGAAGGAACAAAAGCGGTAGCAGCAGTAAACCCAGTAGGAAAAGAAAAAGCGAAAGCAGCAGTAGATGCAGCATTAGCGGAAAAAGAAAAAGCAATCGAAGCTAACGACAAACTTTCAGATGCAGAAAAAGCAGCAGCGAAAGACGAAGCTAAGAAAGCAGCAGACGAAGCTAAGAAAGCAATCGAAGCAGCAACAGACCAAACTGGAGTAGACGCAAAAGCAACTGAAGGAATAAAAGCAGTAGAAGCAGTAAACCCAGTAGGAAAAGAAAAAGCGAAAGCAGCAGTAGATGCAGCATTAGCGGAAAAAGAAAAAGCAATCGAAGCTAACGACAAACTTTCAGATGCAGAAAAAGCAGCAGCGAAAGACGAAGCTAAGAAAGCAGCAGACGAAGCTAAGAAAGCAATCGAAGCAGCAACAGACCAAGCTGGAGTAGATGCAAAAGCAACTGAAGGAACAAAAGCGGTAGCAGCAGTAAACCCAGTAGGAAAAGAAAAAGCGAAAGCAGCAGTAGATGCAGCATTAGCGGAAAAAGAAAAAGCAATCGAAGCAAACAACAAACTTTCAGATGCAGAAAAAGCAGCAGCGAAAGCAGAAGCTAAGAAAGCAGCAGACGAAGCTAAGAAAGCAATCGAAGCAGCAACAGACCAAACTGGAGTAGACGCAAAAGCAACTGAAGGAATAAAAGCAGTAGAAGCAGTAAACCCAGTAGGAAAAGAAAAAGCGAAAGCAGAAGTAGATGCAGCATTAGCAGAAAAAGAAAAAGCAATCGAAGCAAACGACAAACTTTCAGATGCAGAAAAACAAGCAGCGAAAGACGAAGCTAAGAAAGCAGCAGATGAAGCTAAGAAAGCAATCGAAGCAGCAACAGATCAAGCTGGAGTAGATGCAAAAGCAACTGAAGGAACAAAAGCGGTAGCAGCAGTAAACCCAGTAGGAAAAGAAAAAGCGAAAGCAGCAGTAGATGCAGCATTAGCAGAAAAAGAAAAAGCAATCGAAGCTAACGACAAACTTTCAGATGCAGAAAAAGCAGCAGCGAAAGACGAAGCTAAGAAAGCAGCAGACGAAGCTAAGAAAGCAATCGAAGCAGCAACAGACCAAACTGGAGTAGACGCAAAAGCAACTGAAGGAATAAAAGCAGTAGAAGCAGTAAACCCAGTAGGAAAAGAAAAAGCGAAAGCAGCAGTAGATGCAGCATTAGCGGAAAAAGAAAAAGCAATCGAAGCTAACGACAAACTTTCAGATGCAGAAAAAGCAGCAGCGAAAGACGAAGCTAAGAAAGCAGCAGACGAAGCTAAGAAAGCAATCGAAGCAGCAACAGATCAAACTGGAGTAGATGCAAAAGCAGCTGAAGGAAAAGCAGCAGTAGGAGCAGTAAACCCAGTAGGAAAAGAAAAAGCGAAAGCGGCAGTAGATGCAGCATTAGCGGAAAAAGAAAAAGCAATCGAAGCAAATAACAAACTTTCAGATGCAGAAAAAGCAGCAGCGAAAGCAGAAGCTAAGAAAGCAGCAGACGAAGCTAAGAAAGCAATCGAAGCAGCAACAGACCAAACTGGAGTAGACGCAAAAGCAACTGAAGGAATAAAAGCAGTAGAAGCAGTAAACCCAGTAGGAAAAGAAAAAGCGAAAGCAGAAGTAGATGCAGCATTAGCAGAAAAAGAAAAAGCAATCGAAGCAAACAACAAACTTTTAGATGCAGAAAAAGCAGCAGCGAAAGCAGAAGCTAAGAAAGCAGCAGATGAAGCTAAGAAAGCAATAGCAGAAGCAACAGATCAAGCTGAAGTCGATGCAAAAGCAGCAGAAGGAAAAGCAGCAATAGCAGCAGTAAACCCAGTAGGGAAAGATAAAGCAAAAGCAGAAGTAGAAGGTGAATTAGCTAAGAAATTAGCTGAACTTGAAAATTCAACTGATTTAACAGATGCAGAAAAAGCAACGGCTAAGGCACGAGTTTTAGACGAAGCTAAGAAAGCAATAGAAGCGATTGAAAAAGCTATGACACAAGCAGAAGTAGATCAAGTAATTCGTAACTTTGTTTACCACACTTCAGCGGTTGTTCTTGAAAAAGAAGAATATGATTTATCAAAACTATTTGTAAATGGTCCTGTAACTGTTAAACAAGGTGAATCTTTAACAGATAAAGATATTTTATCAAAACTAAATTTACCAAACGGTGTAGAAATTGTTAAAGTTGAAAAACCTACAACATCAGCATTAGGTACAGTAGCAGCCAAAGTAACACTTAAATTAGCAGATGGTACGCAAGTAACTATTACAGTACCAGTAGTAGTTGTTAAAGGAACAGCGACAGAAACAACAACGACATCAACTGAAAAATCTTCTAATAAGGTTAGCAACAAACAATTGCCAAATACTGGTACAACAGAAACTAATACTGGATTAGTAGGATTAGGATTAGGAATTCTTGGATTACTTGCAGCAGCAAGACGTCGTAAAGAAAAATAATATTAAGTTAAATATAATATTAACTTAAGTAGATACCCTTGAAATTTCAAGGGTATCTTTTTTGATTGTAATCGTCCAATAACGAGGTATCTATCTTCTGAACATAACTTCCTTTATAATAAAAATATAAAAGAAGGAATGGATGAAAACAAAATGTCAAAACAAATTGTATCATTAGACGTTGACTATTCATCAAAAAAGAAGGGAAATCCAATGCTATTCTATTAAAGATTCGTAAAGGGAGAATGGAATGGGTGCTTTACGATTCCTCGATAGTGTGTAATATTTTGTATTTACATAAAATATTACACACTATTAAAAATGAGATTCTAAAGGCTTATTTGCCATGGAATAAAAATATTCAATATTAAACTTTTACGTTGAATATGTCAACTTGTCTTGATATAATTAGTAGTATCAAATAATAATTAAAGAAGAGAAGATTTTTTTGTAATTAAAAAGGAGAAAAATATTATGAAAAAAAATATTAATAAAGTACTGAAATATTCTATTCGTAAGCTATCTATTGGTATTAGTCCTATAGCGATAGGAACATTGATTTTTGGAAATTATATCCCAGGAAATATTGCAAAAGCAGGAGAAATAACTTTTAAATATGTAGAAGAAAATGAATTAAGCGAAAAAGAAAAAGAGTTAATAAAGAGAGAAATACCAGAAGAATACAAAGAGAATCAAACATATTATTTGGTATATAAGAAGATAAATGAAAGAGAAGAACAGTTATTACCAAAGACAGGAGATAGTACAGCGCCACTCTATGGATTAGGTATAGGTACAGTAGTTATAGCAGTATTGTTAATATCTAGAAAAAATAGAAATAGAGTATTAAGTGTATTATTAATTGGGGCATTGGGACAAAGTGTAATAGTTCCTTATGAAACATTTGCTTTAGAAAATAAGTTATTGAAACATTATAATATGTCAAAAGAAGTAAATGATAGTACACAATTAAAATCAGGTATAATTCATATACCAGGATATAAGTATGTAGGATTTTTAGAAGATGGTGATATAAGAGGCGCATCAATAAATAAAGAAACAGAGCGTATAGAAGGAAATGGTGGTACAGAGGAAATTTCGAAAGGGACATCCTTAGTGCAAGAAAACTTACCGGAGTACACAGGACCAGTGTCGACAAAAGGAACGCAAGAGCCAGGACGCGAAGGAGAATCCGCGGTACAAGAGAATTTACCGGAATACACAAACCTAGTATCAACAAAAGGAACACAAGAATCAGGGCGAGTTGGTGAATCAGCAATCCAAGAAAATACTCCAGAATATACTAAGCCGGTGTCGACAAAAGGAACACAAGAACCAGGGCGAGTTGGTGAATCAGCAATCCAAGAAAATACTCCAGAATATACTAAGCCGGTGGCGACAAAAGGGACACAAGAACCAGGACGTATTGGCGAATCAGCAGTTCGAGAAGAGACTCCAGAATATACTAAGCCGGTGTCAACAAAAGGAACGCAAGAATCAGGGCGAGTTGGCGAATCAGCAGTTCGAGAAGACTTACCAGAATACACAAACCCAGTGGCAACAAAAGGAACGCAAGAGTCAGGGTATGAAGGAGAGTCAGTGATTCAACCGGAATTACCAGAGTACAAAGTTGCAGAGGAGAAAAAAGGAACGCAAGAGTTAGGTCACGAAGGAGAATCAGTAGTTCGAGAAGATACTCCAGAGTACACTAAGCCAGTAGCAACAAAAGGAACACAAGAACCAGGACACGAGGGAGAATCAGCAGTTCGAGAAGACTTACCAGAATACACAAACCCAGTGTCAACAAAAGGAACGCAAGAGTCAGGGTATGAAGGAGAGTCAGTGATTCAACCGGAATTACCAGAGTACAAAGTTGCAGAGGAGAAAAAAGGAACGCAAGAGTTAGGTCACGAAGGAGAATCAGTAGTTCGAGAAGATACTCCAGAGTACACTAAGCCAGTAGCAACAAAAGGAACACAAGAACCAGGACACGAGGGAGAATCAGCAGTTCGAGAAGATACTCCAGAGTACACTAAGCCAGTAGCAACAAAAGGAACACAAGAACCAGGACACGAGGGAGAATCAGTAGTTCGAGAAGAGGCTCCAGAATATACTAAGCCGGTGTCGACAAAAGGAACACAAGAACCAGGGCGAGTTGGCGAATCAGCAGTTCGAGAAGAGACTCCAGAGTATACTAAGCCGGTGGCGACAAAAGGAACACAAGAGTCAGGGTATGAAGGAGAGTCAGTGATTCAACCGGAATTACCAGAGTACACTAATCCAGTGTCAACAAAAGGAACGCAAGAGTTAGGACACGAAGGAGAATCAGCAGTTCGAGAAGAGACTCCAGAGTATACTAAGCCGGTGGCGACAAAAGGAACACAGGAACCAGGGCGAGTTGGTGAATCAGCAATCCAAGAAAATACTCCAGAATATACTAATCCAGTGTCAACAAAAGGAACGCAAGAGCCAGGACGCGAGGGAGAGTCAGCAGTTCGAGAAGAGACTCCAGAATATACTAATCCAGTGTCAACGAAAGGAACGCAAGAGCCAGGACGCGAGGGAGAATCAGCAGTTCGAGAAGACTTACCAGAATACACAAACCCGGTGTCAACAAAAGGAACACAAGAACCAGGACGCGAGGGAGAATCAGCAGTTCGAGAAGACTTACCAGAATACACAAACCCGGTGTCAACAAAAGGAACGCAAGAACCAGGGTATGAAGGAGAGTCAGCGATTCAACCGGAATTACCAGAGTACAAAGTTGCAGAGGAGAAAAAAGGAACGCAAGAACCAGGACGTGAGGGAGAACCAGCAGTTCGAGAAGACTTACCAGAATACACAAACCCAGTGTCAACAAAAGGAACGCAAGAACCAGGTCGCGAGGGGGAATCAGCGGTTCAATCAGAGTTGCCAGAATACACAAACCCAGTGTCAACAAAAGGAACGCAAGAGCTAGGACATGAGGGAGAATCAGCGATTAACGAATTTTCAGAGTACACTGAACCAGTAGCGACAAAAGGAACGCAAGAACCAGGTCATGAGGGAGAAGCGACAGTCCGAGAAGAGACTCCAGAATATACTAAACCACTAGAAACAAAAGGGACACAAGAACCAGGTCATGAGGGAGAAGCGACAGTCCGAGAAGAGACTCCAGAATATACTAAACCACTAGAAACAAAAGGGACGCAAGAGCCGGGGCGTGAAGGGCAACCAGCAGTTTACGAATTTCCAGAGTATACTGATCCAGTAGGGACAAAAGGAACGCAAGAACCAGGTCATGAGGGAGAATCAGCAGCAATAGAGGAACTTCCGACTTTAGAAGTTACTACAAGAAATAGAACGGAAACAGAAAATATTCCTTATACAACAGAAGAAATTCAAGATCCAACACTTTTGAAAAATCGTCGTAAAACTGAACTACCAGGTCAAGCAGGAACGCGTACAATTCAATATGAAGACTACATCGTAAATGGTAATGTAGTAGAAACTAAAGAATTATCACGAACTGAAGTAGCTCCAGTAAAAGAAATCGTTAAAGTAGGAACGCTAGTAAAAGTTAAACCTACAGTAGAAATTGCAAACTTAACAAAAGCTGAGAACAAAAAATCTATAACTGTAAGCTATAACCTAACAGACACTACATCGGCGTATATCTCTGCAAAAGCGCAAGTTTTCCGTGGAGACGAGTTAGTTAAAGAGGTGGATATAGAAAATCCTGCCAAAGAGCAAGTGATATCAGGTTTAGACTATTATACGCCTTACACACTAAAAACGCGTCTAACTTATAATCTAGGCGAAAGCGATGAACAAAGTACAGAAACATCAATGAAAGATTTCCAACTAGATTATAAAAAAATAGAAATTAAAGATATCGATTCAGTAGAATTATACGGTAAAGAAAATAATCGTTATCGCAGATATTTAAGTCTAAGTGAAGCGCCGACTGATACAGCTAAATACTTTGTAAAAGTAAAATCAGATAGATTCAAAGAAATGTATATACCTGTAAAATCTATTACAGAAAATGCAGATGGAACTTATAAAGTAACGGCAGCTGTTGATCAACTTGTAGAAGAAGGTGTAGAAGGATATAAAGAGGACTACACATTTAATGTAGCTAAAACTAAAGCAGAACAACCGGGAGTTTACACATCGTTTAAACAACTTATAACAGCAATGCAAAGCAACTTAGCAGGTGTATATAAATTAGCTGCAGATATGACAGCCGATGAAGTAGGGCTACCAGAAAATCAAACAAGTTACATAACAGGAGAATTTACGGGAACGTTAGTAGGAGCAGAAGGAAGTAAAGCATATGCTATATACGACCTGAAAAAACCACTATTTGACACATTAAAAAATGCAACTGTAAAAGATTTAGATCTTAAAAATACACAAGTGGATAGCAAAGAAAATGCCGCAGCAGTAGCAAAAACAGCAAACAATGCCACTATCAGCAATATGGCTGTAGAAGGAAAAGTATCAGGAAGAAAATCTGTAGCAGGATTAGTAGTAGATGCAACAAATACAAGAATAGAAAACAGCTCATTCAGCGGAAAACTAGTCGCTAATCACGCGGATAACAATGCGAATTACGCAGGAGGAATCGTCGGTAAATTAACTGGTGGAAATGCCAAAGTTGATAAATCGAAAGTTGATGCAGTCATCTCTACGGCTGCTCGTAACAATAACCAAACAGCAGGAGGAATCGCAGGTAAATTAGAAAATGGAGCGTTAGTAACACGTTCTGTAACAACAGGTAAAATCTTAAATGGTCGAGGATATTCGAGAATCGGAGGAATAGTTGGGTCTACTTGGAAAAATGGTCGAGTAAATGATGTTGTGAGTAACGTAGATGTAGGAGATGGATATGTTATTACAGGAGATCAATATAATGCAGCAGAGGTGCAAAATGCTGGTACCTCTATTGACAATAAAAAGCGTGATATGTTCGCAACAAAAATATCAGAAGAACAATTAATGGCTAAGATTGCTTCTTATGGAATAACAGTAACTCTTGATGATACTGGACAAGACCTAAAAGCAAACTCAAAAGAAGTTGACTATACAACATTGAGTAAAGCGCAAGTTGAAAGAAAAGTAGCTTATAACAACATAGAAAAATTAATGCCATTTTACAATAAAGAGCTAGTTGTTCATTATGGTAACAAAGTAGCAACAACGGATAAACTTTATACTACAGAACTACTAGACGTAGTGCCAATGAACGGAAATGAAGTAGTAACGGATATTAATAATAAGAAAAATTCAATCAATAGAGTTATGTTACACTACAAAGACAACACGGTAGAATACTTAGATGTAACATTCAAAGAAAACTTCGCAAACAGTCAAGTAGTTGAATATAGTGTTGCAGAAAAAGGATATATATTCACACCAGAAGCATTCATATCAGATTATACAGCGATAACTAATAATGTACTAAGTGAATTACAAAATGTAACGTTCAGCTCAGAAGCTACTAAGAAAGTGCTAGGAGCGGCAGATGACGCAGCGTTAGATAACTTATACTTAGATAGAGAATTTGAGGAAGTTAAGACTAATATAGCAGAACACTTAAGAAAAGTATTAGCAATGGATAAATCAATCAACACTACAGGAGATGGTGTAGTTGAATACGTAAGCGAAAAAATTAAAAATAACAAAGAAGCATTTATGCTGGGACTTACATACATGAACCGTTGGTACAATATTAATTATGATAGTCTGAATACGAAAGATTTATCAGTGTACAAATTTGACTTTAACGGAAATAATGAAGCTTCAACGCTAGACACTATCATCGCTTTAGGAAATAGCGGACTAGAAAACCTACGAGGACCAAATACGACAGGTCTATATGCGAGCACACTAGCACCACTTAAAGGAGAAGATTCAGTCTTTGACTTCGTAGAAGCATATAGAAAACTGTTCCTGCCGAACAAAACAAATAATGAATGGTTTAAAGATAATACAAAAGCATACATAGTAGAAGCGAAATCAGATATAGAAGAAGTTCGAGAAAAACAAGTATCACCAACAGCTGACAAGAAATACTCAATAGGAGTATATGATAGAATATCAGCACCAAGTTGGGGATATAAGAGCATGATACTGCCACTATTAACGATGAAAGAAGAGAGTCTGTATGCAATATCTACTCTATCAACATTAGCCTTCGGTAGCTATGAACGTTATCGAGACAGAGGAGCAGACGGAGCTATTCTATCAGGAGAAGCCCTACGACAATATGTTAGAGGAAAAGTAGATCAATCTGCGAAATGGCAAAGAGATCATTATGACATTTGGTATAAAGTTCTAGCCCCAGAATTTAAAGAAAGATTATACCGTGCAGTGCCGGTAACAGATGCATTTGAGGTGAAAGATACAAATGGTAGAGGATATTGGGCAACATTATCAGACAAAAACATAGACTCTATCTACAGCTTCTTCGGGCCAGCAGGTAAATACCATACGCCAAGACCGAATGCAGGTGCTTATGCGACAGGAGTAGAGGCGTACTTTGTAAGTGATAGACTGTTAGACCAGTACGGAACATCTGTTTACAGTCATGAGATGGTGCATAACTCAGATGGAAGAGTCTACTTCGAAGGAAACGAGCGACGTGAAGGACTAGGAGCAGAATTATACGCACTAGGACTACTTCAATCAGCGGACAGTGTAGATAAAGAAGCGATAGTATTAAACACAGTCTTCAAAGGAGATAAAGACTCGAAAACTCGCTTGCACACATACGATCCAACAGCAAGATTCACCTCTGAAGAAGAAATTCAACACTACTTACACGGAATGTATGATGTGCTATACACGCTTGATGCAATGGAAGCTAATGCAGTATTAACGAAAAGTGACGCGGTTAAGAAACAATGGTTTAGAAAAATAGAAAACTACTATGTGCATGACGATAAATATAACAAAGACACACATGCAGGAAACAAAGTTCGTCCATTAACAGATGGAGAAGTAGCAAGATTAACAACATTGAACTCATTAATCGAAAATGACATCATCAATAGACGTGCTTACCGCGATGAAAGTCAACTTGAAAGAAATGGTTATTACACAATAAGTATGTTCTCACCTATCTACGCAGGACTAAGTAATCCAAACGGTGCGCCTGGAGATGTAATGTTTAGAAAAACAGCATTTGAATTATATGCCGAAAAAGGATACCACAAAGGATTCTTACCTTACGTATCTAACCAATACGCGGCAGATGCACTAGCAGAAGGAAGTAAAACATACTCAAGCTGGTACAAACGTGATGTTGCTTTAGTGACAGACAATTTAGTATTGAAAAAAGTATTTGATAATCACTATCCAAACTGGGTAGAATTCAAAAAAGATATGTTCAACCAACGTATCAGTAAACAAAATAATCTAAAAGCGATTACGATTCAATATGAATTAGGAAAACCTAATAGTACAACAGAAGTAACTATCTCATCAGCGCAAGAGATGCAAGCTCTAATTGATGCGGCAGTAGCACACGATGTAAAAAACATTAAACGTGCAACAGAAAATGTCCCATCAAGTTGGGTGCACTTACTAAAACAAAAAATCTACAACGCGTATCTACGTCTGACAGATGATTTTAGAGAATCAATTTATAAATAGTCACTGTATAAGGTATTCAAGTGATTATGAAATGATATAGGTTTCTTTTCAGTGAACAGATAAGTTAAAGGAATAATAGGATTCTTATCAGATTTTAGATATAAGAAAAAGGCTCTTTGTCAAGTTTGGATAATAGGAAAAAATTGTTCTAGAAAATCTAGGCAGCAAGGTGCTGCTTAGATTTTTCTTGTTTTCACTAAGTTGGATAGTATTTTTGTGTTTAGAAATAAATAATCTAGGTAAAATTAAAATATGTAATCTGGAAGTGACTCGATAAAAGTATGATTTCTTAAGAAACTAGATTTTATCGAGTCACTTCTTGCAGTAGTTTATTAGATATCTGAAAATCTTTTATAAAGAGAATTTAAAATAACGTAATAAAGTTAGAAAAACATCTTTTCATGATTATTTAGTCTCAATTTAAGTTCCTGTTATAAAATTAGTTTAGGGTTAAATTCTAGTTTTTTATTTAAACTGGAATTTACTTTGGGAATTAACATAATTATTTTACTATATCTTAAAAATATATTTATTTGAATAGATTATTGTAATTTGATATAATACATTGATAATATTTGTAATATATAATATATAATATAGAAATTAGTGATTTAAATAGAGAACATAATAGGAGAGAAATTATAGTGAATCGAAACATTAATAGCAAAATAATAAGGTATTCAATAAGGAAACTTTCTTTAGGTGCTGCCGCGGTGATTGTGGGAGCATTAATTTTTGGAAATTATACCCCAGGAAATATTGCAAAAGCAGGAGAGATAACTTTCAAATATGTAGAAGAAAATGAGTTGAATGAAAGCGAAAAGGTGTTAATAAAGAGAGAAATACCAGAAAGATATAAAGAAAATCGAACGTATTATTTAGTATATAAGAAAATTAATGAAAAAAAAGAAGAAAAGTTATTACCGAATACAGGAGATAGTTCTATACCACTTTATGGGTTAGGATTAGGAACAGCAGCGTTAGTAGTATTATTGATTTCTAGAAAAAATAAAAATAAAGTATTAAGCGTATTATTAATTGGGGTGTTGGGACAAAGTGTAATAGTTCCTTATGAAACATTTGCTTTAGAGAATAAAATATTGAAACACTATAATATGTCAAAAGAAGTAAATGATAGTACACAATTAAAATCAGGTATAATTCATATACCAGGATATAAGTATGTAGGATTTTTAGAAGATGGTGATGTAAGAGGAATATCAATAAATAAAGAAACAGAGCGTATGGAAGGAAATACTGGTACAGAGGAAATTTCGAAAGGGAGATCCTTAGTGCAGGAAAACCTACCAGAATATACTAAGCCATTAGAAACAAAAGGAACACAAGAATCAGGACGTGTTGGTGAAGCAGTAGTCCGAGAAGAAACTCCAGAATACACTAAGCCGTTAGAAACAAAAGGAACACAAGAGCCAGGACGTGTTGGCGAATCAGCGGTTCAACCGGAGTTATCAGAGTACACTGCCCCAGTAGCGACAAAAGGAACGCAAGAACCAGGGCATGTAGGAGAATCAGCAGTCCGAGAAGATATTCCAGAATATACTAAGCCATTAGAAACAAAAGGAACACAAGAACCAGGACATGTTGGAGAATCAGCGATTCAATCAGACTTACCAGAATACACAAATCCAGTATCGACAAAAGGAACACAAGAACCAGGGCGAGTTGGAGAGTCAGCAGTACGAGAAGAAACTCCAGAATATACAAACCCAGTGTCGACAAAAGGAACACAAGAACCAGGACACGGGGGAGAATCAGCAGTCCGAGAAGAAGCTCCAGAATATACAAACCCAGTGTCAACAAAAGGAACACAAGAACCAGGGCGAGTTGGAGAGTCAGCAGTACGAGAAGAAGCTCCAGAATACACAAATCCAGTATCGACAAAAGGAACACAAGAAGCAGGACGCATTGGAGAAGCAGCAATTCAACCGGAGTTACCAGAGTACACTGCTCCAGTAATGGTAAAAGGAACACAAGAACCAGGGCGAGTTGGAGAGTCAGCAGTCCGAGAAGAAGCTCCAGAATATACAAACCCAGTGTCGACAAAAGGAACACAAGAACCAGGACGCGTAGGGGAATCAGCAATCCGAGAAGAGAGTCCAGAGTACACTAATCCAGTAGCGGCAAAAGGGACACAAGAACCAGGACGAGTTGGAGAGTCAGTAGTTCAAGAAGAAGCTCCAGAATATACAAATCCAGTGTCAACAAAAGGAACACAAGAACCAGGGCGAGTTGGAGAGTCAGCGGTGCAACCAGACTTACCAGAGTACACTAATTCGATAGCGACAAAAGGAACGCAAGAGCCAGGACACGGGGGAGAATCAGCAATTCAACCGGAGTTACCAGAGTACACTGCTCCAGTAACGGTAAAAGGAACGCAAGAACCAGGACATGAGGGAGAGTCAGCGATTCAACCGGAATTACCAAAGCACACTGATCCAGTAGCGACAAAAGGAACGCAAGAGCCAGGACATGAGGGAGAGTCAGCGATTCAACCGGAATTACCAAAGCACACTGACCTAGTAACGGTAAAAGGAACACAAGAACCAGGGCGAGTTGGAGAAGCAGCGATTCAACCAGAATTACCAGAGTACACTGCTCCAGTAACGGTAAAAGGAACACAAGAAACAGGACGTGTTGGTGAAGCGTTAGTTCGAGAAGAAAATCCCGAATACACTGACCCAGTATCGACAAAAGGAACGCAAGAGGCAGGGCGTGTTGGAGAATCGGCAGTCCGAGAAGAGACACCAGAATATACTAAGCCATTAGCAACCAAAGGAACGCAAGAACTGGGGCATGAAGGAGAGTCAGCGGTTCAACCGGAGTTATCAGAGTATACTGATCCAGTGGCGACAAAAGGAACACAAGAGTCAGAGCGTGTTGGAGAATCTGCAGTAACAGAAGACCTTCCTACTTTAGAAGTTACTACAAGAAATAGAACGGAAACAGAAAATATTCCATATACAACAGAAGAAATTCAAGACTCAACACTTCTGAAAAATCGTCGTAAAACTGAACAACAAGGTCAAGCAGGAACGCGTACAATTCAATATGAAGACTACATCGTAAATGGTAATGTAGTAGAAACTAAAGAATTATCACGAACTGAAGTAGCTCCAGTGAAAGAAATCGTTAAAGTAGGGACGCTTGTGAAAACAAAACCTGTTGTAGAGATTACTAATTTAGTAAAAGATGAAGATAAAAAATCAATAACTGTAAGTTATAACTTAACAGATTCTACATCGGCGTATGTTTCGGCTAAAGCACAGATATTCCATGAGAATCGATTAG
>ERZ773211.200-NODE-200-length-13849-cov-3.90532_pt1 | contig 13849 bp, 21 predicted proteins | sample MGYA00511914_ERZ773211 | MGnify/ENA primary metagenome ERZ773211 (study PRJEB29015, sample SAMEA2738163) | human oral metagenome | biome: human oral; feature: human-associated habitat; material: saliva | place: China | collected 2242 ...
CTAACTTTTTGAATGTGTGTAAGTCCGAATCCCACACCTTTTTTCCCTGTGTGCATATATGGAAATACATTAATAGCTACGTTCGCATAAACTCCTGAATAAATTTCAGATTGATTCAAGATAGGTTGAACATTTTGATCTACAATTTGAGGTTGTCTATCAGCATTTGCACTTGCTGTGAAAACCCAACATCCCTTACATTCATCTCCGAAAGGTGTTCCATCTTGCTTCACTCCATCGCCATCATGGATAGGATTAGCAACTACAGGAGGCATAACTCCGTTCCATTTCTCATTTAATCCTTTTTGAGCCGCAGCTTGAATTGCTGCATCTAATCTTTGCTTACTATTTAAATCGCTTTTCGGTAATAAAATTGTAGTGCTATATTTAGGCGGTAAATCTGGATTATTTGAGTATGGTTTAAATACATTTACATAACTTAATCTCACGTTTTGTACTACTGCTGTTGTTTCATTTGTCATAATTTTAAAATCTCCTTAATTTCTGTTTTAATTTATTGGTTTAAAAATACTAGTCGCTTTTACTGTGTCAGTAATCGCAGGTCTTTTATCATTTTCAAATACTAATGTAGGTTTACCTGTACTTGTGACAACCATATCACCCACTAAATTATTAAATTGTTCTTTCCCAAGGGCCTTTTCTAGTTTGGCCAAAGTCAACGGTACTTTATCAAAAATTATAGCTTCATCAATACCGCCATCAATTAGTTTCTTAAGGGCCTCATCTTGATTAGTCCAAGAGCGTGAAGTTCTTCCAGCTACTGCTTTTAGACCCTTAACATCTTCACCAGTTAAGCATAGATTCAAGGCATAGGCTTTTAAATCGTTAACCCACTTCGCTATGTCTTCACCTCGTGAAATATATTCAAATAGCTTATCTCTAGGAATTTCATTTGGATTTAAGTGTATTTCCGATTCAAGAGATAAATTATTCTCCGCCCTGGCCGAACAGATATCACGGGCTTTACAGAATTTACAAGCCTTAGCTGATGGAACTAATTCACCATCACCACTTAGAGCCTTACTTGATTGAACATTGAAATAGTCACCCCATAATAACAATTCTGTTAGGTCAACTTCCCAACTTGAATAATTATTTAATCGTGGCTGAACAATATTCATTTCAATTTTTTTAATATCGTAAATTAAGCTAAAAGCGTTGTAAGCCCCAAGTGCATATAAGATTAATTGATCATTTTTCTCAGCAGAGACAGGAACACCTTTTCCATATTTCAAGTCGATTATAGAAAGTGTAGATCCATGAATTAGAATACAGTCACAAGTTCCAAATCCTCCAGGAACCCAACTAGAAAAATCTACTCTTTTTTCAATTTCTATATATGGCTTAGATGGGAAGCTTAAAGCTTTTTCTTTTATAAAATCAACATAGTTGTCAGTGAATCCATCCATTTCAGCTTGATATAATTCATCTTCTTTTATCTTTTTAACTGCAGCATTAAGTTTTCTTTTACCAAAGCCTTTTGAATCTAAATAATGCTTTAGTTTAAGTTCGCTTAATTCATGAGCCAATGTTCCTTCCTTTGCATAAACAGACTCAGTGTCTGGAATACCTTCCTCCATTTGCACGCTACCAGGACATGTGGCCCACCTACTGGCACCACTAGCACTAAGCTTTGCATGAGCCCTTTCTTTATGGTTAATTTCAGTCATTAGATAGCCGCTCCTAATTCTCTTAATCTTAGTGCAAAAGCTCCGTATTGTTCAGCTGGTAATGTTGTAAGGGCCAATGAGTTAAACTCTTGTAATAAGCCTTGTAAAAGTTGAATTTTTCCTGCTTGAACTAAAGTACTTGATGCACGTTGTAAGTCTTCTAAGGTATAAGTTTTCTCCGCAACAGGTACTGCAGTTTGTACTGGTTGAGTTTGCACAGGCTGTTGAACTGTTTGTACTGGTTGTTGAATAGGAACTTGAGTCTGTTGAACAGGCACTGTTTGCTGAACAGTTTGTTGAATTGGTACTTGAATCTGTTGAACAGGAGAATCTTTAAAAGGCTCCACATTAACCGCAACATTCTCAACATCATTTCCATATTTAGCTATAATCTCATCTAATAAAAGGATATCCTCCTTATTTGTGATTAGCACATTTGCATTTACTATTAATTTCATTTTTTAATCTCCTATTTTAAATCTTTTAATAATCTTCTACCTTCTTGAATATACTGAATTTTTATATTATGATCTGTACATTCTTGAATATTTTCTATAACAACATCAACTAATTTCTTTAAATATCCTCTTCTTGAGAATTCCTCTGAAGTATGGTTATAATCTTTCAAAAATGCTATACTTTCTAAAGCGGTATATTTACCATCCTCGATTATAATTTCACCATTATTCTTTAATCTGTTTAAAGGCATTCTCATTTTGTCATAAGGAAAACCTAAATTATTAATTAGTTCATATTTTGAACATCCAGGATTAGAATATATGTAATTTCTAATCGCTTGAGTTAAATTAACTCCAGTATTCTTCCTCATTCTTAAACTCCTCCATTTCATAGACATTATTGTTTAAAATGTCAATAACTTCTCTTATCTTCCTACGTTCCAATGATTCAAAATTTGCATAATCTACACAATCAGCAAGCTTGTTTGCTGTGAAGCGTAAATCTTTAATGATGTCAGAATATTTTTTATTCTCCATTTTCTAATTCTCCAAATCTACTACGTATTCCTTTTATCATACCTTCTAGTACTTTAGAGCCATCTACCACTACACAATTTAAATTTCTATCTTTTAAAAACTCTTTCTCCTGTACATTTAATAAATCATTTAACTTATCAAATACAGCTATTTCCTCTTCTTTCTCGTTCAATAAATCATTACCATCTGCATCTAATAAATGCGCTTTATACTCTTTACCTAATAGTGAACTAAGTAAGAATGTTGATTCTTGAATTATCTTCTTAATATCCGTTGTTGGATCATCATGTTTCTTACATAATCTAAAATACCTTTTTCCAATATTTCCGTACCAAAATGCTTGTTCATGAGTTAAATTCGTATCGTTTAGTAAATCTTTTAATATATATCTTGTTTCTAGTTGTAAACTATCTATAACTTTTTCTTCACCATCTATAATTACAGGAACATTTCTAAGTTCAAACTTGTAATGTTTTGGATTAGGTTTGTTTATATTTTCTAATGTCACTTGATTTTTCCTCCTAAATATGTTATTTTTAAGTTGTAAATTTGTGTAAATAGTCGTTGTTTTAAACGGCTATTTTTTTATTATTTGTTGCCACTGCTACCATAGCCACCAGTTCTTTCTTGTGACAGTACTTCAATATTGTCGATAGGTAAAAACTGCATAAATATTCCTTGACCGATTCTTGTGTGTTTTTCCATAATCACTTCTTTATCTGTGATATTGTCGTAAAGGAAAGTGATATGGCCCTCATTACTTTTGTTGTTGTAAAATCCCTTATCGATAACAGCAACACTATTACTCATTCTCAGTCCGTATTTCTTCGCCATACTAGATCTAGCAAATAACAGTAGCACCTCACCATCATTCATATAAGCCTTAACTCCTGTAGGAATTAAATTATTAATAGTTCCTGGTCTCAAGACTACTCTTTCAGCCGTGTAAAAATCAGCTCCTCCATCACCCACATTTGCAATTACAGGCAATTTTCCATCATATCCTTTTACAAGTTCAAATCCTCTCATTTAATAAGCTCCTTTCATTTCGTTTAAATCTATATCTAATGCATTTGCCAACATCACAACATAATCAAATTTCAGCGATAGATTAATTTTATATCTGAAACTATAAATTATCGGAGCTGGAACACCGCTCATTAAACTTAGTTCGGTTGGCTTTATTTTTAATTCCTTAATTCTATCATTAAGTTTTTTTCTGAAATAATTACTAACTTTATTATTGTTCTTCTTCATAGTCTTCAAACAACTCCTTACCACGATCATCAAGTGTGTAAAACGGTAATAACGTTGCTCCTAATAATCCACTAAAAATCGTATTCCATTCTACGTCGCTTAGTATTAACATACATATAGCAACAACAATACAGGTCCAATAGTAAGTATTAAATTTTCTTCTTCTTAATTTATCCATTTTTAAGCTCCTTTCTTTTGAGAATCGTTATATAGATGTAAAAACATCTCAATTCTTGCGTAATGATATTTTTTTAAGCGTTTATTCACAATGCGAATTAAGTCATAAGAATTTTCAAGCTTCATAATCTCAGGTTCAATTTTCCTAAGCATATATTTAGAAATATTAATCTTGCTTGGCAAATCTTTTTCATAAACCCAAAACTTTCGTTCTGCTAAAAATTTTTCATAAGCTTCATCTTGTTCAGATGTGTTAAATTGCATTTTAATCACCTCCTTAAATTTTATATCAAATTTAATTTGATATTATAGATAAAAATTTAAAACCTAATGTTATCAAGAGGAATCCCAAAAATTAGACTTAATTCCTTAGCTTGTTTAACAGAAGGAGTTTGTCTATACTTTTCCCAATTCACTATAGTTTGCTTTGTAACGCCTAGTTTCTTAGCTACTTCTAGCTGAGTTAACTGAGCATTTTCTCTAGCAGCACTAATTGAGATTTCTAATTTAGCCACTTTATCACCACCATTTTTCTATATTCTGAGATTTTCTCAACCTCACGAATTCCATTATATATCAAATTTAATTTGATGTCAATACTTTAATCAAAAAAAATTTTACTTTTTGTATTGAAATTCAAAAAAAATTTGATATAATATAAGAAAGGAGTTGAATAACATGAGCAACAATCAAAAAGAAAAAATAATTTTTTCTAATAACTTAAAAAGATTAGTAGCTAATAGTAACTTACCTCAACGAGAAATAGCTAAACGAATTAAGGTATCTCCACAAACTTTTAACACGTGGATGCAAGGAATTGCAATTCCCAGAATGTCTAAGATTCAATTATTAGCTGATTTCTTTGCTATAGAAAAATCTGATTTGATTGAAGAAAAAAGTAATATAGTTTCTGAAAATCGAGATATATCTATAATGGTAGATGATTTAATGAATAATCTAAATAGTACACAATCCCTAATGTTTAAGGGCGAACCAATGGACGAAACAACAAAGGAGTTAGTGCGTGCTTCTATCGAGCAAGCGGCCCGAATTGCTATGGCACGTCACAAACAGTCTAAAATTGACGATTAAAGAGATTTATACTTCTCTTACAAATAAATACGGAACAAACGATCCATTGAGAATAATTAAAGAATTAGGAATAATTGTACAATTTGCCGACCTTGGAGAAAACAAAGGTCTATATCATACGTTGGAAATAGATAACATAACATACCACTGCATACACATCAATAATAATCTATCTTCAAACGAACAAAGGTACACGTTAGCACACGAATTAGGTCATTATATTCTACATCAAGGCTCTAATTTGCATTTCTTAAGACGTGTAACAAATACTCCACTCTCAAGACAGGAAATAGAAGCAGATTTATTTGCTAGTTATTTCATGGTGTCAGATGAGGAAATAAAAGAAATCAATAACTTAACATATATTTCAGAATCTTATAAGCTAGACTACAGAATTTGTGAAAAGCGTTTAGAATATTTAAATTAAGGAGATACTAAAATGAAAAGAAAAATATTATTAAATTCACTTATCGCAGGAGCTATATTAATTAGCGGATGTTCAAGTAGTAAGGAGGAGAAAAAGGAAGAAAGTAAAACAGAACAAACTCAACCTAAAGAAAAACTATCAGTTGAAAATATTAAATATGAAAACAGAAAAGATCCAGATATTAAATACGTAAGCTATGGAATAGTTAAATTAACTCAAGATGAGTGGAATAATTTAACACCAGAAAAAATCAATACATTTATCAAACAGTGGGTAGAAAAAAGAGATGCTTACCATCAAAAATCATTAATTATTTACAATGAGTCGTCTAAAAAAGCGATTATTGCCTTAGGAACAGATGAAATAATCAATTATAGACCATTTGAAATAAATGTATCTCAAAAATCAAAATTTGATGTTTCTAATCCATCCGCAACAATGTTTGTTTGGAGTGATAAAGAAAAATCATATAATCATATAGAGTCAAAAGCTAAATTAGATTTAACTAAATAAAGTATTGCTATTTGCAACACAAAATAAAAAACTCTCTGCACCCCGCCAAGAGTTAGAGAGTTTTTATCAACCGTAAGTCCATTTTGAGTATTAATATATCGTCATATATTAATAGGATTCTCAAAACTACTTAAGATGTGGAGCGAACCTCGCTCATTTAACTAATATTATATCATACACATCTTAAGTTTATCAAGAAAGGATGTGTATTTGTTATGCAAAAAAGACAACTTCCAAATGGAAAATGGCAGTTCACAGAAGGATATAAAGATAAAGAAGGAAAATATAGACGTATTACTGTTATTAAACCTAACAAAACACGTGCTTCAGAGAAAGAAGCATATGAGGAATTACAAGAGAAAATTAGAAAAAAACTAGAAGATAAAGTAGAATTAAAAACAATAGGTTTCTATAAGAAGGAATTTTTAGAGATTAAAAAGAATTCTGTGAGTATAAACACTCTAACTTCTTATGAGATTTGCCTTAAGTTACTAGAGGATGATTTATATCTCCACGATATCACTAAATTAAAGTATGAGAAAAAATTAATCGAATATAGAGATAAATACTCTCCAAACCATGTGATTCTGATTAAAAATATATTTAACGTATTTTTTAAATTTATAAAAAATTATCACGTGCCATCTTTTGATGTCGTTTTAAAATTTACAATGTCTAAAGAAGACAGATTTAAAGAGAAAGAAAAAATTAAATATATAGAAACTAATAAAATTCAAGAAGTGTTAGAATCAATCACCCACCCTATCACTAAAGATTTTGTAACAGTTCAACTATTAACTGGATTACGTGGAGGAGAATTGTTAGCTTTGACACCAGACGATATTGACATAAAAAATAAAACCTTGAGAGTAAACAAAACAAAACACACCTCTGGAACAGTCACTGCGCCAAAAACATTATCAAGTGTTCGTACTATAGAAATCGATAACTTTACGTTGAATATTCTAATGAATTATATGAGTGCTAATGAAACTATATTCAATACTAATATGAACAATTTGAGTTACTATTTAAAAAAAATAAACGTATCGACTCACACATTCAGACATACTCATGTCGCTCTTTTAATTGAATCTGGAGTACCTATTAAGGTTATCTCTGAAAGATTAGGTCATTCCAACATAAATACAACGTTAAACATATATACGCATGTCACAGCTAATATGAAACTTGACCTCAGATCTAAGTTAGATAAGCTTTGCGCAGATATTACGCAAATATAAAAATAAGCCTGTTAGACCTCTATTTAACAGGCTTTTTAATATTATTTATTATAATGGAACATATCAAAAAATACTTAATTTTTAAATTCGATAGAAAACTATTAACTATCTTCAAACGTTGTTCTAACAGTATTCACAAGCTATTGAAACTCAATTTATAAGTTTATGATATGAACATTTTTTACAAGTATTTTAATGCTTTTTGCGCAATTTTTGCGCATAATAAAAAGCCCCTTATTTCGAGGGCTTAATTTTTATCTTGTGTTGTGTAAACAATCTAGAGTAAATTTATCTCCCTCTAACACAGCCTTGTATTCACTCATATAAAACTGATAAGACTTGTCACAATCATCACCATTATCAACCTGGAATATTAATTTTTCATAATCATCTTCTTCCATATATCCTAGGTGTGCTTTTAATTCCTCAACAGAATAACAACAAGTACAGTCGTTTGGATTTTCTTCAGTCCAGTAAGTTACTGTTGCTCCATCTTCTAATACTAACTCATTTACTACCACCATCATTTTATCATAATTTCTCATTTTTAATTCCTCCGTATATTTGATTAATTTATTTGCAACTTTTAAAGTCATATTTTCTATTTTACTTGTATCATTTCTGTACTTTTGAATAACACTTAATGTTATTCCTGTGTCTTTTGAAATTCTATAGTCAGTTAGATCACTGTTAAATAATTCTTCTATTTGTTGAATTGCTTGATTAATCATTTTCTTGTTCTCCTTGATTAAACTTGTATGTCTTCCTTACATTTATAATTATACCTAATATTAGGTATAAAGTCAAGAGGTATTTTAAAACTTTTTAAAAAACTTCATAAAAAATAAGCCCCTACTTATTAAGTAAGGGCTGTAAAGGTCTAATTAATTATTTTTTTCTCCACGTTCCGTGAGTTTCAAACGTTTCTAAATTCATTGACGCTACATAACGTCTTACACCACTATTTGAGATGTAAGAAAGCCACTCATAACCATTAGCGTTGATGAATTCCATGTAATTAAATTCTTCGCCTTGTTCATAAGTTCCTACTATTTCAGCGTCTAATGACGGTGCATTTCTAATATTAAGTTTTTCAACTCCGACGGTATAAACACGTACTTCCGGTAATGTTAATAAGTCAGATGTTTCAGGTACTGTTTCATCGTTGTCGTCTGTTGGAAAATAAAACCAACCTACGATACCGTCAAAGTTACGTGTAACATAACGGGCAGGTCCTCCAACTGTTAAACTATCGGCGTTACCGTCAACATTTTGTTCTACAGTTTTCATTGTATAACCGTCACTATCTTCGATAACGACTCCAGTATGACCAAACGGATGTCCGTATATATAAGTTGTATCCATTACAAACACGGCACCAGCTCGTGGACGGCTTTCAATGTTACCTAATTCATTATATTCGACGCGGTATCCTAACGCCTTTGCACTATCTAATAAATCAATAGCATTTCCCCATAACGGTTTATTGAAATATTTAACCGAAATGTAATTCGGTTCATCTACACATTGTGTCCCCCAAACTCCGTCTTGGTCGACTCCGATACCATAATCTGCTAATTTTTTAACCTCGTTTACTATTGTTAATGTTTTAACCATTGTTTTTATCCTCCGTTTAATTAATATAAAAAAGACTAGATATAAACCTAGTCTTCTACGTTTTTCTCAACTTTTCTGCGTTTTTCTCAACTCTTTATTGATACCTACAAAAAGAGTCCCCATGTCAGTCGTAACTGCCTAAAAGGAATGGGGACATTGATATTTAAATTATATCACTATTTCTCTGAATTATCAATTTTAGAGTTATTTCCTACAGTTTGTCTGTAAATCTGATGTACACCAACTGCACCAACTCCAAGCGTTATCGCTGTTGCATCTTTAAATAGGATAATTCCTATCAGTCCTCCTAACACTCCTAAAAAATTAGGTATCATTTCGTTAGGAAAGAATTTTGATTCTTTTAAAAATTTACCTAACATTCCAAGTAATGTTACTATTAAAAATACTAATGCTGGTTTTAAAGCTTCTAATTGTTCCATTTGTTTGTCCTCCTATTTTTTATTGGCAACTTTGCAAATCTATTGAATAAAGTTTCAATCTTACCATTGCCACCGATTTCTTTATAGCTTTTATATAATCCACTTAGCTCTGATAAATCTTCGCTTGTTGTATACCCTCGTTCTATTGATTCACTAAATTCATTATGTAATCTATACGACATAATGCTTTTATTAGAATCTCTGTTCTGAAGTCCAATTTGGGTTACTTCATCGACTTTATCTTGCGTATTCTTTATTTCCATATTTACTTTATCAAGTTGCTTTTCCGTTTTATCTTGAATGCTTTTTACTTCATCACTTAACTGTTCAAATTGTTTTGTGATTTGTTTGTTGCTGTTGTCAAACCAAATCTTAACTAATGGAATAATAGCTACTGTAAAAAGTTGCAATATAAATTGCAAAATATAGTTTGTCATTTAGACTACCTCTAAAAGAAGAACATGCTATTCTGCATGCTCTTCTTTTCTTTCTATTTCTGTAGTTTCTTTTGGTGTTTCACTTACTGTTGGTGTTGGAGTGACTACCTCTTTTGGTGACTCACTTACTGGAGCAGTTGCAACAACAACTTCTTTTGGTACTTCCGTTACAACTTCTTTAGGTGTGGCCACTTCTTCAACTGCTTTTTTGTGCTTCTCTTCATACTCTCTTTCGATTCTTTCTACTTCAGCTCTAACAACATCTATTAAGTTCCCGATGTGAGGCACATCTTCTAATGTTTTAGCTTTTCTTAAAAGTTGTCGAACATACATTTTTACAAATTGATCTTCTTTTTTAAATCTTAATCTACTAGGCTTCATGACTTTCAGTACCCCCTTCGCTGTGTAATACATCATTGTTGCTTTCTCGTGTAGGTTGTGTAGGTTGTTCATTAGTTTCATTTTCTTTTTCTCCTTTATCTTCTTCATGTTCTTCATCATCTTGGAACATTGACAATACCGTTGTAATTGCATTTGACACTGCATCATCTAATTGTGCTTTAGTGATATATCGGTGGTCTTCATCTGCTAATTGTTCCTTATCGCCGCTTTCATCACGTTCTAAAACCACTTCTTTATACTTAGTTGGTTCATTGCTAGGAATCCACTCAACAACACTTGTATGGTCTTCTACTACTTCATACAGTTTATTGTCATATTTGAATTTATCTCCTACTGAATAATCTGTGTTGACTTCATAAGAATCAAATGCATTAATGATTACATCTTTCTTAGCATTGATTGTCTTAGGATCTAGCACGTTAAGTAATAATGCCATAATCACTTTATCATTACCTTTATTCACTTTATTGGCAAACTTAGTTAATGCTTTCTCACGTTCAGCAGCATCTTGTTTGTTACCAGTTAAAATCCCTACTTGCTTATTAAGGTTAGCATACTCCGTAACTAGTGCTGGAGTTGCTTCTCCAGTGTACATTTGAACTGCGATTTGTTTTCTAATTTCTTCTAGAATTTCTGCATCAGTAGCAGTTGCGAATTTACCAGGTAATTCAACATTACCGTTGAAATAAATACCTCCAGTATTCATATTAAAATAAACATTTACGCTTTTATATCCTCCAGCGGTTGGATTAGGTTGTTTAACTGAAATTTCTAAAGCCATATTATTTTTCCTCCTCGTGTTCTTCTACTTTAGCTTCTTTTAATTCTTTAAGCTCTTTCTCTTTAGCTTCTAGCTCATTAGTTAGATTATTGTAAGCTACTCTATAATTAGCTAACTCTATTGTTTTTTGACTTAATTCTTGTGCTATTAAGTCGATAGGTTGTAATTTGTTATCCATTTGTTATTTCCTCCAGTTTTTGTTTTAATTCTTTATTTTGTTGCGATAATTCTTGTACTGCTTTAAGTGCAATATTAATTAACCTTAGTGCATCTAACCCTAAATAAGTTTCATAATCTACAACTAAACTTTCATCAAGTGCTTGTAATTCTTGTGCAATCAATCCACATTTTGTATAAGGTCTTTCGTAACCAACTTCATCCTTATTCCAACCATGTTCTTTAAATTTTAATTTATCAACAAATTCTATAGCATTAAATTCTGAATCTTTAATATCAGTTTTTAATTTTCTATCTGATCCCCATTGGTCTACTTTGATATTCCAAATATCAGAGTTGGAGTTGTCAGTGCTAAAGAATCGCATGAAACCGCCCTCTTTATATCCTATGAATTTTACAGGAGCATGATTTGAGAATGGAGAACTATAGTCTAAATTTGTAAGAATAGGTTGACCCTTAACAACAGACCCTAATATTCTTGATGAAAAACAAGCCATACCAGCAACTGTTAATAGTACCCTATTAACTGCACTTGGTACAGTATTCCCTCTTGTGAAATCAGGGTCTTCATATATGAATAATCCTGGTGGCACTCCACTTTCTTTTGGTCCTACACCCTCACCAGCAATTTGAAGTCCAATTCCTCTCTTACTTCCAAAATTCTCAGGTGCGTTAATTTGCAATCCTTTTTCAATTGGTTGTAAAAATCCATACTGACCTATTTTAATTTTAGATTGTCCAGATATTACAACTCCGTTCAATGTGTCAGTATCAATTTGAGTGGACTTAATTTTAACTGCATTTAATTTGTTAATGAAAGCCTGTTGTGCCCAAAGTTTGTTTATAAAAGCATTATGCGTTATTAAATTGTTGATTAATCCATCATCTATTAACACATGCTTAGCTTTGACTGCGTTAGCAGCAATAATCTCTGAAGTGACACTTCCTGCCTTGTGGTGTCCAGTTTCCAATGTTTCAGCTTTTATTTGTCGCCCCTCAATTGAACCATCAACAATTAATTCGGCTGATTTTTTCTTGTAGATCTTAGCATTTTTAAAAGTAATATTTGTGAAATTACTTGATCCATTTTGCAACAATCCCAATTTATAACTTTTAACTTCTCCTGTTAATCCAGTTACTGTAAGTGTGCATTTTAAAGTATCATTAGTTGAATATTCATTACTTCCTACTATAACTGGGAATTTCCATGTGTAGCTACCTGTTTTATATTGTATTTCAATCGTAAAGTTAAGAGATTGTGTTAACCTACCATACCATGAACCTACCCCTTCAATGATAAATTGGTCTCCATTTTGTAATTTATCACCAGTGATTAACGGTGTTATCCATTTATCCCTACTATTAGAAATTACCGTTTCTCTAAACTCTGGTAATACTAAATTCTCATTAGCTGGTGTGATTACTAATTTATCGGTTATAGCTTGAATACTTTCTGGACTAACAGAAAGCATACTAGCAAGATTACGTCCATCAAATACTTTATTTGAGCCAAAGTCAATTTTATCAGCACCTACTCTAAGTTGTGAATGTTTTACAGCGTCATTTAATCCACTACTAACAGTATTCAATGTTTGTGTGGCTGTTTGTTTCCATGTATTTAACTCATTGATACTCTGCTGACTGTCTTCGGGAGCTGGTGTCCAGTCAGTAGCGACGTTTCCTGTTTCTAATTTTGGTAATTTGATATAAATTTTATCTCCATTATTAAAATTAGTAGTAGGATTATTAAAAGTAAACATATAATAATTTGTAAATCTGTTCACAAAAGTATATGAATATCGTTTCCAATTTGTTGTAACATCAACTTTCGTCTGTCCGTTACTTTCAAATCCAACTAAATTTAAAGCGATATTTCTACTAGCTTTAATTTCAATAGACCATGTTAACGTCTCATTTTGGAATTGAGTTTTAACTAAATCTGTTAGGTTAAACCAAAAACCAGTTTTATCGCTTCCACCTTTTTTTGTCAAAATGATGGTATCACCATCAACTGTTTCATCCCATTTACCACTACCCCAATGTGTCTTAGCATTTAGATTTTTACTGTCAATAATATAATTCCTACCACCTAAACTAGTTGGAATACTGTTTCTAACATTACTAATCTCACGACTGAAGCTATTAGCTGTTTCTTGCACTTTGTTTTCAACTGCAGAAGTAGTCGCATAACCTTTTTCATTAACCCAACTTTCAATACTACGTCTTGCTGTAGCTAGTTGACTAGCTGTGTTATTTTGCACCCAAATTTGCATATTAGCAACTCTTACTCCGTCTTGATTTTTGTAATTTTCTAAAGCGGTTAGTTGGTTGTTGATACCTCTAGCACTTTCTGTAAACTTGCTACTAAATTCTGTGTTTTTAACAAAAGCATTATTATCTTCTGGTGCTGGTGTCCAGTCGGTTGAAATAGTACCTTCTTCTAACTTTACTTCAGTAATAAATAATATTGCTTGTTGACCATTATTTGAACCATTATTATCAAATCTTAAGAAGGCTTCATCCATTTCACCACTATTAAATCTAACATTCTTAACAACTTCTAACTCACTAGATGATAATCGTTTGCTATTTATCAACG
>ERZ773211.201-NODE-201-length-13816-cov-44.1036_pt1 | contig 13816 bp, 9 predicted proteins | sample MGYA00511914_ERZ773211 | MGnify/ENA primary metagenome ERZ773211 (study PRJEB29015, sample SAMEA2738163) | human oral metagenome | biome: human oral; feature: human-associated habitat; material: saliva | place: China | collected 2242 ...
TAAATTATTTCAATCGATTCCTAAGCCTTTAAAACTAGCTTTATCTACTTCCTATTCTCTGATGAGTTTCTCTGTCAGTCAATTAGAGATAAAGACCTGGCTAGATGTTTTTATCTTAATTCCTTTAATTATCACTGGTTTATATCTACTGATAACTGAAAAGAAACTCCTATTGTACTTTACAAGTCTGTCAATTTTGTTTATTCAAAATTATTATTTTGGCTATATGACAGCATTGTTTCTTATCTTCTGGTATATCTGTCAAATTTCTTGGGACTTTAAAACTCGAAAGTCATCTTTTCTTGATTTCATAATCACCTCCTTTTTAGCTGGTATGGCTAGCTTGATTCTGACTCTTCCTACTCTGTTTGATTTACAGACACATGGGGAAAAATTGACTGAAGTTACAAAGTTTCAAACTGAAAGTAGCTGGTATCTTGATCTCTTTGCTAAGCAATTCATTGGTTCATTTGATACAACAAAGTATGGGGCTATCCCAATGATTTTTGTTGGACTGCTTCCCTTTATTTTAACCATTTTATTTTTTACGATGAAATCTATTAAGTTTCACGTGAAACTTATCTATGCAATTTTCTTTGCATTTCTAATTGCAAGCTTTTATATAGAAGCTCTTGATTTATTTTGGCAAGGTATGCATACTCCAAATATGTTTTTACATCGCTATGCTTGGATTTTCTCTACCTTGTTAATTTACACAGCAGCAGAAGTCTTAAAGCGTCTGAAAGAAATTAAAGTCTGGAATTTTTTAGTTTCCCTTTTTCTTGTAGTAACAGGATTTTTAGCCACCATCTATCTAAAATCGCATTATTCTTTTCTAACAGATTTGAATATTCTGCTTACTCTTGAATTTTTAGTTGTCTATTCTCTTTTACTCCTTGTAGTTATTAAAAAGTTTATCTCTGTAAATCTATTTGCCATTCTAATCTCTTTATTTATAATGGTTGAAATGAGTTTAAATGCTTCATCTCAAATGGACGGAATTGCTAAGGAATGGGGATTTGCTTCTCGAAGTGCTTATAATCGATATATCCCAGCTATGGAATCTTTCTCAACATATATTGGGAACCAATTTACTCGTACTGAGAAACTAGAAACTCAGACAGGAAATGACAGTATGAAATTCAACTACAATGGAATCTCTCAATTTTCATCTGTTCGAAATCGTTCAGCAAGCTCTACTTTGGATAAACTTGGGTTTAAATCCTCTGGGACTAATCTCAATCTCCGCTATGCCAATAATAGTATTTTGGCTGATAGTTTATTTGGCATCCAGTATAATATCTCAGAAAACCCTATTGATAAGTATGGTTTCCAAGATGTATATCAAAAAGATAATCTTACCCTATATGAAAATCAATACTCTCTTCCGATTGCATTTGCTAGTCAATCTGTTTACAATGATGTCAAGTTCAATGAACATACCTTGGATAATCAGGCATCGTTTTTAAATCAACTTGCTAACGTCAATTTTGATTATTTTTCTCCAATACATTATGAAAAAACTGAAAATACTGATGATTTGATTAGTGTTACAAGTTCTTCAAATGAGGATGCAGCAATCCAGTATCAAATTGAAGTTCCAGAAAACAGCCAAGTTTATCTTTCTTTCACAAACCTTCACTTTTCTAATGACAAACAAAAGAAAGTTGACATCCTTGTAAATGGAGAAAAGAAAACTTTTACAGCTGATAATACATTCTCCTTCTTTAATCTAGGCTATACAAAAGAGAAAAAGACTTTCAATATCAATGTTAGTTTCCCTGGAAATTCACAAGTATCATTTGAATCTCCTACCTTCTATCGTTTAGATACCCAAACTTTAACTGAGGCAATTCAAAAAATTAAAGAACAACCTGTCACAGTATCGACTTCTAAAAACAAGGTTTTTGCTACATATGATGTCCAACAAGATACGTCTATTTTCTTCACCATTCCTTATGACAAAGGTTGGTCTGCCTACCAAGATGGTAAGAAAATAGAAATTAAACAAGCTCAAACTGGCTTTATGAAAGTTGATATTCCTAAGGGGAAAGGAACTATTACACTTTCCTTTATTCCTAATGGGTTTATTACTGGAGCAATCTGTTCCTTTACTTCTCTCTTACTATTTGGAATCTATAATCACAGACGAAAGTCATCTAAGGCATAAAAAAATCGACCAGTTAATCGGTCGATTTTTTTAATCTCCTTCCATTTTCTTAGGTTGATAGGCTAGCATACCTAAACCAATAAATAGTACTAATATCACAGCAAGGAAAATAACTTGGTGATGAATATTTCCTGTCATAGAGATTGTTTGTCGTAATCCTGAAACTGAATAACTCATTGGTAACCAGGGATTAATAGCTCTAAAGAAATCATTTGTCAAGGCAAGTGGATAAGTACCTGCACTTGATGCTAACTGTAATAAAAGCAAAATAAGAGAAAAGAAAGCTCCTATACGGCTATTCCATGTTGTTAAAGCGGTCACCATGGACATGAATACTAAACTTGTTAGGATAATGAGAATAAATGTTCTCATCTCATGATTAGCAGTTAAACCAATAAGATGAACTCCTCCATATACCAAAATCCCTGCTAAAACAGCTATAATACCATTTATTTCAGCTCGAGATTTCAACCAAGCCCAACGGCTCTCTGGATGACGTCCTGAAGGCAACTTCGCAAAGATCATATTCGTTGATATTGCTGCAACAAAGAGAGCAACTGATATCATATAAGGAGCCATTGCAATTCCATTTACAGGAACTTGGTCATTGTCAGTTTTGGAGAGACTGAGAGGATTTGACAAAATCTCTGCATTTTTAGATTCTGTTGATGCTGACTTGAGTTGATCACTAGCATTACTCAATCCTTGTCCTAAAGAAGCAACTCCTGTCTGTAAACCTTCCAAGCCAGAAGTTAACTTTGTTCCACCTTCTGCTAGTTTCCCAGCTCCATCTGCCAATTTATTAGCTCCATTCTCTAATTTAGACGCACCTGAAAGTAACTGACTGGATTTATCAGCTAATTGGCCCGATCCTAACTGCAATTTATCAACTCCTGCTATCAATTCTTGACTCTTTTGATTCAATTGGTTAGAGCCAGTTGATAATTTTTCAATACCAGACACTAATTCTGGAGTTTTTTCAACTAATTGACCAACTCCTGCTGTCAAGTTAGAAGATTTTTGTGTCAAGGTAGTTGAGCCTGAAACTAGTTGATCCAAACTACTTGTCAAGGTGGCATTTTTTTCACTTAGTTGACTTGCGCCCTGAGAAACTTTATCAACTCCTGCAGTATATGCATTTACCCTCGATGTAATCGACTGACTGGCAGGAACTAATTTGCTAGTAACAGCTCCTTGTATCTCTGTTAATCCACTTGACAATCTTGTCAAAGAAGTAGAAGCAATAGGTAATACTTGATTAGCTTGATTTTTTAAAATCGAAAGATTAGATGATTGATTTTGTAAGTTTTCTAAACTTCCCTGTAAACCTTTAACTAAAGCTACAATTGACTGTGCTGATTGAATACTATCAGTTGAATTTTGAGATACAGAAGCTCTTATCTCAGCTTGTTGATCACTTGTCAAAGATTGATAAGCTGCTGTCGATTGAATATTGGCTAATGTAGTTGCTTTTTCAGACTGAACACTTGCTAACATTTGATTAGAAAGAGATGCTATACTTGATAAAACAGAATCTAATTGTTTTGTATCTTCAACATCAATATTTTGAATAGCTTGATTTAACTGATTTAGATCGGAAGATAATTGATTAATTTGATCTTTTTTCCCAGACGAAGCATCTAACTTGCTAGAAAGTTGTTGAATCCCTTCACTTAATTGCCCCACCCCCATTCGAAGTGTAGCTGATTGATTAGATAACTGACTCGCACCTGTTGCAAGATTTCCCACTCCGTTTGTATAAGCACTAACACCAGATGAAAGTTGATTAAGACCAGCATTAAGCTGAGAAACACCGCCAGTATAGGATTCTACACCAGTATATAACTGATTGATTCCTCTTACTAATTCAGGACTTTTAGAAGATAATTGACCTAATCCGCTATCTAATTGACTCACTGCACCAGTATATGTAACTAAACCACTATTAAAATTTCCTAAGCCAAGATGAAGTTGTTCAACACCAGAAACATAAGCAGATAATCCTTTAGTAAACTGCTCCGTTCCATTTGAAAATGTTAAACTTGAATCTGCTAAAGAGTGTAGGTTAGTAGTTAATGTTTGACTTCCTGTCACTAACTGATTCGCTCCATCAGTTAATTTTTCACTACCTGAAGCTGCTTGACTCATGCCATCCTTTAAATCGACCATTTTATTGAATAAAGCTTTAGTATAGGTCTCAGTTACATTGGTAGAAACATTCTGCTTTAATTGTGTCATAGCAGAATCACTCATCTTGCTGGCAATAAAGCTATGACCACTTGAAGTATGATAATCGATTTGCATTTGCTCTGGATGATCCGTTAAAATAGAAGCTGCTTTTTCAGATAAATCACTTGGTAAAGTTACTACCATATAGTAATCGCCATTTTCTAAACCCTTCTTACCTTCTTCTTCATCTACAAAATGAAAATCCAAGGTTTTATTTTCTTTTAAATTGGACACCATGTCTTTTCCTATTGCCATAGTATTACCATTATAGGAAGCCTCTTTATCATTATTGACAACTGCCACAGGTAAGTCAGACAATTGACCATATGGATCCCACATTGAGGACAAAAATATGATATTGTACAGAGCTGGAATAAGAGAAATCCCTATCATGACAATAATAAAGGTTGGTTTTTTAAAAATTGCTTTCCATTCTTTAAACATAGTTTCTCCTTTTTTAAACATATTGTCTAAAATTTTGATATAATAGATTATACAATAAAAAATCTAAATTACAATATAAAAAATCCATTTTTAGACATATAGTCTAATTTGTTTACAAGGAGGAAATATGCAAGAAAGTAACAAACGCTTAAAAACAAAGCGAACTATTGAAAATGCTATGGTACAATTACTAATGGAACAACCATTTGATCAAATTTCTACTGTCAAGTTAGCAAAAAAAGCCGGAATTAGTCGTTCCAGCTTCTATACTCACTATAAGGATAAGTATGATATGATTGAGCACTATCAAAGCAAGCTATTTCATACATTTGAATATATTTTTCAAAAACATGCTCATCATAAAAGAGACGCTATTTTAGAAGTCTTTGAATATCTAGAGTCAGAACCACTTCTGGCTGCCCTTCTTTCTGAAAACGGGACTAAAGAAATTCAAAATTTCTTACGAAATAAACTTCATATCATGCTCAGTACAGATTTACAAAAGCGATTTATGCAACTGAATCTTAATACCACTGAATTAGAATACAGTAGCATCTATCTAACTCACGCACTTTTTGGTGTCTGCCAAACTTGGATTGCACATGGAAAAAAAGAAAGTCCTCAAGAAATAACAGACTTCCTTATGAAGATGCTTGGTGATACAAATTGATACAAAAAGAGGAACACAGTTGTGTTCCCTTTTATGGCTCTATAATATTTGTAGTGGGTAACCCCCCTATGGATATTATGGAGCCTATTTTGTGTAGAAAAAAAGTCCCATAAGACCTATAATGAAAAGCGATCAAACAACTCATTAGAAAGAATCATATGGAACAATTACATTTTATCACAAAACTACTCGATATCAAAGACCCTAATATCCAATTTATGGATATCATCAATAAGGATACACACAAAGAAATCATCGCCAAACTAGACTACGATGCTCCATCTTGTCCTTATTGTGGAAGTCAAATGAAAAAATATGACTTTCAAAAGCCGTCTAAGATTCCTTACCTCAAAACGACTGGTATGCCTACTAGAATTCTTCTGAAAAAGCGTCGTTTCAAGTGCTATCATTGCTCGAAAGTGATGGTCGCCGAGACCTCACTCGTCAAGAAGAATCATCAAATTCCTCGTATTATCAACCAAAAGATTGCGCAAAAGCTGATTGAAAAGACTTCTATGACCGATATTGCCCATCAGCTTTCCATTTCAACTTCAACTGTCATTCGAAAGCTCAATGATTTCCACTTTAAGCATGATTTTTCTCGTCTTCCTGAGATTATGTCCTGGGACGAGTATTCCTTCACTAAGGGCAATATGAGTTTCATTGCACAAGATTTTGATAAGCTCAATATCATCACTGTTCTTGAGGGTAGAACACAAGCCGTCATTCGAGATCACTTTCTGCGCTACGAGCGAGCTGTTCGTTGTCAGGTGAAAATCATTACGATGGATATGTTTAGCCCTTACTACGATATTGCCAGTAAACTTTTTCCTAACGCTAAAATCGTTCTTGACCGCTTTCACATTGTCCAACATCTAAGCCGTGCTATGAGTCGTGTCCGTGTCCAAATCATGAATCAATTTGAGCGAAAATCCCATGAATACAAGGCCATCAAACGCTACTGGAAACTCATTCAACAGGATAGTCGTAAACTGAGTAATAAACGATTTTATCGCCCTACTTTTCGTATGCACTTAACGAATAAAGAGATTCTAGACAAGATTTTGAGCTATTCAGAAGAGTTGAAACACCACTACAATCTCTATCAACTCTTTCTTTTTCACTTTCAGAACAAGGAACCTGACAAATTCTTCGGACTTATTGAGGACAATCTAAAGCAGGTTCATCCTCTTTTTCAGACTGTCTTTAAAACCTTTCTAAAGGACAAAGAGAAAATCGTCAACGCCCTTCAACTCCCCTATTCTAACGCCAAACTGGAAGCGACCAATAATCTCGTTAAACTTATCAAACGAAATGCCTTTGGATTTCGGAACTTTGAAAACTTCAAAAAACGAATTTTTATCGCTCTCAATATCAAAAAAGAAAGGACAAATTTCGTCCTTTCTAGATCTTAGCTTTTCTTCAACCCACTACAGTTGACAAAGAGCCCCTTTTATCTATACTCCGCCAGTAGGACTCGAACCTACGACATCATGATTAACAGTCATGCGCTACTACCAACTGAGCTATGGCGGATAAAATAGTCCGTACGGGATTCGAACCCGTGTTACCGCCGTGAAAAGGCGGTGTCTTAACCCCTTGACCAACGGACCTTCTATCTGTAGCAGATATAACCATTATATCAATTTCTTACTAATTGTCAATCACTTTTGAGATTTTTTCTCTAAAATATCTTTCAATTTTCTAATTTTTAACCTTGAAATAGGACAACGATGGTCTTCATAGAAAACAATTTCTAGATTCTTTCGGTCAATTTCTCTAATATTGCCTATATTTACCAAAAATGACTTATGAGGAGAATAAAATCGCTGAGTATGTTTGTCCTTTTCCTGAATATCTGTCATGGTACCATAGAACTCTTTGGCAAAATTCTTACCAATAATGCGCAATTTATGAGAGACTCCTGTCGTTTCAATATACAAAATATCATGGTAAGGAATTTTTAAATCATTTCCCTTGTAATTGTAATCAAAATAATCTACAACATCTTCATTTTCAAGTAACATACTCTTCGTGTAAAAAATATTTTGCTCAATTCTCTTCTTAAACATCTCATCATTGATATCCTTATCAACAAAATCTAGAGCTGATACCTGGTATTTATAGGTTAAAGTCGCAAACTCTGATCGACTGGTGATAAAGACGATAATAGCGTAGGGATTGTAATGACGAATGAGCTGAGCAACCTCAAATCCTTTTTTCTCAATTCCATGAATATCGATATCTAGGAAATAAAGCTGATTTACTTCATCATTTTCAATGTATTCTTCAAATTCACGGACTTTTCCTGTTGTCTTGTATGATATTGGAATATTCGATTCTTTCGAAATTTCATCCAATATTCTTTCTAGTCTCACTTGATGTTCAATAACATCCTCTAAAATTAAAACTTTCATTCAAATTCCCTCTTAAATCTAATAATTTGTCTAAATGTACTGCCTTCCATCTCTGTTTCTAAAATGATGTTGTTGTACTTATCTAGTAGTTCTTTCACATTATTTAATCCGACTCCGCGATTTCTTCCCTTAGTGGAGAATCCTAAAGCAAATAGATCTCCTGAAGGAGTCATCGTCATTTTACATGAATTCTGAATCACAATAACTGTTTCAGTTTCCATCTTAATAACTGCTACTTCCATCTGCTTTTTATAGCTATCAGCTGATCCTTCGACAGCATTGTTCAATAAAACGCTCATGATACGAACCAAATCCAATAGTTCAATTGGGAGCTTGGTAATCGTATCTTTTACTTCCAGTGTAAACTCTACACCATTATTTCGAGCATAGACAATTGACTGAGCAATCAAACTTCGTAAAGCTGAATCTTCTATGTTGTTCAAATCAAAGTAAGTGTACTTATCTGAACGCAGTTTGTGATTAGCTTTAACCAAAACTTCATTGTAAACTCTGTCAATTTCCTGTAAATCACCACTGTCAATTGCCATCTGCATGCTGACAAGCATTCCAGCATAGTCATGTCGAAAACCACGGATTTCATTATACAAGCCAACAATTTCATCTGTATAATTCTGTAAATGTTTCTGTTCAAATTTCTTCTGCTTCAAAGCAATCTCTTTTTCTATTTGTTCTTTATGCGAATTCATTGCAAAGAAGGTCAAAAGTAAAGAGATAAAGACAATAGATGATAAAATACTTCCAAAGCTATTCAAATGTTTAATCGTACTTACCATATTTGAAACGAAAGATACAATATGGAGCAGTAGTAAAGCAAAAAATACTTTTTTCAAGAAAGGATAAAGGTAGTCCTTGTCAAAATAGGCTAGTTCCAAATGGAAATAATGAATGATTTTTAAGATAACAACATAAGTCAACACCGTTACAACGGAAAAGAATAGGTAATAATATTGTAAAACAAAATTGTCTCCTGTTATAGAGGAGAAAGTTACGGACAAAAAGTTATGAGTGCTCTCATATAAAAGAGATAGTAGTAAACTTAGAAATAGTCCTCTATCCCTCTCATACTGTTTCATCCATCGAAAATAGGAATATAAGAATAAAGGAAATAAAAATGTTTCAATCCCTAACCCATCTAAATTTAGAAGATAGAAGGGAAAATCAAATACTATGTCTGTTAGTAATGTATAAGCACCAAAAACGAAGAATTCTTTTCTATTTATTTGACCTTTACAAATTAAACGGTAACTATGACTAATAATTAAAAAATATAATATCAAATCTACTAATAAGAAAAAATCCATTCTGCTACTCCTTTATCTTCTTCTAAAGATATTAAAGAAATTAAAGGACTTTTCATTCATTTTCCTCATCTCCCCACCTTGAATCTTTTGCAAGTCTTTTTCCTTCAAGGCTATAAACTGTTCCAATTTAACTGTGTTTTTCATAATAAAATCTCCTCAATGTTTTTTTCTTGTAAGCTAACTTACAAAAACCATTATACAAAATGAAATTTCATTTTAGATAAAATTCTCTCAACTGTCATTTTTTTCTCCCCAAGTGTACTTTTTTAAGAAAAAAGCCGGGAAAATTCCCAGCTTTGCTACTATATTGATCCCAGCAGGATTCGAACCTGCGACCGTTCGCTTAGAAGGCGAATGCTCTATCCAGCTGAGCTATGAGACCTAACACAGCTATTCTACCAAAAATTCAATTAAAAGTCAATTTTCTATTTATGATAGGGGGATCCCTGCTGAATCGTAAAAGCGCGATAGATTTGTTCAACAAGAACTAGTCTCATTAACTGATGGGGCAAGGTTAAACGGCCAAAGCTGACAGAAAGATTGGCTCTCTTTTTTACAGCTGATGATAATCCTAAACTCCCTCCAATGATAAAGGTAAGAGTAGAAAATCCTTTTATAGAAGCTTCTTCTAACTGCTTACTAAATTCTTCTGAAGAAAGTGTTTTCCCCTCAATGGCTAACACAATGACGAAATCACGGTCACCAACTTTTGATAAAATTCTCTGACCTTCTATTTCTAAAATCTTTTGATTTTCTGACTCACTGGCCCTATCTGGTGTTTTTTCATCTGCTAACTCAATCATTTCAAGCTTAGCAAATCGAGAAATTCGTTTTGAATATTCTGCAATACCATCTTTTAAATACTTTTCTTTCAGTTTCCCAACTGTTACAACTTTAATTTTCATGACTCTATTCTAACATATTCTCTATTTTTTCACATCTTATTCACAAAATAAAAGGTTAATTTTAACCGAGAAAACCACAGATTTTTGAAAGTTATCCACAATCTGTGAAAAACTTTTATGTTTAAGTTATAATTAAGCTAGTCAGTTTATACTTTCAGTAATTCAAAAATATGGAGGCAAATATGAAACATTTAAAAACATTTTACAAAAAAGGGTTTCAATTATTAGTCGTTATCGTCATTAGCTTTTTTAGTGGAGCCTTGGGTAGTTTTTCAATAGCTCAACTAACTCAAAAAAGTAGTGTAAGCAACTCTAACAACAATAGTACTATTACACAAACTGCCTATAAGAACGAAAACTCAACAACTCAGGCTGTTAACAAAGTAAAAGATGCTGTTGTTTCTGTTATTACTTATTCAGCTAACAGACAAAATAGCGTATTTGGCAATGATGATACTGATACAGATTCTCAGCAAATCTCTAGTGAAGGATCTGGAGTTATTTATAAAAAGAATGATAAAGAAGCCTACATCGTCACCAACAATCACGTTATAAATGGCGCCAGCAAAGTAGATATTCGATTGTCAGATGGGACTAAAGTACCTGGAGAAATTGTCGGAGCTGACACTTTCTCTGATATTGCTGTCGTCAAAATCTCTTCAGAAAAAGTTACAACAGTAGCTGAGTTTGGTGATTCTAGCAAGTTAACCGTAGGAGAAACTGCTATTGCCATTGGTAGCCCGTTAGGTTCTGAATATGCTAATACTGTCACTCAAGGTATCGTATCTAGTCTCAATCGAAATGTGTCTTTAAAATCTGAAGATGGACAAGCCATTTCTACAAAAGCCATCCAAACTGATACTGCTATTAACCCAGGTAACTCTGGTGGCCCACTAATCAATATTCAAGGACAGGTTATCGGAATTACCTCAAGTAAAATTGCCACAAATGGAGGAACCTCTGTAGAAGGCCTTGGTTTCGCAATCCCTGCAAATGATGCTATCAATATTATTGAACAGTTGGAAAAGAACGGAAAAGTGACGCGTCCAGCTTTGGGCATCCAAATGGTCAATCTCTCAAATATTAATACAAGTGATATTAGAAGACTGAATATTCCAAGCAGTGTAACATCTGGTGTAGTTGTTCGTTCTGTACAAAGCAATATGCCTGCAAATGGTCACCTTGAAAAATACGATGTTATTACAAAAGTAGATGACAAAGAGATTGCTTCATCAACAGACTTACAAAGTGCTCTTTACAATCATTCTATCGGAGACACTATTAAAATAACCTACTATCGTAACGGTAAAGAAGAAACTACATCTATTAAACTTGACAAGAGTTCAGGTGATTTAGAATCTTAATTGACATCTATGTAAAGAAAGCTTTACATAAGAGAAAAGATGTGTTAGTGTAGAATCATGGAAAAATTTGAAATGATTTCTATCACGGATATACAAAAAAATCCCTATCAACCTCGAAAAGAATTTGATGGAGAAAAACTACATGAACTAGCACAGTCTATCAAAGAAAATGGGGTCATTCAACCGATTATTGTTCGTCAATCTCCTGTTATTGGTTATGAAATCCTTGCAGGAGAGAGACGCTATCGGGCTTCACTTTTAGCTGGTCTAACGTCTATCCCAGCTGTTGTTAAACAGCTTTCAGATCAAGAAATGATGGTCCAGTCCATCATTGAAAATTTGCAAAGAGAAAATTTAAATCCAATAGAAGAAGCACGCGCCTATGAATCTCTTGTAGAGAAAGGATTTACCCATGCTGAAATTGCAGATAAAATGGGCAAGTCTCGTCCTTATATCAGCAACTCCATTCGTTTGCTTTCCTTGCCAGAACAGATCCTCTCAGAAGTAGAAAATGGCAAACTATCACAAGCCCATGCGCGTTCTCTAGTTGGGTTGAATAAGGAACAACAAGACTATTTCTTTCAACGAATTATAGAAGAAGACATTTCTGTAAGGAAGTTAGAAGCTCTTCTGACAGAGAAAAAACAAAAGAAACTGCAAAAAAATGATCATTTCATACAAAATGAAGAAGAACAGTTAAAAAAACTACTCGGATTAGATATTGAAATCAAACTGTCTAAAAAAGATAGTGGAAAAATCATTATTTCTTTTTCAAATCAAGAAGAATACAGTAGAATTATCAACAGCCTGAAATAAGGCTGTTCTTTTATTTTTTTATCTCACAAGGTTATCCACTATTTTTTTCAATAAAAAGCTTAATAAATAAATAGTTTCTGCTTTTATCCCCAACCTGTGGATAAAACTTGGTAACATTGTGGATTATTTTTCACAGCTTGTGGAAAATTCTTGTTCTCTATGGTAAAATAGGTCTAGTATAAAACTTTTAAATAGTAAAGGAGGAGAAAGGATTGAAAGAAAAACAATTTTGGAATCGTATATTAGAATTTGCTCAAGAAAGACTGACTCGATCCATGTATGATTTCTATGCTATTCAAGCTGAACTCATCAAGGTAGAGGAAAATGTTGCCACTATATTTTTACCACGATCTGAAATGGAAATGGTCTGGGAAAAACAACTAAAAGATATTATTGTAGTAGCTGGTTTTGAAGTTTATGACGCTGAAATAACTCCCCACTATATTTTCACCAAACCTCAAGATACGACTATCTCACAAGTTGAAGAAGCTACAAATTCAACTCTTTATGACTATAGTCCAAAGTTAGCATCTATTCCTTATTCGGATACTGGATTAAAAGAAAAGTATACCTTTGATAATTTTATCCAAGGGGATGGAAATGTTTGGGCAGTATCAGCCGCTTTAGCTGTCTCTGAAGATTTGGCTCTGACCTATAACCCTCTTTTTATCTATGGAGGACCGGGACTTGGTAAGACTCACCTGTTAAACGCTATTGGAAATGAAATTCTAAAAAATATTCCAAATGCGCGTGTCAAATACATACCTGCTGAAAGCTTTATTAATGACTTTCTTGATCACTTAAGGCTTGGGGAAATGGAAAAATTTAAAAAAACCTATCGTAGTCTTGATCTTTTGTTAATCGATGATATCCAGTCACTCAGCGGAAAAAAAGTCGCAACTCAGGAAGAATTTTTCAATACCTTTAACGCCCTTCATGACAAGCAAAAACAGATTGTCCTAACCAGTGATCGAAGTCCAAAACATCTAGAAGGGCTCGAGGAGAGGCTTGTCACGCGCTTTAGTTGGGGATTGACACAAACTATCACACCCCCTGACTTTGAAACACGTATTGCCATTTTACAAAGTAAAACGGAACATTTAGGCTACAATTTCCAAAGTGATACTCTAGAATACCTAGCTGGGCAATTTGATTCAAATGTTCGAGATCTTGAGGGAGCCATCAACGACATCACTTTAATTGCCCGAGTAAAAAAAATCAAGGATATCACTATTGATATTGCTGCAGAAGCTATTAGAGCTCGCAAACAAGATGTTAGCCAAATGCTCGTCATCCCAATTGATAAAATCCAAAATGAAGTCGGTAACTTTTATGGTGTCAGCGTCAAAGAAATGAAGGGAAGCAGACGCCTTCAAAATATTGTGTTGGCCCGTCAAGTAGCCATGTATTTATCTAGAGAACTGACAGATAATAGTCTTCCAAAAATTGGGAAGGAATTTGGAGGAAAAGATCATACAA
>ERZ773211.202-NODE-202-length-13777-cov-11.1576_pt1 | contig 13777 bp, 2 predicted proteins | sample MGYA00511914_ERZ773211 | MGnify/ENA primary metagenome ERZ773211 (study PRJEB29015, sample SAMEA2738163) | human oral metagenome | biome: human oral; feature: human-associated habitat; material: saliva | place: China | collected 2242 ...
GCAACTGGTCTTTAATAGCTCCAGTCAAGGCCAACTTAAGCGCAACAGTTTCATCTTCAAACTTAGGCCAAAGAATCCCCGGTGTGTCTAGGATTTCAAGGTCCTTATTGGTTTTGAGCCATTGTTGTCCCTTTGTAACTCCTGGTTTGTTTCCGACAACAGCAATTTTCTTGCCAGCCAAACGGTTCATGAGAGTGGATTTACCAGCATTTGGAATCCCAATAATCATGGTACGCAAGGTTTCAATCTTGATACCACGTTCTTTTTGGCGAGCAATCTTATCAGCCATGAGCTTTTTAGCCGCATCTGTTACAACTTTTACAGTTACTTGTTCTTTGGAGTTGATAGCTAACGTCTGGATTCCTTGTGATTCAAAATATTGACGCCATTCCTTGGTCATTGCTGGGTCGGCTAAGTCCGCCTTGTTTAAAATCAAGAGTTTTGGTTTGTCACCAACAATTTTAGTCAACATAGGATTTTGACTAGATAGAGGTAAGCGTGCATCAACCAAAATCGTCACAAAATCAACAAATTTTAAATTTTCCTGCACCTGTCGACGCGCTTTAGACATGTGACCAGGAAACCATTGAATAGTTGCCATAATATATCTCCTTCGGATTGACAAATTTTAAAAACGTTTTCTTTCTTTCTTATCCTCTATTCTATCATAAATTAGCCTTTTTTGCATGCTCTTTTGGTTATGAGAAATCTATTAGACATAATTTTATTTATGTATTTTACAAAACAGTAAACTTTTATAAAGGATATTAGATTTCAAAAACTGTAAGCCTTCAACAAAGAGGATTTTCACCGCACTCAATATCAAAAAAAAGAAGATGACGAATCATCTTCTTAAAAATAAAAATATAGAGCCAGACTGATTCTGAACTCTATATTATTTCACTTACTCAGCTTTTATATTATTTAAATAACGGATTAAAGAAACCGTCTGTGTTCTTAAGAAGAGCTTTGAATACCTTGGATTTAAGAGTAACAGTTTTATCTGTTCCGCCTATTTTAAGATCTTCTTCAACTGCTTTATCAAACAGGGATTTTAGCTCATCATAATTAGTAATTCGACGACCATCAATTTCAATAGCAGTAAATCCTTTTTCTGCCTTTGATTTAACCTCTTTGAACCATTCTTTTTTCCACTCTTCAAGATTATTGAATTTATCCTTAGACACTTTCTTGATAATGAAATCATCACCTAATAGCTTGTTGTTCTCTCTATTAGCTTCACCTTGGTACTTACTAGATACATATCCGATAAATCCATTTTCATAGCCAAAATAGCCCCACATACGGAAAGTATTATGCTTGAATGATGCAGCTCCAGGTGCTCCTTGGCTAGTATTACCACCATAGATACCAGTCATCATATTAATATTTACGTAAGCACTATCAAAATCTTCTGGATTATATGTTCTGTCACTAGGAGCGCCATGTCTTGTCATCAAATTATTGTTGACTAAATCATCAATGTTGTTGATAACAATTTTCTTCTTCTCATCTTCAGTTAATTCACGAACTTTATCAAATTGATGTAGCTCTCCATTTTTGCGATATTGTCTATCCATTTTCTTGAACCATCGACTAATATTACCATGTAATTTAGGGATAACAGCATCAGCCTCAAGATGGTCTAACATCATAAGAGCATCATTATAATTTCTCATGTAACGGTCGATATCTTCACGAGTTTTCAATTTATCTGGATCATAGTTATACCACTGATCACCATCATTATTACGATGATAAGCCATGTTAAGACCAAGAGCACCATATTCACCGTTTCCTGTCGATTTATCAGGTGTCTGTAACATACCTTGCGCATAGGCTTCGACGTCTGTACCTTGACGGTGTCTATGACCACCGAAGTAAAGCATTCTATCATTAACGTGTGTTGTTTCGTGAGTAAAAGCTGAAATACCAAACGGACTAATCATATTTGTTCCCATGAAATAAACTTGGTCATTATTATTAGGATCTGGGAAAATAGATGCCATAGCTCCCATATTCCAGTTGGTATTATGGAATTTCCAAGTTGGTCCATATAATTCACGAATAGGTGCAATTGGTTTATTGTTCTTATCATAACCCATACGATTTACACCTTCAACGTTATGATAGTTTTGGTTATCCCAAACAGGTGTCGGAACCCTATTTTGACTCTTGAGTAATTGGTCACGTACACTTGGCAATGCTAAACGTGACCAGAAATCAAGGTATGTTTGTTGTGCATGTGCAACCTTATCAATTTCTTTTTTGAATTCATTTCTAGCTTCTTCTGTATACTTACCATATTTCTCAAAAGAGCTATAAGCCATTGTATTGTAAGTTGAAATCAAGAACATATGTGCATTCTTAAGAGTTAATAGAGGTAGAATCATACGATTATGAACACCATTGTTCAAACCATCAAATACACGATGACGTTTGTTAGCAAAATCAGGATTCGTTGTTTGAGGTTCTGATACATATACATTCTTAGCTGCATGGATAAACCAATCATTTAAATCAGTATCGTTAGTAAAGAGACGCATGTTGTAATCTAAGAAGCCATGTAATTCAGCTTTACCAATAGTTCCACCAATCATATCACGATAAGCATCCAAAGTTCTGTCGCCCTTGATATTTCGCTCACTTGATCCAATTCGAATCAAGAAATCAAGAAGGTCAACTGACTTACCATAGAAATCAGGTTTAAACATCATCAAGTTTTTGATAGTCATATCCCCATACTTGATATCATAATAACGATTAAGGTAAGTAAGAGCCATCACGATTTTAGCTTTATTTTCATCCACCTTCTTAACAAGTGCTTTCATAGCCGCTTCGTCACTATTTAATTGATGGTCAGCATTTTCAATCAAAGATTTGACAAATTTATCAAGATTAGCTTTCGTTTCAGCAAAACTTTCTTCGAGATAAAGATCTCGGATATAACCGTTTTTACGTTCCTCTGTATTTTCTTCAGCTCTATCCCGTTTACCCATCAAGGCACGTACTTCAGGAGAAATTAATTCAACAGTCGCTAACCTATCTTTAATGTCTTTAATCAAATGATCACGATTTTTATCAACCATGTTTGGTGTATAAACAATGTCACCCAATCCATCGATACTATACTCACGAACTTGCGCTACTTTAGACTCTTTGTAATGAACAGCTTTGATTTCTTTAGTCTTATCTGCATAGTGAATCATCACATGATCAATATCTGATAAATCAGTTACAAATTGTCCGTCTTTCATTCCTGTAACTGATAACACTTCTTTTGTCAACAAGTTTGAACCTTCAGTTAGTTTATTACCTTGGTTAACAATCCACTCTTTGTTGTAGAACGGTTGAAGCTTTTCAATGTTACGATATGCTAAATCACGTTCTGTTTTGTAGTCTTGAGTTGTCTTATACTCATCTTCTTTTCTTGTTAAACGATTTAAGCGGTTGACGATAGGTTCGTTGATTTCGTATTTATCTGCGGATATGCCTGTAGCTTCAATTTTAGATTTTGCCTCTTCTTCAGAAATAGGTTTAATACGATTTTTATCTTTTGAACGCTTGTAGCTAGAATTCCCATCACTGACACCTACTACAACGTAATTTCGCTTCACATTATTTCCTGTCCAATAGCCATCATCATAATCAATATCACTAGAACCATAGAAAATTTCACCATTAGATACTTTCATCATGGAAACTGAATCTTCAACGGAACCGTGATGCTTCATGCTTCCTACAACACCACCATTTTCAATTGGTTTAGCTACATTAATGGTTCCTTTTGCAACTGATTTCTTAATCGCACCATCACGACTTACAGCACCGTTATCCCCACCGTTTTGTGAACTATAAGCAATTCCCGCAGCTTTTGCCTTATCACCGACAAGATTAGCATCCACATATGCTTTTTCTACTAAACCTTTCCAGTTTTCACCAACGATACCGGTCAAGTATTGTCCACCATCACCGACAGCAGTTACGTTACCGATAAAGGCCACATTTCTGAGTGTACCTTGGTTATCAATCTTATCAATAAATCCAGATACCCAGTTTCTACCTAATACGTTACCAGTCACTTTGACATCTTCGATTTTAGCGCCACCTTTAATAGTGTCGGCAATCGGTGCAATGCGGTCTGCCCAAGGCATATTGATATTTACATTCCCAATATTTACTTTGGTTACTGTACCACCGATAATGTTCCTGAATAGAGGACGCTCCGTGTTGTGGATAGTATAATGTTTTCCCTCTACACTCTTCAATGTACCTCTAAAATCACCGTCAACATACCATTTCTTAGGTGTTGGAACACCAGTGGCATTCAAATCTGCACCAATTTTAAATGTACCATTTTTATCAGCATTCATGGCATCTACTAACTCTTTAAAGTTATAATAAACGTCATCAACTTTTGGAACTGGTTTTTCAATATAATGCACATACTTATTACGAACCTTCGTTGGGTCTGTATGTTGAATCAAATCTTGCGCTTCAGCAGTGATTTTATAAAGTTTTTTACCTTCTTCTGTCACCTCTTCAATAGAGTCAACAGCTAAACGAGTTACCTTATTATCGCGACTAGTGATTTTCAAGTACATTTTTTTAACATCTTCATCAGATGGTTTTTCAGTCATGAAATCATTAGGTGTTTCAGTACCATCGTCATTTACCTTCACTAAATTAGTAGATGCGATATTTTTAATTTCAACTTTTTTCAACTCTAAACGTAAAGGTTTTTCGTCCAATTTAGAAGTTTCATCACCTTCACCACGGTTGTAAGTCATTGTTGTTGAAATCTTATAATCTTTGAATAAATCCAAACCTTGAACAGCATCTGTCAATTTTTCTTTAGATAAGTCAACTCGCTTAACAACAGTATTCCCATCCTTAATCTCAGCTATAATGCTCTTGATTTCAGCATTACCTGTATTTTCAAGAGTGTAATCCAATTTAGCTGAACGATCCATCGCATCTTCTGTAACCTTATCCAAAGTCAAAGTTGGTGCAACTTTTGTAGTATATTCAGGTAACTCAGCTTGTACTTCAGGTTCACCTTTATCTGTTACAACAGCCTCTGGCAATACTGGTTGAACTTCCGGTTCGCCTTTTTCAGTCACAACAGCTTCTGGTAATGCTGGTTGAACTTCCGGTTCTCCTTTTTCAGTTACAACAGCTTCTGGTAAGGCTGGTTGAACCTCAGGTTTTACCAGATTACCACCAACCGGTGCTGTATATTCTAGTTTCTCTGCCTTAGGAGTCTCATCTGGGACTGTGCCTACGGGTTCAGTGTACTCTGGTTTGTCTGCTTTAGGCGCTTCGTCAGGAACCATACCCACAGGATCAGTGTACTCTGGTTTGTCTGCTTTAGGCGCTTCGTCAGGCACTGTGCCCACAGGTTTAGTGTATTCTGGTTTGTCTGCTTTAGGCGCTTCGTCAGGCACTGTGCCCACAGGTTTAGTGTATTCTGGTTTGTCTGCTTTAGGTGCTTCGTCTGGAACAGTACCTACAGGTTCAGTGTATGCTAGTTTCTCATGAACTTCTGGCTCTACAAGATTTGCACCTATTGGTTTAGTGTACTCAGGTTTCTCTGCTTTAGGCGCTTCGTCAGGGACTGTACCTACTGGTTTAGTGTACTCTGGCTTCTCAGCTTTAGGCGCTTCGTCAGGCACTGTGCCCACTGGTTTAGTGTATTCTGGTTTTTCAGACTTAGGAGCTTCATCTGGAACTGTACCTACTGGTGCCGTGTATTCAGGTTTTTCTGCTTTAGGTGCTTTGTCAGGGACTGTGCCCACAGGTTTAGTGTATTCTGGTTTTTCTGCTTTAGGTGCTTCGTCAGGCACTGTGCCTACAGGTTTAGTGTACTCAGGTTTCTCTGCCTTAGGCGCTTCGTCAGGGACTGTACTCACAGGCTCAGTGTACTCAGGTTTCTCAGCTTTAGGAGCCTCATCTGGAACCATACCTACAGGCTCAGTGTATGCTGGCTTCTCATACTTAGGAGCCTCATCTGGGACTTTGCCTACAGGTTTAGTGTACTCAGGTTTCTCAGCTTTAGGCGCTTCATTATGAACACTTTGAATTTCAGATACTGGAACATTTTTTGTCCCTTCAGCTTTATGTTGAATTTCTAAGATTGCATCATCATCAAGAGGTAAGTATCCAATATAACGATATCCAGCAATTTGAACTACTCCTTCATTACTTGGAGCTTTCAAAGGATTGCTTATATCGAGAGCTTGCATACTAGAAAGACTAATCAGTCCGACAGTAGTAACTAAGAACAAACTCCTAACTTTTTTCTTTTTATGAACCAAAAGAACGAAACTACCAATAGCTAATAGACCTAAAGCTGTAAGCACAGAAGTCGATGAACCTGTCGCAGGAAGAGTTTCCTGCTGATAAATAAGAGCATAAGTTACCTCATTATCAGTAGGAATTCCTGCTTGAATCTTACTTTCTTCTTCCTTTGTAAGAGCGCTTTTTTCTACATAATGATAGGTAGAAGCATGAATGATTGACGGTGCAACCAAGATACTTCCGAGTAAAACTGAACCAACAATCCCACAGATTTTCCGGATTGAAAATCGTTCTTTTTTAAATAATGACAAGCGTAATCACCTTCTTTAATTTTATTTCCTAATAGTAAACACTATTTTTTATTATTAAAAATTGAACTTCTAAAATCATCAGTTTGATTTAGATAGGCCTTAAATACTGCTCTCTTTAACTTATGAACTGCACTATCATATTCTGGATTATAGTTGTCCCAAGAATAACGATTCTCATCTGCATCCTTACGGACAGCTTCGTCCATTAATCGCTGCAGTTCTTCTACACTATGAATCGTCTTTCTTGCAAAACTTGCCCAAGATTTAGTTGGATCGTTGAAGGTAACCTGCTTCAAGTTCCCAAACTGCTTCACACGTTCTTGATACATAGCTGTCTTGAATTCTGCCCAAGTTTTATATTGACCGCTAAATACTTTTTGAAGGACAAGTTCATCTGTAACTAAACCTACTTCTTTACCATAAGACTTAATCTTACTTCCCGCCGCTTTTGCATCTTTTTCATATTGATTTGAGATATATGGTACCATTCCATCTTTAAAGCCTTTGGCAGCCAAAAGTTCATAAGCTATCCTACGTCCCATCAAATCACCCGGAGTTCCCTTGCTGCTCAGAGCCGAATAGATTGGGGCAAAGAGTTTAATCGTATAGTAACCGTTTCTTTCATATTCCCCAGGCTTGTATTCACGAGCTGACAAGATATTATTTTTAATTAAACTATCAAAGGTAGTCAATTTTTTGGCATCTTCTTCTGTCAGATTTTGTACAACGTTAGTAGCGTAAACATCGTTTCCATCTGCAGGATCTTTCACGTATTTATTCTCGATTTTTCGCAAGGCCGTCATTTTCTGATAAGCATCTAACTGTCTCACGATAGATTGCCCTTCGAGATATTCCAACATGTAAACGACATCAAACATATTGTGGGCATAGTTCTGAAGATCTGCTGCGTTATTAAATCTTGTAGTTGGATCAAGCACTTGCAATCGCTGACCTTCTGTACTATCTGATGTTTTATGTTTCAAGATAGAGTTGATGGTAATGGTTGCATCACTTGGTTGGTCAGGAGCTTGCAATAAGCCTTTTGCGAAGAACTCCGGTCCTAAGCCACTTCTTCGACCATAGCCACCAAGGTAAATATCCTGATCTGAATCATGTGTCATCTCATGAGTATAGGTGATAGCTCCATCCTTATCTAACATACGATAGGACATATAGTAAACGCCATCTCCAGTTGCATAAGCACCATGATGATTGTGAACTACTTTATTCCCCACTGGACCAAAGAAATTCTTCATCGCCGGATTGGTACTATCAAACTTAGCTTCAACTGTAGCTTTTCCAGATGTTGTATCATCTCCAAACTTATAGGCATCATAAAGTAGAATTGTACGATAGAGTTTTTCTCGTCCTTCTTTATCTAAAATGCGATACCAATAATCGTAGTGATCTCGTTGACGCTCTGCTGTTTCGCGAGCACTCTTTTCAACAAAGCTATTAAGGTCACCACTTGCTTGATGCTCATTATTGCGGTAGCGATCATAAGCTCCAAATCCTAGACTAGACATGGTCGAGATGACAAATACAGATTTTTCAGGAAGGGTAAGTAGAGGTAGTACCATATTGCGGTATTTCCATGTGGCACTAGTGATACGGTCGTAGACACCGATAGAATACTTGGTACCAGCCTGTCCTTGCTTTGTTTTAACCTCTTCGATATTAGATTTTTCTTCGACGATGTAAGCCTTGGTCTGTGATTTAAACCAGTCATTGTTGCTTGTATTTGGTAGAAAGACTTTGCGGTAAGTTTCAAGCGTGCTAAACAAATCTGTCGTTCCATGATGGCTGGCAAGACTGATAGCATAAGTATCAACATTGTTTTTAGCAAGAAGATTGTTAAAGCCAGATTTACCTAACTCAATCAGAGTATCTAGTGGTGAAGTATTTCCTTTACCAAAGAAGTCCGGATGATACATAACTAAGTCTTTGACATTCACTTGACCATAGCTAAAGTTATACCAACGTTCTAAATAAGTTAAACCGAGTAGCAAGGCTTCCTTATTGTTCTTGATTTTATCTACAAGATAGCCTCTGGTGACCGAGTTGTCACCAGCAAGTCCAGCATCTGCTGACAAGAGTTTTTTCAAGCTGTCTCCCAGATTTTGTTTTGTTTTGGCGAACTGGTCTTCCAGATAGAGCTCAGTTTGCTTGACATCTGGAGAAATTCCGAGTGTCTTTCTGATGGCATCCGACTTATAGTTAACCTTTTGTAAGTCAGGTAAGACTTGCTTAATGATAGAGTCTTGGTCATACAAGAATTGATTTGGAGTGTAGAGGAGTCCTGTATCCCCTAAACTATATTCTGCTAGCTTGGCAAAATCAGTCTGGTACTTGAGATCGAGCTTCTCAGATGAATGGTCCTGATAGTGAAGCAAGAGTTTATTTGCAGTCTGTTTGTTAGAAACAATATCTGTGATGACTTGGTCATCCTTCATCATAACTGCGGACAAGAGTTCTTTTTGATATAAGAGACTATTCTCCTTGACCAGATTTCCGTATTTCACGATGGTCGCCTTGTTATAGAAAGGTAACAATTTTTCAATGTTCTTATAAACCAAAGCACGCTTAGCTTGATAATGCTTCACCTTAGAAAAATCACTTTCTTTACTACCACTTGTTGAAAGGGGCTCCACTGTTGGAGGAGTGAGAGGATTGATTTCTGCTTTTTTATTCGTCACTTCAGAAGCATCTAGCATTGTTCCTCTTTCTTCAAAGGATTCTTTGCTGATGACTTCATCCCTAACCAAGGTGACATTGTATACTCTGTTCGCCTTGCTGCTGAATGTGTCCTTCACCTTCATTCCATTGTAGTGGTAACCGGTAATGGCATTCCCGTTGGTTACATTGACATCACTTAGTACATTGGTCAATCTTCCTGCATGCTGTTCCTCATTCGTTTTTCGATCCCACAAATATCCAGCCACACCCGCAACTCTACCAAAGTGCTTGACATTGTTGATATCACCTTCAGCATAGCTATCCTGTATATGCGCATCTTGGTCTACGAGACCTGCTAGCCCACCAACAGTCTGATCTGAACTATTGGTGTTGGATGAAATGGCTACTGTCGCTTTTGACTTAGTCAGTGAAGCTCTGCCTCCTGTCAAATGACCGACCAAGCCACCGATATTATAGGCAGCAGTTGTTTCATAGGTATTGACAATTCTTCCCTTGAAACTACTCTCTGTGATGCTTGATTGGTCTGCCTTAGCCAACAAACCACCGATACCACGTTCTCCAGCCAGAACACCATCGACATGAACTTGTTTAATCTTTGTGCCATTCGTAGCTTCATTTGCCAGTGAAGCAATATCATTTTTCCCTGAAATAGAGACATTTTTCAGACTCAGGTTTTCTACTGTAGCACCACTCAAGTTTTCAAACAGAGGTTTTTTCAAGTTATAAATAGCATACTTCTTACCATCTTTTTCTCCAATCAACTGACCAGTAAAGGTTCCCTTGATATAGGATTTATCATCAGAACTAAGCTCCACTTCGTTAGCATTCAGGCTAGCTGCTAAATGATAGGTTCCAGAGAGATTTTGGTTTATAGCTTTGACCAGATTACTAAAGGAAGTAAAGTTTGTCTTTTCCTCTGTAGCCTTCTTATCGAGGTAGAAGGTGAAATGGTCGACATATTTATTGTTCTGCTCTTGCTGGAGTTTCTCAGCTTTGGCTGTGATTTTATAAACTGGTTGACCATTTCTTTCTGCTTCAGTTATTGAGGAGACTGGCAGATAGACATCTTTAAATGCCGAAGATTTTACCTTGACAAAGTAATTATCCGTATTCTTTGGAATTCCATCCAATGAGATATGTTGTTTATAAGTCCCATTCGTCTGGCTGTACAACTCAATATCCGAAACATTTCTTAATTCGAGTGTTTTTTCTGGATCCTGCTCTTTCGTTTTTTCAGTCGGAATATCCGGCTTTACTTGACCAATATCACCAGTGTATTCTGGAAGGGGGGCTACTTGTGCTGGCTCGCCTTTGTCACTTACTACAGCCTCTGGTAAGGCGGGTTGGACTGCAGGTTCCCCTTTTTCAGTTACTACAGCTTCTGGCAACTCTGGTTGGATTGCAGGTTCACCTTTATCGGCTACGACTGCCTCTGGTAACGCAGGTTGGATTGCAGGTTCCCCTTTTTCAGTTACTACAGCTTCTGGTAACTCTGGCTGAATTGCAGGTTCCCCTTTATCGGCTACGACTGCCTCTGGTAACGCAGGTTGGATTGCAGGCTCGCCTTTGTCACTTACCACAGCCTCTGGCAACTCTGGTTGGATTGCAGGTTCCCCTTTATCGGTCACAACTGCTTCTGGCAATTCAGGTTGAACTGCAGGTTCCCCTTTGTCACTTACTACAGCCTCTGGCAACGCAGGTTGGACTGCAGGTTCCCCTTTGTCAGTTACGACTGCCTCTGGTAACTCTGGTTGAACTGAGGGTTTGCCTTTGTCACTTATAACTGCTTCTGGCAACTCTGCTTGGACTGCTGACTCGCCTTTGTCACTTACAACAGCTTCCGGCAATTCAGGTTGAACTGCAGGCTCCCCTTTATCACTTACAACAGCTTCTGGCAATTCAGGTTGAACTGCAGGTTCCCCTTTGTCACTTACTACAGCCTCTGGTAAGGCGGGTTGGACAGCAGGTTCCCCTTTATCACTTACAACTGCTTCTGGCAATTTTGGTTGGACAGCAGGTTCGCCTTTATCGGTTACTACAGCTTCTGGCAATTTTGGTTGGACAGCAGGTTCGCCTTTGTCACTTACAACAGCTTCCGGCAATTCAGGTTGAACTGCAGGCTCGCCTTTATCACTTACAACAGCTTCTGGCAATTCTGGTTGGACTGCAGGCTCGCCTTTGTCACTTACCACAGCCTCTGGCAACGCAGGTTGGATTGCAGGTTCCCCTTTATCGGTCACAACAGCTTCTGGCAATTCAGGTTGAACTGCAGGCTCCCCTTTATCACTTACAACAGCTTCTGGTAAGGCAGATTGGGTTGCAGGTTCGCCTTTTGCGCTTACAACGGCAGAATTTGAAGATTGTTTCTCTTCTTTTCTTGGATTGGTTAATTCTGCAGAGAGAGGTTTTTCAACTACTTGAACTTCTGTCGGCTTAGTTGAAGAAACAGATGTTTGTTCCTGCATAGCTTGTACTGTTGATGGATTCTCGACAAAATTCGGTGTAACACTATAATCCACCTTTTGTTGTTTTGTAGGAGTGGCTGCTGATTTCTCTTGATTGCTTACTTTAGATTCAGAAGTTATGTTTCCCTCTTTGATATATCCAATATAAGTGTAACCTGAAATATCTTTAGGAAGAGGTAATTTTTCGCCAGAGGTTAATTCATAGTCAGTATTGTAATTCAGTAAGAGATTATTTTCTAAAGCATGAGCTGAAACTAAGACACCATTTCCTATTCCTGCAACCAATACTAAATGTAATACTGTTTTATTCTTAACTTTTTTCTTAGAGACGGCAAAAATTAAAATCCCCAGAGCCGCTAAGCTAGCACCAGCAACTAGGGTTTGCATATCATTCTTACTTCCAGTATTTGGTAAGTCTCCCAGTTGATTTTGGGAATTTAATTTATAAACAAGATAATAAGTCTCATCATCATTCTCCATGTATGTCGGAATGTCATAGACAAGCTGCTTCTTTTCTTCTGATGATAGCTCTGACTCTGTCACATATTTATAGTGAACACCTTTAGTCTCTTGAGCCTCTACAGATGAACTACCTAATACAGACATAAAAAATAAACTTGAAATCGTTGCAGATACAAGTCCTACTGATAATTTTCTAAATGAAAAACGCTGCTGTTTTTCACCAAAATACTTTTCCATGATTCCTCCTTGAAATAAAATTTATATTTATGTTACGAAGACCTTTAATATATTAGTGTATTATCTATAAAAAAGGCATCACACTTTAATTATACTCTTAATTTACCAAAAAGTCTTAAAATTGAGTTACGCTTTCATACTTTGTTTTATATATAAAATACGAAGGAGCAGGGTTTGCCATTTCCTATTTTCTCTTTTTGGATAAAATGTAACCTACCATGAAATTTCCACGGTAGGTGTTACTCATATCAATAATCGTTCTAAAAATGGTTTGATGCAGTTGAGGAGAATTCCTTCTATCCAGCTTTCTTGTGCTGAGGATAGATGTTCTGTCTGAAGGCTTTCTTTTAAAAAGTCTCGGACTTGTTCTGGTGCAATTTCAAACTCAAAAGCTTTCATTTTATAGAAAAAGTCGATGAGTTGATCTGACAGGTATTCAGTTGAAAAGGGTACTTCTCCACTCTTTCGATATTCTAATAAGAGCCGAGAAAATCGTGCTTTTTCTTCAGGAAGCTCACGAAAATAGGAATTGAGGAGCCAGGTCTGCTTCTGCTTTCTTTCAATTGGATCCTGACTAGCAATTCGTTGGTCTTTTTCCAACTCTTTTTGGTATTGTCTGGCCTTGATAGCCCTTTCTGTTCGATTTTTACCAAAAAGAATTTTCTCCCACTTGCGTTCTTCTTGGGTTAGGGTTTCTGTAAAGCCAAAGTAATCTTGGTAGGCACGCTCTGCTGGTCCCATGGCTAGAACCAGATTGTCTGCATATTGCTTAGCGATTTTATCCCTCTTCTTGCGCTCTTTCTCTGCCTGGATACGGAGTTCTTGTTCGTAGTCAATTTTCTCCTTACCTAGCTTGACAAGGTAGAGTTGGTCATCTGGTTTTCCAAGTAAAAAGGGTTTGATACACTTTTCAAGGACTTCTTCCATACGAGCCTTCTTCTTGGGTTCTGCCTTGGTCCAACTTCCTCCTTGAAAGACTTCTAGGAAGAGCTGGTAGTCTTTCTCAGGTGAGAACTGATTGCCACGATTGGGTTTAAAAACACCTTTTTCCCAGAGCCACTTTAGAAGACGTTCGTCAAAGTCACTTTTATTGATCTTGATTTTTTCCTTTTTCTTAGCTTTTCTGGTTAGATTTTCAACCTTTCTGAGCAGTTTTTCTTCCTCTTCCAATTGCTGGTCAAGGGTCAATCGATGAAAATGACGAACACAGTCGCTACCAATCGGAAAGAGGCGTTGGCCTGTGACACCATTAAAGAGTTCGTAAGCGTATTTGATAGCATTTCCACAGACACAATTGCTACGGCC
>ERZ773211.210-NODE-210-length-13269-cov-5.03905_pt1 | contig 13269 bp, 5 predicted proteins | sample MGYA00511914_ERZ773211 | MGnify/ENA primary metagenome ERZ773211 (study PRJEB29015, sample SAMEA2738163) | human oral metagenome | biome: human oral; feature: human-associated habitat; material: saliva | place: China | collected 2242 ...
GATTTTTATCGCTCTGAACATCAAAAAAGAAAGGACGAAATGTGTCCTTTCTCGAGCTTAGCTTTTCTTCAACCCACTACAGTTGACAAAGAGCCGTAGATTTTAGGTATTTACCTTGTCTACTTAAGAGGTATCATATCATCGAGATAAAGGTGATTTGTTTGTTCCTAAGAATTAGGTTTTAGGTTTGACTTGTGGTAACTTCTGGAAAAAGCTTGTCTAGGATTTTTGGAGTGATAGCTTGTCCAGGACCTTCAGCACAGTAGGTGTGAATATACATAGAGGGATTGAAGTTGAGCTCGATACAAGTGCAATGAGGTTTTTCCTTGCTAGCAGGCTGAGTTCTATCTGGAATGATGAGGTCAACCCCGCAAGCCCAGGCCCCCATGCTAGTTGCCATAGCTGCTGCCAATTCTTGGTAAGAGGAATCTATTGTCTCAGTGACATCAATAGAGTCACCACCCGTAGAGATGTTGGAGTTACGGCGGAGATTGACCTTTTTCCCTTCTGGGAGAATATCATCAGGTGCATAACCTTGCTGAGTCAACATCAATTGTTCGATGTCTCCTAGCTTAATGATTTCCAGAGGTGAGCGGTGGTCACGGCCTCGCAATGGATTGGCATTTTTCTGAGCGACTAATTCACGAATGGTGTGTTTGCCATCACCGACAACATTAGCAGCGACACGAAGGAGGACAGCCTCACAACGCCCGTCCAGAATGAAGAAACGGTATTCGGTTCCTGGGATAAATTCTTCAACAAGAACAGCTGTATCTTCTGCAAAGGCAATCTCGAGAGCTTTCTTATAGTTATCAAGGCTGGCAGGCTCTTGGAAAATGGAAATGCCCAGACCGAAGTTGGTTGATTTTGGTTTAACCACAATTTGTTTGCCCTTGATAAGAGGATAGTAGGCTAGACCTTGTTCTAGACTGGTAAATTCGTCGCCGGCAGGGACAGGGAAGCCAGCATCAGCCAGGATTTTTTTGGTCACGGTTTTATTAGCCATGGCAAGAGGAACTACATAGTTGTCTTTTGAGGTCATGTTACCATTTTTGACGTACTCAACATGATCTTTATGCCAGAGTTTAAGGAATTGATCCTGCTCATCTAGAATTTCAAAATGAAGCCCTTTTTGAATGGCATCAAAGAGCAGCATCTGGGTAGAAAGTTCCATCTCCTCATAACCCTTAAGGGCATAGTGGGCAGTCCAGTCGTAATCATGATAGGCAAGCGCCTTGTCAAGGGCAAAGTCAGAAAGGGACTTGTCTTTGATATGAGGAAGAAGTTGAGCAGCTAGTGTCTGACTGGAATCTGAAAAGGCATCTTTAACTTGTTTGACCAGACCTCGATGATAGTCACCAAGCCCAAAATGTTGCACCAGTTGGTCTAGAGCTGTCGTAATGTTCTGAGTTTCAGCTTCAGAAGGTAGAGGTTCTAAAGGATGAGAGAGGGCAATTTTTTCATTCAGCGCGTGACCTTGAGCCAGAGCCTGATCAACATTTTCAGGGGTATCCAGCCAGAGGAAGGCTAGAAGGAGTAGGTGTACGGTATCCATGGTAGTTTGGCTAATACCGATACGCTCAAAGGGGTTGAGGTCGAAGTTACGGAATTCTAGGTAGGTGATTCCCTTGTCAAGGAAGGAGCGATTAACCTTTTGTCCACGGAAACGAACAGCCGAGTAAAATTCCTTTTCCGCAATCAAATCACCTTGTTCGATATAGTTTTCGATGGCAGAGACATAGTCTTCTAGGCTTGCAAAAGATACTTGTATTTCTTCCTTATTGACATAACCATGGTCGCTGTTTCGGAAGGAACGCACGAGTTCTGGCACTTCTTGGTCGAAGAAGCCTTGCTCAGCAACAGGTGCAGCACCAAAGAGATAGGTAATCACCCAACGATAGCGCAAATAGTTCTGAGCCAGCTTGAGATAGAGGGCGTTTTTGAAAGCAATTATATCAATCTGGTCACTTTCTTGGAATAGGGCTTCAACCAAATCTTTCCCTAGTTCCATATTATAGTGGATACCTGAGATAGCTTGTAGTTTAGTTCCGTATTTTTCGGCTAGGTAGTTACGATAATGGCGTTCAAATTCATTTTCCAGTTGGGCAACTTGGATTTCTTGGGCGTTGATACGAGGAGGCATGGACAAGGGCCAGAGAAGTTCATCTTTACTGATGGAACGTCCAGCTACATCGGTAATGGCTCCAAGAAATCGACGAGCCTCAGTGGTAGATTTAGCAACTGGTGTGATGAGTTCCATCTGAAACTCACAAAAATCTGTTTGAATATAAGGGTGGAAACTTCGAGCTCCTAGGCAGGAAGGGTGAGGCGTATGTGCTAATTTTCCCTGTCTATCGACACGAAGACTTTCGCGTTCAATTCCAAAGTTAGCTTGAAGGATAGGGCTAGTAGGCTCCAGCTTTTGAAGCAGTTGATTTATAGTCATAGAGTCACCTTTTCATCTAATGTAAGTAATAGTATATTATAATAGGGCAAAGAAAACAACTTTCCGCTACGGTTAAGGGGAATTTTCGAATGTTTTAGATAAGAATTCTTAAAACCAGTTGCTTTTTAGCTCTATTATATGCAAAAATTGTAAAATACCCACCGATTTTTATGTAAAATGTTATTTCTCTTGCAATTTAAATCAAATTAGCCTATACTAATGACGTATATATGAGAACGAAAGAATCCCTAGGGTCGGCACTGCACCCATAAAATGAGACACAAGAAAACACTCCTGTTGTGGTAAACTAGAAACAGGGGTGTTTTGTTATGGTCAAAAAGCATATTCAGTAGAAACTAAGCTAGCCTGTATCGAAATGAAGAAGGCAGGCAAATCAAATAAAGTTATCATGGATACCCTCAGCATCAAAAATGCTAGTCAGGCCAAGACCTGGTAGCGATGGTATCAGAATGATGAATTGTACCGTTTCCACCAACCCGTGGGGAAACAATATACTTATGGTAATGGGATGAAACAGTTATCTGAAGTGGAACAGTTACGATTGCAGGTAGAATTACTAAAAAAGTATCAGAGCTTGATAAGAGAATCGACAAAGTAAGTCTTATCAAGCTAGTAGAAGAGTATAAGAAAACGTTCCCTGTATCTATTATTTTAGAATGTTTCGGCGTCAAACGCTCCACCTTTTATCGCTGGAAACAGGAGTGTAAGAATTCTCAGAAAAGAGGCGAAATAGCAGATAAAATCGAACAACTCTGTATAGAAAATCACTTTATTTACGGCTATCGAACCATCACTCGCTTACTAAAGAAAGTTTATAACCTCGTCGTTAATCGCAAGAAGGTCTATCGTATCATGAAGGAAAAGGGCTACCTTTGCCGTGCCCGTCCCAAGAAGGAACCTAAATTAGGGAAGCCTTACCATGTAACAGACAATAAGCTGGATCGTGATTTTCAAGCAGACAAGCCTATGGAGAAGCTTGTCACAGATATTACTTATTTATACTTAGGTAAATGTAAGCTATACTTGTCCTCCATCATGGATCTTTATAATCGTGAGATTGTGGCTTATACCATCTCAGATTGTCAGGATACGGACTTTGTGTTGGACACGTTCCATCAATTGGAATTACCTCAAGGAGCGATCTTACACAGTGATCAGGGATCGGTTTACACCTCAAAAGCTTACTATCAGGCTTGTGTAGAAAAAGGCATCACCCGCTCCATGTCCCGTAAGGGAACACCAGCAGATAATGCCTGTATCGAATGGTTTCATTCCGTCCTAAAGTCTGAAACCTTCTATCTCCATAAGTGAAGAAACATAACTGGAGATAGTATAACAGATATTGTCAAAAATTACATCATATTTTATAATGAAACTAGAATTCAACAAAAATTGAATGACCAGTCCCCTGTAGAGTACAGAGAATTGGTCGTAGAAGGGGTCCAGCAACCGAAGGGCGCTAGCCTTCAAATTTTCCTCCCAAAATGTGTCCAAAATATTGATAGAATTCCAGTTTTTGATAAGTCCGTTTAAAAAGACGAATCATCTTCTATTATATATTATTTTCTAAGTCAAAAATGATATAATAAAATGCAGAAACGGTTATATGAGGACTTTGTCAAGATTTTTTGGAAAATCCAGATGTTGTTTTTTTTCTCTACCTATTTTTCTAAAACTGGGGAAAATCTGATATAATAAGCTTTGTAGGTGTATTATATTAATACTTACAGAACCGAACTATTCCCCTATTTAAGAAATATTGATTCAAATTTTATGAAATCAATCAGTAAATATCGTTCATAAAAACCTTGATATTACGCTATTTTTAGTCCAACTGAAACTCATACTTTCCAAACCAGGTCTTAAGAAAGCTCGTAAAGCATCACAATTCTCAAAACGTTAAGAACCAGCTACAATACAGCATTTACAACACTTCATGGTTCACACCATTACTTTTTAAGATTGCGATAAGCAATCTCTCCAACAGCCATTGGAATGACATTTGAAGTGTTGACATAAATTTGAGTTGTGCCTGTCTCACTATGTGTTAGAGCCTCAGAAATAGCTTCAATAGATGTTCCAGCCGTTGCCCCTGTATGTCGTAATTTATGAGGTGTAGCGTGTGCTAACTCTTTGTGACGTTTTCGAATGCTTTTCATTTTGTTATTTAGGTAATCAGAGTGGAGAGGTTTGTTTATGTTTTCCTTTGTATCTATATAGGTAAAGACAAATTGTTCTGGATTGCTGATGATACCGAACTGTGCTAGTTCGTATTTTTGTTGTTTTTTCCAAGAGGTATGAAGTTGAAGTAAGTCATTAAAAATAGAGAAAATAGGATAGCAAAAACTCTATTTGCGGAGAAAATGAAGCAAATATTTCCATAATAAAACGCATAATATCAAGGTTGTTCATTCAATCCTTGATATTATGCGTTTTTCTGATTTTAAAGCCTGATTGCTCAGTCTCTTTATAGTCTGTTTGATTATTAAATCGTTATTAAAATTCAATGGAGATTCGTCATTATGAGTAATAATAGTTCTTCCAGAAGTTATAGATTCCACTTTATCCCATTAGATAGTGTGTTCTAAATTCACTATATCTTGTTAGGTTTTAGGGAGAATCATTGATAACAGACTGTTGCAAATCTAGTTAGCTATATGATTTATACTTATTTACTTTTCTAGTAACCAATCTATGATATTTTTTTTCTCAATTCCATTGTAATTTGCTGTTGGCTGAATTGTATCCATTGTTAATAGATATTTTGGGAATTGATCTTTAATGGCTTCTAGTGGTCTAAGTTCTCTTTCTAGTGTTTCTGGAGCAAGTGTTGTTTCACTGACCTGATAATAAGCGTAGTGACCAAGATCAGTTACAACAACAAAATCAACCTCATATTTATCTAAATTACCAACATATACTTGTGAATATCTACGTCTCAATTCCAAATAAACAATATTTTCCAAGATATGACCAATATCTTCTTTGTGGTCTGGCAATAAGAGGTGTCGTAAACCTAAATCAACGGGATAATATTTTTCTAAGCGTTGTAATAATGCTCTGCCTTTTACATCAAAACGTGGAACGGAATAAAAAAGTAAACTGTCTGTCAAAGTCGTCAAATAATTTTCCAAAGTATTGTGGGATATTGAAACATTTTGGCTGACTAGGGTATTGCGAATCTTATTTGTTGATATTAAGCTACCTGTACTACTGAGAAGGGTTCGGACAATGCGCTCAATAATCGTAGGATTTGGATTTCCCAATCTAGTGACAATATCATTTAACAGTATGGAGTTATATATTCCTCTGAGATAGTCAATTTTTTCAGCGTAAGATGATGTCTGCAATAAGTAAGGAAAAGCACTAAAGAGATATTTGTTAAAAATTTCTGTTGTATTCAGATTCTCTGTGAGAGATTGACCTGATAGATATTCTTCAAATGACAAAGGAAGAACCTCTATCTCAACATACCGACCAGTCAAATTTGTAGCTAATTGGCTGCTCATAAAGTAGGCGTTTGATCCAGTCAAATAGAGGTCAACATTTGGTAGGATGAATAGACTATCTGCTACCAGTTCAAATTTTTCAACATGTTGAATTTCATCTAAAAAGATATAGTATGTTTTTTCCTCAACTAATCGCTCTTTTATATAAGCGAATAATGTTTGAAAATGTCGCAGGTCATAGTAACTCAAATCTTCGAAATTGATGGATATAATCTGATCCTCGTCTACCCCAGTTGCTAGTAACTCCTCTTTATAGAGTTGAAAGAGAACAGATTTACCAGCTCGTCTCACTCCACTCACAACTTTGATGATTTGTCGGTCACGATGTCTTCTTAAAAAATCCAAATAATGTGGTCTTTTAATATAGTTCATAATAGATACCTCAAAGATAGTATAATACAAATTGATATTATTTTCAAATATTTAGAAATAGTATTTGATTTATTTAATTATTTTCAATTTGTTAAGAATAATATCTCGAACTATTTAAATATCTTCAGGATAGAAAAAGAAATTGTCTAGGCACGAAGAAACTGTACATCATCTTTGTGATACAGTAGTTCGTATTCCTCAATTACATAAGCTCCGAAAATAAAAAGTTCAATAATCATTCTGTTTTATATATACTAAGATATCCATAGAAATTTATGGATGTTTTTTGATTTATATATAGAAAAAGAGAAGACCGGCTGGTCTTCTCCTTGGGAGAACTAGAATCATTGAAAAGAATTAAGTAAAGATTTTAATTAGTCTTTGAAATTTTTTTGGAAGATGAGTAGAGACAATACTGAAGTAATAGCAGCCAATAATAAGAAGGCATTTGCTTCTTGCTCTCCAGTTTCTGGGAGTTGTTTTTCCTTGTCTTGTTTAACTGTAGTAGCAACAGGTGCTTTTTCATCTTTTCTTGGTGAATCTTCTGTTACAACTGCAGGAGCTGGTTTTTCAGTTTCTCTAGGTAGAACATACTCAGGAAGAGTCACAACTGGTGGAGTATCTGTTCCTACAGAACTTTGTTTAGTTCCAACTTCAATCACTCGGTCTAGAGCTGGAGTTGATTCAGTTTGGATTACCTTGCGATTGCCGCCATCTACTTCGACGTACTCAACTAACAAACCGTCTTTACCTTCTGCTAGAACTTGTTCTTTCCCTTTATCTAAGTTTGGATTTTCGTGACGGATAGTCTTGAATGGTACTGCCTTCTTGACAATATCCAAGTTTGAAAGTTTAAAGACAAGGTCCTTAACTCCTTCTTCAGGACTTGAAGAAGTAATTGGTTTTTCAGGCTCTTTTGGTAGAAGGTATTCAGGAAGAGTCACAACTGGTGGAGTATCTGTTCCTACAGAACTTTGTTTAGTTCCAACTTCAATCACTCGGTCTAGAGCTGGAGTTGATTCAGTTTGAACTACCTTACGATTGCTGCCATCTACTTCGAGATACTCGATTATAGCACCATCTTTCCCTTCTGCTAGAACTTGTTCTTTCCCTTTGTCTAATTGTGAATTTTCGCGACGGATAGTCTTGAATGGTACTGCCTTCTTGACAATATCCAAACTTGGGAGCTGGAAGACAAGCTCTTTAACCCCTTCTTCAGGACTTGAAGAAGTAATTGGTTTTTCAGGATGTTTTGGTTGGCTAGGTTGCAATTGCTTGATTTGTTCAAGAGCGTTGTTGAGGGCTTTGTTGACGTCTTCTTGAGTCTTAGCTTCTTGAATAGCTGCGATTGCTTTATCAGTAATTTCAACTAATTTCTTCTTAGCATCGTTGTTAGTACCGAGTTCAGCCACTTTTTTCTCGATAGCTTCAGTCAGGCTAGCCATAGCCTTATCATAATTGATTTCTGGCTGTTCAGGCTGTTTTGGTTCAACGGGTTGTTCTGGACTTGTTTCGTCTTCAGGTTTTTGATAATTTTCATCTTTGCTAAGAATATCTTGCAAAGCAGTGACTGTTGACATCACATCTTGTACATTTACCGTATCAGAACTTAATTGTGCAGTGAGTTTATCAAGATTAGACTTAAATGCTTGGCGTGCAGTTGCAGTATCTTTCAATCCAGCAGGATCAAAGTTAGACAAGTCTTCCTTCCATTTAGAGATAGATTGAAGGATTTCTGCTTTGCTGTATAGCTCGCTTCCTTCGCCTTGTGTAATGAATTGATCCACTTGCATACCGATTTTTTTGGTCAAATCATTCTTTTCAGGGTCTAGTTGGAGTGTTACTGCGTGCAAGTTTTCATCAAGTCCTTTTAGATTGACTAGAGTCTGGTCGCCTTGACGTTTAGCGGCATGACCGCTAAAGTATTTCTTGCCATCAATAATGGATGCATTTCCCATTCCATCTTGATAGGTGACTTCCTTACCGTCAAGGAATACTTTATAGACACCATGACCTGGGTCAACAAATCCTTTGATTTCTAAGCCTGTACCATAGAAATAAGCAGTCACAGTTGTCTTTTTCTTTTGTTCCTCTGTCAGATGTCCAAATGATACCCATGATTCAGTGTTTTGGTATTTACCAGAAGAGTTGGTTTCGTGTCTCCATCCAGGACTGTAATCTAATTGACTAGCTTGGTCGTCGTAATTTGTCTGATTCGTCTTCAATAAATCAGCTTTCATTACTCGAATAGTTGCGTCGGTAGCAAAACCGAGTAGAGCACCATCAGACACAGAAGTGAGTTTTGCTTTGAAGTCAAAGATTGAGTCAGCTTGTTCGGTGAAGTCGATAGTTGGAATGGTAACAGTTTTCTCTGTTTCACCATCTGCAAAGGTCACATCTTGAGTTGTATCTTGGTAAACCTTACCGTGAACACCTGTTCCAGGTTCCGTAATGAAGCGAGCGGTAGCAGCTCCCTTGCTTCCACCAACACGCTTAATTGTAACAGTAACAGGTTTTCCTTTTTCGACATCGTAAGAAGTTGCTTCAAGCTCAAACATACCCTTGCTGTTATTGTTTAGAGTGTAGATTCCTTCTGTAGCAATTGGTTCACCTGTTTTGTTAACGAGCGTAATAGTGTGTTCTCCAGGTGCTAAATCACCAGTTTCGTAAACTTTTTGGCTACGTTTACGGCTACTGTTCTTGGTTTGTACATCTGCGACTTTTTGACCATCCATGTATACAGACATTTCACCATGGCTTGGATCTACTGTTGATACAACATAAGCCTTAGTTCCTGTGAAACGATAGGTGACTTTGGCGTCTTTCTTGTTGGTCCACATAGAAGTGCCGCGGATACCTTCTGATTCATTGTACCAAGTTGTACCTTCCTTGTCGGCAGTTGTATTTGAGTGGTATTCTAGTCCAAGAGGATATCCATCATTCTTTTCGATAGTGCTTGGAGTTTTATAGACTGAGAAGTTAGTTAGGATTGGTGTAGCTTGTGAGCCAGTGATCGTAACTCGGATTTTTTGTGCTTCTATAGGTTGGCCCTGGATCAAACGACGATAGCCTACTGTTGAACCTTCACCATATGGAACCCAGCGTCCGTTGATTTCGACTTCAATCTTGAATCCAGAAATACGTTGTCCTTTGGCAATATCTTCCTTGAGTTCTACGACGTCAAAGCGTCTCTTTTGTCCTAGATCAATTGTGAAATTACCAGTCGTAGCATCATTTGAAAGCGCCCAGCTAGTATCGTCTTTACCGTCTGTAAGGTGGCTGGTCTTGTAGAGATGATTCTGACGAGTAGAACTTGCCGTAACAGTTGCTCCTTTGGCAAAATCAGTCGCATACATTTGATCTAGAGTCGCTTTGAATTCTTTCAAGCGAGCCACGTCAGCATCTGCGAATTTACCTTCTTTGTTTGGTGGAATGTTGAGAAGAAGTGGCGTTCCACGACCAACAGACTTGAAGTAGATATCCATCAATTCTTTGAGAGATTTTGGCTGCTGGTTATCGTGGTAGAACCAGCCAGAACGGATGGAAACATCTGCTTCCCCTACAGAGTACATATCTCCGTCAGGGTCACCGTGGTTAAGGTATTCGTTCTTAACGTTTTCGGTGATATTTGCTTTCTTGACCTTGTGCCATACAGGGTCTCCGGCGATACCACGCTCATTTCCAATCCAACGGATACTTGTTGGTTCGGCAGAGAAGATAGCGATATCTCCTTCAGCTTCCTTGATGTATTTGAACCACTCATCAAAAGTGTAGGTTACTTTTTGGGCACCGCTACCGCGTGCTCCATCCATCCAGACTTCGATAAATTTACCCTTATTACCGTATTTTGGATTACCAAGGATTTCTTTTAGTTGATTGAGGTAGTATTCGTTGTATTCTTTTTGAGTAGCTACCTTATATTTAGGGCTATTAACATCCCATGGTGATAGGTAAACACCCATGTTCATATCATATTTAGTAGCAGATTTAGAGATTTCTTCTAAAAGGTCACCCTTTCCATCTTTCCATGGGCTTGCAGCTACGGTATGATTTGTATATTTAGATGGGTAAATAACGAAACCATCGTGGTGTTTGACAACCATAATAGTTCGTTTAAAACCGGTTTCCTTTAGAGTACGGATCCATTGATCTGTATCTAAGTTAGTTGGATTGAAGTTTTTAGGATCTTCATTTCCATGTCCCCATTCAGAATTAGTATAAGTATTCATACCATAGTGGATGAAGGCAGCTAATTCTTCCTTGTGATAATCAAGTTGAGCCTTGCTTGGAAGCGGACCGTGATTTCCGATTTCTGTTTCTTTATCTTCTGGATGAGCAACCGGTAAAACATTTGAAGTCGGATTAGAGCTATCAGAGATTTTTTCGTATTCAAAGACGATATCATTCACACCCTTGTGCTGGATGCTGGCTTCTAAGTGTGGAGTGATTGCGCGGTAGCCTGCGATTTCTTTTGCTTCAAAAGTGTTTACAAAGGAAACATCGTATTCTTTTCCGTCATTATTATCAGTAACAACATCTGCTAATTCTTGCTCTGAGTCTTTCAAACGATAATGAATGGCAAATGAACCTTTATTCACTTTATAAACCACCTTGATGACCCGTGTTCCTGGAGCTGTTTTGCTGACGACGTTGTAAGTCCACTCATCTTTGAGTTGTTTGTTGATTTCGACGCCATCAATAGAGATAATCTGGTACTTCTCTTGATTTTTTGTATAGAAGTCAGTCTTAGCGATTTCTTTTTTGAAGTCATAATCAAAAGCTGTTCCAACTTCAGTCTTTTCAACAAAAGTATCATCAGTTTTGATTGGATTACCAGTTTCATCTACGTGTTGAACCACTACACGTCCGTAATCGATTCCTTTAATGAGTGTCGCAACACCATTTTCATCGAAAGAATATTGATTTTCGCCAATAACAGCAGTTTTATTTCTGAACATTTCTCCTTCAGGAGTAAAGTAATATCGTTTCCCGTTATCACCTTGGTACCAACCTTTGACACTATATTTTGCGATAATATCTTTTACCCATTTGACTTGTTCAGGTGAGAGAACGATTCCGCCGCCGAAACGGTCTTTGTCGGGGATGCCGTTTTCGATTGTGCCGTGTTGGTGAACACCGACTACTTTACCATCGCCGTTAATAATGCCAGCACCTGAAAGGCCTGAAATAGAAGTCATATGATAGGTGATGCCTTTTGAGCCTTTATCATCATACTTATCAACAGACTTCACAACACCATCTACCTTGTAAAGTTGACCAGCGACAATTGGTTTTTTGAGCTCTGGTGAGCTTGAATCGTTCGGATATCCAATCGTGCTAACAGGATCTCCTGGTTGATAGGTTTTATTTTCTGCCAAGGGAACAAAGGTAGCAGCTTTATTTGGACTAGCGATTTGAAGAGGAACAGGTGCTACAACAGCAGCCAAGTCATTTTGATATCCTTTTCCAAATTCTTTCTTGTTCCAAAAATGAATATCTTCTTCTTTAAAAAGAGTAGTATTACCCGTTACAGGTTGAGAATTACGAACTGCAGAATTAGAACCGAGGTTATAGTAAAACTTAGCAGAATCTCCACCTCGAATATGTCCTTCTTTTGTATCACGGTTTGATTCTAAAAAGTTGTGAGCGACAGTCAAGATGACATTTGGTGCCACAAAAATACCAGAACCAGGCACGATATAGCGTTGGGAACCACCATTGTAAATAGTGTAAATCATACTAGCAGCAGTAGCAGGTTGTCCTTCATAAGGGACGTGCTTCAAATCTAGACCACCGTTGATGATTGCACGATTACCATTTTCAGCTTCTTTTGGAAGTTCTTCCTTGTTTTTTAGAATGCTTTCTGTCTCAACTTTTGGGCTATCCTTCTTGTCTACAATTGCTGAAGTATCTATGTTTTTCACGGGCGTATCAGGATAAGCTTGATCGTGGATTTCTTCAGGAAGCAGGTCAGCAGTTTTAGTATCTGCTACAGTTTTCTCCTCTACTGGTTTAACAGTTTTTTCTGCTTGCTCTGACTTTTGAGGTGTAGAGATTACAGGACTTTCATTTTTGATTTCTGGTTTGGTTTTTTCAGCCTCGGCCAATTTTTCTACGTTTGGTTGAGAACTTGTAGCTTCAAATTTTGCTTCGTCAGCTAGTGCTGTTCCAGATGCAAAAAAAGCGAGTCCAACCATAACCGAAGCAACTCCAACGGTTAATTTTCTGATGCTAAAAGTTTGCCCTTTTTCAAAAAGGTATCGATTCATAATGTACTCCTAGTTTGAATAAAGACAGTCAGCTACTGTCTGAGCCCAAGTATGACTTGGAAACGATTTTCTTTAATGATAGTTGATTTGTTCAATAGTTTGAGTATAACCTTCCTCCTATTTAAGCGCTTTCATCTTAAGATAAAAAAATTTAAATTGCAATCTTAATCTTTAAAATGACCCAAAATCCTTAATATAACAAATATACTAAATTATTCCAAGAAATGCAATAGAGAAATGTAAGAAAATCAATCTAACTTAAAGAAATTCATTTGCTTTTTAAAGAAAAAATACATCCTTTCAAAAATTAAACTAAATGAAAGGATGTATTCAAAAAATCAGAGTAATTTTCGTATCGCCTCTTCAATTTGTTGTGGGTCTGTTTTGGAAGAGAAGCGTTCAAAGACCTGCCCATCACGACCGATGAGAAACTTAGCGAAATTCCATTCGATTCGTTTTCCTAGTGGGCCAGATTTTTGTTCTTTCAACCAAACATAGAGGGGATCTGCCTCCTTACCGTTGACCTTGATCTTGGCAAAACGTGAGAAAGTGGTTTGATAGTGTAGGCTACAGAAGGCGTTGATTTCCTCTGCGCTACCTGGTGCTTGTCCCATAAACTGATTGCAAGGGAAGTCTAAAATCTCAAAACCTT
>ERZ773211.211-NODE-211-length-13208-cov-3.65924_pt1 | contig 13208 bp, 15 predicted proteins | sample MGYA00511914_ERZ773211 | MGnify/ENA primary metagenome ERZ773211 (study PRJEB29015, sample SAMEA2738163) | human oral metagenome | biome: human oral; feature: human-associated habitat; material: saliva | place: China | collected 2242 ...
TAGAATATTATTCGTTAGAATAAAGATAAGCTGATTCATTGAAATGAGAGATTAGTATTAAATAAAAAGGGTTTCTTGTTAAGGTTTGGTTGGTTAGAATAAAATAATGGAAGAAAAAGGAGTACTTAAATGAATTGTAGAGGACATGAAACAAGACAAAGAATTGTTAGAGATTATAAAGTTCAGCCTGAAGCACATATTAAGCTGTTAGCAAATCAACAAAAACATAGTGATGCAGGAGCAATTATTGAAGACGAATATTATATATTTAGTGCTAAGCATAAAACTAATGGTAAGAAGGAAGTTATTCAGTGTGGCATGGGTGCGGCAAGGGATTTTTTAGCATTGATTAATCATGAAGGGTTACCTCTTTTTAATCCTCTTATGGGCGAACCTGACGTAAATAAAAGACAAGAATATAATAATAAAGGGAGTGGATACTTACAATCTAAAAAGTGGAATAAAACTGCAAAGCAGCTTTATAATGCGATAATGTGGTTGATTATTTTATGGGATGCTAAGCCGGATACACCTTTATTTGATTTTAAAGACGAAGTAATTAAGTATAAAACATATGAGCCTTTTGAAAGCAGGATAAAAAGAGTAAATAGCACTATAAAGAATGGTAGTAAAGGGAAAACTCTGACTGAGATGATTGATGACTACAGATCGGATAACGATATTAGAGTTGGAATTTGCAGCTTTGATATTCTAAAAAATAAAATGCATGATATGAAAGACCAACAAGGAAATACAATAGAATCTTACTTTTAGTTAATGTTGAATTTTAGAGGCAGTGTCAAGAATTTTTTATACTCTTTTTTCCATCCTAATGAGCGAGAGTGTACAATATTTTGTGTAAACTCAAAAAAGAGTATAAAAAAGAAGCCACTAGTTGTATAATTAAGCTACCAACAAAAATTAACAAAAGAGTGACTTCTAAATGGATTTTAACACAGAATTGACAAAAAGACTATTACAAGGTGTGATTGAAAATACTATCGATCAATTACTTCAAGTTGAATTAACAGAGTATTTAAACTACCCTAAATATTCTGTAGAGGGATATAATACTGGGAATTCCAGAAACGGTGGATATAATTGTAAAATTTATTCGATAGCGCATTTTTAAAAACGCTTACTTTTTAGTTGTAATATAGAATATTATTCGTTAGAATAAAGATAAGCTGATTCATTGAAATGAGAGATTAGCATTAAATGAAAGGGGTTTCTTGTTAAGGTTTGGTTAGTTAGAATAAAATAATGGAAGAAAAAGGAGTAAGAAATGAATTTTGAAAAATATACTAAGATAGATGATTTATCTAGACAATTTGCTTTGACAAATGAACAATTGCTGGAATATTTATTTTTAAATGATATTGAAATATTCAGCGAAAATGATGATATAGATTTATCGGACAGAAAAATAAAAGAACTTCTTGAAAGACTTAATGCTACAAAGAAAAAAAATCACAACAACAAATCTGGGCTTAAATCTATAAAAATAGAAGGATTATTTGGCAAATATGACTATAGTCTTGATTTTAGAAATGATATAGCAATCTGGATTTCTGAAAATGGAGTTGGTAAAACAACAATATTAACTATAATAGTTGCTATTTTAACAGGAGATGCAAGAACCTTATATGATATTAATTTTAAAAAAATTTTAGTTAATATATCAAATAAGAACTATATTATTGATAAACAAAAGCTTACTTCATCATTCAAAGATAAAGATAACATTGAATATATAAATCGACATATGATGTATATATTAGAGGATTTGGATAGGTATCTTCCTAGAAACTTTTCTCTAAAAATTAGAAATGAGATAATACATAAGGGATACATTGATCCATCTATGTTGGATGAAATAATCTATAGGCTGCCATATGATGAAAGGTTCAATAATGATAGGTTAGATCAAATCATACATAAGATTAAAGATTTACAGTATAGTGATTTGTATGATGAAATTTATAGAATAAAAAATAAATTAAGGGAAGAAATTGTTTTTTATCCTACATACAGGCGAGTGGAAGTTGGCTTTGAAAAAGTATTTTCTACTAATCCCAAAAAATATGTAAACAGAGAGTTAACTACTAAATACATGGGATTTGGCATGAGTGATGTGAAAAATAGGATAAGAAATCTGTTAGAGAAATTGCGTAAAGATGCAAATGCAGCATATATAGAGATGAATGCGAATATTATTAGTGAATTGTTAGCAGATCGCATAGGTAATTATATAGATGATTTTGGAAAGATTGATATGCACAAAGTAGATGTAGTTATTAAAAGGATAGGTGAAGAGAGGATAGACAATATTGATAAGCTCAGACCATTTTTAACATCTAAAAAATTTAATGAAAAAAATTCTAATATAGAATTTTTGATTTATTATTTGCAAAAACTAGTGAATATATATAATTCACAGGAGGCTATTGATAAAAAATTAAGTAAGTTTGCTCAGGTTTGTTCTAAATATCTTTCTGGGAAAAAAATAGAGTATGATGAAACAATGCTCACCATGAATGTATTTGATAATGATAGACTAAAAATTGATTTTGATGATCTTTCATCCGGAGAAAAGCAAATAGTTTCTATATTTTCTAAGGTTTATTTAGATGTTACATCTCCATGTATTTTTATAATTGATGAACCGGAAATTTCATTATCTATAGAATGGCAAAAGGAATTTTTAAGAGATATATATGATTCAGAAAAAGTGGCCTTGCTTATAGCGACAACACATTCTCCGTTTATATTTAAAAATGAATATGTAGATTATGTTAAAGAACTAGAAATGTATAAGGAGAAAAGAGATGTCACTAAGAGATAAAATGAGTGAGGAGGCAGAATGTGTAGAAGCTATTTTTCTGAGCTATACACTGACTAAGTCATCACAAAAAATATTTCTATTTTTTGAGGGGATAGATGATTTTAAGTATTATTGTCCAAGAATATCTTTTGTATGTAATGATAAAAAGTATAAAAAGTATGACTGTAATTGCAAAAAAAATGTGCTCAGAATACATAGTATGATCACTAATCAAACTGTCAAAGATAATAAAAGTATAACAATGTTTTTTGTGGATAAGGATTATGATGATAATTCAAATATTGATAATGATATTTATATTACTCCAACTTACTCAATTGAAAATTTATATTTTACTGATTGGGCAATCGAAAATATGATACGAGCAGAAATGGGGTTGTCAGAACATTCTAAAGACGACGAAAATGATTTCAATGTTGCATACAATTATGTGATAAATTTTAGAGATAAAATAATTAAGGATATTCTTTATGGAAATGCTTGCTATTCATTACAAATAAAAAAATCGCACGAAATAGATGGTGTCAAGCCAAATTTATCAGCAATAAAGAGATATGATGATATAGCAAATATTTCGGAATTTAAAGATATTAAGGGAAAAATTAAAAATTATATTGAGGTTTCAGATGATGAGATTGAAGAAGAATATGAAAGATTAAAATCTGATGCTATAAGATATATACGCGGGAAATATATGTTAGAAAAAATGTCAAAATGTATACAAAAAATAGAGGAAGAGTCTAACAAAGGAGCAAATCATGAAAGGCATTGGTTTTCTAAAAAAAGGCGTATGCGTTTAAATACATCAGAATCAACATTAATTTCAGATTTATCAAATTATGCAGAAACTCCGAGATGTCTAATTAATTATATACAAGAAAGATGTTCTGTTATATAGAGGAGATGGAAGCTATCTCTCCCTCTCCTTACCCATGTAAATTCCATTGTTCTTTCGTATTTGATAAAGCTCGTCCACAGTAGGTTTTGTAGAAGGATACTCTTGCATTAGAGTATTCTTTTTTCTTGCAATTTATCAAGTTTATCTAAAATATCCTTGGAATTAGGCAACTTTGTACTGCACTCCAAAAGTTAGACATAAAAAATCTAACTTTTGGGGTTGTTTTTTAATGAAATTAACTTATGAAGATAAAATAGAAATTTATCAACTAAGAAAATAAGGTGAAAGCTTAAAGAGACTTTCATAGAAATACGATATCGCCGTTTCTAATATTAAATACTTAGTTCGATTGATTGATCAAAATGGAATTGAATGTGTAATAAAGAAAAAATTGGGACTATTCGCCAGAACTAAAGCTGAAAATAATGGATAAATTTCTTCTAGAAGGTTGTTTACAATTAAGTAGATGTATTGAGTATGCATTTTCGAATCGTAGCTTACTTTTGAATTGGCTAGCTATAAACGTCAATATAAAAATGTGCAATTTTACTCGTTCAATACATCCTTCAAACGGTAGGATTCACCCATAATTTGAATGACATGAGAATGATGTAATAGTCGATCGAGTATCGTATTCGTAATAAACGAGTCATTAAAATTTTCATTCCATTTATCAAAAGGAAGATTCGTTGTGATAATCGTACTTTTATTCTCATAACGCCTATCGATAAGTTGGAATAATAATCGCTCATCCCCCTTATATAGGATTAACTTTATGTAGTTGACGATAACGTTGGTAAGGACTTCTTATGGCTTTTGTGGGTAAAGGCTATAAGGAGTCTTTTTCTATATTCAATAATGTTATCGGGCTCTTTCCTGTACCTGAATGAATATCCATATTTTTTCTTAAATTGATTTTTCCAGAAGCATAATTTGTACGAACTTCATCCATAATTGTTTTCATATTATCACTAATGACTGTTTTAGGAACTCCACCTAATTTTTCGAATATGGTATCTAAGGCATGAAATACAGTTTCTTGTTTTCAATTGAATGTAAGAAGACACACAGAATATCTGGAATATCCTAAAGTTCTATAGCTAAAAGAGAGAAATTAGGTTTCATGTGTTGTGCCTCCATAATCATGCGTAATTTTGTTAAATCAGATAATTCATTCACCTGGAATTGTTTTAAAACAATTGCTTCATCTATTTTTGTCATAATGATTTTTACCTCAATATCATTATGACAGATGAATCAATTTTGTACATTTTTAAATTCCCGAAAGTGTGCATTATTATAGTAGCATTTATACCGTAAAACTTATAATAAGGATAGATATTTTGGACAACGAATATTTTGGAAGTTTAAGGAGGATGATAGCTATGATGTTTTCTGATGATAGAAAATATACCCTCAGTGGTTGGTTTCAAGTACATGAAAGAAAGTTGTACAATAGACCCTATAAATTACAGATTTTTTTGATATTATATGAATTTTTCTCTGAAATAGAAAATGACGAATCGGATTTAAATTTTCTATTTGGAGTAAAAAAAGGACCAGTTTTTGGGACTGTATGGACGGACTATGGAAAAATTTGTGATAGATTTCATATAAATTCTAAATCTATCTATGAAGATAAAGTTATTAAAGTAAATGAAGATAGAGCAAAGAGATGTGCATTTATCGTTCAAACACTAACAGAAGAAGAATGGTCTAGTTTCATGAAGAAATTAAATATTTGGAAGGCAAAAGAAAGTGTAATTTTGAATCATAAATATTACATAGCGGAGTTGGACTTGGCTGATTTGAATGATGAGGATATCAATCTGATAACGATGTTGGATAATTTATATTCTAGTGAAATGGTTGAAAATAGTGAGATTATTTCTGCGAAAGAGAAGAAATTCGTAGTTTCAAAAATAGATTATGAGAAAATTATTCAGAATCATATGGATACATTAGAGAATTTATCGAAAAAACCTAAGTTATATAATCCTGTGTTTGTTAAACTAGATGATGATGGTGAGCTTGTGGTGGAGTAGAAGGTGATAAGTCTGGTGGTATATTGTATTCAGAGCTAGTTTGAGTTTTTTGATTGGGAAAAATAAGTAAATAGAATTGACACACGTGTTAAATATACGTATATTACTAATCGTAAGGGGGAAAACTATGTCAAAAGTAAAACCTTACAAACATTTTAGAAGTATATTACTTAAATCTGGGTGGATATTAGATCATACGACAAGATCTCATGAAATCTATACAAAAGATGGAATTAGTTGTCCTGTTAAGTGTACTAAAAAAGATTTTCCGGCAGGTACAGTTTCTAACATAGAACGAATTACGGGGTTAAAGTTTTAGCCCTGTATATAAGTGAGGAGATTTAAATATGTTATTTTTTCCATGCGTTATAACTCAAGAAGATCATATATATTATGCAAATTTTCCAGGATTAGATAATATCTTTACAGATGGAGAAAGTTTAGAAGAAGTGGTAGATAATGCCAAAGATGTTTTAAAAGGAATGCTTTTTTCAATGTATAAAAATAATATTGAAATTCCTAAACCAATATTTTATAAAGCAAAAGATGATGAAATGGTAATTTATATTGAAATTTGGGAAGAACCAATCAAGGATAAAGCTAACCAACAATCGATTAAGAAAACATTAACAATTCCAAAGTGGTTAAATGATTTATCAGAAGAAAAGTCTATTAATTTTTCTAGTGTTTTGCAGTTTGCATTAAAAAAAGAATTAGGTTTATAAACTTAGTAACGTAAATATTTCATTATTTATTTCATGAAATTATTTTTAAACTATTATATAAATACTTAAGAAATAGCTTTCGGAAAAACTTACGAGTCCCGATTGCGGAAGGTGTTTCCTGATTGGAGGTGTCTTTTTTGATTATCTGTTTTTAATTTCAAAACTTGAAAGTGCATGTAATTTAACACTTTATAGAAGTCAAAATGCTTCTGAATATTGGTTTAATATTTTATATTAAAGATGATTACTTTTGTTGGATAACTATAGTATTATCGATTTTAAGTTGATTGAAAATTGCAAAAAAATACTTTATAATATAGGCAACAAATAAGGAGGTTGAAGAAATGGCTATAATTAGTTTAACACGTGAAATAAAGTTAACAAACGAAGATGCAATCAAAATTTTGGATAATCAACCCTCGGAAAAACTTCAAGAAATGTTACACTTGGTAAAACAAAAAGAGAAAATTGAAGAAACTGAAAATAAATTAATTTCAAAATATTTATAAAATGAATACACAAGTAACTTCTCTTAAAAAGTATATAGAAAAAATAAAACAAATGGCACCTGAGCTAGATGATAAACAAATTTATGAGTTATTTAAGACTATTATTTTAGAAAATGTTGATTTCAGAGGTAATAAGGAGATGTTATTGTATCTTTCTGAAAATGCTGTATTATATGAAAAACATCATCGTTCTCGTAATTTTATCGTGGAAGAAAAGGAAACAGGTGACATTTTAGGTTTCTTTAGTTTGTCTTTAAAAGTGATAGATATTTCTAAGTTAGATACAAGTAATAAAAGAAAACTTATTTTAAAGGGTAAAAGTCCTAAACACATTGATTATCTTCCAGTGCTTTTGATAGGTCAATTTGGTAAAAATACTAAATTAAATAAAATAACAGGTCAGAAACTATTTGAAATTGTTCTTTTTAAAATTGAAGAATTTAGAGCTATAGTTGGTACTCAGATTATATTTTTAGATAGTATCAATCATCCAAAAGTTATTCAATTTTATGAACAATTTGGATTTGTTCCATACAGTAATTTAGTAAGTGATGAATTTCATGTTCGTTATCAACCAATGGCTTTAAATATGTCATTATATGAATAAAATCATTTTTAGGAGAATGCAGTCTAAACCGCATTCTCCTTTTTTCTTTGAACAAAAACAAATTTTCCGGTATTTTCACCACAAAAATAGTCCATCAATCAAAAGTATGTTATAATGCTTAGTGACTATGGATGAAGATGTATAGACAGATTTGCGACATAGATAATAAGACAGAATATGAAATACAATGACTAGAATAAGAAAGGGAGACCTATGGCAAGAGATATTGGAATTGATTTAGGGACTGCGAATATTTTAATCTATTTAAAAGATCGTGGTATCATCTTAAATGAACCCTCATTAGTCGCTGTGGATGATAAGAGTAATACAGTGATTGCAGTGGGTGAAAAAGCCTATAAGATGTTAGGTAGAACGCCACGAGATATTTCCATTGTTCATCCGCTAAAAGGCGGGGTTATTGCGGATATTGCCGTAACAGAACAATTATTAGAGATGTTTATTCATAAATTACATTTGAATACATTTTTTCAAAAACCGGATATTTTAATTTGTACGCCTACAAATGTAACAACAGTGGAGCAAAAGGCTATTATTCAAGCGGCTATTAAGTGTGGTGGACATTCGATTTATTTAGAAGAAGAACCAAAAGTTGCTGCTGTTGGAGTGGGCTTAGATATTTTTTCACCTTCTGGTAATATGATTGTTGATATTGGTGGAGGAACAAGTGATATTGCAGTGCTTTCTATGGGAGCAACAGTATCTAGTCGTTCGATTAAATTAGCTGGGGATGATATGGATCATCAAATTATGGACTATATTAAGGAAAAATATCAGTTAATTATAGGTGAAAGAACTGCTGAAGCGATTAAGATGGATTTAGGTTCTGCTATTGAAGTGGAAACAGAATCGGACATGATTGTCAAAGGTCGTGATATGACAACTGGTCTTCCGAAGACGGTAACCATTTATACAAATGAAATTTACCATTGCTTAAAAGAAATTTTAGATACGATTTGTGAGGAAACACGTTTAGTACTAGAAGATACTCCTCCGGAATTAGCAGGAGATATTATTGAACGAGGAATTGTGGTAACAGGTGGTGGTGCTTTAATTCATGGCATTGATCGTATGTTATCGGAACGATTACAAGTTCCAGTCTTTTTAGCGGATAATCCATTGGAAAGTGTCGCTATTGGTACGGGTGTATTATTGGATCGCATTAAGAGAGAACGTGGATTGTTTGATGGATTTAAGCGTTTATTCTCTTCGAAGCGTGTTGTCATGAATCCTACTGCAAATATCTTTGATGATGAAGCGAATCGTAAGTCATAAGAGGTGAGGATATGTTTAATAGATTAGAGCATTTTTATAATAGTAAGCCATTTGTAGTTATTGTTCTTATCCGCATCGCCTTATTTTTAGGATTAGCATTTTTTCTATTTATCGTTGGATTAATGATTGGTTATAGTGTTCTTGGTGGTGAAGGAAATCCATTCTCAGTATTTTCTGGGGAAGTTTGGCAAAAGATTTTTGATTTTGTTCGATAGGCAATTTCTTTGACCTTTATTGACAAATTCGTTACACTAGTATTGCAAATGAAATTTATAAGAAAGATGGAGGAGCAACATGAATTTAATTCCTACAGTTATTGAACAATCATCACGTGGAGAACGCGCGTATGATATTTACTCAAGATTATTAAAAGACCGTATTATTATGGTAAGTGGACCAATTCACGATGATATGGCAAATGCAATTATTGCGCAATTATTATTCCTAGACGCACAAGACCCTGAGAAAGATATTTATATGTATATCAACTCTCCAGGAGGAAGTGTTACTGCTGGTTTAGCAATCTATGACACAATGAATTTTATTAAAGCAGATGTTCAAACAATTGCGATGGGACTAGCGGCTTCAATGGGTTCATTCTTATTAACAGCTGGTACAAAAGGCAAACGTTATGCATTGCCGAATGCTGAAATTTTAATTCACCAACCTTTAGGTGGAGCACAAGGACAAGCAACAGAAATCGAAATTGTTGCTCGTCAAATTTTAAAAACACGTGAACGTTTAAATTCTATTTTAGCAAAACAAACGGGGCAAAAAATTAAAACAATTGAGAAAGATACAGATCGTGATAACTATATGACAGCTCAAGAAGCGTTAGAATATGGATTAATTGATGCGATTATGACAAACTCAAAAGATTTAAAATAGTAGATAGGATGGAGTCGCCAATTTCTGAGGAATGAGGCGACTATTTTTGTGGGATGAGGATGAACGTAGCAGGTAGGATTATCATGAGGGATAAGCTTGTGTTTTACTGAGACAGACTTGCGTGTATTTGACAATATGTGCTTAATGAGATAGAATCACATTTTTTTGATATGAAAGTAAACCTTGGAATTACAGAAATTTGCAATTCGTTTCGTTTTTGGTATAATAAAGATACAAAAAGAGCCGAGCGCCAACTCGACTCTAATGTAGACCGTTGAAAAGACGGTGGCAAGATTTTGACGCTAAGATAACGCCGCTAACCTGTCAAAGTTAGAGCGGTGTTATTTTTTTGTCTTGATTTCTATTAGTTTGACAACAAGTGCTACTAACGCAACTAGTAAAGTCGCAAAAGAACACACCAATGTCAACGCTTCATAGACTGACAAAGTGCAACCTCCTTTCGATAGATTTTAAACAGATGCCCATAAGCATCACCTACCTTTATAGAGATTGCCACCGCTTTAAAACTTTCTAAGGTGAGAGTGTATCATAAATGAGATGGAAATAATAGTGAACTGTGTAAAAAATACATTGTTTGAAAAAATCAGAAATTCTGATATAATAAAGATACAAAAAGAGTCGAGCGCCAACTCGACTCTAATGTAGACCGTTGAAAAGACGGTGGCTAATTTTTATAGTGTTAATAACACCACTCAACTAGTCAAAGTCATGAGCGGTGTTATTTTTTTGTCTTGATTTCTATTAGTTTGACAACGAGTGCCACTAACGCAATTAATAAAGTCGCAAAGGAACATACTAATGTCAACGCTTCATAGACTGACAAAGTACAAACTCCTTTCGATAGATTTTAAACAGATGCCCATAAGCATCACCTACCTTTATAGAGATTGCCACCGCCTTAAAACTTTCTACGCAGAGAGTGTACCATAAACGAAATGAAAATAATAGAAAAATGTGTAGAAAATCACATTGTTTGACATTTGAAAAATTTTTTTGTATGATAAAAGAATAACATCACTCAATTAGTCAAAGTTATTATAGGTGTTATTTTTTTGTCTTAAATTCTATCAGTTTGACAATGAGTGCTACTAATGCAACTAATAAAGTCGCAAAAGAACACATCAATGTCAAGAAAATACCGCTTTTCAAAGATTATTTTGGGAGGCGGTATTTTTATGCATGAATCGCTATTTAATGGATTTCGTACCTAAATTCATGTCAGATAATAAAATCATCCCAAAGTTGTATGGACAGTTCTAGAAGATAAACATATAATGAAGACAATAAAAGGGGGAATTCAAATGAAAGATGTAACCAATAGTGCTAATCGAAGCGAAAGAAATCAACAAGGAAAGAGCCTTCGATTGAATTTTTCAAAATCAATTTTATATGTTATTGCAGTAATAATTATTGTACTGTACTATTATAAAAATCTACCACCAATTCACTATGCTTCACCTGCTTTTTGGGTATTTTTAGCTTTAATTTTAGTATTAGTTGGAGCCATTGAATGGGTGACAGGAGCTAGTATTGCTTTTAAAACTAGCACTAGTAATTTTTCTTGGGAGCAAGTGAGCCAGTCTAAAAGTCACTTGGTTTCTAAAATTGTATTATCAATAGTTGGGGTTTTAATCGTTATTGCTGCGGCAAGTCATTTTATTTTGTCTCCATTATTTTTTGCTGAATCTTATTCTAAAATGATTCAAGTTCAAAATGCAGACTTTGCGACAGATTTTCCTAAGACAGATGTGACACAAATTCCATTAATTGATCGTGACACAGCTTCAAGATTAGGCAATCGTCGAATCGGAGCTTTGACAGACTTAGTTTCTCAATTCGAAGTGGCAGAAGATTATACGCAAATTAATATTCAAAATCATCCGTATCGTGTATCTCCATTAAAATATGCAGGATTTTGGAAATGGTTCTCTAATCATCAAGATATCCCAAATTATATGCAAGTAGATATGGTTACTGGGGATGTGGAAGTGAAGAAACCGGAACAATCGATTCGTTATAGTGAAGCAGAGTATTTCAACCGTAATATTCATCGTCATTTACGTTTCCATCATCCATTTACTTTATTTGGTAGTCCAAGTTTTGAAGTCGATGATGAAGGGACACCATATTATATTGCTTCAACGTATAGTCGTAACTTTTTCTTAAGAGAACCAGAAGTAAATGGTTTAATTACGGTGAATGCTCTGACAGGTGAGAGTAAGCATTATAATTTACAAGAAATTCCTAATTGGGTAGACCGTGTGTATAGTGCGGAATTAATTTTACATCAGTTAGAAATGAATGGTAAATATAAATTAGGATTCTGGAATACAATTTTCTCTAAAAAAGGAGTGACAGTTCCTACAAAAGGGTATAACTACTTACCAATGAATGATGATATTTACTTATATACAGGGATTACTTCGGTAGCTTCAGATAATTCAAATATTGGATTCGTATTAGTTAATACTCGTACAAAAGAAGCAAAAATGTATCCAGTATCAGCGGCAGAAGAATTCTCAGCAATGAGTTCTGCAGAAGGTAGTGTACAAGAAACAGGATATAAAGCAACTTTCCCACTACTGATTAGTTTAAATGGTAAACCGATGTATATTTTATCCTTAAAAGATAGTTCAGGATTGATTAAAAAATATGCGTTAATCGATGTAGAAAATTATCAAAACGTCTACGTAGAAACAAGTGTTAGTCGTTTAATTCAAAAATATGAACAATCTGCACCAACGGAAGAAGTTGGTACAGATATTGATGATCATTTAACAAGTGTGACAGGTAAAGTTCAAGATATTCAAGGTGTTGTTATCAATGGAAATACGATTTACTACCTATTGGTAGATGATAAAGTCTATCGTGCTCCAGCTACGATTCAAAATCGTTTACCATTTGTACAAAAAGAACAACAAGTAGAAATGCAAGTAACTGCGCGTGGAGAAGTTAGAAGTATTATTATTAAATAAATTTTACAAGAAGTATTTAGAGAATTTTCTAAGTACTTCTTTTTTATACATTTGAAATGAGAGGATTGAAGCATTAAAAATCAAAGATGAAAATCGGAAAAATGAGGAAAATATAAGAATTTTTTAAAAAAGAAAGTGAGAAAGGTAACAATCGTGTTGACAATTGAGAACAATTACATTAAAATGTTTCCAAATAGAAGACTGTAAATATAAAAACCTATATATTTAAAAGTATTCTTAAACAAAATAAATACATATTTATATTTCTGAAAAATAAATAAATTTCATAAGAAATATAAAGGTTAGGAGAGAAAGATGAAGCAAAAGAAAAGTTTAAGGGCGATTCAAGCTCAACGATATTTACGATATAGTATTCGTAAGTTTACTGTAGGTGTAGCTAGC
>ERZ773211.219-NODE-219-length-12993-cov-7.93701_pt1 | contig 12993 bp, 13 predicted proteins | sample MGYA00511914_ERZ773211 | MGnify/ENA primary metagenome ERZ773211 (study PRJEB29015, sample SAMEA2738163) | human oral metagenome | biome: human oral; feature: human-associated habitat; material: saliva | place: China | collected 2242 ...
AATTACACCCAGAAATCAACGAACAACTTATCGTTGAGTACTACAGCCGTTAATAACAAAAAATATCGACTATCCCAGTATTACAAGTACTTGGGGCAGTCGATTTTTTTAAAAGGGAAAAAAAGGGGGAAACTTATCTAACTTTGGACGGTAGGGGAATTTTTTATTATGCTATAGTTACTCCATATTTGAAAGAAATAAATTTTAATATCCTATTTTCCAAGTCTTTTGGGATATTCAACAAGTCAAAAATATCTTTATCAAAAACTTTTTTATGTTCGTATTTTTTTAAAAACATTATAATATCGAAATAAAAATTTATACTTATATTAAATAAGTTAATCATGGGAATAATACTAAGAATAAGAGAAAAAACGATACTTTGTCTATATTTAGTATCGTATTTTCTATTGTAAGTTAATGTATAATTTGAATATTTCCCAATTTTATTAAAAATTAATTCTTTTGGTAATGCATGTTTTATTAATACTGTTGGATGAGCTAATTTATTTCTATATGATTTTATCATATTAAAGAAAGAGCCAAATAAATATTTTTTTAATTCAATATATTCTTCATTTAGCGTTTCATTTTGTATATTCAAAAGTTTATTGACTATATCTGTCTTTTTTTCGCTTTTCATTATTTTATATAGATTTATACTGTCTGATAGATAGATACTATTAAGTACAACCCACGGTGGTATATAGTTCTTGTTTTGAACATAGTATTCAAGACTTGTATATTTGGTCGGATTAACTATATGTTTTTTTATTTTAGTTAGTGTTTTAATTGTATCGTTGTGCGCAACATAATTTTCTTTACATAAATAATCATTAGGATTATTTAAATCTTCGTCTCTTGTTGTATCTGTACCGAAGTTGCTTGATATAGAGTTACTTAAAGTTGTATTTAAAGATTGTTCTATAAATAGGACATATTTAAAGAGTAGTGAGGATATATCCATATTTATACTGTGAAATAGTAATAATTCATTTACGGTTGTATTTTGATTGAACTTCCCATTATCATCAACCAAACCAGTAGATTTTAGACCTTTTCCAAAAGTAGAATAGGATATGTAATCAATCATATCCCCTAAAAGAAATAAGTCATTTTCATCAGATGTAATTACATTTTTGTTTATTAATTTTTTAAGTAAGTCATCTTTACTGAGAAATCTTGATTCATTAGAGTAAATTGCCAAAGAAAAAAAGCCTCCTTTCATTCTATAGAATGATAAGAGACTTCTCACGGTGGGCATAGCCCTCTAATCTGATTATCATTCTATCATTTTTTTTATAGTTTGTCAATCATTTAATCTAATTTTTTAACTTTATCACCGACAGATATGTGTTTATTTCTAACTGTCAAATTCTCGTTATCTTTTTGATTAACATTTATTTTTTCATAACCTATATATGATTTTAACATAGAATTAGTAAAACTTAGAGGTAGTTCACTCCTAGTAGTTTTTCTAGCTATTACGTAATCCCCATTATTTTCTGTAACTTCAAGTGTTGCTTTATTTTCGTCATAAGTTCCAAGAAAATTTCCCGATAAATCTGTTATATCTGATAAAGTTTCATATATAACTATTTTATCACCTCTAGCTACATTTTTTTTAGGTGTATGTACAACAATTGTAGTATCGTTAGGTATTTTTACAACTGTTCCTATTTGTTTATTATCCATAATATTTTGTCCTTTCTTTATTAAAATTCTTTTTTATTTATCTAAACTGGTTGAATTTGACTAGTTTAAAATTATTCTTATTGTGTCGAATTCGATACGTTTTCAGTTTATAAATAGCTTATTGTTTGATATAATTATAATATATGAATTGAGGTGGTATAAATGAAAAATCAATATTTCCGTAAGAAACCTGTAATAATTGAAGCTTATCAAACTTCTAAAGAATTAATAATTGAGACTTTAGAAGGGGATATGATAGCTTCCAAAGGTGATTGGATTGTTACAGGCGTTGATGGTGAACAATATCCAGTTAAACCAGATATTTTTAAAAAAACGTATGAACTTGTAAAAGATTAATTAATAACATCTAAAATAGATGCTTTAGAGAAATCTAATGCCCATTTTGCCCCTATACCAAAAAGATTTGTAGGGGTAAAATAATGTTTTTCTATTTCCCAAGCTACCCACTCAGATTTATATGTATGTTCTCCTATCAAGCATAAGAATACATCAGATTTTTTTATTTTTTCCAAAATAACTTGTTTAATATAGTAAGCGTTAGTTGAATTAATAGAAGTTCCTACTGAATTATCATAGAAAGATATTTCAGGGAAATTTTTATTTTCAGACCATGCTACAAGTAAGTTCTTGTATATTCTTCCTTCGTAATCATCTTTATAGCTTACAAAAATTTTATTTGCCATTTAATTCTCCTTTTTATCATTATTAGTTTGTAAATTAGCCCAGTTTATATTTTCATTAGATATAATAGTTTCACATCTTTCTACTAATGTAATATTTGGATATTTTTCATCTCTATAAACTCCACTTTTTAAGAGATACATATATTTCTCTTGTTTTAAAAGTTCAGATGTTTTCCTATATTCTATCCAATTTTTTTGATGGTTAAATAAACTTATCATACCTTCACAAAATAAGATACCACTAGAAAGAATAACCGAAAAAAGTTTAAAATATTCATGTAAAAAACAAGATGTTATAGGAATTAATATTCCGAATGTTATCGCTGCTGATTTTAAAGCTTTAAACCACCTTTGATGGTGTAAACTTTTTTGATCATACCATTCTATCTGATTATTCAATCTATCGTCTATATAGTTATCTATTTCAAACTCATTCATATTTAAAACTTCCTTCTTAGTTCAACAACTCTTCCAATAATAACTACTGGTTTTGTAACTACTTCTTCGTTTGAAAAGTACATAGGTGAGTATTCTGAATTATTAGATATTAGCATTATTCCATTATCAAGTTTTTCAAATTTTTTGCATGTTGCATCATCTCCATTTACTAGAGCAATTACCACGTCTCCATTGTTAGCTGTTGATTGTTGCCTCACTATAACAGTATCACCATCGTTTATATCTGGTTTCATACTATCACCTTTAATTCTAAGTCCGAAGAATTCTCCTTGATTTTGCCAAGTTAGAGGTATTTCCTCATAGTCCAGTATATCTTCAACAGCTGAAATAGGTATTCCTGCTGCAACTATTCCCAATACTGGAATTTGTAAGCCTTGTTGTGTTAGAGATGCATTAATTTTAGTTTCTTCTAATCTTTCATATCTAGGCACATTGTAGCCTGATAACCACGCTTCTGTAACTCCAAATACTTTTGATAATAAGAAGATTTTTTCGTTGTCTGGATTTGATTTACCATTTACATATTGAGATAAGTGACTTTTAGAGAATTTTATATTATATTTTTCTTGAAGTGGTTTAGCTAAATTTAGTACATCTATTTGTCTTAATCTTTTTTCTTTCATCAGTTGATTTATTCTTTCAGTAGAAGTTGCCATAACTCTCACCTCCTATTAGAATTATAGTATCATGATTTGAACAAAAGTTCAAGTTGAAAGTTCAAAAAATTTGAATTTACTGTTTTAAAAATTGAAAAATGTTAGTATATAATAAAATTGAGTTCAAGGATTTGAATTTAAAAACATAGAAAAGGATAAAATGAAATTCAATTATGATAAATTACTGGGAAGAATAGTTGAGGTCTTTGGAAATCAAAGTAATTTTGATAAAGATATGAAACTCTCTTAACCTGTATTTCTTTTAAATTAATCAACGTAAGACGTTGGAAAGATAATGAAATTTAATAAGCCATACAAGTTTTAAAAATAACATAAAGTAAAGTTCATATATTTTTTTAATGAATAACATTTAATGTTTGAAGCAAACTAAAATATCACTTTTTTATAAGAGATATGAAAGTAGGAGTGGGGATGGAAATAAACTCTAGAAGTATTCTAAATGAAAATAATGAACTTGTAGATGTTAAATACACAGAAGTTAGTACTTATGATAAATTTTCTCTTAAAGAAGAACTGATTAGAAATGAGATTATCAATATTTTAGCTAAGCATAATTTTTCATATTGGAAAGATAGAAAAGTCTTAGAAAGAACTACAGATTTTCTAGTCAAAGAATCTGTAGTTCAAGAGATCATTTAAAGTTATTAACAAGTGTAATTGCAGCTTCTCTAATAGCTGTATCTAATGGTTGATTAGTAGGATGAGCACCTGAAGAATAAACTAAATTTTTTGAAAAATCAGTTTTAAGTGTTTCATTAACTGTAGTAACTTTACCAAAAGAATCTATCTATTCTAACGTTAGGATAATATCATCTTTAAATGAATCTGAAATATTTGTTGAGAATTTTTGACCTGGTGCTATAAATGAACCGATTACAGATTTCATTTTAAATTTTTCGTTGAACTCATCTAGTTCAGAATGAAATTTTAAATTTGTTATCCTTGCTGGTGTTTTACCAAAATTCTTAATTGCTAGATTTTTCTGAAATGATAACCCATTTATAATTTCGATGTAAGGTGTAACAACAGTTTTTGTAGCATTGTATATGGATTTCTTTGTTAGAAATAAATTTACAGTAGAAATAATTACCGATATTACCGATATTGCTATTGGAATTATGATTATTAAATAATCAAATGTTGTTCTTTGCATATATTTCACCCCCTTTTTTTAGATATATTCTATAGAAAAATAAAAAGTAGAAGGTTTAGATTTCCAGGAAATATCTAAATATATTATAACATAAAGGTAAATAAAGGTCAAAGATATTTGAAAACATTATACAGTTGCCAAGCATAATTATAAGACATTGAAATAAAAATTAATATGTTGTCAAAAGAGACAGAAATTTTTGAGGAGATATTATACTCAAGTCTTAGTCGCAACATATTTAGACATGATTTAGATAATGTAGTTAGGATAGCATACATAGTATTGTATATAGACCTAAATTAATTATAGAAGTAATTAGTATGTATAATGCATATCAAGAGAAGTTAAATAAGCTTGATAATTTGATTGAGAGAAGTTATCTAAGAACTTTTGTAAAGCTAGATGTATAAATATGAATTCAAAGTTTACTTTCAAGATTTAGAGAGCTGGGAAAATTCTTATAAATTCATATTTGGGACAATAGAAATTAACATGTATTATAATTAAGAGAGAGTTAATAACTATATAAACGAGAAGCAGCATAAGAAAATAAATAAGATTATAAAAATATAATACAATACTTTGTTATTTGGTTCTAAAGATTTAGCATTGATGAAGATGGACATGAGTTTTAAGTTCATAATTCCATATTCCTTATAATGATTATAGTCTAATCTTATAAATGTATTATTTTATTAAGGTAATTCATAGTATCATTTTTTCTTTACTTACATAAGTAAAGACTTTATTAGTAATATTTCTGTAATTATGATATAATTAATAAATATTATTAATAGCAAATAATATTTATTTTAAAATAGGAGGATATTATGAACGTTTTTAGAAAAAAATCAATTGACTCTATTTTAGCAGAGTCAAGAAATAAGACGTTAAATCCCACGATGAAGACTATGGATTTAGTTCTATTCGGTATAGGGGCTATTATTGGATCAGGTATCTTAGTATTAACTGGTAAGGCTTCAGCAGAAGCAGGGCCAGCAGTTGTATTTTCTTTCCTAATTGCAGGTTTAGCTTGTTGTTTAGCAGCGTTATGTTATGCCGAACTTGCTTCTACAATCCCGTCAAGTGGTAGTACATATACATATTTATATGTATCAGTTGGTGAAATTGTAGCGTATGCGATAGGTTGGGTATTAATAGGTGGATATGTTCTTACCGCCGCAACAGTAGCGAATGGTTGGTCAAGTTACTTTTCACGTCTATTAGCAGGCTTAGGTATAGAAATTCCTAAAGAGTTTTATACATTACCAGCAGCTGGTGGATATGGTAACATTCCAGCGATAATTATTGTATTATTAATAACTTTCATCTTATCAAAAGGTACTTCAAGTAGTAAACTTGTAAATAACCTTATGGTAGCTGCAAAAGTAGGTATTGTTGTTCTATTCATCGTAGTTGGTGTATTTTATGTAGAACCGACTAACTGGACAAATAACTTTGCACCATCAGGTTTCTCAGGAGTTATGTTAGCTGCGACTACTGTATTCTTTGCGTACTTAGGATTTGATGCGATTTCTACTTCAGCTGAAGAAACAATTAATCCAGAAAAAGCCCTGCCAAAAGCCATTATTATTACAATGTTAGTTTGTACAGCATTCTATATTCTAGTATGTTTAATACTTACTGGAGTTGTTCAATATAATAGACTTGGAACAGGAGATGCCTTAGCATTCGTACTAGAGGAAGTAGGACAAAATAAAGTAGCTGGTATCGTATCTCTTGGAGCGGTAATTGGTCTTATGGCTGGTATACTATCATTCATATATGCGGGAATCCGTATTACATATACGATTGCACGTGATGGATTATTACCAGAAAAATTAACTAAAGTTAATCAAAATAAAGTACCGAGTACATTAACATGGGGATTAGGAATCTTAACAGCATTATTAGCAGGATTCTTACCATTAGGCAAACTAGCTGATCTTGCTAACGTAGCGTCAATCATTGCTTTTGCATTAGTAAGCTATACAACTATCGTATTCTACAAAAAATTCCCAGACTTAAAACGTGGATTTAGAGTACCAGGTATGCCAATTTTACCGATTATTTCTATTATCTTATTTGGAGCATTATTATATAGTGTTACATTAACAACATGGATAATCTTTGTTGTTTGGGTTATTGTAGGTTTAATCGTGTACTTTGCATTCTCATATAAGAACAGTAAGTTAAAATAGTATAGAAATAACATATAATCTGGTTCAATATTTAAAAATTAAAAGGAATCGTGAGTAAAAATCTCATGATTCTTTTTTTTTTTTTTTTGAATTAAAAACGTGTTAGTAGGTTATTATTAATTCCCAAAAACAATGTTTATTAAATACCTTTATAAAATAATAACAAAAAAATAATGATATGATGAAAATTTATGTTGAAGAATATAACGTTTATAATATACTTCTATCAATTAATCATAGGATAAAAGAAAATTTAATAAATAGTTAGTTATAACACATTGGCGAAAATTGTATTATCGAAATTCTGTAATTTTCAATATACAATTAATGGTTGGAGATGAAAGGTATAATTAATTAATTTTTTATAAAAGTTTTGCTGAATGTGAAAACTTAAATATTTTAAGTGAATAATTTTTTATATGTTAAATTGTATAATGATAAAAATAGTTATAGTATAATCATACAACAGATATATTTGAAAAGTAAAACAGCTGTTTTTCAAATTTCTTTTCTAAGAAATAATTAACACTTATTTTCAAAAAAACTAATATTGAATTATTTTAAGAAAGTTTAATTTATAAGGCTATATAAGGTTTAAATAGTAAAAAAATAAAGAAAATATTTTCACTAAAACTTTCAATAGAAAAACGCTTTCATTGTTAAAGAATCTGTGTTATTATATAAGTACAGAAAAAAATTAGGAGGTAAGGGAAATGATTATCGGAGTACCAACTGAAATAAAAAATAATGAAAGTAGAGTGTCTGCTATACCGGGAGTAGTACATGAATTAGTACTAGATGGCCACACTGTATATGTAGAAAAAGGAGCTGGATTAGCTTCAGGTATTTCAGATGCTGAATATGAAGAGGCAGGTGCTGTTTTACTTGAGAAAGCAGAAGATGTATGGACTAAATCGGATCTAATCTATAAAGTAAAAGAACCAATTCCATCTGAGTATAAATATTTTAGAAAAGGGTTAATTATTTATACTTATCTACACTTAGCTGCAGATCCTGAATTAACAAAAGAAATGGTAGATAAAGGAACTATCGGTATTGCTTTCGAAACAGTAAAAGTAGGAAGAGGGTTACCATTATTAAGACCAATGAGTGAAATTGCGGGAAGAATGGCTGTGCAAGAAGGAACAAGATTCTTATCGAAAGTTCAAGGTGGTAAAGGTATCTTATTACAAGGAGTTCCAGGAGTTCAACCAGGACATGTTGTAATTATTGGTGCAGGTGTGGCAGGTACTGCTGCAGCAACAGCAGCCGTGGGGTTAGGAGCACGTGTAACAATGATCGATGTAAACTTAGATGCACTAACAGAATTATCACACATTTTCGGTGGTAAAATCGAAACTCTTTACTCTAATAAATTTAATATTGCCAATGCTATTAAAACAGCTGATTTAGTAGTTAGTACAGTATTAATCCCAGGGGCGAAAGCACCTAAATTAGTGACTAAAGAAATGGTTAAAGATATGCCAGACGGTGGTGTAATCGTGGACGTAGCTATTGACCAAGGTGGTACAACTGAATATACTGAAGGACGTCCAACAAGTCATGATAATCCAATATTCGTTGAAGAAGGAGTATTACACTACTCAGTAGCTAATATTCCAGGAGCAGTAGCACAAACATCAACTTATGCACTATGTAATGCAACTGCTAAATACGTTAAACTTATTGCTAAATTGGGTGTTAAAGAAGCTGTGGCTAAATTCCCAGAATTAGTACCTGGAGTGAATGTAGCTAATGGAAAAGTTACATTTAAAGCTGTTGCAGATGATTTAGGATATGAATATACTCCAGTAGAAGTAGCTTTGTAATATAATAATGAAATTCTAAAATATGAAATAGTTGAAAATTTGTATAAATAGAGTGCTCTATCTGTTATAGAGCACTCGCTTATTGTATAAAGGGTTATAGTTGTAAAAATTATAATCAAAAAAATATAAAAATAGTAATATATTTATTGATATTTTTTAAAATGGCTTACATAAAGTCGAGTTACTGTAGTAAAAGGTTTACAACTATGCTATAATTTAATTAAAGAATATTAGTAGGGAGAATTTTTTATTAAAAAATAGGAGGATTTATTATGAGTTATTTAAGAAAAAAATCAGTTGAATCTATTTTAGCAGAAGCTAGAAGTAAAACTTTGGCTCCGACTATGAGAACGATGGACTTGATTCTATTCGGAATCGGAGCGATTATAGGGTCAGGGATTCTAGTATTAACTGGTAAAGCTTCAGCAGAAGCAGGACCAGCGGTAATCTTCTCATTCTTAATCGCAGGGGTTGCCTGTTGTTTAGCAGCACTTTGTTATGCGGAGCTAGCTTCAACAATTCCATCAAGTGGTAGTACATATACATACCTATATGTATCAATTGGTGAAATTGTAGCTTATATTATAGGTTGGGTACTAATAGGAGGATATGTTCTTTCAGCAGCCACTGTATCAAATGGTTGGTCAAGTTACTTCTCTCGTCTACTTGCAGGTCTTGGTGTAGAACTCCCTAAAGCATATTACACTTTACCGGCAGATGGAGGATATGGTAACATTCCAGCTATCGTAATTGTATTATTAATTACATTCTTACTATCAAGAGGTACATCAAGTAGTAAACTTGTAAATAACCTGATGGTAGCTGCAAAAGTTGGTATCGTAATCTTATTCATCGTTGTTGGATCATTCTATGTTGAACCAACACACTGGACAAACAATTTTGCACCTACAGGTTTTTCAGGAGTAATGTTAGCAGCCACTACAGTATTCTTTGCTTACCTTGGATTTGATGCGATTTCTACATCAGCAGAAGAAACAATCAATCCAGAAAAAGCTCTACCAAAAGCTATCATTGTCACTATGATCGTATGTACAGCATTCTATATCTTAGTATGTTTAGTATTAACAGGGGTTGTTGAATACAGCCGTCTTGGATCTGGGGATGCATTAGTATTCGTGCTTGAAGAAGTTGGTCAAAACAAAGTTGCTGGTATTGTTTCTTTAGGGGCAGTAATCGGACTTATGGCTGGTATTTTATCATTCATGTATGCAGGTATTCGTATTACTTATACAATTGCACGTGATGGATTATTACCAAAAGTATTCACTAAAGTTAACGACAACAAAGTACCAAGTACAGTTACATGGTCTTTAGGATGCTTAACTGCAGTATTAGCTGGATTCTTACCATTAGGAAAATTAGCAGAACTTGCTAACGTAGCTTCTATCATCGCATTCGCATTAGTAAGTTACACTACTATCGTATTCTACAAAAAATTCCCAGATGTAAAACGTGGATTTAGAGTACCAGGTATGCCAGTATTACCAATTATCTCAATTGTATTATTTGCAGCTTTACTATACAGTGTTACATTAACTTCATGGATTATCTTCTTCGTATGGGTAATCGTAGGATTAATCGTATACTTCACATATTCTTATAAACATAGTAAAATTGAATAGAATATATAAATAAGAATCGACTATAACTTTTTGGTTATAGTCGATTTTTTATGTCTTAAAATATAATGTATATAGTAATAAATTTTTTACAAATTAGGTATTTGACCATAGATTTCGTTTATTACTTTTTGCTTTATTTTGAGCTTTTTTAAATTTACTTAAATATCTTGTATCTGGCGGTTTCACGTATTTTATTTCAGCTAAACCAGCCAGTAATAATTCTTCTTGAACATTTTTTCCATCTGCATAAACGTAACACAATGCTCTATGATATTTATCTTCCTTTTCATAAATATCAAATTCAATTTCAACATCTTTAGCATTAGATAATAGTTTACCATTTAATTTACTAGCTTCTGGTCCATACTTTTGAACCTCAACACCAGGTTTTACAGTTTCTGGTGTATCAATTAATAAATATCTCACTTTTAATTCTTTGTTGTTGAAGTTAACTATAATAGTATCACCATCAACTTTTTTTATAAATTTAACCTTATACTTTGTCTTATCTCCCTTGATAAAAACCCCGTTAATAGTTACTTCTTTATAATTTTCACCAGTCTGATTAATTATCAAAGTGATAATTAAAAATATTGCCGTGAAAAAAGTAAAGAAAATAATAAATACCTTTTTATTCATAATGATTCCCCCTCAATATTAATTTTAACACTTTTGAAGTATGGGATAAAGTTATAATAATTTTAATGATAAAAAATAATAAATTTATAGCCAAACATAATAAAAAGGATCTAACTATATTTAATAGTTAAATCCTTATTCTCTTACTTCGTTATCTCTTCAATAATAGTCTCTAGTTTCATAGAACGGCTTGCTTTGAATAAGATAACTTCGTTTTTGTGTTTGTTATTTTTTAGATATTCACTAACTTCTGCTGTAGTAGGGAAGTGTAGTGTTTTTATTTTATCGTTTTTAATTTGTTTTGTAATATTTTCAGCTAGTTCACCAACGCTGATTACTAAGTCAATATCGTTTGTGTTTTCAGAAATATATTCTCCAACTTCACCGTGATAGTTAATTTCGTTAGGCCCTAGTTCGAACATACTTCCTAATACAAGTGTTTTATAATCGAAGTCGTCATAACTACTTACTACATCAACACCAGCTTTCATAGAAGTAGGGCTAGCGTTATATGCATCGTTGATTATTAGTGAATCCTCTCTGTAAGGGATACTTTGTAGACGCATTCCTGTTATTTCCACAGTATTTTCAATAGCTTTGCGGATTTCTTCGTTAGTTAATCCGATCTTACTTGCGATTGCTGTTGCGAACATAATGTTGTATAGATTATGTTTTCCTTTTAATTTTGTGAAGTATTGTTCGTCGCTTATATTAAGCTTGAAATCAATTTTATCACGTGTAATTGTGTAGTTTTCTAATATAATATCGTTATAGCTGTTCTCACCACATGATGTTGTATTGATTTTTGAAGAATCTACTAATGTTTTTAGAAGAACTTCATCTCCATTATAGACGAAGTATCCGTCTTTCTTCATACCATTAGTAATTTCGAATTTAGCCTTAGCAATTCCTTCACGTGATTTGAAGAATTCAATGTGACTTTCACCGATATTAGTAATTACTGTATAATCAGGTTCAACTAATTTAGATAAGAAGTCAAGTTGTCCAAAACCATCAGCACCCATTTCAAGAACTAGTATTTCACTATCTTCAGGCGCAGCAAGAATAGTAATTGGTACACCAAGTTCATTATTAAAGTTTCCTTGTGTTTTGTGAACTTTATATTTTGTTGATAATACACTTGTAATAATATCTTTAGTAGTAGTTTTACCGTTACTACCTGTGATTGCAATAGTTTTGGCATTTAAACTTTCTAAATAGTGTTTCGCTAGAGTTTGAATTGCTTCGTAACTATCATTAACGTAGATAATATTATTATCAGAAACAAAGTCGTCTTTTAACGATAAACTTGCTGCAGCACCTTTTTCAAAGGCACTTTCTATATAGTTGTGGCCATCGACATTTTCACCTAAGAAGGGAATGAATAAGTCGCCTTGTTTAACTTTTCTACTATCAATAGCGATACCAGTAATTTCTAAATTACTAGTAATATTAGCTTTCTTGGCATTTAATATTTTTTCTAAATCTTTAACTAAATACTTCATAATTAATCCTATTCTTCAGTTAATAAGTTTTTACGATCTTCGTAACGCTCTACAGCTAGTGCGAATAGTTCTTCGATAATTTCAGAATAACTCATGTTCATATTTGCCCATAGAGAAGGGAACATTGAGAATGGAGTGAATCCAGGCATTGTGTTTACTTCGTTAATAAAGATTTCTCCTTCTTTAGTGTAGAAGAAGTCAGCACGTACTAATCCTGATCCGCTGATTGCACGGAATGCAGTAGCTGCCATTTCTCTGAATTTAGGATATAGAGTAGTATCGATTGGAGCTGGAATATCCATACGAGATTGTCCATCTGTGTATTTAGTTTCATAATCGTAGAATTCTGTTGAAGAAATATTTACGATTTCACCTGGATCTGTTGTCTTAACTTCGTTGTAACCAAGTACGGCAACTTCGATTTCTTTGGCACCTACAGCACCTTGCTCAACAACGATTTTTTTATCGAATTTAAGAGCTTCTTCGAT
>ERZ773211.220-NODE-220-length-12956-cov-58.0681_pt1 | contig 12956 bp, 7 predicted proteins | sample MGYA00511914_ERZ773211 | MGnify/ENA primary metagenome ERZ773211 (study PRJEB29015, sample SAMEA2738163) | human oral metagenome | biome: human oral; feature: human-associated habitat; material: saliva | place: China | collected 2242 ...
ACCAAATATTGTTACCAATAATACCTCTACTATAAATTGTAACACCAGATTTACTTTACTAGTTCCTAACGACAGTAGAATCCCAATTTCATAGGTTCTTTCTCGAACCCAAAACATTAATATTAATGATAGTATAACTACTCCAACTACAACACTACCTATTCTTATCATATTAGTTATTTTCGTTATACTCTCTACTGATGATGTAACTAGCTCATAATTTTTATTTGATTTAGAGACCATTAAGTTATTTATTCCTAAATTCTCAACAGTTTTTATTACATAATCTAACTTAGTTGGATCTTCAACTCCATATTCTACTGAAGTTACTTTATTATTAGCTATTAAATTTGATAATTGTTGACTTGATTTATAATCGGTATAAACTGTATTTTCAATAAAATCTGAGCTTAAGCCATTAAATGTATTAGTCTTTTCACCAGAGTAGATTCCAACAACTTCTAACTCCAATGTTTTACCTTCTTGTGATAATTTAATTTTATCACCCAAATTAACATTATTTAATTCGGCAAATTTTTCGTGAATCATGATTTTATTATTATCATTTTCTTCAATATGTCTTCCCTTTTCCAATTTTAAAACTTCACTCTTAAAATCAATATTACTTTTAGAAGCGATAATACCATTCAACATTACTAAATTACTATTATTTTTTATTTCATCATTTAACGTAATATTTTGATTCTCTTGGACTACCTTTTTCCCTTCAACATTAACTGGTTTAGAAAAAATATAATTTTTTGTAGTTATTCCTTTTAATTCTTCAATTTTTTTCAAAGTATCCTTTTCTATTTCTTTATTGGACTTATCTACACTTTCAATATTAAATCCAAAATTAACATCTTTATATAAATTTTTAGAAATATTATTTACAGTTGTATTCAAAACACTGCCACTTAATAAGAAAAATGATATCAGTGTCACTATTAAAAACAAAATACTACTTCTAACTTTTTTTCTAATAATATAAAGATATGCCCTATTAAAAATACTCATCTATTTCTCCTTACATTAATTAATATCAGATAATAAATCTTTAGGTTTTCTGTATGCTAATCGACTAGATGCAATTCCTACAGCAATGACAATTATTGCAATACCAACGAGTACCACTGTTAGCATATTATCCATACTAACACTTACATCTAAGGCAGTAATAATTTTATTTGCACCCTCTACTTCAGCATTAGCCCCTAGATTAACTCCATTAGCTTGACTTGAGATAGTTTTACTTACAGATTTAATAGATTGTTGAAGTATCTGATTTCCGATATTTTGGCTAATTGCACTTCCTACGAAATATGAAGCGATAAAGCTTGGAATACTAATTAATAGAACCTCAAGAATAAATTGTCCTATGATGCTCGCTTTAGTCATACCAATCGCTAAACTTACACCGATTTCTTTTCTTCTACTATTTATCCATAAGAATAATATTAGCGACAGAATCACTATACTAAAGACTATTGTACTTATGAATACACCATTAGTTAGACTATAAATTGTATCTAATGATTGTTGAAGAGCTGGGAAGTTCTGATTGCTTTTAACTAACATATATTGTTTCCAATTAATAGGAAGCTTTTTGGCATCACTTATGATACTATCAACTTTATCTTTTCCATCGACAAGGAATGTTGCATCTTGATAAATTTCTTTACCATCTTCATAGTTGTATAAAATTTTTGTTGTTTGAGTATCAGCTATAAAAATATTATCATATAATTCCATATGACTAGATGTAGCTCCCTTATTTTGACCTCCAAAAATACCAACTACAGTAACTTCGACCTCTTTATCAGATTTATTTTCGTTATCTGCATCATTTGGATTACCTTTTAATTTAATCTTATCCCCAACTTTAACTTTATTTTTCTTAGCGAAACCTTCATGAATCAAAACAGAATTTTTATCATTATCAGTTAGATGACGTCCCTCTTGTAATTTTAACGTCTCTGCAGAGAATCTATCATCTAATGAAGAATCATTAGTTCCAGTTACGATAACCGTCTTAGAGAAAAGTTGTCTTTGCTTGTTGTTTTTCTCTTCTTGCTGATGATTCGCAAGTTTTAAAGGCTCTAAGTCGATTAGATCCGCACTTACATTCATTCTTTTTATATATTTTTTAACACCTGGAAGATTCTTTATTTTTTCTATATCTTCTCCGATTAAGTTACCTGCACCTCTTGCAGTACCTGGATTAGTTTTTCTATTAATCTCCATAGAAAAACTACTAGTAATATTTTGAAAAGTTTCTTTTGATAAAGCATCAGTTGATTTTTTAATTGATATAGTACTTAAAATTAATGATGACATAGTAGCTAATATTAAAAATATAACTAATGATTTAAAACTTTTCCTAGTTATATATAACCAAGCTCTAGTTAAAATTGACATTTTTTACACCTCTTTTTATTTTATTTTAACTTAAATAGGATTAATAACTATTATCAACCTTTAATTATATGATAACGCTTTTACTTAAAATATAGCTTATATAATTCATATAAATTTAAAACGCTTAAATATTAGACTTAATAAAAAATTCAAAACAGTAAAGAATAAACTCTTTTCGTTTTGAATTTATTTATTATAAATTATTAAGACAATCATTTGACTCCCTAAAACTCAAAATCAATACCTGTTTTATTGCGATCATAAAATATTTTTACCAATCTATCTCTTGTCAAACTATCCCCAAGCATATTGGACAATGCAATTTGAGCGTCAATATGTCTAATACACTTGTTAGCCAACTCTACACCTTCAGGTTTATTTAATTTTAGTTGAATCTGCGCTAATATATAATTAAATGATATTAGGTGAAACATGAAATGCGTAACATTATTATAATGTTCTTTTAACAATTCAATGGCTTTAAGACAATATTCTTCTGCTTCTTCTATAAAACCTCTTCTTGACAATAAAGCTATTGCACTATTCAGTAATAGTAAAGATCTCTCACCTTTATCGATAGAGAAAAAATTATCGGTTTTAATAGGCTTTAAATTCTCCTGGATAACTCGCCTAACAAAGTCATCTGAAAATTCATCTTCCTTAATTGTTCTAAGAATAAAAGTCAAAGCATATAACTCATTGACTGTATGTTTATCCAAACTCCTTAAATGTTCTAAGACAATTTTTCTGTTATCGCGAATAATCTGAGGACCATCCGTTTCGCCTATAACACTAAGATATTGTTCTATATACAGCCTAGTTGCTATTGAGACTTTTTCACTTTTAAGCGTCTTAATAGCCAATGATTTAATTGCAGTGAAGGTACCAAGCGCCTCTAATCGCCTCGCTTCTGTTAGAAAGCCTGTCTGATCTATCTCTACAAGAGGTAAATACTCAGAAAAATAATCCTGATAACATATACCTATATTTCTTAATAATTGCTCAAAAACCTCTAACGACACACTCGTCTCATCCGCCTCAAATCTAATTAATGTCCTAGCAGATATAGTTGTCCCCGCTGCATCTTTTAACTTAACTCCGCGTTCTTCTCTAATCTTCTTAAAGATTTTTCCTTGAATATTTCTTTCATCCATTTAAGTGTCCGCCTCCTAAATAAATCATATGTTCATTATACCATATATTATATAATTAATGTAATAAGCGAACTCTTTTTTTTCATTTAATTAAAAATAAATCATGAAAAAATAAAGAAAGTAACTGACAACACAACAAAACACAGTTACTTTCTTTAATGCCTATATATTTTCCCGTTAAATCACTCTCGTTTATAAACTTCAAAAATTAATACTTTTCTCATCTTTGATTATATTTTTTACTTAATAATATTTAGGTACATATATCTTTCTCCAATTTTGTTACAAGTGAATTAAATTAAACAATCTATCTTAAATTAATTCATAATGGCAAGTTAACAAAATTATTCTATATGAACTTCAACTTTCTTTTCTATAAATTACTATAATTCACCCTAGAATATCATTGTTAACGAAAAAACAACCAAAAGTGTTAACATGATATTTCATCTTTTGTTATAGTAAATAATAAGTACGGACTCTTATAGACATTTATTATTATATCATCATTTTGTTTATAAATTACATTTTGTGTTAAAATTGTCACTTTTAAGCTTTTTATCACATATATTCAACTGAAAATGACAGCCGTGACACTAATAGGAATTTAACATTAAAATTATAGTTTTTATCTATAATTTTCAACTACTTTGTTTAAACTGTTAGTCGTTGATAAATCTAAATTTAATAAATGTAACTATTTAAACTAATTTACTTTCTTTTAATTAACTTATAAAAATTCAATACTAAAATTTCATTAATTTATTTTATTCTTTTAAGCATTATTATCTTTATTTATACAATATCTCTTTCAAACTTTATTCTTTTCCGATAATATTTATAAAATAATTGTCCCCCTTCTCATAAAAAGGGAGACAATTAAACTATTATTTATCTTAATTATTTTCTTTATTTTTACGTAATCTCACAGCTACTGCTAATGCTACTAATCCCGCTACAGTTGCCATACCTGTTTGGTTTTCACCTGTATTAGGTAGAGTATTTAATCCATTTGTATTAACACTAGGACGTTGTAAGTTAGGTTGGTTATCTGATGAACCTGGAGCTTTGTCTTCTGGTTTTTCTCCCGGATTTTCACCTAGTTTTTCGCCTGGGTTTCGGTCTCCTAGAACCCCAGGTGGTATTTTTTTAATTTCTCTAATTCTTTTCTTAAATCTTCATAACATTTATATACTACATCTAATTTTTCTTTTATTTTCAATAATTTATCATTCTCTAATGATAATATATTTTTTTCATCTGAATATTCTTTCTCTAAATGCTTCACTTCTTCCTCTATTTTTTTTAAGTTTTCAGAAGCATTCTCTAAAGATAACTTATATTTCTTAGTTTCTAATAACTTCTGTATTGTAGAATCTAAATCTTTTCTTTCTTGTTCTAATTTATTTTTTTCACTAGATAGTTTATTCTTTAACACAACCAACTTAGCTTCTTCTTTATTTTGAATTTCTTGAACTTCTTTTAATTCGCCTATTTTTTTGTCTAATTCTTTTGTCAATCTAGTGATTTCTTGAAATTTTTGCGTATTTTGTTTAGTTAGTTTTTCTACTAATTCTTTAGATTGATTTAAATCTTCTTCAGATTTACTTAAAACATTTTTTTTTCATTAAATCTTCATTTAATCGATTAAGTTTTTTAGTTTGACTTTCTTCAAGTTCTAACTGTTTTTTATTAAATTCATTTAATTTATTTAAAGCCTCATCTCGCTTAAGATTTCTATGCCTTACTGTTTCATTCCACACATATCTAAATGTAGTTTTCGGTAAGAATTTCATCCTTTTTCCATTATAATAAAATTCTGAACGTTCTTTATCTTCATCTTTGTTTTCTGCTCTCGATAAAGAATATGAATCACTAGGGTTATAATAATACGTCTTCCCATCATACTCGTAGCTTCTTCTTTCAGTAGGACTAATTTCAGATGGAAGTGTTTCATAAATTCTTTTATCATTATCTGATATAAATGTTAGTATTCCATATCCATTAGTTGCCGATACAGCAAATCCAGTTCCTGATGCGGCTAATAAAGGTACTCTATGTCCATAATTTCTCACTGCTACATCTTCCAGACTCTCTTTTCCATAGCGACTTACATTACTATAATCATTAAAATATTGAAGGAGCTCAGTATATGCTATTTGTTTTTCATCCAATATTGATTTTTCTGGTAAAGCACCTTGTGAGGCGTTTTCTGTCGTATCCTTAAGTGAAAAATCACTTTCTTTCAATACCGTATCATGACTCAATTTATTATTTTTTGCCATTTCATTCGTTCTAGCTTTTGCCCATTTCAAAGCCTTCTCCGTAACTTCAGGAACTGGGATATCAATACCATTTATGCGACGTAATTCCACTAGATACTCTCTTATATATTCAGAAACTTTTTTATAGTCTACAACATGAAGTTTATTAACATCTTCTTCAGAGTTTACTACTATTGTTTCAGTCTTTTCTCCGTTAAAATCTATATTTTCATTTGCAACTCGATATAGTTTCTTACCACTCTTACTTATCCAAGATGATTGATCAGGTGATAGTGGAGTAGATATTGAGTCATAATCAGATACTTTATCTTCTTTTATCTTATGTTCTACAATTTCAATTGTAAATTCAGGTTCTAAATTTTTTAGTTCATCTTCTAATTTATTTCTAGTTATTTTTCCATTCTCAACAAGAGCTTTCTTTTCTTTCTCTCCGTTAACTATTTCTTTTGAAATATCATTTATATTTTTCTTTGTATTTTCTATATCATTTTCTAATTTTTCTATATTTAATTTTTCTTTATCTAATTGAGAGTACACAGTACCTGCTTTTGCATTTTCTACTTTTTCTTTGATAGCATCTATAAGGCTTTGCTTAATTTTTGTGTTTTCTTTAGATAAATCTACTACTTTCTCTTGATTTTCTATTTCCTTTTCTACATTTAGTACACTTGATTTGCTACCCTCAATTTTCTTTTCAAGTATTAGTTTATTACTATCTAAACTTTTAATTTTTTCTTCAGTATTTTTTATATTTTGAGGATTAGCTTCTTCTTTAATTTTTTTAGCTAACTCAAGATCTTTATTTTCAGCTTCAAACTCTTGAGCTTTTTTAGTATAATCTTTATTTTTCTCCTCAACTAATTTTTCCTGATTTTCAAACTCTACTTGTATCTTTTCAAAATTTTCTCTAGCTTTATTTACTTTTTCTTCAGTTATAGGGGTATTCTCAGATTTAACACAACACTCATGCCCTGATTTATTTTGAACATTCTCTGCATGTGCATCTGTTGAATTTAATGACACTCCTCCTACTATAGTTAATCCTAACAACACTGAAGCTGTACCTATTTTATTCTTCCTAAGTGAAATCTCTGTTTCCTTTTTATCATAATTCATTTCCTCCGTAAAAATATATAAATAATCATTTTATGATGATAATTTTATCATAGAAAATTGAAGTTAACATAAATTACTAACAAATCGTCACATTACTTAATATATAGTTCATTTTTCACTTATTTATCTTATAAATATGACAAAACTGTCCTCTTATTTCTTTGGATTAATTATTATTAAAACTTATATTAATACGCTGAACATATAAAAAAGAAACTAAGTCACTATGTAGTAAATTAGTTTCTTTAAAATATATTATTTTATAAATATATCTATTATTAAAATTCGATATCAATATCTGTCTTATTTGCTCTACAATACAATTCATAAGTTATATCCCTTACCTGTCTGTAATAAGGATCACCAGTAATCTCAGCAACAATATCTTCATATTTCAGAATCTTATTCGCTAGCACGACACCTTCTTTCTTATTTTGTAATAAATATGTAGAATCCAATATTGCAACGATTTCCTTAGAAAAAGCAGCTCTATTCATTAATAGTGGATTTTCATTATATAGTTTAAGTGCCTCTTTACATCTCTTCTCTCCCAATTCATAGTAACCCGCTCTTACTAAGAACGATATCGCTACTTTTAACAAATCACAATATACAGCACTCATATATTTACTCAAATAATTTCTTACTGGGATATTTTTAAAACAATCTTCAATAATCCTTTCAATATATTCTACTGAATAATCACCTTTTGATGCCGAATATATTAAAATGAACAGTCCATAAATTTCATCAAATCTCAATTTATTCAATGATTCAATTCTATTCTTTATTATTCTTCTATTCTCTTCAAATAACTCTTTATCCTCTTTCCAAAGAATATTATTTAAATAAATCAATATAGTTAATCTTTTACTAAAATCTATATCTTTATTCTTCAGCTCTTTTTTACATTCATTAACTAACTTTGACGAAGAACCTGATTGCAACAGCTTCTGTAGTCTATTAGCAAATTCTGTAGTTTCAGGGTATGTATGATCATAATAAAAAGTAAAATAATCTAAATAATTGATATCTAAATTTTCTAATAACTTTTCGAATGTAGCTATAGATATACTTGTTTCATCCGCCTCAAAACGCATTAATATTCACGTAGAGATAACATCACCTGCGATGTCTTTTAACTTATATTCTCTTTCTTCTCTTAGTTTTTTAAAAATACTTCCATGTAGATTCTTCTTATCGATTCCTTATCTCCTAAAGTTTAATATTAAGAATAATTTATAACTATTTTTTCAATAAATACATTAAAAATTATTAAAATAATCCTTTCTCATATATTTTACCATTAAATTAATACTTATTTTAATTACGTGACAAATGCGTCATATTCTAATATATTTTCTTTATATCTATAAAAATAACTACTATACGTGACATATTCGTCACCTTTTTTTTCTATGTTTTTCAATCTAATTTTTACAAAAATATACTTCGAGGTATAGTTACAGTTACCTCGAAGTTCATCTCTATTTTTATATTAGATTATTTCCATAAATCTTCTAGTAAGTGAGTTTGAGTTCTGTCTGGTCCTGTAGAGAATACAGAGATTTTAACTCCTACTAGTTCTTCTATTTTTTCTAGATATTTTCTTGCATTTTCAGGAAGTTCATGTAGTGATGTTACCCCTGTGATATCTTCATCAAAGCCTGGTAATGTTTCATAGATTGGCTTACAATCTTTAATGATGTTTTCATTAGCTGGATATTCTGTAAGAATTTCACCTTTATAGTCATAAGCTGTACAAATTTTAATTTCTTTAAGACCTGAAAGTACATCTAAACAGTTTACTGACAGATTAGTCATACCTGATACACGAGCTGAGTGACGCATTACTACTGTATCAAACCATCCAATACGACGTGGACGTTTTGTTACAGTTCCATATTCGTGTCCAATTTCACGAATTCTAGAACCAATTTCATCGAATAATTCCGTTGGGAATGGTCCATCACCTACACGTGAAGTATAAGCTTTTGAAATTCCTAATACTTTAAGACCTTTTGTTGGAACAAATCCATTACCTACAGTGATTCCTCCAGCAGATGGATTAGATGATGTAACATATGGATATGTACCATGATCAATGTCTAGCATAACACCTTGAGCACCTTCGAATAAGATATTTTTATTTTCATTTTGTGCATCTTCTAATACTTTAGAAGTGTCTGTAACATATTGTGCTAATTGTTTTCCATATTCGAAGTATTCATTGAAGATTTCTTCTACTGTGAATCCTTCAGTTTCATAGATTTTTTCGAATAGTTCATTTTTTTCTTTCAGATTTTGCTCTAATTTTTTCTTGAATAGATCAGCATCTAACAAATCTGCGATACGGATACCACAACGTTTATATTTATCTACATAACATGGTCCGATACCCTTTTTAGTAGTACCAATTTTATTTTCCCCACGACGAGCTTCTTCAACTTCATCAAGTTTCAAGTGATATGGTAATACTACATGTGCTCTGTTAGAGATTCTTAATCCATTGCAAGTAACTCCACTTTCTTTAAGTCTATCAATCTCACCACAAATCCACTTAGGATCTACTACAAGACCATTTCCGATAATTGAAAGTTTTTCTTCATTAAAAATTCCAGATGGGATTAATTGAAGTTTGTAAGTTTTTCCATCAAACTTAATAGTATGTCCTGCGTTGTTCCCCCCTTGATAACGAGCAATTACATCAGCACGTTCTGCTAAAAAGTCGGTAATTTTACCTTTACCTTCGTCTCCCCATTGTGAACCTACTACTACGATTATTGACATAAATTACGCCTCCTGAAAGCAATTATTTTTTCCATTAATAATTATAACACAAATACAGACGTTTACAACCATTTTTTATAAAAAACTCAAAATTATCGGACGATATAGTATATTTTCACACTTTGTTCATTTTTATGCGCTTTCATTAAAAACAATTAGTAATAATCTATTTATTAAAAATTGCAAGAGGCTGACCCAAAAGTCATAAAATTTAACAAAGTGTATATGAGAACTCATAGACGCAGTGGTTTATTGATATCTAAATTCGCTTTATAAAAGCTTTTTAGACATCTAATAAACTGTGCGAGGGTGACTCTACAAAATCGATTTCTTTGAAATCACGATTTTTAAGTCACTCCCATATACCTCGATTACAAACCTTTATTCACAGCTCTCCGAATTTAACAAACAACAAAAACTTATAATAAAGAGAAGTCTATTAAACCCTATCGTGTAAAATCGATTTAACTCTCCTCTTTATTTTATTATATTATTTTATTATATTATTTTTTTACTTTTCGTTTGGCTAACATCATTGTTGCGGCAAGTAACATTCCACCTAATAGTCCGTTTTCTAGAGGTCTCTCTCCTGTATTAGATAATTTTTTGGCTTGTATTTTCCTAGCAGCAGTAGTCTCATTTTGGCTTTCAATATTTTGAGATTGATTAATAGCAATAGTATCTTGTTTTTTGTTGTTAATATTCTCTAATTCAACTTTTTGATAAATATAGATTTTATTTCCTTCGCTATCTAGTTTTTCTTTTCCTGTGTATTTATATCCACTTAATTCCTTTGGTTTTTCAGAAATAGCTAAGACATCTAAAATATTGCCTTCTTCATCTTTTAAAAGAGCTAGTTTAAGTTCAGGTAACTCTTCTTTTACTGCTGGTATTTCTCCATCTTCAAATGGTTTTAGTTCCTCTGTTACTACTGATTCTTCGGGGTTCACTCCACCTTCGAATGGTTTTAGTTCTTCTGTCACTACCGATTCTTCAGGGTTTACTCCTCCTTCGAATGGTTTCAATTCTATTGTTGGAACTTTTTCTTCTGATTTAGATGTTACTACTTCCGAGTTATCTTTCTGATAAATGTAGATTTTATTTCCTTCGCTATCCTCTTTTTCTTTTCCTGTATATTTATATCCGTTTAATTCCTTTGGTTTTTCAGAAATAGCTAAGACATCTAAAATATTTCCTTCTTCATCTTTTAAAAGAGCTAGTTTAAGTTCAGATAACTCTTCTTTGACTGCGGGTATTTCTACGTTTACTCCGCCTTCAAATGGATTTAGTTCCTCTGTTACTACTGATTCCACAGGATTTACTCCGCCTTCGTATGGTTTCAGTTCTTCTGTCACTACTGATTCCACAGGATTTACTCCGCCTTCGTATGGTTTCAGTTCTTCTGTCACTACTGATTCCGCAGGATTTACTCCGCCTTCGAATGGTTTTAATTCTATTGTTGGAACTTTTTCTTCTGATTTAGATGTTATAACCTCACTAAAGATTTCTTCTTCTCTTTCTGTTTGTGTTGTATTTCCTGTTTTTACATCAACGGTATATATAGTTGTTACTTTTACCTTTTTCCCATTTTCTCTTTGAACTACTTCTATCTTATCCTTCGCAGCTACTTTCACTACTGTCTCAGTTGCTTCTGTAACTTCTGGAGTTCCTACTCGATCTGTTACTTCTCCTGTTTTTGGATTCACTTCGTACGTTGTCGTTACTTTTCTTGTTCCTTTTTGTCCAGGAATAGTAATATTTTTTTGTCCTTTTTCTCGCGTACTATCTTTTTCGTATCTTACCGGACTTGGTATTTCTGTAACTTCTACCTTATCCTTCGCGGCTACTTTTACTACTGTCTCCGTTGCTTCTTTTACTTCTGGAGTTTCTACTTTTTCTGTGACTTCTCCTGTTTTTGGATTTACTTCGTACGTTGTTGTTACTTTTCTTGTTCCTTTTTGTCCAAGCACTGTAATATTATCTTGCCCTACATCTCTCGTACTATCTTTTTCGTATCTTACCGGACTTGGTATTTCTGTAACTTCGACTTTATCCTTCGCAGCTACTTTCACTGCTGTCTCCGTTGCATTTTTTACTTCTGGAGTTCCTACTTTTTCTATGACTTCTCCTGTTTTTGGATTTACTTCGTACGTTGTCGTTACTTTTCTTGTTCCTTTTTGTCCAGGAATAGTAATATTGTTTTGTCCTTTTTCTCTCGTATTATCTTTTTCGTATCTTACCGGACTTGGTATTTCTTTAACTTCGACTTTATCCTTCGCGGCTACTTTTACTACTGTCTCCGTTGCTTCTTTTACTTCTGGAGTTCCTACTTTTTCTGTGACTTCTCCTGTTTTTGGATTTACTTCGTACGTTGTCGTTACTTTTCTTGTTCCTTTTTGTCCAAGCACTGTAATATTATCTTGCCCTACATCTCTCGTACTATCTTTTTCGTATCTTACCGGACTTGGTATTTCTGTTACTTCTACCTTATCCTTTGCGGCTACTTTCACTACTGTTTCTGTTGCATCTTTTACTTCTGGAGTTCCTACTCGTTGTGTTACTTCTCCAGTTTTTGGATTTACTTCGTACGTTGTCGTTACTTTTCTTGTTCCTTTTTGTCCAAGAATAGTAATATTTTTTTGTCCTTTTTCTCTCGTACTATCTTTTTCGTATCTTACCGGACTTGGTATTTCTGTTACTTCTACCTTATCCTTCGCGGCTACTTTCACTACTGTTTCTGTTGCTTCTTTAACTTCTGGTTTTCCTACTTTTTCTGTGACTTCTCCTGTTTTCGGATTTACTTCGTACGTTGTCGTTACTTTTCTTGTTCCTTTTTCTCCAGGAATAGTAATATTTTTTTGTCCTTTTTCTCGCGTACTATCTTTTTCGTATCTTATTGGACTTGGAATTTCTGTAACTTCTACTTTATCCTTTGCGGCTACTTTCACTACTGTTTCTGTTGCTTCTTTAACTTCTGGTTTTCCTACTTTTTCTGTGACTTCTCCTGTTTTCGGATTTACTTCGTACGTTGTCGTTACTTTTCTTGTTCCTTTTTCTCCAGGAATAGTAATATTTTTTTGTCCTTTTTCTCGCGTACTATCTTTTTCGTATCTTATTGGACTTGGAATTTCTGTAACTTCTACTTTATCCTTTGCCGGAACTTTTATTATTGTATCAGTCGCTTTCTTTTCTG